>Ga0209415_10012414_pt1 | contig 14194 bp, 12 predicted proteins | sample PeaSoiSIISIP2007_FD_187696 | JGI IMG/M metagenome (GOLD analysis project Ga0209415, IMG submission 187696) | Peat soil microbial communities from Weissenstadt, Germany - SII-SIP-2007 (SPAdes) (version 2) | ecosystem: Environmental > Terrestrial > Soil > Wetlands > Peat | place: Germany... | reverse complement strand
TGGGCCGCGCTTACCCAACCCAGGTGCCATCTCCAGCCCAATGAAAGAGTCATAATCCCTGTGCAAAGGTACTAGGTTATCTCACCGCGAATAGAACTCGATGACGAGGTTGGGTTCCATCAGGACCGGATAGGGCACTTCGCGCGGCAGCGGGATGCGGGTCAATTTCGCGGTCATCTTGGTATGATCGACTTCGAAATAGTCCGGCACGTCGCGCTCCGGCAGGCCCGCCGCTTCGAGAACGAGCGTAAGCTGGCGAGAGGCTTCCTTGATCTCGATGAGATCGCCGACGTTGACCTGATAAGAGGCTATGTTGACGCGCCTGCCGTTGACTTTGACGTGGCCGTGATTGACGAACTGGCGCGCGGCGAAGACCGTCGGCACGAATTTGGCGCGATAGATGACCGCATCGAGGCGGCGTTCCAGCAGGCCGATGAGTTTATCGCCCGAATCGCCCTTCATCCGGATCGCCTCGGCGTAATATTTGCGGAACTGCCGCTCCGAAATATTCCCGTAATAGCCTTTCAGCTTCTGCTTGGCCTTTAGCTGGGTGCCGAAATCGGAGAGCTTGCCCTTGCGCCGCTGGCCATGCTGGCCCGGCCCATATTCGCGCCGGTTGACGGGACTCTTCGGGCGGCCCCAGATGTTCTGCCCCATACGGCGGTCGATTTTATATTTGGCTTCTGCGCGCTTGGTCATCGCGTCCTCAAATGTTGCGCCGACGAACGCGAGAGAGCGCCTACGCCGGAACGGCGTGCCGCAAACCGCGTCTCCCGCCGGCAAGTGGCGGAGGCACGCGCCCTCCTCTGCAAAGCTCGAAAGCCTGCCGACAGGCGGTTCGCTCGGGTAAGACGCGCCGAGGAACCGCCGCGGGTGCGTCACGGCGGGAGGAGCCCTCCATGAAATAAGGCGCCCATACGGACGCCCGGGAGTGGCAGGCTGTAGAAAGACAGGCACGCAATGTCAAGCACGCGTTACCTTCTTCTCAGGGGCGAAGATGCCTGCGCAACTTCGCCTTGGCCGCATGGCCCCTCGCAAACGCGCTCAACGATGCGCTTTGCCGCCAATGACATAAATATAATCACCATGTTGGCTGTCGTCGATGTGGTGCCAATTGATAGTATTCACCAATCACCATACGTAACAACCAATTGGCGCCTTTGGGCGAAGGACGCCACACTCCTTGTGCCGCAACGTCGGCACTCAATGGGAGGAACCCATGGCTAAAATCATCGCCGTACTCTATGACGATCCGGTCGACGGCTATCCGAAGACCTATCCGCGCGACAGCATCCCCGAGATCAAATCCTATCCCGGCGGGCAGACCACGCCGACACCGGAACACATCGATTTCAAGCCCGGCGAACTCCTCGGCAGCGTTTCCGGCGCGCTCGGGCTGAAAAAATGGGCCGCCGATAATGGCCATAAGCTCATCGTGACTTCCGACAAGGAAGGCCCCAATTCCACCTTGGACCGCGAGCTGCCGGACGCGGATGTGGTGATCTCGCAGCCTTTCTGGCCGGCCTATATGACGGCGGAGCGGATAGCCAAGGCGCCGAAGCTGAAGCTGATCATCACCGCCGGCATCGGCTCCGATCACACCGATCTCGAAGCCGCCAACAAGCACAAAATTACGGTCGCTGAAGTCACCTATTGCAACAGCATCAGCGTGTCCGAACATGTGGTCATGATGATCTTGAGCTTGGTGCGTAATTACATTCCCTCGCATGATTGGGTGCGCAAAGGCGGCTGGAACATCGCCGACTGTGTCGAGCGCGCCTACGACCTCGAAGGCATGCAGGTCGGCAGCGTGGCCGCCGGACGTATCGGCCTAGCCGTGCTGCGCCGGCTGAAACCCTTCGACGTGAAGCTGCACTATACCGACCGCTATCGGCTGCCCGCGGAAGTCGAAAAGGAGCTCGGTCTTACCTTCCACGAAGATAGGGAAAGCCTGTTCAAGATCTGCGATGTGATCACGCTCAACACGCCGCTCCATCCGGAAACGGAGCATATGATCAACGATAAGACGCTCGCGATGATGAAGCGCGGCACTTACCTCGTGAACACCGCGCGCGGCAAACTATGCGACCGCGACGCCGTCGTGCGGGCATTGGAGAGCGGCCAGCTCGCGGGCTACGCCGGCGATGTCTGGTATCCTCAGCCGGCGCCGAAGGACCATCCGTGGCGCACCATGCCGCACGAAGGCATGACGCCGCATACGTCCGGGACGACACTCTCCGCGCAGGCGCGCTATGCAGCCGGCACACGCGAGATCCTGGAGTGCTACTTTGCCGGAAAACCGATCCGCGACGAATATCTGATCGCGCAGGGCGGCCACTTGGCGGGCGTCGGCGCCCATTCGTACAGCGTGCGCTGAGCATCCGAAAACACGGAAGGCAGCACATTCGCCTTCCGGTACCCTTCACCCCGCGACCGAGAGAGGTTCTAAATCATAACGCGCAAACCTTCTCCCTGTGGGAGAAGGTGCCCCGCGAAGCGGGGCGGATGAGAGGTTACGATCAAGTTCGACTCGCAACATCGTAACCGCTCACCCGGTCGGCTCCGCACCACCCTCTCCCTAAGTGCTGCTGCCCCTATTTCCCGGTCAGCAGCACGATCTTACCGACGTGGCTCGAAGACTCCATGAGCTCGTGCGCGTGGCGCGCATCTTCGAGTGGGAAGGTCGCGTGGATCACCGGCTTCACCTTGCCTTCGTCGAGCAGCGGCCAGATTTTTTCGCGTAAGGCCTTTGCAACCTCGGCTTTCTGCGCCAGCGAGCGCGACCGCAAGGTCGAGCCCGTCAAGATCAGGCGCTTCAACATCATCGGCATGAAGTTGAAATTCTCGACGATGCTCGATCGGAGAAAGGCGATCTGCACGAGGCGCCCTTCGAGCGCGAGAAGTGAAAGGTTCTTCTGGATATAGTTGCCCCCGACCATGTCGAGGATGACATCGACGCCGCGCTTTCGCATGATCTTCTTCGCCTGTTCGACGAAATCCTGCGTCTTATAATCAATCGCATGATCGGCGCCGAGCGTGCGGCAAAAGGCACATTTTTCGGGTGAACCGGCCGTGATGATCACTGTTGCGCCAAATGCCTTGGCAAGCTGGATCGCCGTCGTGCCGATGCCGCTCGAGCCGCCGTGGATGAGGATCCATTCCCCCGCCTTCAGCCGGCCGCGCGTGAAGACATTGTCGAAGACGGTGAAGAAAGTCTCGGGTATTCCGGCGGCCTCGATCAAGCTGAGGCCCCGTGGTACCGGCAGGCAAAGGGCCGCGTCCGCCAACGCATATTCCGCATAGCCGCCGGATCCGACGAGCGCACAAATTGCGTCGCCCAGCCGCAAATCCGTGACCCCCTCGCCGAGCGCGGCGATGTGGCCGGCAATTTCAAGGCCGGGAACGGCGCTCTCGCCGGGCGGCGGCGGATAATGGCCGGCGCGCTGGAGGCAGTCCGGCCGGTTGATGCCGGCGGCGACGACCTCGACGAGAACTTTGCCTTCACCGGGCTCCGGCACGGGTGCCTCGACGATGCGGATCACGTCTGGTCCGCCGGCGCTATCGAACACCACCTGACGCATGATCTTTGGCAATGGCGGCACGATCGTCTCCTGTTCTGCACCGCTGTTCTAGGAGCGACGGCGGAACGGCCCAGTCGCTCTCGCGACAAGCAGCGAATAGACATCGGCCGGGATCACCTAGCCCCTGCCCGGCTGCACGAATTGAACCAATTTCTTGATCCGCGCCGACCACAGGTGCCGGGTCTGTTCGCGCGTGGCGATCCGTTGGTCGCGCATCCAATTGAGTTGGACCGCCCGCCTCCTGCCGGCGTGCGGCAGGTGACCGTGCCAGGAATTCTCGCTGCGCCGGAAAACAAGCAAGGTGCCGCCGACCGGCGCAATTTCGACGACCGGGTCGGCCAATCCGTCCTGCGAACGCAAGAGCCGCAGGCGGCCGCCTTCGGCGTTCCAATCCTCGTTCAGATAAAGAAGGACGGTCACGAGCTTCGCGTTCGAATCCGTGTGCACGCCGCCATCTTGCGCGCGAACCTCGCCGCGCACGGTGTAGATGAGCGGAAAGGCGGAGAGATCCAGGCCGAACTTGCGTTCGACGGCCGCCCGGAAGCGAGGCCCGATGAGTTCGTCCATCAAAGCCGCGAAATGGCCCTTGAGGCCGAAGCTGCCCGGGGGAAAGGCGCCCGGGCCGGGCAAAGCCGGAAAATCGGCGCCGATACGCGCGACGTCCGACCGCGCAATGAAATTCGGGACCAGAAGATGCGGGAAGGGCACGCCGGCGAGCGACGTATTCTCGAGCGCCGCATAATCGAGATAGCTCATATGCACTGCCTACGATGAGCGCCTGGGTGTCCTCACGTGCTTGAGGGATGCGCGTCACGGGAACCGTCGGCGGGATCTACCGCAATCACACCGCCCCCTCTTGCTCTGTTGCTTCTATCTGCTCAAACGTGCATTGGCGAGGGGCCTTGTCGGGCCGCCAGCGCATGAGCTTCGTTGCGTGCCGGAAGCGATCGGCCGTAATGTTAGGGCCTAACGGCGCAGCTAGCGTCTCAGCTTGAAATCTGATTCTCGGGATTGCTGGCTGGATAAATTCCGAACCTTTGCGCCTCTCGAGTGTTGGATAGGCGACCGATCATTGTGAAAGGTACGCCGATGATGGAAACCTCCTATATCATTCGACTTAATATCAAGCATTACCACGAGCTGCTGAAGCTCAATGGCGTGTCGGGAGAACAGCGGCCAACGGTGGTCAAATTGCTCGCTGAGGCGCTGGCGAAATTGCCGCTTGCGGTGGCGGAAGAAGCGGGCGTCACGACAAAACCCACTGCTTTAGCTCGCCCAAGCCTTCAACTTCTCCCACTGCTCTCGCGTGTTTGAGCTTCCACATGCATGCGCCGGCGGCAACCGCGGGCGTTGCAAGCCGGTTTCTTCGAGACGGTGGCCGGCATGAATGCAGGCTCGGCCCCATGCTGGCTTTATGGTACCGCTTCTAATCGCTGGAGATCGCGATCTCGCCTGCGCTGCGGCGCAAGCGTCAAATTCCATTTCACGCCTGAGGTCTTGTTGTGACGCAGGATCTCGTCCCAAAACTCTTGAGTTTCGGGATCATGCTTTGAGCCACACCGACTTCTCCGAAGTCGGTGTGGCAGCATTTTCCGAGTCACATCCCGACGATCTATTTGGCCTTTATCGCATTCGCGAGTTGGCCCATCAGATAGCCGAGCGCCCCGCCCAGCGCGCCTGAGATGGCGACCTTGACGAGCGGATTGTCGAAACTTGCGACGGTTAAGCTGTCCATGGCCTTTGCCGCTAGCGTATAGCCGGCCACCATGGCAAAGCCATAGACATTGGCCGGGACGCACGAGAGCACGTCGATCGATGCAACGATGACCAGAAAGAAGACCAGAACGCCGATGACGATCGCCGGCCAAACTGTGCCCAGGCTCGGCACTGGAACCTTCGCGATGATCAACAGCGTGATCCAGGCGATCACGGCGCCATAGATGATCCCTACGATCGTCTTGACGAGCGCTTTGTTGTCGCCGCCGGCTGCGAAGAAGCAGCCAGCGGCAATGAAGCCCACCCAGACCAGCGCAAAGCTGCTCAACGGCCCAAGGGCCAGAAACGCCCAAATGCCACCCAGAACGGCGACGCTCACTGACAATGCAAGTAATTGAGACATGACTTCTCTCCCCCCTCCAATTCCCATTCGTTCTTAGGGGCAGGCATTCACCCTTGAATGCGCCTATTCCGTCCCGGAAGCGGGCCCCTGATGGATGCTAGCACAAAGACTTAGACACGACCATGGGACCCTGCGACAATGCACCGCGTTTTCACGAATTCCTGGTTTGCAGCGCGCTGATTCAGAAACCTTTTTAGTTTTCGCGACTTGCTGCGGCGCTCCAAAGCCGCCAGCTGATGGCCGGAGAAGGAAGCCTGCACAAAAGGCGCCAATGCGATGCAAAGCCCGACCCCACCCTTAAGCCGTGAGCCGACGATCGGAATTCTGCTTGCCGGCGGTCGGGCGACGCGCATGGGCGGCGGCGACAAGGCCTTGACGACGCTGGGCCGCGTTTCGCTTCTCGCCCGTGTTATCGCAATCCTGCAACCGCAGTGCGACAGTCTCCTCATCAGCGCCAATGGCGAGCCGGCGCGATTCGCCGGCTTCGGCTTGCCTTCAGTTTCCGACGACATCGAAGGCTTCGCCGGTCCGCTCGCCGGCATTCTCGCCGGGCTCGATTTCATTGTGACGCAGCACCCAAAAGCAGCTTTCGCCCTGAGCATCGCAACCGATACGCCGTTTCTTCCGGCCGATCTCGTCGCGCGCCTTTATGCGGCGCGCAGCAACGCGGGCGCCGATATCGCCTGCGCACGCTCAGGGGACGCGACGCATCCCGTCATCGCGCTCTGGCCGATCGGCATCAGAATCGCCCTGCGCCAGGCGCTCGTCGGCGAGGACGTCCATAAGGTCGATCGCTTCATGGCGCGATACAGTGTGGCCTATGCCGATTGGCCGACGGCTCCTTTCGATCCCTTCTTCAACATCAATCAACCCGACGATCTCGCCGCGGCGGAGTGCATTTTGATGGAATATGGCGATCCTCCCAGGCCAGGTGCCGTCAGGCCGCTCTGAGGTGAAAGACATGTAGGCCGGCGATTTCGCCGTAATGTTCGACCTCGCCGCCCATCTCATGGGCGAGATGCAGAATATCGATCGGCGCAAGCGGATCGGTGCATTCGACGATCAGAAGATCGCCCGCGCCGAGCCGGGCAAGCGCCTTGCGGGTGCGCAAGACTGGCAACGGGCACTTCAGCCCTTTGAGATCGAGACGCGTGGTGGCAATGGACATGGCCGGCCGCTATGTATTCCCGCGTCGCTCGCGCATATTCTGCACAGGCGCGCAGGCCGAGCAGAGTCCTGGCGCCTTCGACCCGCGCTGGCAAGAGTGGCATAGAGAGCGCCATGAATAAACGACATGCAAGCCTCGTTGCGACCCAATTCGGCCCGCGCGCCGCGGCCTATGTGGCAAGCGAGGTGCGTGCGCGCGGCGCCGATCTCGATCAGGCGGGTGCGCTGCTCAGCGGCCATTCCGCCGCCCGTGTCCTCGACCTCGGCTGTGGCGGCGGCCATGTGAGTTTTCGCGTCGCGCCGCTCGTTCGCGAGGTCGTCGCCTACGATCTCTCGTCCGAGATGCTTTCGGCGGTGGCGCAGGTTGCCGCCGAGCGCGGGCTCGCCAATGTGACGACGCGCCTCGGCGCCGCGGAAGAACTATTGTTTGACGACGCCAGCTTCGACTTCGTCTTAAGCCGCTACAGCGCGCATCATTGGCATAGCTTCGAGAGGGCCTTGGCCGAGACTTGCCGCGTCCTCAAGCCGAGCGGAACGGCGTTCTTCATGGATGCCGTGTCGCCCGGCATCGGCTTGCTCGATACTTATCTGCAGGCTGTCGAATTGCTGCGCGATCCCTCCCATGTCCGCGACTACGCGATCGAGGAATGGAGGCAGGCCCTCGCGGCGGCCGGATTCGCGACAGGCGGCGTCACAAAGCGGCGGGTGCGACTCGAATTCGCGGAATGGGTGGAGCGCATGCGCACGCCGCAAATTCATGTCGATGCGATCCGCTCGCTCCAGGCAGGGATGGCGGAGGACGTGGTAAGCTATTTCGACATAGAACCGGACGGAAGCTTCACAATCGACACGGCGACCATCGAGGCCGTGCCGGGCGAAAGTAAGCCATGCGCGTGATTGGCCTTGCGGGATGGAGCGGCGCCGGCAAGACGACTTTGATCGTCAAGCTCATCCCGGCGCTGCGGGCCCGCGGCTTCAGCGTCTCGACGCTCAAACATGCGCACCACGCCTTCGACATCGATAAGCCCGGCAAGGATTCCTATCAGCATCGCGAGGCCGGGGCGACGGAAGTTTTGGTTGCCTCCGCCAATCGCTGGGCTCTGATGCATGAATTGCGCGGCGCGCCGGAACCCGGGCTCGCTTCACTCCTCGCCCATCTCGCGAAGGTCGATTTCGTCATTGTCGAAGGATTCAAAGCCGACGCCCATGCGAAGCTCGAAGTGCATCGCGTCGCCAACGGCAAGCCTTTCCTCTTTCCGGAAGACGCGAACATCAAGGCAGTCGTGAGCGACCTCGCCGACCCGGCCGCATCCTTGCCGGCGCATCTGTCGCATGCGCATCTCGACGACATCGACGCCATTGTCGCACTGACTGTGAAGCTGGCCACGCCTTACGACGAAACAATGCGCACGCTCGCCGCGAAGACACCGGTTTGACGAGAGGCCGGTGTGGCACGACTTGGGGAGAAGATTTTTCCATCGCCAGCGGACGACGCTCGATGACGGGTCGATCCGGTAGATCGCGTCGCGCCAGAAGCGCCCACTTAGCCCAAAGAGCGCCGGAGCATCATGCAACTGTCACAAATGATGGATTCCCACGCGCCTATGTCTTCGACCTGCGCCAATGAATTTGGATCTACAGGAATCCAAACTCCGCACCCGCAGGATTGCGATTTCGACTTATGCAAATCCAACTTGACGCGGCCTCCCGAGACCGTAAATCTATGCGAAAAGGCAACATAACGGAACGACCTCGGGGGGAATTATGAGCAGCGCCGCTGATGTGATGGGTCCGGGCAAGGGGACGGCCGGCCTTCTCGACCGCGAGAGAATCATCGCCAAACCTGGTTTTAACCGCTGGCTCGTGCCGCCGGCGGCACTTGCTATCCATCTCTGCATCGGCATGGCCTACGGCTTCAGCGTGTTCTGGGTGCCTCTCGGCCGAGCCGTGGCGCTGGCGACTGGTGTGCCGAAGCCGATCGCCTGCCCCGGCAATGCGACGAACTTCTTCGGCAAAGTCGGGATCACCGCCCATGCCCTGTTCGCTACTAATTGCGATTGGACGCAGTTCGACCTCGGCTGGATGTTCACGCTGTTCTTCGTCTTCCTTGGATGCTCGGCCGCGGTGTGGGGCGGTTGGGTGGAACGCGAGGGCCCGCGCAAGGCAGCCTTTGTCGCCGCCCTGTGTTGGTGCGGCGGCCTCTTGATCTCGGCGTTCGGCGTCTACGTCCACCAGCTTTGGCTCATGTGGCTCGGCTCAGGCGTCATCGGGGGCATCGGCTTGGGTCTTGGCTATATTTCGCCGGTCTCTACTCTCATCAAATGGTTCCCCGATCGGCGTGGCATGGCGACGGGCATGGCGATCATGGGCTTCGGCGGAGGCGCGATGATCGGCTCGCCGCTCGCCAACCTCCTGATGAATGCATTCCAGACTCGAACCTCGCCCGGCGTTTGGCAGACCTTCGTCATCATGGCCGCGATCTACTTCGTGTTCATGATGGGTGGCGCTTTCACCTATCGGCTACCGCCGGTCGGATGGCGCCCTGCCGGCTGGACGCCGCCGCACGACAAGGCGCACGAGATGATTACCTCGAGGAATGTGGACCTTCGCAATGCGCACAAGACTCCGCAGTTCTGGCTGATCTGGCTCGTGCTATGCCTGAATGTCTCGGCGGGCATCGGCATCATCGGCGCCGCTTCGCCGATGCTGCAGGAAACCTTTGGCGGCACGCTGTTCGGGCACCCGGGCATCGGCTTCGCGCAGTTCACCGACGACCAGCGGAAGCTCGCAGCGGCGGTCGGCGGCGGCTTTGTCGGTCTGTTCTCGCTCTTCAACATCGCCGGCCGCTTCTTCTGGGCCTCGCTGTCTGACAAGATCGGCCGCAAGATGACGTACTACGTCTTCTTCGTGCTCGGCATCATCTGCTACGTGTCGCTGCCGTTCCTGGCGAGCCTCGGCGCGCTCGGCGTGTTTGCCGCAAGTCTGTGCGTCATCGCCTCGATGTACGGCGGCGGATTTGCTACCGTTCCCGCCTATCTCGCCGATATGTTCGGGACCCAGTTCGTGGGCGCCATCCACGGCCGGCTGCTAACCGCCTGGTCGACCGCCGGTATCGTGGGGCCGGCGATCGTTAACTACATGCATGATTCACGCAAGGCGTCCGGCATCATTGAGGCCGATCTCTACCAGGCCGTGTTCTATGTTCTTGCCGGCCTCCTGTTTGTTGGCCTCATCTGCAATCTGCTCATCCGGCCTGTCGCCGCGAAATGGTTCATCAAGGACGAGGAGGTCGCAAAGCTCCAGGCCGAACAGGAGATTGCAGTGCAGCCGGCCGTTTCTGCGGGCATCGGCGTCGTCGGGCTCAACACGCCGACCATCCTTGCCTGGATCGCGGTGGGCGTGCCGATCGCCTGGGGCGTCTGGAAGACGCTTGTGACTGCAGTCAAGATTTTCTAGAGGCTTCGGGCGGGAATACCCGCCCGGTCCTTCTTCCCCTCAGGCGCGCAGCGAGAACATCTTCGCAACGGCGGCGGCGCGGCGGGCCGCCTGGAGGCTCACCGTGCCCTGCGCGCTCTCCACGGTCTGGAGCGCCGCGGCGAGCCGCGCTGTGCCGTGCTGAACATTGAAATCGGCATCGGGCTCCGCTTCGCCAAGCGCGTCTTTTACCGCCGCGATTTCATAGGAGGTGCCGCCCTGTTCGAGCGCCAGCATCAGAGCGAGCGCTGCCTTGTGCTCAGGCATTTGCGCGCGTGCGATACGGTAAAGATTGACGAAACGCTTGACGGCGCGCGGCGATCCGTCCGCCAAAGGCGCCAACGCCGCGAGTAGGTTGGATTCAGCCGCCGAGATCGACCAGTCGATCGGCGGCCGCTGAACCTCGGCACGCGTCTCTGCCTCCTCAGGGCCAGTGTGACCGATGATGTGGGCCACGAATGCGGCGTAGTCTGTCGGGCCGCCGATCCGGAACGGCACTTGGATCCATTTTTCGAGAGTTGTTCCGTCCGCCTCGATCCGGGCCCGATCGGCGGCGATCAGCGTCACGACCCCGGCATTCGCGAAGGCGCGATGCGCCGCCGCGAGAAGCCCGGGAATTTTTCCTGGCGGCAGAGCATCGACATTGTCGAGCGCGACGACCAACCGCTGTGGCACGGACGTCAAGCGGCCCGGCACGCTGGCTTCGGCGCCAGCGCGCTTCACTCCGTCCATGAAGGTGCCAAGCGCGGCAAAAAAGCGGTCGGCCTGCGCTTTCAGCGTGGTGTCCTCGAAGGGCGAAGGTTCGGCCTGAGCTTCGAGAGGGGCGGGCGTGGCGGCGCGGCGATCGGCTTCGGCGGCGCGGCGCTCAGCCAGTTCCACGTCTGCCTCCAATCCGTCGACCCGCCGCATCTGATGCGCATAAAGCGAATCGAGCGCCCGACGCCGGCTCAAGACATCGTTTTCGAGCAGGCCGACGCCGCGGAACAAGGGACGCAGAACCCGCACGCCACGCCAAAAATTGACGACAAGCGCAAAGGCCGCACCAGCAAAGGCGATCTTTGCGGCCAGAGCCAGCCAAGCGATATGCGCTTCAAGCCACGTCGCCACGGAGGCCAGCCCCTCGCTGGCATTGCGCAGCCAAGCGAGCCATTTGCCCTGCTCGGCGACCGCGGCATCAAACCCAATTCCGGCAAGCACGAGGAGAGCTGCGGTCACAAGCAGCCGCGTCTGACCCTCGAATGCCCAAAAGGCGCGAAGCGCGGTGCCGACTCGGCCGGCCGGGCCGCCCGACTCGGCAATGTCGCGGACCATGGATTTGTAATTCGCAACCGTGTCGCCGCTGATGCCGAAACTCTCCAGCCGGCTCTCGATCTTGGCACGGTTGGCGCGGGCATAGGCGTCGACCTGCGAGCCGGCGGATTCGAACAGGACGGTCTCCGGGAGCCGGGCGCGGCGGCTTTCGATCTCGTCGAGTTTCTGCCGCTCGGCATCGAGGCGCCGACGTCCCTCGTCGAGCCGCTCGGCCGTTTCGCGTGCGACGATCTGCGGATCGCGCACCGCATGCGCAACTTCCCGGACGAACTCCGGAAACTCTGCGCCGAGCTTATCGTAGAGCCCGCCGGCAAGCGCGACGCTCGGCTCCCCCTCAAAGCCGGCGACATCGATCCGCAAGGCGGCGATCCGGCTGAGAAAAGGGCCAGGGTCCGTGCCGACCGCGGCAGCGCTGATCGCCTCGACCTCGGCGAGAAGCTTGGCGAGGGCAAAACTCTTGCCCGATCCAGGTTCGCCGAGAAGAGCGATCGTCAATGGCGGCTCGGTATCGCGATGGACCGCGAGCTCGGCCAAAGGCCGCAACGCTTTGTCCAGCCCCAAAGCGTCCGCGCCGCGCGGCACATCGGCGGCGAAAATCCTGGCTCGTTTTGCCGGTTCATTTGCCGCAGGTGGATTCGGAAGGCTCGGGGCGACGGGCTCGAGGCGGCTCTCCTTTGCAAGGTCGCGCGTTGCGATATCGGTCACGTTGCCGTTCTTTTCCGGAACATCCATCGGTTCTGCCCTCTTTCGCGTCGGCTCAGGTCAAACATTCGATTGTGACCAGCAAAAGACTGGCGCGCCCACGCATGCGGCTTTGGCTCTGTGCCGAAGGCGCTGGACCGGGCGGTGTGAGGCGTTTAGAGCATGATTCGCAATGCGATCCGGCTCTGCGAATGATCGTGCGCTTGCAGAGAAATCTAGAGCAGTTTCCATAGGAACGATTCTCCTCCAGAGAACCCGGCGATTTCATTCCCCTTTGACAGCGAAAGACAAGAGCTTCGATGGCGCGGCAATTCATCTATCACATGCAGGGTTTGAGCAAGACCTATCCCGGCGGCAAGAAGGTCTTGGAAAACATCAATCTCTCCTTCTATCCGGACGCCAAGATCGGGGTGCTCGGCGTCAACGGCTCGGGCAAATCGACGCTCTTGCGCATCATGGCGGGGCTCGACAAGGAATTTACCGGCGAAGGCTTCGTCGCGGAAGGGGTAAGGGTCGGCTATTTGCCGCAGGAGCCGCGGCTCGACGAAAATCTCGACGTGCGCGGCAATGTGATGGCCGGCGTCGCTGCCAAGCAGGCGATCCTTGACCGTTACAATGAACTCGCGATGAATTACTCGGAGGAAACCGCCGAGGAGATGACCCGTCTGCAGGATGAGATCGAAGCGCAGGGCCTCTGGGATCTCGACGCGCAGGTCGATCTCGCCATGGAGGCGCTCGGCTGCCCGCCTGACGATTGGCCCGTGACGCGGCTGTCGGGCGGCGAAAATCGCCGCGTCGCCCTCTGCAAGCTGCTCCTCGAAAAGCCGGATCTGCTGCTTCTCGACGAGCCGACCAATCATCTCGACGCGGAAACGGTGAACTGGCTCGAAGGCTATCTGCGCGCCTATCCCGGTGCGATCTTGATCGTCACCCACGATCGCTACTTTCTCGACAATGTGACGGGCTGGATTCTCGAACTCGACCGTGGCCGGGGCATTCCCACTGAGGGCAATTATTCCTCCTGGCTCAAACAGAAGCAGAAACGTCTTCAACAGGAGGGGCGCGAGGAGGGAGCGCGCGTGCGGCAGCTCGAGGCGGAAGCCGAATGGATCGCCGCGAGCCCCAAGGCGCGACAGGCGAAATCAAAGGCGCGCATCCAGCGCTACGAGGAATTGCTGGAGAAGCAGAACGAGCGGGCGCCGAGCACGGCGCAGATCGTGATCCCGATCGCCGAACGGCTCGGCACCAATGTCATCACGGTTGATCACCTCTCGAAAGGATTCGGCGATTGTCTGCTCATCGAGGACCTCTCGTTCAAATTGCCGCCGGGCGGCATCGTCGGTGTGATCGGCCCGAACGGCGCCGGCAAGACCACGCTGTTTCGCATGATTACCGGCCAGGAAAAGCCCGACAGCGGGACGATCGAGATCGGAGAGACGGTCACACTTGGCTATGTCGATCAGTCGCGCGACGCGCTCGATGGCGCAAAGACCGTTTGGGAGGAGATATCGGGCGGCAAGGACGTGATCACGCTCGCCAAGCGCGAGGTCAATTCGCGCGCCTATGTGGGCGCCTTCAATTTCAAGGGCGCTGATCAGCAGAAGAAGGTCGGCCAGCTCTCCGGCGGCGAGCGCAACCGCGTGCATCTCGCCAAGATGCTGAAGTCGGGCGCCAACGTGCTGCTGATCGACGAGCCGACCAACGATCTCGACGTCGATACGTTGCGCGCCCTCGAAGAGGCGCTCGTCGATTTCGCCGGCTGCGCCGTGCTCATCTCGCACGACCGCTTCTTCCTCGACCGCGTCGCGACCCACATGCTGGCCTTCGAAGGCGACAGCCA
>Ga0209415_10012413_pt1 | contig 14194 bp, 15 predicted proteins | sample PeaSoiSIISIP2007_FD_187696 | JGI IMG/M metagenome (GOLD analysis project Ga0209415, IMG submission 187696) | Peat soil microbial communities from Weissenstadt, Germany - SII-SIP-2007 (SPAdes) (version 2) | ecosystem: Environmental > Terrestrial > Soil > Wetlands > Peat | place: Germany... | reverse complement strand
TCTGTTTGCATTCATGCCTCAACTTCAACACAGATCAATAGCCAGCGGAAGAATGGGGTTGCTCGAATGCATACGATCGACTGACGCATGACTTTGCTCGGATGTCCGTCCAATTGCTCCAGACCGAGCGATACGAAAAGGAAATGTCTGAGTTAAACAAGCTCGTCAACCTCACTATAACAACTGAGGATGCCGCGAAAACGCTTCGCCCCGTCCGTGGTAAATCGCGAGATGACAGTGCAGCTTGGGACGCAGCAAATGAGTTCGGCGCACTTTTCAACAGCTGGATTACGACTCTGAATACTCCAAACCTCCCGAAGCAAATCTGGTTTGATGAAAACTTCTCGCTCATGCTAGGCGGCATTCGGTTTACGGAAGATGCGCCCTTCCAAGGGAGTACTAGGACCCGCATTGTTTTGGCATTTCATGCAGCTTTGATGGAGATGTCATTGAAATTGGGAGGAGGCCATCCAAGATTTCTTATTTTGGACACACCTAAGCAACACGAGCTTCACTCTGAGGATTTGAAAGCCTTTGTTATTCGTTACCTTCAATTGGCGACAACTTACACAGTGGATTTGCAGTTAGTGATTGCAGCAACTGAACTAGAGTTTCTTGAGGGCACAACAGACCAAGAGATCTGGCACCCTTACTTCTCTTCGGCAGGAAAGCCGCGTTTCCTTGGGCAGATGCTGCCCTGGTTCGAATGCGCGTATTCCAAAGTGACGGAAGATGGTTCCGACCCAGAGCCGTCAAATAACGATCAGTAACGGCAAACGCCGCAGGCTCCGGGAACCTAGCCGAGAATGCGCGTGTCATTGTCGAAAAGCCATTCGGGCGCGACTTGGCCTCCGCACGGGAACTTAACGAAGTAGCGCATTCAGTCTTCCCTGAAGATTCGATCTTCCGCATCGATCACTTCCTTGGAAAAGAAGCGATCATGAATATCCTCTACTTTCGCTTTGCGAATTCGTTTCTGGAGCCGATCTGGAACCGCAACTATGTGGCCAGCGTGCAGATCACCTTGTCCGAAGATTTCGGTGTGGGAAAGCGCGGCGCATTTTACGAATCCGCCGGCTGCCTGCGCGACGTGATTCAGAATCATCTCTTCCAAGTTGTCGCGCTTCTTGCGATGGAGCCGCCCGCCGGGAGGGACTTTGGCGCCGTGCACAACGAGAAGGCCAAGGTCTTCAAAGCCATGCGCCAACTGCGGCCCGAAGACTTGGTGCGCGGCCAGTATGCCGGATACCGCATGGAGCGTGATGTGGCAAAGCGCTCCGATGTCGAGACCTTCTGCGCACTTCAGCTCTTCATCGATTCGTGGCGCTGGGATGGAGTGCCGTGGTATCTGCGCTCCGGCAAATTTCTGCCGGAGACCGCAACCGAGATTCTGGTGGAGTTGAAGCCGCCGCCTCAGAGACTTTTCGCTGATGCAGAATCGGTGACCGGTCGGTCCAACTACGTTCGCTTCAGGCTCTCGCCCAACTCGGCCGTAGCCCTCGCGGCTCGCGTCAAGCTTGCGGGAAAGGATTTCGTTGGAGAGCAGCGAGAGCTCTATTTGTCAGAAGAACGGCCAGGTGGGGAAACTCCTTACGAGAGGCTTCTGGGCGACGCCATGGCTGGCGACGGCGCGCTCTTCACGCGCGAGGACGCGATTGAAGCAGCTTGGGCGGTGGTCGATCCGGTCCTCAAAACCCACCACCGGGTTCGCCCTTACAAGCGACACACCTGGGGGCCGAAAGAGGCTGATGCGATCATCGCTGCAGATGGCGGCTGGCATACCAGTGAGGGCCTTCCAGCTATTGAGGAGGCAATCTTCGCAGGAATGCCGATTAACGTGACCCTGTTGTTCTCTGGCGCGCAATATGTCGCCGCCGCCGAGGCATACGGTCATTTCAGGCGGAGGATCTCGAAATATGCGGATACTGCCCGATTGGCCGCCTGTTCGTCAGTTCCTACTTGTTTACTATCCAAGACGTCTCCGGCGCGCTGGGCGTTCTGGGTGCCTCGACAGTATCGGTGGCAGAATTTCAACGTACTTGGTGGCATAATTGACGCCCGCCAAAATCTGGCTACTTGCGCAAGTTGCAGAACCATAATCAAGATAACAATTAATACTGTTTATTACAGCTTCTCTCCTGGATTACTTCTCTGAAGTCGCCAAGTGTCAACCCATATTGCTTATCAGGCGATGTATTCTTCGATTGTTGAAGCCCAACTCACGATTCCAGGGCCACATCCGCCGCTCGACTACTTGATTTGTAAAGGGTAGTAGTACGATGCTTGATCCTGCTCATGGGTCGTTGAGAGGAAATATGCCCCCGGTTGGGATTTCCGCAAATCAAGATCAACAGAGACCTCTTCCCGGTCCTCATTGCCGGTTGCCTCAGCGCTGCCGTGAGTCAGCGGGTCATTGACCGTCTGATCGCGCGTGACAGCAACCGTATATTGACCAGGTCGGCTGTAGCGGGGGAGGACGATCGTCACCTTGACCAATGCTGCCGGCAACGACACAGATTGCAACGGACTGGGTTCGGCTGAGTTGGATGGAAGGCCCCGAAGCGTCCCAGCATTCGATAGGTCGATGGTCTCAGAAATTGCAGCCATGTTGTCGGCCGGGCGCGGCGTGTTCGTTCCGTGCCACGACACTACGGCGAATGCGGCGACAATCAAAAGACAACAACCAACAGCGGCGCTGAACACCAGTCTTCGCCGGCGCGACTGATGTTGGGGCCGCAGTTCTAGCAACCGTCTCATGCAGACAGGACAATTGGCCGCATGATCCACTCTCGGGTCCGACAGGGTGATCTGTCTGGATTGTCTGGCAACGCGTACCAGAAACTCTTCGTCAGGACAGGGGCCGACAGGCGCAGTTCTCCCGTCGAGGACACGTTCCTGATGTTGCCTTGTGACCCATGCATCAAGGCGATCTTCAGCACGAGAGAACCTAAGCAATCTCATTGAGACAATTCTCCAGGCTGGGAGAGATCATGGAGCAGCGACTCCATCTCCCGGATATACGCTCGCCGAACAGCGGTGTGGTCCATTTCGAGTTCCTCTGCGATCTTCCGCCATGAATACCCCAGAACGCGCCATTTCACAATCGACTGGGCAAGGGGCGAGAGGCGCTCCAATAGCTCTCTTCCATAGACCCTCTGCTCTGCCTCTGGTTGACCAATATACAACTTTTCCATATCGATCAACGACCCATACGGAATCTCCAGACGCCGCTTTGCGGATTGCTGCTGCGCACGGCGTTTAATGACGCTCTTGATGCGAGCTGTCAACTTCATCTCCGGGCACTCCGCATGCCGGAGGATGTAGCTCGCCGCATTTTCTACCGCGTGATCCATTAGGTCATGAGCGGCGGCGTGATCGTAGAGATACGTCCAGGCGCAGCGAATCGCGTAAGGCCAGGCTGCCTTTGCAGCGGCCTCCAGTTTTTCATTTGAAGTCGGGCTTCCTGTCGAATGTGCCCAACTCCATGTTGGCTCTTTCCAGTTGCTGCCTTGTGCTGCATATGAGAGCGTCCGTCACACTGGGGGATAACCGCCACACATCTTGAGGTGTTTGGACCGCAACCAAATTGTTTCGGTAGCAAAAAAACTTCACATGCCTGCCCCAAACACCCGACGAAAGTGCCTTTAGTAGTTACAGGGAAAGATGCGGCAGAACGTCCAGTAGCAATCAAGACGTCGCTTCGCTGTTGAGCCTCGGTGAAGCATGATCCAGATTCTGCCACAACAGGAGGCGTATTTCAAGTAGGAATCGATGAAGTTCGCCGCAGTTCGTTTGCGAACACGAGACGATAGCTGTCCGTTGGAGATAGAGACTTGCCAAGCTAACTGCGACTGCAGTGGCGCGGCGTAACTGTGGTTGTGTTGCCTGCAATCAGCCTGACTTAAGGAGAATGAAAATAGGCGGAGCAAGACTCCGCATCTCGCTGTTCGCTTCAGGAATGATCAATACGGATAGGGGTTTCTCTGCATCTCCCCACTGCCGAGGTGTCCCCATGACTGCTGAACACAGACCGAGGTCGTCTGATGTTTGGGACCCAGATGCCACAGCTTTGGCAATCAAGGCCCGTGTGCTTTCAGGCCATAAACTCGACCAACTGGTTCGCCGATTGCAAAGGCAAACCGGCCGGTCGAGGGAGGCGTGCTGGCGATTTGTACTCCAGGCTGGTTTGAACAGTAGAGACGAGCACCGGCGCTGGACCGAGGAAGAAGTCGAGTCCCTCCGTGAGCAACTGGCTTCGCATTCGGTCGAGGAGACCGCAAACATCCTTGGCCGCAGCCCAAATGCGATTCGCTGCAAATTGCGCAGGCACGACTTGAAGGTCAAAGAAATTCGTTGCGACTGCTTTTCGGTCGAGGCGCTGGCGCGGACCCTTCGCGTGAGAAAATCCGAAGTCCACACCTGGATCGAAGCGGGCTGGCTGGAGGCAACCACGCAACTCACCGGCAAGAGACTGACGCACATCATTGCGCCAGAGGCATTCCGCGCCCTTTACACGCATCATCTGCGCGATCTCTTGGAGCAAAAGAGGGTTCCAAACGTCGCGCTGTTCGAGGCGTTCTACAACTACTGCTTCGTGCCGAAGCACACCATTGGTACGCAGTTGCTGACCGTTCGCAGGGACAAGCGCGAGCGTGCGGCGTTCGCAGCGACACAAGAAGGCGGCGAAGTCGATGACGAAGACGATGAAAACGAAGATTATCGTTTCGAATTGACAGTGGATTTGCCGCTTGCCGGTGATGGAGATGAAACGGAAGACTTGATCGAGTAGTTCCACGCTCGCATCAGCCAGCGATTTTGGTCTCTTCCTCCGGCCAGAGATGAGACTGAAGTGCATTGGTCAGTCAGACAGCCTCACCGACCAAGAGTAGGGCTACGTGTGAGATCGAGGTTTGTGGCATACAACGGCTGCATCAGTCGTGATCTTGACCGTTGGACAGCATGGTATCAAGATCGTGAATCATCGCCCGGTATTTCTCAGGTTGCTTGGTTTGCAACAATTCAATGTTCATCAGCTTCCAGCGAATTGCCGGAAGGTTGCTGATATCTGGTGTAGCGAGGAGCGACCAGTCAGGTTTCAGTTCGTGGAACGAAAGCAAGAACTGCTTGGAGCGTTCGTCCAGATGGGGGCGGATCTCCGAAACGAGTTGCTCTCGCGCTGAAATCAGAGCATCAAAGGAAGTCTCGCCACTGGTCATGCCAACGAATTCTTGTTCGAATGCCTGCCTTATATCCTTCAATCGCGGTTGCAAAACTTCGTGTGCTGGCCGATTGTGACTGAGAATGTACACGAGGAACGTCTGAAAGAGGGCGTCATTGATGCCTTCGTTTGCAAGCAGGTGTTGAACGTCAAACAAGTCCCGCGGATGTTGACGGTCGAGGGCCGCAACCAGTTTGCCAGCGTACAGATCGGCGAACGAGACTACTTGAATTTCGGCAAAGCCAAATCGCTCTTCGGCTGTTGGACGCACCGTCCTCAATTCAACCGGATGGACCGTTCCTCGAAGTACCGGAGTGACCTCAATTTTGATCTGTGCGGATCGATGGCGCACCACGATTCTGGTTCCGTCGGAAGTTTCATTTTCAGTGACTGCGCTCCCTGGGATCGCTTTGCGAATGTTTTGAGCGATGCGGGCGAGTGCGGATCGTATCCCAAGAAGAGAAGCTTCTCGATCCGCAATCGGCAGGTAAACCAGATCGATGTCCACCGAGAGGCGCGGCAGATCGCGAATAAAGAGATTGATTGCCGTGCCACCCTTCAGGGCAAAGCAGGTCTCAGCCGCCACATAGGGAAGCGCACGCACCAGAAGCGCCGCCTGTGCTTCAAAAACTTCAGAGGACATCGTGATTGCCTCCTTGCGCGAACAATTCTGTCGGAAGTGTGATCTGGTAACGAGAGTCGAAGCGGCCAGCGGGAACCAATTGACGCTTTCCAAGACCAAGATCGATGGAAGATAGATCCAGATGCTTCAACCACGAATGCCTGTGCCGCTCTGCATACCAGAGGAAGAGACGTTTCACCTTCACACTTCTGCATTCTTGCAGGAGTTTCTCTAGCAATTTGGGACGGAGATTGGCCATGCCTTCCATGACGACGTCGACCTGATGAAAGCTCTCGTGATGGGGAAGTTCATCCATCATTTCTAGGATCGCTCGCTCTGGAACGGACATTGTCAACGACCACTCCCAGGGACTATTAGCTTCGGCTTCTTTCGTTCGGGCAGACGTTTCACCTGAACGTAGATCGAAGCGCCGCATCTCTACTCCAGTTCCACCGGTCGCAAAAAGATTATCTGAACGAAGTTCAAATCGGGCCGTCGAGGTAAGTTTGGCCAGCCAGGTTGGTGCCCCCTGCCCATACAAGTACACGGTGGCGGCATCGCCGGCTTCGAGGTAGTGGGCATATCCAGCGAGTTCTACGGCCGTCCGGCCACCCACATGAAGTGTCTTGTGCATGACCTGCTGGAGCGATAGGACAACAACATCCCAGCGGAGGGAGTCGTTGGCAACTTGCCTGGGGCGCCGATAGACTCTGGGGCCCATTCGTTCGAGCCAACCTCGATCCACGTAGTCTCGTATCGACGAACGCGAAAGGCCTTGTGCCTGAAGCCAGGCACTGTCTGCCAGGAATCCCTCTGGCAGAGCAAGGAGCAGTCGGTTTAGCCTTGAATACCTTTGTGCATCCATAACGCACATAATCGCTCATTAAGAAACCAAAGTCAAGTTCACGTATATCAAGAATTGGGTGCCTTAGGCGCACATATAAAAATATTTCCAAACTCATATCCGAAACGAATTCGGCTTGGGAGCTTCTTTTCAATCCAAAAGCAGCCAACGTAAGAAGAGCAACTGGGCTGATCCCACACGATCAGCCCATCGGCCCGCTGCCGTTTGCTGTTGTAGAAAAGTTTGTCGCAAATTTGTCGCATTTAGCGCCGATTGTGCCGTTTTTGCCGACTCAGCCGACTCCTAAGTGCTGTGCCGTCTATAATTTGCGTTTCCACTCATTCCATGGCATGGAAGAGGTCATCGGTTCGATCCCGATCAGGTCCACCAATTAAATCATAGACTTAGAGACACTCTCACTCCTCACCTTGGTAGCATTTTGGTAGCAAATTCCAAAACCTTACCGTGAGCAGGACGCGTGATTGCTGCTTTCTTCCTCTCCGAAGAGGCTGCTTGTAGAACTTCTCCTTTCAATGTTGCTTCCCCTGCCGAAAAGTTTTCAATCCGTTGCTTGACCCTGGCTCCGACCGGGTGTTGGCCCGTGGTGCCGGTCCCCATCAACTCTTCATGGATCGACGTCACCGTGGAGCGGACACCATCCTCCATCGTCTGCATGTAGACATCGGTCGTGGTGGCCACCCGCGAGTGGCGCAGCATCCCCTGAATGTCCTTGACATGCCCCTTGTCCTTGGCCAGCGTCGCGATGGTGCGCCGGATGACCTGGAAGGTCAGCTTGGGCAGCCCCAGCTGCACGGCTAGTTTGTGCAACACCCTTTTCCGGTAGTTGCTCGGGTCCATGAAGTTTCCGCTGCGGCCGGCGAAGATGAAGTCCTCCGGCGCAGCATACTTCGAGATGCGCCGCCACTCCTCCAACTCCTCGACCTGCTCCCCTGTCACCGGGATCGCCGTAAGGCTCCCCTTCGTCTTGCCCCAGGGACGGATCTTCCCCTTGTAGATGGTCTCCCGGATGTTGAGCTTGTTGTGCTCTTCATTGAGAGAAGACCACCGGAACGCGAACAGCTCTCCCGGACGGAGAGCATTGGTCATGTCAAGTTTCAGCAGAATCCGGTTGCGGAGTTCGAGTGCGGCCAGCGCGGAACGCAGTTGATCCCACGTCAGCACTGTCTTGTCAGTGTCCCGGAGGTTAACCGGTGTCTTGAGCTTGCGCGCGGGATCTTTGAGGAGGAAGTCCTGATCGACTGCCTCGGCAAAGATCGAACGAATGTAAGCTCGGCACTGCAAGACTCTGTCCTTGGACCGGGTTTTTGCCAGCTTGTTGAGGTGAGCCTGGAGAACGAGCTTGTCGAAGCGTTCCAGCCGGATTTCTCCAAACTCGGCGACTAGGTCGGCCTCGATCAGGTGCTTCTTGATCTTGGCCGTCTCTTCTTTCCAGTCCGCCTCTTTGAGTGGCAGGTAGCGGTTGTGGACAAACCAGAGCAGAGTGACGCTGCCATTCCTGACAATCCCCTCTTCGGTGGTATGCCCCGTCAGCCGGGCGATCTCCCGCTCCAGCTTTTCTCGCGCCTCGAACTTCGTCATCTCTGACTTCAGCCCGAGCACGACCGGCGTGATGATTGGTTTGGGCTCATTTGACGCCGGGTCAAGAACGGTGCGGCGGAAGTAGCCGTACCACTTCTTTCCCCGAACCATCACCCAACCCTTCTGGTGCGATGTACCCATGTGTTTCTCGATTTCTGTGGGGAAAAACAGTGGGCGTCCCCATTTTACCGTGGTTTTCTACGTAAATTGGAGAGCCTTTCCCGCTCGTGGACGAACTCTTCAATCTGGCTTTGGCGATACCGTAAGACTCCATCGCCAATGCGGATGACGGGCAGCAAGGGGGCTCGACGCGAGGAATGATCCCAGACCCAATCCGTGCTGACGTTGAGGCGATGCGCCACATTTTCGGCAGTGAGCAACGGGTCTGTCTCAGGCGTTTGCGGGGAAACAACGGCCAGCGGCATAGGACATAACTCCGAAAACAAGCTGGGCATCAAGGGATGCCGGATACCATAGCCTGTCCCGCAGAAAAATGGCCGTCCAATACTTCGTATTTATCGGGTGATAATTGGGAGTTATCGGGTTGGTCCCTATCTTCGCTGCAACTGATAGCAATTGTTGAGGTTATCGCGTAGACTCTGGTTCCGTTCAAGGCTGGCGATCGGGTCAAGAGAAATCAGCGGGGTGCCTCGAAGCCAGCGTGTAGTCATAGATCCGGAGATCTGACAGCGGTATGGATACCGGGCTCCAGATCGGAGGCGAGCCGGGATCTGGGGCGGACGGGCGCGGCAGCCGAGCCGGATCAACTGCGTGCGCGTCATCGGCTGAGCAGATTTCTGCTGCGCATAGGAACTGGTCAAAGACTTACAGGCATTGCGCGGTATCGCGCAGATTTAAGCGGTAACCATTGCGGCGAAGTTGGGTGATATCTCGGGTATTGCCGCTGTCGATGCGCTGCTCGATGGCGGACTGCCCGTGGGAGCCATCAGCGAAGTGGTGGGCCAGGAGTGCTCTGGACGAACGACGCTGTCACTGGCTTTTGTGGCCAGTTGTACAGCGCGTGGGCAGGTTTGCGCCTGGGTGGATGCCTGCGATGCGCTCGATCCGGAATCGGCTGCGGCAAGCGGAGTGCATCTGCCGTTGCTGTTGTGGATTCGCTGCACGATCAGCCGCGCGGCTTTGCCAATAACAAAAAACAGGCGCGCACAGAAAAGCTGGTCGCATCTCGATCAGGCGTTGCGGGCCACTGACCTGCTGTTGCAAGTGGGAGGATTTGCCGCGCTGGTGCTGGATCTCGGCGGTGTCGATCCAGCACAGGGCATGCGGATTCCACTGGCGACCTGGTTCCGCTTTCGTCAGGCCGCGGACCGCACGCGCTGCACACTGCTGGTGCTGGGACAGGCTTCGTATGCGCAGTCGAGCGCGGCTGTAGTGCTTGATTGCTTTGCGCTCCGCGCGGAAGCGCAAGGGAAAACGGTGCTCAGCCGCTGTGGTTTTGAGTTGAGCCGCCGCCGCGAGCGCTTTACGCAATTCTCACTGCAGCGGAAGCCGCCTGCTGTTGCATGGACATCGTCCACCGCCTGGGCTGCGGAGAAAAGCGCATGAGCCGCGAACTCTATGCCTGCATTCATGCTACGGAATTTGCCGCACAGGCACTGCTGCGCCTGCGCACCGACCTGAAGGGCGAGCCGGTGGCGATTGTGGATGGTCCTCTGCACGATGCCTGCGTTTGTTCCATGAATCGTGCCGCGGCGCAACGTGGCGTCGTACGTGGACTTCCACGCATGGACGCCGAAGCGTTGAATGGATTGAAGATTCTTGATCGCTCGCTCACCGTGGAGCAGGCGGCACGTACCGTAATGCTGGAGGTAGCGGCGCAGTTCACGCCACGCATGGAAGTTGTTCCTGCTGGCGTTGGATGTTCGATAGTCCTCGATGTGATGGGCAGCGAATTGCTCTTTGGTCCGCCGAATGTGCTGGCCACCAAAATCAAGGATGCAATGGAAGCTGCTGGTCTCCGTGTCAGTGTCGTACTGAGCGCCAATTTTCATACGGCACGTCTGAAGGCTGCCGCGCATCGCGGATTATGTATTGTGGCTGCGGGCGCGGAGGCGGATACGTTGGCGCATCTTCCCCTGCATGCACTCGATCTGAGCTTTGAACAGCAGGAGAAGTTCGAGTTGTGGGGTATTCGTAGCTTTGCCGATCTGGCCGCGCTGCCGGAGGCGGAACTGATTGCGCGGCTGGGCGCTCGTGCGCGCGAGTGGCAGGCCATGGCGCGCGGCGCGGCGAGCCACACCTTCCAGCCTATCGAGGCAGCCTTCGCGCTGCGGGAGGTCTACGAGTTTGACACGCCTGTAGAGCAGGAAGAAGGACTGCTCTTTATGGCCGCGCGCATGTTGGATTGCCTGGTTGATCGTGCCATGGCACATGCGCTAGCGTTGGCCTCACTCACGGCAGAGTTGGTACTGGAAGGCGCGCCGTCGCAGTCGTTGTCCGTGCATCCCACACTGCCTTCGCAGGACAAGAGGTTTTTGCTGAAGCTCTTGCAGATGGAGTTGTCCGCGCACCCTCCGCAGGCTGCGGTGCTCGCGATGACGTTGCACGCATCGCCGGGCAAGACCAGCAAAGTTCAAATGGGCTTGTTTGCTCCGCAGACGCCTGAAGCGGCGCGGTTGGATGTGACGCTGGCGCGCATCAAGGCAATGGTCGGTGAAGATCGTGTAGGGACGCCGGTGCTGGAAGACTCGAATCGCCCGGCCAGCTTCCATCTCGATCCATTTCGCACGGATGCTGCGGGCAAAACGCACACCGCTTCGCTGGAACGTACAGCACTGCGCCGGGTTCGACCACAGCGCACGTTAGAGATGATGCTGGCGGCTGACGGCAGGCCAGGATTCTTTCGCGATCTCTATGACTCCTTCCGCGTGACCGCAGCCTATGGTCCATGGCGCACGAGCGGCGCGTGGTGGTCTGTCGATGCATGGGACCAGGAGGAGTGGGACGTGACCAGCAGCAACAAGGAGGGAACGATCCAGCGACGAGTCATGGCAGCTTCCTATCGGCTAGCAATGATAAATCCTCGTGCCAGCCGCGGTCCGCGAAGATGTAGATGCGTTTTCCGGCCATATGATCGGGCCAGGCTTCGAGGGTTGAGATTCCAACGCTGCCCATGCACTTTGGTTCGCTGATGCGCATTTGCGGCGCGTCTGGCGCAGCGCGGCGGCGATCCGGTTCCATGCGGAACAGCATGGGCACGGCTTCATCCACCGGCAGGCTGGCAATCCAGTCGTCGCGGCCGCACCAGGAGGCAAGCGCGGTGATGGAGAGCGGAAGGTCGGCGGGCATCTGGCGGCGTAAATCAGTGAGCAACTCAGCATAGAAAGGGCGCTGTGAGCGGGTCGCGTCGAAGTCCACCTGAAGAGCTGCAATGCCGAGCCGCTGGGCCGATTTGAGCAGAAGCGCAACGGCCTTCTGTTGCTGGACCGTGTCAAGACTGGCGCCCGGAGGAGCCTCGATGCGCACCACCGCGATCAGCGTCGCATTGGAGGGGTAAGTGAGCGGCTGCCGGCGCGGCATACTGACCGCATCCCAGCCAAGCAGAATCGTCTGGTCCAGATAGGCGATTGCGGTGGTTTGTGGATCGACGGCGCGAAGGTCTTCGGCGCGCTCCCAGGCCCAGAAAGTTCGACTGGGCAACTTCCGCATCCGCGCCGAAGGCCCCGAGGATGCCAGGGGCACCGCATCCGGCCTGATTATCAGACAGAGTATCCCAAGCGCCGTCCATGCGACGATATGGTTCCACCGGGATTGAAAGGAGTTCATGGCTCAGATCAAGTACTACATTGAATCGACTTGGTGTGAAGGTCAAGCCGCCCCGTACGTCGGCGAAGAGATCTTCTTGTTGGACACTGCGAGAGCGAATGTCTTGCCAAGGCAGTTGCGACACGTCCGAGTCGAACGGACGCGTTCTGCGGGTCAGCTCCCCACCGGTCGACCCGCTTCCCACTGGTTAGAAATTTGGTAGCATTTTGGTAGCAAATACCGCCGATTGGGCCGGTTTTGCCGGTTTATCCGTCTCATAAGTCTCATTAGGTCAATAATATGGGCTTTTACCCACAACATGGCATGGAAGAGGTCATCGGTTCGATCCCGATCAGGTCCACCAATTAAATCAATAACCTACGAGGAAGACCATCCGGTTTCTCACCTGCAAAACGTAACCTGCCTCCGCTTTATCGCGTTCCCTATCCCCTACTGAGCAGTTTGCGATCCGGGCTGCAACGCCCGCATCATTGAGTCTTGTGCAGCCAACATCGACGAATTCACTTGGTGGGTGTACAGGCCAAGCGTTGTCTTGACATTCGAGTGGCGGAGAAGCCCCTGAACCGTCTTGACATCCGTCCCTTGGTTCACCAGCCAGCTTGCCAGCCCGTGGCGGAAGTTGTGGAAGCCGAACCGCTGCCCCGGCTTGAGCTTCACCCCGGCGGCAATCGCTGCCGGACGGAGGTAGTCCCCAGTCAGAACGCTGCTCGATCTAGGCGTTCGCCCCTTGTTTCTTGCGCTGGCAAACACCCAATCGCTTGGCCGCCCGTAAACCGTTTCCCTTTGCCAGTCCCGTAGAGAGTTGGCCAGCAGATCGGTGAGCGGTACGGGAGCCTCGGAGTCTTCCGTCTTCATCTTCTCCACGATTGTGTCCTTTACCCAGACCCGGCGAAGGTTGATTTGCTTGTTCTGGTAGTCAACATCCTCCCATTTCAAGCCCATCGCCTCACTGATGCGAATCCCCGTGGCAGCGACCAAAACCGCGAGTGCCAGTTCGGCTCCCGATAATGCCTCGAAGATTTTAGCGGCCGTTGCAGGTTCTAGCACAATCGGTTTATAGCCGGACTTCGCCGTTTGCTCAACCCACCGTACCGGATTGGACGAGTCGCTGCGCGGCACAAGCCCGTACTTCTGTGCTCGTGTGTAGACGGTGGACATGATGCGACGGATTTTGTCCTTCGTCGGATTCGAGCGCGGCAACGAACCCAGCCAGCCTTCGATTTCCAGCGGCTGAATGTCCAGAGCAACACTCTCTCCCCAGCGGGGTAGCAGGTAGTCGTCCAGGTAGTGCTTCACGGTATACCGGGTTGTCACCGCCAGCTTCTTCATTCCGTTCTGCATATAGCTGGCGGCAAGATCGTCGAAGGTTAGGCGGCCAGTGCGGATTGCGCCCTGGTCAAGTTGCGGTTTGATGTGCCGCCGGTCAATCTCAAGCCATGCATCCTTCTCACGTGGGAAGTTGGCGATCGAACCCACCACGCAGGTGTGTTCGGCCTTCCTTCCGGTTTCAGGCTTGATGACGTACCAGTGGTACACCCAGACTGATCCTTTCTTCTTGCGGTCGTGCTTGGTAATCCATCCCCGTTGCGCCATTTCAGATCGTCTCCTTTTTGGCGCTGGAGACTGCCTGAATTCGATTATTCTTCATTCCGGCAACAATGGAAACACTTTTCCGCAGCGTCCCGAGTCTGGACCCGCTATACACCCGAATTTGCATAGAAATGGACAGGATTCTACCTCTTGCGCGCGATTGCTGTGCTGATCTCCTGTAACCGAAACCGCCAAGTCTTCCGGGAACCAACACCCAACGGATAAGCCGGAATCTGGCCCGCGCGAGCCATTTCGAGAAGACGGCGGGAGGTTATTCCCAACCATTCTGCGGCCCGCGTTGCATCCACAAATGGCTCTGACATTATCGGGATCTGCAACATATGTGCAGTCTCAGCAACCGTAATCGATTCGCGATGCCTCTCATTCGACGCCATACCTACCTCGCATCCCCATGACGCTTTGAACGTGCAATCTGTAAACTCATACGGAGGGCCTCTACAGCGTAACGTCCGGCTTCATCACAAAAGTTCCACGTGTCTGCGAGGAACTTGTAGATGTTTGCGGCCTCTCTCTC
>Ga0209415_10012412_pt1 | contig 14194 bp, 11 predicted proteins | sample PeaSoiSIISIP2007_FD_187696 | JGI IMG/M metagenome (GOLD analysis project Ga0209415, IMG submission 187696) | Peat soil microbial communities from Weissenstadt, Germany - SII-SIP-2007 (SPAdes) (version 2) | ecosystem: Environmental > Terrestrial > Soil > Wetlands > Peat | place: Germany... | reverse complement strand
AATGTGGCGTCGGGTTTCGGCTTCTGGAACGTCACCGCCGGCTTCGACATCAGCCAGACGCTGATCGACTATTCGTCCGTAACCTCGACCTATGGCCGCGCCTTTTGGGTCGGCTTGCTCAATACGCTCCTGGTCGCCGGGCTCGGCATCGTGTTCGCGACCGTCATCGGCTTTACGGTCGGCATCGCGCGGCTGTCGAAGAACTTCCTGGTGGAGCGGCTCGCCACCTCCTACGTCGAATTGATCCGCAACGTCCCGCTGCTGCTGCAACTGCTGTTCTGGTACAATGCCGTTCTCAAGGCGCTGCCCGAAATGTCCATGAGCCTCGTGCTGCCGGGCAGCATCATCCTCAACAATCGCGGGCTGTTCACGCCGCGGCCCCTGTTCGCCGATGGTTGGCACATCGTTGCCGTGATGGCGGCCGCCGTCGCCCTGGCCGTCGGCTTCAATATGGTGGCCGGCCGCATCGAGCGCTTGCAGGGAGCCGTCGCGTTGCGGTTTGCCGGCACGATACTGATCGTGATCGCGCTGCCGGTCGCGGCTTTCTTCGCGGCGGGCGCGCCGCTCGCATTCGACTATCCGGCGGTGGGCCGGTTCAATGTTCGGGGTGGCAGCGAGCTGCTGCCTGAGTTGGTCGCCCTGCTGTTCGGACTTTCCGTCTACACGGCGTCCTTCATCGCCGAAGTGGTGCGTGCCGGCATCAAATCGGTGTCGCGCGGGCAGACCGAAGCCGCACAGGCGCTCGGACTGCGCCGCATGCAGACGCTGCGCCTCATCGTCATTCCCCAGGCGATGCGCGTCATCATTCCGCCGTTGACCAACCAGTATCTGAACCTCACCAAGAACTCGAGCCTCGCCGTCGCCATCGGCTATCCGGACCTCGTGCAGATTTTTACCGGGACCGTGCTCAACCAAACCAACCAGGCGGTTGAAGTCGTCGTCATCACCATGGCGGTGTATCTGAGCTTCAGCCTGATCACCTCGCTGGTGATGAACATCTACAACGCGCGCTTCGCCCTGGTGGAGCGTTGACCGCGATGGATGCGCCGGCACCTGCTCTTTCCTCGCCATCGGCCGGCACCGGCGCCTACGTTCGCGCCGCCCCGGCCCCGTTCATGCCGCCGCCGCCGACGACCGTCGGCTTGCTCGGGTGGATCAGGGCCCGCCTGTTTCCCGGCATCGGCAGCGGCGTGCTGACGGTGCTGATCGCCGCGGCGCTGATCTGGATCATCCCGCCGCTGATCGATTTCCTTCTTGTCGACGCTGTTTGGACAGGGGCCGATCGCGAGGCCTGCCTGCCGTCGCCGGCGCGGCCCGAGGTCGGGGCGTGCTGGGCCTTTATCGGGGATCGTTTCAACTACATCGTCTACGGCTCCTATCCGATCGCCGGACGGTGGCGGGTCGATGTGTTCTTCGCCATGCTGGCGTTCGGCACCGCCTGGCTGGCGTGGCTCGAAGCGCCCCGCCGCGATCTCGGCGCGATCTATTTCTTCGTCGTGCTTCCGGTCGCGTCGTTCGGGCTGCTGCACGGCTTTGAGCCGATCGGGCTCGCGGTCGTCGATACCGAGCTGTGGGGCGGCATGATGGTGACCGTCGTGGTCGCGGCCGTCGGCATCGTGGTGTCGCTTCCGATCGGCGTCATCCTCGCCTTGGGCCGGCGCTCGCGGCTGCCTGCGGTGCGGCTGCTGTCGACCTTGTTCATCGAGCTCGTGCGCGGCGTGCCGCTGATCACGGTGCTGTTCATGGCGAGCGTGATGCTGCCGCTGTTCGTTCCGGACACCTGGTCGCCGGACAAGCTGATGCGCGCGTTGGTCGGGGTGGCGCTGTTCTCTTCGGCCTACATGGCCGAGGTGGTGCGCGCGGGACTGCAATCCATTCCCAAGGGCCAGTACGACGCGGCGCACGCGCTCGGCCTGTCCTATTGGCAATCGCTGCGCCTCATCATTCTGCCGCAGGCGCTCACGGTGACCATCCCCAACATCGTCAACAGCTACATCGCGCTGTTCAAGGATACCACGCTGGTGTTCTTCGTCGGCATCTTCGACTTCCTCAAGACCATCGAGGTCGCGCGCGCCGATCCCAAATGGGCGACGCCGGTGACCAGCGCCACCGGCTACATATTCGCCGCGCTGGTGTATTTCGCGTGCTGCTACGCGATGTCGAGCTATGCGAGCCGCATCGAGAAAAGGCTCGCCGCCGGAGAAAAGCGATGAGCGTGAGCGAGGGCGCGACGGACACCCCGGCGGTCGAGATCGCCGGCCTGCACAAGTGGTTCGGCGAATTCCACGTGCTCGCCGACATCAACCTCAAGGTCGGCCGCGGCGAGCGCATCGTGATCTGCGGCCCGTCCGGGTCCGGCAAGTCGACCCTGCTGCGCTGCATCAACCGCCTCGAGGACTTCCAGCGCGGCGAGATCGTGGTCGACGGCATGCTGCTGACCCAGGACATCCGGCGGGTCGACGCCATCCGGCGCGAGGTCGGGATGGTGTTCCAGCATTTCAACCTGTTCCCGCACCTCACGGTGCTGGAAAACTGCACGCTGGCGCCGATCCAGGTGCGCGGCATGCCGAAGCGGGAAGCTGACGAGCACGCCATGCATTTCCTCGAACGGGTGAAGATCCCGGAGCAGGCCGGCAAATACCCGAACCAGCTTTCGGGCGGCCAGCAGCAGCGCGTCGCCATCGCGCGGGCGCTGTGCATGAGCCCGAAGCTCATGATGTTCGACGAGCCGACCTCGGCGCTCGACCCCGAAATGGTCAAGGAGGTGCTCGACACCATGGTGGCGCTGGCGCACGACGGCATGACCATGCTGGTCGTCACCCACGAGATGACGTTCGCCCGCCAGGTCGCCAACCGCATCGTGTTCATGGATGCCGGCCAGATCGTCGAGGTCAACGCGCCGGAGCCGTTCTTCGCCAATCCGCAGCACGAGCGCACGAAGCTGTTCCTCAGCCAGATATTGCACTGAGGGCGTCTGGCCCAATTCCCTGAGGTGCAGGGAATTTAGCAGGGAATTGAAAAAAAAGCGGACTGTCGCGGGATCGTGCGTTACGCCGGCCCCGTCGCGACCGGCAGGTCGGCGCGGGCGCCCCATTCCGACCACGAGCCGTCATAGAGTGCGGCCGGCTCCTTACCGAGAGCGTCGAGCGCAAGCCACAGGATCGCGGCCGACACGCCGGAGCCGCAGCTCGTGATGACCGGCTTGTCGAGGTCGACACCGCCGGCCGCAAAGGCCTGCCGCAGCTCATTTGGCGGCAGCAGCAGGCCGTCCTTCACCACGGCGGTGGATGGCACGTTGTAGGAACCAGGCATGCGGCCGGAGCGCACGCCCGGTCGCGGCTCCGGCGCCTCGCCGCGAAAGCGCTCGGCGGGCCGCGCATCGACCACCTGGGCATTGCGCGAGGCGAGCGTCTGCCGGACGCGATCGAGCGAGGCGACCACGTCGCCGCGCTGGTGCGCCGCAAAGCTCTTGGGCGGACGAACCACGGGCCCGCTTTCGAGCGACCGGCCTTCGGCTTTCCATTTCGGCAGCCCGCCTTCCAGGATGTAGACGTTGTCGGCACCGAACAGCCGGAATGTGAACCACACCCGCGGCGATGAAAACATGCCGTGGCCGTCATAGGCCACGATCGTGTCGTGCTCACCGATGCCGAGCTTGCTGACCGCCGAGGCAAAGCTTTCGGCCGACGGCAGCATGTGCGGCAGATCGATCGCATGGTCGGCGACCTCGTCGATGTCAAAGCGGGTCGCCCCGGGGATATGGCCCGCAAGATATTCCGCCGCCGCATCCCGCTTCATGGCCGGCAGGTAGTAGGAGCCGTCGAGGACGACCAGGCCCGGCGCGCCGAGATTGGCGGCGAGCCAGCCTGTGGTCACCAGCCGTTTTGAGATCGGATGCGGGGGAGGGGTTATCATGTTGTGCTTCTCCAAAGGATTGATTGGGCGGGGCTGCCGCGCCTGCGCTGGAGGCTTACGTGAACCAGTCACGGCTTCTCGAACGGCGCCTTGATGGTCGAGCGGCGCTCCAGCCAATGCGGCACCGGCAATCCCTTCGAGCGCAGGAATTCCGGATTGAACAGCTTGGTCTGATAGCGTGTGCCGTAGTCGGCGAGCACGGTGACGATGGTGTGGCCCGGCCCGAGCTCGCGGGCGAGCCGGATCGCACCGGCGACGTTGATGCCCGACGAGCTGCCGACGCACAGGCCCTCGTGTTCGAGCAGGTCGAAGATGAGCGGCACCGCTTCGGCGTCGGGGATCTGGTAGGCGAGGTCGACGGGTGCGCCTTCCAGGTTCTTGGTGATGCGCCCTTGCCCAATTCCCTCGGTGATCGAGGAGCCCTCGGATTTCAGCACGCCGGCGGTGTAGTAGCTGTAGAGCGCCGCCCCCATCGGGTCGGCGAGTGCGATCTTGATGGACTTGTTGCGCTCCTTGAGGGCGATGCCGATACCGGCCAGCGTGCCGCCGGAGCCGACCGCGCACACGAAACCATCGACCTTGCCGTCGGTCTGGTTCCAGATCTCGGGGCCGGTGGTCTGGATGTGGCCGTTGCGATTGGCGACGTTGTCGAACTGATTGGCCCACACCGCACCGTTCGGCTCGGTCTTCGCCAGCTCGACGGCGAGCCGGCCGGACAGCTTCACGTAGTTGTTGGGGTTCGCATACGGCACCGCCGGCACCTCGACGAGCTCGGCGCCGCATAGCCGCAGCATGTCCTTCTTTTCTTGGCTCTGGGTTTCCGGGATCACGATGACACTGCGGAAGCCGAGCGCATTGCCGACCAGCGCAAGGCCGATGCCGGTGTTGCCGGCGGTGCCCTCGACGATCACGCCGCCCGGGCGCAGGCGGCCGCCCTTCACCGCGTCCTCGATGATGAACAGCGCCGCCCGGTCCTTGACCGACTGGCCGGGATTCATGAACTCGGCCTTGCCCAGAATGGCGCAGCCGGTTTTCTCCGATGCACGCTTGAGCTTGAGGAGCGGAGTGTTGCCGATGGCTTCGGCGATTCCATCGCGAATCTGCATGATGGCTTTCGATCTTGGCTTTCAACCGGGCCCGCGTTCAGCGATCCGCGGCATATTTCGATGTGATCGAATGGAGCCGCTCCGACGCGAACCTATCGGGGAAACGACGTCGCCACAAGTTGGAGAAAATTGACGCCGGCATTCGGCCCGGATTGGCAAATATCATCTGCGGCGCATCGATATTGCGGGACAAGAATCCAACCGCGCAATCGGGCTCATGGCTGCGGCGGGCTGAGCCGCCCATCAGACGGCTGGCCGGGTGGCGGCCTTGCCCTGCAACGGCAGCGGCTGATCGTCCAACATCGCCTTGATGGAGACGCGCGCCGCGTCGTCACCGATGCCGTGATGGGCGAGGAGGTCGCGGCACTCCGTCATGATTAGGTCGACGTCCTGGAGGAGCTTCAGCCGCTTGTAGTGGTCCGGGTAGGCAAGCCCCATGCTGGCGCCGATCACTTCGAGCAGATTGAGCACCCGGAACGGCCAGTCGCGTTCGTGGGCGCACAGCTCGCGGTGATCCACGTGGTAGACCGCGACCAGCGCATCGACGCCGGCGTCCCGCGCCGCTTCGAGTTCTTGGAGCTGCAGCTTCTTCTTGTAGTCGGGCAGGGTGCGCAGTGCATTGCTCATCAGCCCGACGGCGGGCTGGCCAAGATCGACGACCTCGATGCCGGGGACGGCCGAGAGGAGCGCGATAGAGGCCTCGACCACGCCCGGAATGCCCGGATGCCGGTGCAGCGCCACGCACATCGGTACCGAAAGACGCAACAGCGGCCGCAGGTCCTCGACCCGTTCACCGAGATACCGCATGAACGGTGTCATCTCGAATGGCCGACCGCCGGTCTGGCGCTCGTAGGCCGGCAGCATCACCTCGCCGAACTGGACCTGGCAGCTTGCGCACCACGTCAACACCTTCCCGGAGCGGGCGAGCTTCTTCATGGTGTTCTCCGCCATGCTGGCGGAGACCGCGGTGTCGCCGCTGCGCAATTGACCAATCCCGCAGCAATGGGTCGGCCCGCCCATCACTTGGTAGCTGACCCCGAGCGCATCCATGATATCGAGCGCCAGCAGTGCGATATGCGGGGTCTTCAACAGGTTGCAGCCGGTGTAGAAGACGAAGTCCGGCGCGGCATCGCGGCCCTCGTCGCCCCGGCCGCCGGCCGCCGCGACTCGCTGGCCGAGCCGTGCCAAGGTGTCGTCGTCGAGCTGCATGCGCGCCTGCACGGTGACCTCGAGATTGAGCTTGCGGAAGGTCTCGACGCCCTGGCGACGCTGGTCGCGCGGCTCGGTGCTCGCCTTGGTCATTGCCAGCCGCGCCATGGCGAGCATGAAGCGCGGATTGACCCCATAGTCGCAGGCCTTGATGCAATCGCCGGTGAGCATGCAGGTCGATGCCCAGCGGCGTGATGCCGCCGGGCCGTCGCCGGTGCGCAGGATATCGATGACGCCGGCGATGACCTCCTGTGCCGGCGCCGTGACGCCGGCCGGTGTCTTGACCGGACAGACCTCGACGCATTTTCCGCAACGCGTGCACGCGTCGATCATCTCCTCGACACGGCCGTTCAATGCGTCCTCGAAGAAATTGCTCATCTGGCGCAGCTCATGGGGCACGGTTCCGCCGATCAATTACAGGTAATCTATGCCATGGTGCCCTTTGGGCAAAGGGACGCGCATGGCGACGATGGATTGGGGTCATGTCCGGCGCGCACAGCTCATTCCGGCCAGCGCCATCGTAGTGTATCCTTGCGGCCTAAGAGGGGCGGCTACGAGGTCTACGGCGACCGCCCCCGCGGCAGGCTTCGTGGCAGCGCGTTATAGTGGTTGAAATATAGCGTGAGGCAAAAAAAGAGGACCGGATTTTCGTGAACATCAGGTGCCGGGTGAGGTCGTCGCCGCAGATATCGGGCGGAATCGCAATGCTGCATCGGCTGATGGTGGCGATCGCGCTCGGCGTGCTGCTCAATCTCTCTGCGCATGCGCAGGCGAGCCGGACGATCAAGTTTGTGGTGCCGTTCGGGCCGGGCGGCACTGCCGATATCGTTGGGCGACTGCTCGCCGAGGAGATCGGCAAGGCCCATGGCGTCGGAACGCTGATCGAAAATCGGCCGGGCGCCGGGACCGTGATTGCCACCGAGGCGGTGTCGCGCGCCGCGCCCGACGGCAACACGGTGCTGCTCAACGCCAACGCATTCGTCATCAATCCGCATTTGCGCAAGCTGACATTTGATCCGCTTGCGAGCTTCGAGCCCGTCTGCCAGCTCGTGTCCTCGCCGCAAGTGATCGTCGTCAATGGCGTGTCGCCGTTTCGCAGCCTTCCCCAGATGCTGGAGGCGGCGCGCGCGAGGCCGGGCGAGCTGACGCTCGCAAGCGTCGGGCCGGCGTCGACGCAACACATCGCTTTCGAGATGCTGAAGCACCTCGCCGGTGTGAACATGATCTTCGTGCCGTTCAACGGCAACGCGCCGGCCGTGAATGCGCTGCTGGGCAACCACGTCGATTCGGTGCTGGTTAACTATTCCGAGGTCGTCGATCAATTTCACGACGGCAAGCTGCGGGCGCTGGCGACCACATCCCTGACCCGGATCGACCCGTTGCCGGACGTGCCGGCGGTCGCAGAGCTCGGCTACAAGAACTTCGAGGCGGATGTCTGGTTCGGCGCGGTGGTGCCGGCGAAGACGCCCGCCGCCACCGTCACGGAACTCGCCGCCTGGCTGACCTCCGCGATGGAATCGCCTGCCGTAAAGCCCAAGCTGGCGGCGCTCGGCCTCTATACGGTCGGCAAATGCGGCGCGGAATTTGCGGCCGACCTGCGCAAGCGGTTCGACGATTACGGTCGCGTGCTGCGCGAAGCGAACATCAAAGCGGAGTGAGCCGCGCGGCCATTCATGCGAAGGCCGGACGGCTCCGGCCGCGGGTGATGAGCCAGGTCGCAATCACGAGGTTGAGCAGGTTCCAGGCGAGCCCGTTCAGGAATGCCGCCTGATAAGAGCCGAACAGGTCGAATATGGCGCCCGACATCCAGCCGCCGAACGCCATCCCGAACAGCGTCGTCATCAGGACCACGCCAAGCCTGGTGCCGACTTCCGAAGCCGGAAAGTATTCGCGCACAATGAAGGCGTAGCTCGGCACGATGCCGCCCTGGAACAGGCCGAACAAGGCCGAGATCACATAGAGCGACATCAGCCCGTCGAACATGGCGTAGAGCAGCAGCGCCACGCCCTGCGCGAGCGATCCGAGCAGGAGGGTCGGCAGGCCGCCGATCCGGTCGGCGACGAAGCCCGACCCGACGCGGCTGACAATGCCGAACCCCAGCATCAACGACAGCATTTCGGCGCCGCGCGCGACGCCGTAACCGAGGTCGCCGCAATAGGCCACGATATGGACCTGGGGCATGGCCATCGCGACGCAGCACGCAAATCCGGCGATGCACAGCAGTACCTGCAGCACGGCCGGCGGCACATCGAGCGCGCCTCTTTGCGCAGTCGCGGCCGTGACCGGTGCATTGCGCGGCGCCGGCCGTCGCAGCAGGAGCAGCAGCGGCAACATGATGGTGAGGCAGGATATGCCGATGCCCACATGGGTGGTGCGCCAGCCCTCGACCGCGACCGCATGCTGGATCACGGGCGGCCAGATGGTGCCGGCGAGATAGTTGCCGGCCGCCGCGATTGCGACCGCGATGCCGCGACGTGTCGCGAACCAGAACGAGACGTCGGTCATGATCGGTCCGAAGGTCGCCGAAGCTCCGATGCCGATCAGCATGTAGCTCAGCGCGAAAGTCCACAGGCCGGGCGATACCGACGCGGCGAAAAACCCCAGCGCGAGGCCGCCGATACCCAACAGGGCGGGGGCCAGAATCCCGTAGCGGTCCTGCAGCCGCCCCATGGCGACGCCGCCCAACGCAAAGCCCAACATGGTGAGCGTGAAGGGCAGCGACGCATCCGCCCGCAGCACGCCGAACTCCGCCTGCACCGCGGGCAGCACCACGGGCATCGACCACATGCCGACGCCGCCGACGGTGGCGAGCGCGACGGACGCGATGAGGCGCACCCATGCATAGGGCGAGTCGATGCCGGAGGGGTTGGCGACGCTCTTGCCGGGGGTCATCGATTGGGCCGATTCCAACGGGGCGGGTCTTCTAACATGTCGTGTCCAGCGGAGGTGTGAAAAAGGGACTTACCTGATTCGCCGCCTGCACACGGGTGTGCCCCATGTGGTGTGCTGCCATCCTTGCGACACCGGCCGAAATAGAGCACTCTTGCGATTGCAAGTGTCCGGAAGCGCTTCGCCGCTCACGCACCCACGCCAATCCGGACCGCACCTCGGGGAGAGGAAATGAATTCACTCAGATACGAGGCTCCGTCCTCGCTTGGCGACGCGATTGCGCTGCTGGCGCGCGCGTCCGGGACAAGCCGCATCCTGGCCGGCGGTACCGACGTCATCGTCCAGATGGAAACGGACGTGATCGAGCCGGAGTTGGTGGTCGATATCAAACGGATCCCGGAACTCCGCCAGATCGCCGTCGAGAACGGCGCCTTCCGGGTCGGGGCCGCGGTGACCGGCATGGAGCTGACGGACCACCGGGCTTTCTGCGAGGCCTGGCCGGGCGTCGTCGACGGCGTGAAGCTGATCGGGTCGATGCAGATCAAGGGCCGCGCCACCATGGGCGGCAATCTCTGCAATGCCTCGCCGGCGGCCGACAGCGTGCCGGCCCTGATCGCCGCCGGCGCCATCGCCCGCATCGCCGGCCCCAACGGCACCCGCGACGTTGCGGTCGAAGACATCCCGACCGGCCCGGGCAAGACTTCGCTCGCCAAGGGCGAGATCATCGTCTCCTTCCTGTTTCCGCCACGTCCGGCCCGCAGCGGCGACGCCTATCTGCGCATGACGCCGCGCACCGAAATGGACATCGCGGTGGTCGGCGTCGGGGTCAATATCGTGCTCGATGCCGGCGGCGTCTGCACCGCCGCGCGGGTTTCGCTCGGCGCCGTCGCACCGACGGCATTGCTGGTCAAGGAGGCAGGCGCGGCGCTCTTGGGTTCGCGCTTCGACGCGCCGGCGCTCGACAGGCTCGCGCAGGCCGCAGGTGCGGCTTGCCGGCCGATCGACGACAAGCGCGGCACCAAGGAATACCGCGTCAATGTGGCGGGCGTGCTGGCGAAGCGCGCCGCTCTCGTGGCAGTGGAGCGGGCGAGGCAGAATCCAACGGGGCGCAGCATATGAGCAAGAAGTATCACGTCACCACGACGGTGAACGGCGACGAATACGAATATCTGTGCGAGCCGCAGCAGACGCTGCTCGATGTGCTGCGCGACGAATTGATGCTCACCGGCACCAAGGAAGGATGCGCCACGGGCGATTGCGGTGCCTGCACCGTCATGGTCGACGGCACCATGATCTGCTCGTGCCTGATGCTCGCGGTCGAGGGCGACGGCAAGAAAATCGAGACCATCGAGGGCATGGCGAAGGGCGACGACCTGCATCCGCTGCAGCGCAATTTCCTCGAGCTCAACGGCTTGCAGTGCGGCATCTGTACGCCCGGCATCTTGATCGCCGCCAAGGCGCTGCTCGAGCGCAATCCGGACCCGAGCGAAACCGAGGTGCGTTACTGGCTCGCCGGCAACCTGTGCCGCTGCACCGGGTACGACAAGATCATCCGCTCGGTGCTGGCGGCCGCCAAGGAAATGAGAGGGGCCTGACATGTCCACGATTCTCGACAAGAGCGGTTTCAATCCCGACAAGAAGCTCAAGATCGTCGGCACCTCGCCGGTCAAGCACGACGGCATCGACAAGGTGACGGGGCGCGCCAAGTTCGGCGCCGACCTGTTCCTGCCCGGCATGCTGGTCGGCAAGATACTGCGCAGCCCGCATCCCCACGCCAACATCAGGGCGATCGATACGGCAGCGGCAGAAGCGCTGCCTGGCGTCAAGGCCGTGGTGACGCGCGCCGATTTTCCGGAGTGTCCGAAGGGCTCGGCGGCCGGCGACATGAGCCGCAACGCCATGGCGCGCGAAAAAGCGCTCTATGACGGCCATCCGGTGGCGGCGGTCGCGGCGACCTCCGAGTCGATTGCCAAGCAAGCCCTCAAGCTCATCAAGATCGACTACGAGGTGCTGCCGCACGTGATCGATCCGGTCGACGCCATGAAGCCGGACGCACCGATCCTGCACGATCACGTCCGCACCAAGGGCGTCAAGGATGCGGCCGACAAGAAGACCAACGTGGTCGAGCGGCTCGAGCTCAAGATGGGCGACGTGGAGGCGGGCTTTGCGCAGGCCGACGTGATCGTCGAGCACGAATACGATACCAAACCGATGCACCAGGGTTATATCGAGCCGCAAGGCTGCGTCGCGACATGCACCGAGGACGGCCAGGTCGAGCTGTGGTGCTGCACCCAGGGACCGTGGGTGTTCCGCGACCGCCTGACCGAAATCCTCAAGATCGAGTCCTCGAAGATCCGGGTCACGCAGTCGGAACTCGGCGGCGGCTTTGGCGGCAAGACGGGCTTTTATGCCGAGCCGATCGCGGTGCTGCTGGCGAAGAAGGCGAAGCGCCCGGTCAAGATCGTGCTCACGCGCGGCGAGGTCTTTCGCGGCACCGGTCCGGTGTCCGGCACCCGCTCGCGCATCAAGATGGGCGTCACCCGGGACGGCAACATCACGGCGGCGGACGCCGAGCTGATTTTCCAAACCGGGGCGTTCACGGGCTCCATGTTCTTCAACGCCCCGCAGGCGATGTTCACCCGCTACGACCTCAAGAACGTGAAGACGGTGTCCTACGAGGTGGTGTCGAACCGGCCCAAGGTGAATTCGTTCCGCGCGCCTTGCGTGCCGCAGGTGGTGTTCGGGGTCGAGGGCGTCGTCAACGAGCTGGCGCAGAAGATCGGCATGGATCCGCTCGACCTGCGCATCAAGAACGCTATCACCGAAGGGTACAAGACGATCTACGGCGAAACCTTCGGCCCGATCGGATATCTCGAGACACTGATCGCGGCCAAGAACTGCGATCACTACAAATCGCCGGTGCCGAAGGGGCAGGGCCGCGGCATCGCCACCGGCTTCTGGTTCAACCGCGGCGGCGAGACCACCGGCACGCTCAACATCGCGACCGACGGGTCGGTGACCATCATCCTCGGCACCACCGACGTTGCGGGCTCACGCATCTCCATCAGCATGATGGCGGCGGAGGAGCTCGGCATTCCGGTCGACAAGGTGCGCGCCGTGATGGCCGACACCCATGCGCTCGGATGGAACCGGGTCACGGCCGGCAGCCGCACCACCTATTCGAGCGGCATGGTGATCATCGACTCCGCCCGCAAGGCGATCACCGAATTGTGCCGCCGCGCCGCCCTCATCTGGGGCGTGCCGGAGGAAGGCGTGGTGTTCGAGGACGGCTATTGCCGGCCGGCGAGCTCGAATGTCGGCGAATTCCCGCCGCTGTCGCTTGCCGAGATCGCCGGCAAGACCACCCTGACGCTGGGCGCCATCGCGGGCCATTCGGAAATGAACGTCACCGGCGCCGGGCCGGGCTTCGGCGTCCATATCGTGGATGTGGAAGTGGACCAGGAACTGGGCCGCGTCGACATCAAGCGCTACACCGTGGTGGAGGATGCCGGCAAGGCCATCCATCGGCTCCAGGTCGAGGGCCAGTATCAGGGCGGCGCCGTGCAGGGCATCGGCTGGGCGCTCAACGAGGAATACGTCTACGGCGAGGATGGGCGGCTGCAGAACCCGAGCTTCCTCGACTATCGCATGCCGGTGGCGTCCGACGTGCCGATGATCGACACCGAGATCGTTGAGGTGCCCAATCCGCGCCATCCCTACGGGCTGCGTGGTGTCGGCGAGGTCCCGGTGACGCCGACAATGGCGGCAATCGCAAACGCCATCGGGGCCGTGATCGGTGTGAGGCCGCGCTCGTTGCCGATGTCGCCGCCGAAGATCCTCAAGCTGATCGAAGAGGCGCGGGCGGCAAGGTAGCGTTAGTCCTCGGCGACGAAACCCGATGCCTTCACGACCGGGCCCCAGCGTTCCATGTCGGCCCTGACGCTTGCGGCGAATTCGTCGGGCGGCTCGAATTTCGGTTCGTTGCCGAGCTTGGCGAGATTGTCGATCATCTCGCGCGACTTGACCGCCTCGCCGATCGCCGCATTCAGGGCGCGCACGGCATCGGGAGGCGTCTTCGCCGGCGCGAAGGCGCCGAGCCAGCTTTCGACGATGACGTTGTAGCCGGACCCGCGCATTGTCGGCACGTTCGGCAGGAACTTGGAGCGCTCAGCGCTCGCCACCGCCAGAATGCGGATCTTTCCGGTGTTGGCATAGGCCAGGGTTTCGCCGATCGGATTGACGCTCGCCGGCACGTGGCCGCCGAACAAATCCTGCAATGCCGGCGCACCGCCCCGGTAGTGGACGGGGGTCAACCTGACGCCGGCCTCGTTAGCCAACATCACGCCGACGAAATGGGGCGTGCCGCCAGCCGCCGTGGTGGCAAAGATCGCCTTGTCGGGATTGGCTTTGCACCATGCGACGAATTCGACGAGCGTGGTCACCTGATCCGGCACCGCCGGGCCGATCACGAACGTCAAGGTCGAGCGCGATGCCGGAGCGACCGGCACCAGATCGCGCATCGGATCGTAGCTCAGCGTGCGGAAGCTGTGAGGGTAGACGGTGATCGGAAAATCGGGCGTGAAGAGAATCTCGCTGCCGTCGGGCTCCGCGTTCTTGATGTAGTCGACCGAAACGCGTGCCGCGCCGCCCGGCTTGTTCTCGACGATCACCGACGGAGCATATGATCCGCGCAACCGGTCCGCCAGGATGCGGGCAATGATGTCGGTCGCTCCGCCGGGCGGAAATCCGACGATCATGTGGACGGTCTTCTTCAACGTTTGCGCGCGGGCGCGCCTTGGAGCGGCGCCGATCGCGGCAAATGCGGAGGCGGCCAGGATGAAGCGACGGGTCAGCATGTTTGTGCTCTTCGCTGTGCGGGCAAAGCCAAGTCGGCGGCCAGCCTACCGCAAATTCCGTCGATATGGCATCTCCGTTCGCCGTCTCAACCGCCTTGAGCTTCCGCTCGGTTTAGGAGCCGCGGGCGCCGAAACGAAAAAAAAGCCCCCACCGGCCCATGAGGCCGGTGGGGGAATATGGTCGAACCAGGGATGCGTAGCGGCGGCGAACGTGGCGGT
>Ga0209415_10012411_pt1 | contig 14195 bp, 15 predicted proteins | sample PeaSoiSIISIP2007_FD_187696 | JGI IMG/M metagenome (GOLD analysis project Ga0209415, IMG submission 187696) | Peat soil microbial communities from Weissenstadt, Germany - SII-SIP-2007 (SPAdes) (version 2) | ecosystem: Environmental > Terrestrial > Soil > Wetlands > Peat | place: Germany... | reverse complement strand
TGGACAGCCTCCATCGGCTGTCCAAGCCGAGCGAAGCTCGGCAGCCGCCCGCAGCACGCACAAAAATTCCTCATCAGCGCAGATTCGCCTATCCAGACTCCGTGTTCAGCATTTATCCTGTTCGTTCTGCTTCGCCAATTTGATCGTCCCTGTGGCCTGTACGCATGAAATTCCTGAGAAGCTGGAAGTTCCGGTTCCTGCTGTTCTTCGCCGTCGTAGGGCCGGGCTTCATCACCGCGAACGTCGACAACGATGCCGGCGGCATCTTCACCTATTCGGCTGCCGGCGCGCAGTTCGGCTACCTGCTCCTGTGGACCATGATCCCGATTACGGTTGCCTTGATCGTGGTACAGGAGATGTGCGCCCGCATGGGAGCGGTTACCGGCAAGGGTCTGAGCGATCTGATCCGCGAAGAATTCGGCCTGCGCATTACGTTCCTGATGATGATCGGCATTCTGATTACAAACTTCGGAAACGTCATCGCCGAGTTTGCCGGTATTGCCGGAAGCATGGAGCTGTTCGGAGTCTCTAAGTACATTTCGGTGCCGATCTGCGCTGTAATCGTCTGGCTGATCGTCGTCAAAGGGCAGTATAAGAGCGTTGAAAAAGTGTTTCTGGCCGCTTCGTTTTTCTACATCACATACATATTTGCCGGCGTCCTGGCCAAGCCTGCGTGGATCGAAGCCGTCACCGCCACCGTGAAGCCTCCACACTTGGCCGCTTTCAAGCAAGAATCCTACCTCTACATGGTCATCGGCGTAGTCGGAACCACCATCGCGCCCTGGATGCAGTTCTATCTCCAGTCGTCGATCGTAGAGAAAGGAGTCACGCGGCGCCAGTATAAAACCTCAAAACTTGACGTAATCGTGGGATGCATCTTCACTGACGTCGTCGCCTGGTTCATCATTGTGGCCTGCGCAGCCACCCTTTACCTGCACGGTCATCGTGACATTCGTGACGCAGCCGATGGCGCCCAGGCGTTGCGTCCTCTGGCCGGCGACTACGCGTACATCCTGTTTTCGCTGGGACTCTTCAACGCCTCGCTGTTTGCCGCTTCGATTCTGCCGCTTTCGACGGCCTACACAGTTTGTGAAGGACTAGGTCTGGAATCGGGCGTAGGTCGCAAATTTTCCGAAGCTCCCGCCTTTTACTGGCTCTATACCGTGCTGATCGCCGCCGGAGGAGCCGTCATCCTGATTCCAAGGATTCCGCTGGTAAAGATCACCGTGTTTTCGCAAGTGGTCAACGGCGCGGTGCTCCCCTTCGTCCTGATTTTTATGTTGCTGCTGATCAATAAAAAAGAACTGATGGGCGAATACGTCAATAAACCCACGTTCAACATCATCGCCTGGGCCACCACCGTGATCATGATCGTTTTGACCGTTCTGTTGGTCTACGGAACCGTGCGCGGCGGGACGGGATAGTCCTAGAGGATCTTTCCCGCCGCCAGATCCTTTACCAACCCCAAATCTGCCTCCAGGAAGTCCAGCCCCAGTAGTTCCTGCCGCGTCACCCACCGGATCTCGCGAAAAATCCGGTTCTCAATTTCGCCCTGGTAGTTGTGTACTTCGTAGAAGCGGAGTTCCACCGATCCGCCGCCGGGGTAATGATGGACGATGCGGGCGACTTCCACGCCCACCTCCGCCACGATCCCCAATTCTTCTTCCAGCTCCCGGCGCATCGCATCGCGCGGCTGTTCGCCTTCTTCGATCTTGCCGCCGGGAAACTCCCATTTCAGCGGCATCACCTGGTGCCGCGTCCTCTGGCAGGCGAGGATGAGGTCGTTTTTCAGAATCAGCGCGGCTACGACTCGTTTCATGGATGAAGAGGCGCTTCTGGCTGCTAGCCTCTGGCTTCTAGCAAGCGGCTTTTGGTTCAGGATTGCCAGCAGCTAGTAGCCAGCAGCTAGAAGCTGGGACGTTTAGCTTACCCGTTCTTCAGTCGCGCGCCCACGAGTTGAGCGCAATACTCAACCAGTTCCCGGTCTTCGTCGCCGAATGCCGCCAGGAAGTGACTATCAATATCGAGTTCGCCAACCACTTGGCCGTCCACGAATATCGGAACCACGATCTCCGACTTGGTCTCGAGCGAGCAGGCAAGATAGCGTGGGTCCTTCCTTACGTCATCGACCACCACCGTCTTCCCCGACGATGCCGCCGCGCCGCAGATGCCCTGGTTCAGCGAAATGCGGGTGTGCGGAGTCATTGCTCCCCGGTAGTGTCCTAGGACCAGCACCGGCGGATTGGCGCCAGCTTCCAGCATGTAGAAGCCGGCCCAGTTGTACTTCAGCATTTGTTGGTTTAGCAGCAGGGTGATGCCTTTCATCAGTTCATCCGCCGACCGCGATTCGGCGTTCAAGCGGTCCGCGGCCTGGCGCACTTCATCGATCTTGCCGGTATCGGATTTGGTAGCCATAGCGACAATCCTAAACCAAACCGCCGTTATTCATCTGCACCGCGATGTTTGCGTCCGCGCCACTTGGGTAATAGAACGGAGTCCCGGCTGGGGGCCGAACGCCGCGGGATGAATTGCACCCGCCAAAGCCCGCAATCCCGAAACCAGCGTGGGCGCGGGCGTGTTCAAAAGCTCATCGGAAATGCAATATACCTGCGAGTTCCGCACCGCCGTAGTCTCGGACCAGCCGCGTTCCGCCACGATCTTCACGAGCGGGACGCGGTCTCCAGCTCCGCACCATGCGGCGATGATCACTTCCGGGTCCAATCGCATGACCTCTTCGGCGGAGCACTGTATGCCCGGCTTGCCCAGGAAGTCACCGCCAGCCGCATCCGCCAGTTCGGCAACCCAAGGCTGCGATGCGATGATCGGCTTTCCCCACTCCTCGCAGAACACTCGTTTTCGTCGAAGGCCTGCGGCCTGCCGTCGCACGTCGTCGACGGCCGCTTGCATATCGGAAATGACCGTCTCTCCCCGCTTGCCCGCGCCGACCGAGCCCGAGATCAAAACGATGTCGATATAGATGTCGTCCAGCGTGCGCGGAGCCAATCCAAGAAAGCGAATGCCAGCCGTAAGGACCTCCACGACGGCAGCTTCCTGGTAGGGAACTGCCGCGATCACCAGGTCAGGCTTGGCGGCAAGAATCTCGCTGGCCTTGGACGTCCACGAGTCGGCAATAATCAGGCGCTCGCCGCTTCGCGTTTCTGTCCTCAGTTCCGCGACAACGTCGGCACAGTATTTAGTGCAAGCCACGACGCGGTCCAATTCGCCCACGCTGGCCAGAATTACGGTAGCGCTCGGTTGCAGGCAAGCAATGCGGCGAGGGATGTGCGATTCAGACATGACTCCCATTGTAGGCGAGAGAAAACAACTGGCCGCCGCGCAAATGGATTCGTATCGGGGCACACCTTCATGTGTGCCGCAAGCGCATCAGGATCAACGCGACTTTAGGCGCTGGGCCTCGTCACCGCCTGCTGATACGGTCGCAACCGCATTACAATCGCCGTGTGTACTCCGCCGCACTGCTCGACCATTTTCAGAATCCCCGAAACGCCGGAGAGCTAGAGAATCCCGACGCCGCCGCGCGCTTGGAAAACCCCGTCTGCGGAGACATTCTGGAACTCAGCCTAAGATTGGAAAAGAAGCAATTGGAAACCAGCCGCATCGCCGACATCCGTTTCCGCGCCAAGGGATGCGTTCCGGCGATGGCCTGCGGATCCGCCATCACCGAGTTGGTAAAAGGCAAGAGCGTAGAAGAAGCGCGCCAGTTGAGCAGGGAAGAACTGGTGAGCCAAGTAGGAGGCCTGCCGCCAGCCTCCGAACACGCCAGCCACCTGGCAATCGACACGCTCGCCGCGCTCCTGCGGAACGTGTGAGCGAGCTTTCAACTCTTATGCCCGCAAATTCGGATCGCAAGCCCGACGTGCAACCCCACCTTGCTCTAGCGCCCTAGTGATCTACGCATTCTTCTTGAAGGAGACGGGGCCGCCCGCTGGTGTGGGCCTCACCGGAAACTTGTTTGACAACAAGCGTAGCGAATCTACGGCTGATAAACCGTCCAACCGTTGGCAAGCGCGATCGCTTTCAGATCCGGATTAGGGTTGATCGCGAATGGGTGCTTGGACAGGGCAAGCATCTCGCGGTCCCAGATCGCGTTGCCGAAGGCGCAATCGGGCGCAGTATCGAAGGACGAATCGGGAGACGAGTGGAGCGCCGATCGAATCGCCTCCACCTTCCCCGGTCCGCTCGGGACTCGAATCAACTGGTCGGTGATGATGCCATTCTCGATTGCCACTTCGGCGGCCAGGATGCGATTGTCCGGGATGCCGAAGAACTTCATAGCGGAGCCGATGATCCACTGGCTCGAAGAGGAAACGGCCCAGACGTCGCGTCCGGATTGGCGCAGGCGCTGCACTAATTCGCGCATCTCCGGGAAAATGTTGGGGGCGATGGCTTGGGGGAAGTAGGTGTCGCAGGCCTGCTGCACTACTTCTTCTTGCAGTCCGCGATGCATGGAGACCATTTCTCCGCACATGACTTCTTCGGCGACCTGGCCTGCTCGGTAATCGGCATAGCGCGCGCGGGCCCAGCGGGCGATTTCTTCGGACACCAGACCGTGCTCCATCTCCCAGGAGAAGAAGCCTTCGCCGGCGTCTCCGGACCAGAGCGTGCCGTCGCAGTCGAACGCGGCGACGCGCGGGTTGAGGGTGAGTACACTTTCGACGAATTCGGTTTGGGCAGGTGTGAGGCGCGTCATGGAAGATTAGGACCTTGGCAGGGATCAACTCGACGGCAGAAGCTGCGACGGCAAACTTAACGCTGCATATTGTTCCGGCGTATCGACGTTAATGGCTGCCAGCGGATCGTCCACTGCAACGTACTCGATCTCGCTCTGGTGCGCGTGCTCGATGTCGCGGGCATTCGCGGTTTCGGGAGCTCTCAGGAACGCTTCGATCATTTCCCGGGCTGCCAGAATTGGATGGCCGTGCTTTCCCTGGTATTCGGGGATCACGGCCCACTTTCTTTGTGCGGTGGCCCGTTCAAAAGCCGATTCGAGCGCGGCCAGCGTCTCTGCTCGGACGGGCGGGCGATCGACGAGCGTGATCATGGCGGCATCGCGGCCGCGGCTGAGGACTTCCTGCAGGCCGACGCGCAAGGAACTAAACTGGCCGCGGGCGGGATCGGGATTGACCACGAGCGACGCGCCATTGGCATAGACCACGGGGGCCAACGCCGCTTCGTTTTTGCCGGTTACGACCAGCACGACATCGACGTGCGAGAAAAAGAGGCTTATGGCGGCGGAGAGGAACGTGTCGGCAGGCGCCGATGGGGGCCACGGGAGCAGCGCCTTGTCGCGGCCCATGCGCGAGGACTCGCCTGCCGCTAGAATTAGTCCGCAGAAAGCCGGGGTTCGGCCCATGAGGCGACGATAGCAAACTGGCGGGACTCTGCCAAGGACGGGAGTCACAGCCCAGCCCCCTAAAAGGGACATCTGATTGCGGAGCAGTTGCGGTATCGCTAAAACGATACCCTGATACGAACCGGAGTCTCAGTTGAACGTCGGGAGCTTGACCAGGTCGTCGTTGGGAACGCGTTCCACCGGGTGTCCAGCCTTGCGCCAGGCGCGCAAGCCGCCGGCTATGACGAAGACTTTGAACCCGAGATCCTGCAATTGGCGCGCCACACGGGCGCTGGTGGCTTCGCGCACTCAAGTGCAGTAGAGATAAATCTCTCGATCCTTGGGGAGGTTCTTGACTTCTTCGATGAGGTTGTTGGGCTCAATGCGAATCGATCCGGCGATGCGTTCGGACTCGGCATCGTAGTAGCCGTGGCTGCGGACGTCGGCGACCAGCATGTTGCGCGCCGCATCGGACGCGAGTCTTCGGGCGAGTTCCTCCGCCGGTATGCGGGGAATCACGTCGAGCAGACGGTACTTGCGATAGACCCAGATGCGATAGACGACGTAGGCGGCGAGTCCGACGCCGAAGATGACCTCGGCGGCGAAGCCGGCGGAGCGGAGTCCGCGGGTGATGGCGCGGAGAGCGTCACTGAAGAGATATCCGGCAAGCGCGTAAGCTCCCACATATAAAGCCGCGCCGACGGTGTCGAATTGGAGAAAATCTCCGAGGCGCATTTTCATGCTGCCGGCTAGCGGCGGAGACATGGTGTTAATGCCGGGGATAAACTTGGCAAACAGCAGAGTCTGCTTGCCGCGGCGGTAAAAATATTCTGCCGAGCGCAGAATGCACGTTTCGGGATTCGCGGAAAGGCGGCAGAGAAGGCCGAGCAACGCCCACCCGCTGACTCGGCCCATGAAATAGAGAATGACGTCGCCGCCGATCATGGCGATGACGCCGACGCCGACGACGAGATAGAAATGCAAGTCTCCATAGGCAGCAACCGCGCCGGCGGTCAGGATGGCGAGCGCGGCGGGCAGGGGAAGACCGATGGCCTCCGCGAAACACACCAGGGCCAGGAACACGTAGCCGTGGTGCGAGATGGATGAGAGCAGGTTGCTCATGGCGGAAACTGGTTTAGTATAGCAATCCCCGGCGACGAAGAGACCATTGACTTGGGCAGGAGAACTCCTGCTACAGTGGTACGACTTCAGGTGATACGAACTTAGGAGGAACGTTGTCAGCCGAGAGCCGCCGTTACATCAATCTTCCGAATCGTCCCGCCGGTCTGCCTTTCAGCGATGCCGTGCTGGTGGGCAACACTCTGTACATCTCGGGGCGAATTGGGCTCGATCCGGCGACCGGCGAGGCGCCCGAGAGTATTGATGCCGAGCTTGAGTTGTTGTTCGACGGCTTTCAGGCGGTTCTCCGCGAAGCTTCAATGATCATGGACGACCTGGTGTGGGTGCAGGTCTATTGCCCCGATGTCTCTTTATGGCAGCAGTTCAACTCGGCTTATGTGCGGCTGTTTTCGCGCGAATTTCCGGCCCGGGCGTTTCTGGGATCGGGCCAACTGTTGCTGAAAGGGCGGTTCGAGATGCTGGGGATTGCGGTCAAGGGGTAGGTTGGATGCGTGGATCCATTCACAGGTAGCTGCCGAGCTTGGACGGCCGGGGCGACCGTCCCCACAACAACTATTTTTCTCTTGCTACTACGAATTCCGGTGCCCACAGGAGCGCGCGCTTGATCTCGGAATCGGGAAATATGCAGATGGCTTGGCGCGCCGATTCGGCATAGCGGGCCGCTTCTTTGGAGGCGTATTCGAGCGAGCCATAACGGTTCAGGATGGCCAGGATATCGGCGTGGGTGACGCCATTAAAGACGCGATCGTGCAGCACGGTTTCGATTTGATGGCGCTCCGTGGAGGTGCAGTGCTCGAGCGCATGGATGACGGCCATGGTGGCTTTGCCTTCGCGCAGGTCGCTGGCCACAGGCTTGCCCAGGACGCTCTCTGAAGCGGTGAGGTCGAGGACGTCGTCCACGATTTGGAAGGCGAGGCCGAGATCGCGTCCGTATTGACCGAGACGTTCTTCCTGTTGCTCGCTCGCTCCGCCGAGAATGCCGCCGACTCTCATGCTCACCGAAAACAGGCAGGCCGTCTTGCGATAGATGAGATCGAGATGCTCCTGCAGGCTGATCAGCTTGCCTAGTTTCTCCATCTGGAGCAGTTCGCCTTCGACCATTTGCTGCGTGAGTTCGATGAGCACGTCGAGGATACGGAAATTGCGCTCCTGCACTGCGATTTTGAAGGCCTGCATGTAGAGCCAGTCGCCGGCCAGCACGCACATCGAGTTGCCCCACTGCGTATTGGCGGCGGGACGGCCGCGGCGGAGCTGTGCTTCGTCAATGATGTCGTCGTGGACGAGCGTCGCGGTGTGGATGATCTCGACGACGGTCGCGAGCTTTACCGCGCCATCGCCTTTGTAGCCGAGGAGCTTGGCAGAGAGCAGCAAGAGCGCGGGACGGATCCGCTTGCCCCCGCCGGCGCGCAGATATTCGCCGATCTCCGTGATCGCGGCGACATTCGAGACCGTGTCGCGTCCGAATTGTCCTTCGATCGCGACAATGTCGTCGCGCAGCAGATCGAAGATCTCTTTGCCGTTGATGGAGGTTGTCGTACCCACTTTCCTGGTCGCTCCGCTAATACAGTGCCCGGTTCATCAGTTGGTCCGGTAATTCGTGAACTGCAGATCGATGCCGAAATCCTGCTCCTTGACCAGCGCGATGATTTGCTGCAGGGTATCGCGATCCTTGCTGCTGATGCGCACTACGTCGCCTTGAATCGAGGCTTGCGCTTTTTTCTTCGAATTCTTGACCAGTTTCACGATCTCGCGCGCCTTTTCGATCGGGATCCCCTGCTGCAGGGTGATCTTCTGTTTCACCGTGCTTCCGGCGGCTGGCTCCAATGGCCCGTAGGTCAAGCCTTTCAGGGGGACGCCGCGTTTCACCAGCTTTTGTTGGAAGACGTCGTTCACCGCCTTCATCTTGAATTCATCGGCGGAGTGCAGAATGATGGCGTCGGTCCCCTCCATTGCGATTTGGGACTTCGAGTCTTTCAAGTCGAAGCGCGTAGTCACTTCCTTCATCGCTTGCTGGATGGCATTGGCGACTTCCGCGAGGTCGATTTTGCTGACGATATCGAAACTGTTATCGGGCATGGGTTAACGCCAGGTCTCAGGTCTCAGGTCTCAGGTATTAGGCAAAGCCGCGATGTGCCCCCTCGGACTCGACCGCGCGATCTTCAACGATCTGCTCAACCCCAAACTTGTACCCCTGAGAGTAACAGAAGAGGCATTATCTGCGAAGGCTAGACGCGGACTTTGCTGAGGCTCTGCTCCTACTTTGTCCGAGCTTCCGGCTCAGCAGTTTCCGGCATGAGTCCAAAGAAGTTTTGGAAATTCTGGCTGGTTCGCGAGCCGACCTCTTCCGCGGACAGGTTGCGCAGTTCGCCGATCTGGCGGGCTACTTCCTTTACAAACGCGGGTTCGTTGCGTTGGCCGCGATGCGGAATCGGCGCCAGGTAGGGGGAGTCGGTCTCGATCAGCATACGGTCGAGCGGAACCATTTGCGCTGCCTCGCGGATCGACTGCGCTTTGGGAAAAGTAATGTTGCCGGCAAAAGAAATCAGGAAGTCCATATCGAGCGCGCGTCTGGCATGTTCGACACTTCCGGTGAAGCAGTGCAGAATGCCGCCCAGGCCGTTCGAAATCCAATGTTCAGCGACCAGCTTAAGACAGTCGTCCCACGCGTTCTCGCTGTTGTCGGAGGGACGGCAGTGGATGATGATGGGCAACTTCGCCGTCCGCGCCAATTCCATCTGCCGCAGGAAAACCGTCTTCTGCGTTTCCCGGGGCGAGTGCTCATAAAAGTAGTCGAGGCCGATTTCTCCCCAGGCAATTACCTTGGCATGCCTTGCCCATTGCAGCATTTGGGAATCGGTGGCTTCAGTGGCGAGAGATGCTTCATGGGGATGAATTCCTACGCTCGCCCAGATTCGCGGATATTCGGGTTTGCCGTCGTATTTTTCCGCCAACAGGATCCCGCAGTCGGCCGTCTCGGGTCCGTCGCCGTTACCGATAGCGAGATAGGCTTCGATGCCTTGCTGTTTGGCGCGGGCCAGCACCTCGTCGCGATCTACGTCGTAACGCTTGCCTTCGAGATGGGCGTGGGAGTCGATGAACACGGTCGTTGGTCGCTGGTGGTCAGTCGATCGCGCTGCCTGGCATCGCTTGGTTTGGACGGGCCAGAGGCCCGTCACCACACAATCCTGCTATTTCAGCCTTGTGCCTACGGGTACGTCCTCCAAAAAGCTCGCCAGCACCGGCTTGCCACCTTCGGGCGAGGCGGCGACGATCATGCCGTTTGATTCCAGTCCGCGCAGCTTACGGGGGGCGAGGTTGGCCACGATCACAACTTTGCGTCCGATCAGAGATTCCGGCTCATACGCTTCGGCAATGCCGGCTACCAGTTGCCGCACTTCGGTTCCGAGATCGACTTCCAGGCGCAGCAATTTGTCGGCGCCCTTTACGCGCTCGGCGGTCTTCACCTGGGCGACGCGCAATTCCACTTTCGCGAAGTCGTCGATGCTGATTTTGCCATCGGGGATGGTGGCGGCTGGCTTGGCTGACGCAGCCTCCGGTTTGGCCGGTGACGCCAGCTGCCTTGCTTCGCTCGGCTGGACGGGCGGGACGCCCGTCGCTCCACCATCTTTCGGTTCTTCCATTGTTTGCATCCTCGCTACTGCCGATTTGTCTGCCCGCGGAAACACTGCCTGCACATCGCCCAACTTTGTACCGAGTTGTAACTGCCCCCACTGCAATTGCCTCAGATCGAATTTCCTGATGTCTCCCAGGCCCATCTGGGCCCAGATTTTCGCCGTGGCGTCGGGCATCACGGGATGCGCGAGAGCAGTGACAATTCGCAGAGCTTCGGCGCTGGTGTAGAGCACGGTGGCCAGGCGGGAGCGGCTCTCTTCATCCTGGGTGGCACCGAGCGCCCAGGGTTCATTTTCGACAATATATTTATCAACCTCCGCGATGAGGGACCAGATTGTCTCTAGGGCGCGAGAAAAACTGAATTCGTCATACCATGCGCCGGCGCCTGTGATCACAGTCTCAGCGAACTTGACGACGTACTTGTCATGAGGAGTGGTCGCTGTGTTCGAGGGGTACGGCACTTCTCCCTTGAAATAGCGGAAAATCATGGTCAGGGTGCGGCTCGCGAGGTTGCCGAGGCCATTTGCGAGATCGGAGTTATAGCGTTGCACCAGCGCATCGAAACTGAAGGCGCCATCGTGTCCGAAGACGACTTCGCGCAGCAGGAAGTAGCGGAGGGCGTCCGTGCCGAGCACGTCCACGATGGTTTCGGCGCGCACGATATTGCCGCGCGATTTTGACATTTTGCTTTCTTCAAACAGAAGCCACCCGTGCGCGGTGATGCCTTTGGGCAGCGGCAAACCCGCGGCAAGCAGAAACGCCGGCCAGTACACGCAGTGGAAGCGCACGATCTCTTTGCCGATCATGTGCACGTCGGCGGGCCAGTATTTATCGAACTTGCCTGTGTCATTGGAGCCGTAGCCGAGAGCGGTAATGTAATTCGCGAGCGCATCGAGCCATACGTAGACCACATGCTTGGGATCGTCCGGCACGGGGATGCCCCAGGAAAAGGTCGAGCGGCTGATGGAAAGATCGCGCAGGCCGCCGCGCACGAAAGCGAGCACTTCGTTGCGGCGCGTCTCGGGGCGTATGAAATCCGGCTGCTCCGTGTAAAGGAGGATCAGCTGGTCCTCGAAGGCCGAGAGTTTGAAGTAGTAATTTTCTTCGTGAACGGTTTCCGTTGGGCGCTCGCAAATCGGACAGGGAGCGCCGGGACCAGCCGCGTCCACGTACAGTTCATCGGACACGCAGTACTGGCCGGTATAGGTCCCCTTGTAGATGTATCCGTTATCGCGAATCTTGCGCCATAGCGCCTGCACTCCCCGTTTGTGCCGCTCGGAGGTGGTGCGTATGAAATCGTCGTAGGACAGGCCCATGCGATCCCAAAGCGTCCTGAATTCCGCCGAGATTTCATCGGTGAACTGCTGCGGAGACTTGCCCGCAGCCAGGGCGGCACGCTCGATCTTTTGTCCGTGCTCGTCGGTGCCGGTCAGGAACCAGGTGTCATCGCCCAGCATTCGATGGCGGCGCGCGATGGTGTCACAGGCGATCGTGGTATAGGCGTGCCCAATGTGCGGGTGCGCGTTGACGTAGTAGATCGGGGTCGTGATGTAGAACTTCTTGCTCATTCGTGTCCCTGCTAAATTCGAAGACGCGTTCTCACGCACACATTTACACTGCGTTTGAGGCTTTGGATTTGATGTCGTGTACCTCGATCCCGAGGTGCTGCAGGTGATGCAACATGTGATCGACGTAATCGTCGAACACGAACTGAAGCGTCAGCGGCTCAGAACCGGCTATGGTCAGAGTTCGCGACCAGGCGGAGTCGGGCACAGCCTCGGCCGCGGCTAGCAGTTGGCGGTTGAGCGCTTGCCACAGGTCGATCAGTTCTTTCCAGTCGCGGCGCTGGTAGGCATGGACAGCTACCCAGCGATTCTGCTCGTAGCCGGGCATGGCCGGATTATCTTCGAATTGAGCGCGAACGATCCGTTGATGATTGTTGGCGGCGGAATCGAGCAGATGCCCCAGTTCCTCTTTCGGAGACCAGGTTGACGGCGTCGGCTTGCTTTCGACCGTGTCTTTGGAGAGGCCCTGGAGGCGGCCTGGCACGCGCTGTACAAGGTCGCGTAGCAAATTGAGTACTGGCATAAATTCCCCTAGCTTATATTACGAAATCAGGACTGCGCACTTGAGATTTGAATCGTCATCTTAGGTTGACGCTGGCATACGCTTGCAGCGCTTCCTGGATCACCTGCCTCAGCGGGACGTGATGCTCCTCGGCCAGCGTCCGGCAGTCTTCGTATTCCGGCGCATAGTTGGAAACACTGCCATTCATGTTGGCGATCTTGATGCGCACCGGACCCCAGGCCGTGTCCACTGTTTCCCATCGTCGCGAGAGCGTTTGTCGCTGTTCCTCGCGGCGGCGCACGCCTAGAGTTGTGGTCTCGGCGAAGATCAATTTGGTCAGTCGATTCGCATCTTCCATTTTCGCCAGCACGGTGAGCAACGCGCCAGAGCGGCTTTTCTTCATCTGCACGGGGACGCTGAAGACATCGAGCGCTCCTTCCGTCAACAGGCGTTCCATGGCATAGGCCAGCACCTGCGGGCTCAGGTCATCGAGATTCGCTTCGAGCACCGTGATTTTCTCATTTGCTGTACTCGGTGACGCATTGGTAACATCGGCCGTTGATTCGCCGATTGTCAGCCGCAGCAGGTTGGGGTGCTCTGGGAAGTCCCGCGTTCCCGCCCCGTACCCCGCCTTCTCGACCTTCATCGCCGGAAACGGCGCGAACCGGACGCTCAGCGCCTTCACGATCGCCGCGCCTGTGGGCGTCACCAGTTCAACCTGTGGCCCCGATGAATAGACTGGGGCATCCCGCAGCAACTTCAGCGTCGCAGGCGCAGGGACGGGAAGGGTCCCGTGCGCGCATTTTACGACCCCGCCGCCCACGTTCAGCGGAGAGCATATCCATTCTCCGACTGCCAGAGATTCCGCTCCGACGGCGGCGCAGACAATATCAACCATGGCGTCGATGGCGCCGACTTCGTGAAAGTGGACTTGCTCGATGGATGTATCGTGAATCTCGGCTTCGGCTTCGCCGAGCGCTTCGAAGATGGTAATTGCGGTTGCCTTCGCCGTGCTGCTGATGTCTGCCCCTTCGATGATGCGGCGAATCTGGTTCAGTTTGCGGCCATGTTCGTGCCAATCTTCTTGGGAGTGCTCGTGACCATGATCGCGTGCCTGCCGCTCCCAGAAGACCTCCCGCGGCAGATCTCTTTCGCCGTTGGCGTACACATCCACTTTGGTCGCCGAAATTCCGCCCCGCATAACCCGCGAACTCTCTAACTTTGCACCGATTCCGAGCGCTGCGACCGTGTCTTCCAGAAGCTTTGGAGACACTCCTGCATCTAGCAGCGCTCCCAAAAACATGTCGCCGCTGATGCCGGAAAAACAGTCGAGGTAGGCTATGCGCATATATGAGAAGTCAATTCACCACCGAGGCACGGAGGCGCAGAGAAAACCAAACGAAAGGAGTCTCGATTTGATCTTCTCCGTGCCTCTGTGTCTCCGTGGTAGATTCGTTTCTTGTCGAATTTTCATCATAGGTGCCACTTGCATTGCCGTCAAACCCGCCGCCCATCGCGAATTTGTTAGAATCACTGTTCCTTCAATCAGTTAGAGGGCACCCTTGTATCGACATCTGGAACGCCGGCTGGTCGAGCATCTGCGCGACTTTTTGCGTCGCACTTACGACTTGGAAGACGTGAATATCGTGGTAGAGCAGCCGCCGAAAATTGAATTTGGCGAGTACGCGCTGCCACTGGCTTTTGAGCTGGCAAAAAAACTCCGCAAGGCTCCGCGCAAGATCGCCGAAGAGATCGTCGCCGGCGTCAGCGCGCTTTCCGGTTTTGAGAAATTCGAAGTTGCGGGCGGCGGATACATCAACGTTCGCGTGAACCGTGCCGAGTTGGCTGCGGAACTGGCGGCGGATCGATCTCCGGCAGCAGAGGTTCTTCCCGGTAAAGTGCTGGTTGAGCATTCCAGCATCAATCCCAACAAGGCGGCGCATATCGGGCACCTGCGCAACGCCATTCTCGGCGATACCTTCGTCCGCCTGCTGCGCTTTGC
>Ga0209415_10012409_pt1 | contig 14196 bp, 13 predicted proteins | sample PeaSoiSIISIP2007_FD_187696 | JGI IMG/M metagenome (GOLD analysis project Ga0209415, IMG submission 187696) | Peat soil microbial communities from Weissenstadt, Germany - SII-SIP-2007 (SPAdes) (version 2) | ecosystem: Environmental > Terrestrial > Soil > Wetlands > Peat | place: Germany... | reverse complement strand
GCGGTGGCGATTTCAAGCGCGCGGTCCTCCAGCTCGAAGGCGGGCGCGACGTAGTGCACTAAGCCCCAGGCCAGCGCGTCCGGCGTCGAGAACACGCGGCCGGTCAGGGCCAGCTCTTTCGCTCGGCGATCGCCCAGGGCCCCGGCGACGGCGCGAAAGGCCGGTTCGCTCCACTTGCCTTCGCGGATGCCGGTGAGGCCGAAGCTGGTTCCCTGCGCCGCGACGACGACGTGCGCGTTCGCGACCAGAGCGAGTCCGCCGGAAACGGCCACGCCTTGCACGGCGGCGATAATCGGCTTTGTGACGCGGCAGCCGATGGTGAAAAGGCGTTCGTCCTCGCCTTCCGCGCCCGCGCAGAATACGGTGCCGTCGGCTTCGATTAGAATCGCTCCGGTGCCGGGATCCGAGGCGGCCGCTTCCAATTCACTCAGCAGCAGCCGGCAGGCGGGGGCGTCGAGCACGTTGCGCTTGTCGGGCGCGGCCAGGGCGATGCGGCACAGGCGTCCGTCCTGTTCGATGCGCAGGCTCATAACATTTCTATCGCCAGATGTTCCCGATTTCCGTAGGCCGTGGCGGCTTCGAAAGCGAACGCTAGGACGCGGCGGGTTTCTAAGGGGTCGATTAAGGCGTCCACGTGCCCGCGGGCGGCGGCATAGCGGGCGTCCAACCAGCGTTCATAATCGGCACGGGTTTGGGCGATGCGCTTTTCCAGCTCGTGAGGGACAGGCTCGCTATTGGCCTTGTAACGCGACAGTTCCGGGCCGTGGACGGCCTGAACAGCGGAATCGCCTTCCATCACGCCGATCCGGGCGGTGGGCCAGGCGAAGCTGAAGTGCGGATCGAAGCCCTGGCCGGCCATCGCGTAGTACCCTGCTCCACTGGCATGATTCAGGGTCAGGATGATTTTCGGTACGGTCGCGCAGGCCATGGCTTCCACCATTTCTGCACCGGCGCGAATGATGCCCTCGCTTTCAGCCTCGACGCCGACCATGAAACCCGAGACATCCTGAAGATAGAGAAGAGGCAGATTGTGACGCTCGGCATTTTCGACGAAATAAGCGACTTTGCGGGCGGACTCGGTGTAGATGATTCCCCCGATGCGCGGACCGCCGGGAGTCTTCAGGAAGCCTCGGCGATTGGCGATCACTCCGATGGCGCGGCCATGCAAATGGGCGTTGGCGCACAACATTTCCGGGGCGTGGCCGGGCTGAAACTCGATGAAATCGCCGGCGTCGACGATGCGGGCGATCACTTCTTCCACGTTGTAGGGCAGGCGATGATCGGCGGGCATCAGGTCGTAGAGGCCTTCGGCGGGCTTGGCGGGTGCGACTCCTTTGGGAACCGCGCGCGGAGCCGGGGTGTCGCGAATTAACTGGCGGATCAGCGCGAGGCACGCGGCATCGTCTTTCGCGGAATAATGCGCCACGCCGCTGGTTTTGGTGTGGAGGCTCGCGCCGCCCAGCGATTCGGCGTCGACCACCTGGCCGACCGCCCCTTTCACCAGATTGGGCCCGCCGAGCCCCATGAAGCTGACGCCTTCGACCATGATGATGACGTCAGAAAGCGCGGGCAGATAAGCTCCTCCGGCGATACACATCCCCATTACCGCCGCGATCTGCGGGACGCGCAGTTTGCGCCGCATCAGCGAATTGTAATAAAAAATCCGCGAGGCGCCGTACTCGCCGGGGAAAATTCCGTCCTGATAAGGGAGATTCACGCCGGCAGAATCGACCAGGTAGACGATCGGCAGGCGATCCCGCATCGCGATTTCCTGCGCGCGCAGAATTTTGTGAATGGTTTCAGGCCACCAGGCTCCGGCTTTCACGGTCGCGTCATTGGCGACGATGACGCACGGGCGGCCTTCGATGTGGCCCAATCCGGTGACGACTCCGGCGGCGGGGGCTTGGCCGTCGTACTTGTCGTACGCGATCAGCAGGCCGGATTCCAGGAAGAAAGTTCCCGGATCAATCAGCTTGGCGATGCGTTCGCGGGCGGTGAGTTTTCCGTCGTTGTGCTGCTTTTCGATTTTCTTGGCGCCGCCGCCGGCCCGGAGCTTGTCTTCAAGATCCTGGAGACCGGCGACCAGCGCTCGCATGTGGTCTGCGGGCGTTTGGGTCACTATTGATATCGTAAAACGCGGCGGGCGGGTCCTGTGTTAACTTAGCGTGCGATGCTTGGGATCGACCGGCGCACGCTCGACGTAGTGTGGACCATGTTTCTGTTCGCGCTGACGCTGCTGGTGGTTTACTGGATCCGGCGGACGCTGCTGATTTTCGCGGTCGCGCTGATTTTCGCGCATCTACTTTCGCCGGTGGTGAACTTCGTGGACCGGCGATTGCCGAAACAATTGCCACGCGTGTGGTCGCTGGCGATTGTGTATGTCGCGCTGCTGGGAGTGCTGGTGGCGGCGCTGATTCCGATCACTACGCGAATTTCCCAGGAAGCCGCGTCGCTGGCCGCGCATCTGCCGCAGGTTTTGGAAAGCGATCCTCTGGCGCGGTTGCCTTTGCCGAGATCGCTGGAGCAGTTTCGGCCCCAAGTCACTGATTTCGTGCATGAGCGTCTTTCGAGTGCGGGCGAAGCCGTGGGACCTTTTCTTTCCGAGGCCGGCACACGGCTGATCAGCGGCCTGGGGAGCCTGCTCAGCGTGGTGCTGATTCCGATTCTCGCGTTCCTGTTCCTGAAAGACGGGACCGAGATGCGGGAGGCGATCGTCGAGAGCGTAGATGCGCGGCGGCGTGAGCTGGTGGATCATATTTTCACGGATCTGCACCTGCTGCTCGCGCAATATATTCGCGCGCTGGTGCTGCTGTCGCTCTCCACGTTTTCGTTTTACTCGGCCTTTCTAGCGCTGGCGAGCGGTCCGTATCCCGCGCTGCTGGCGGGAATGGCGGCGGCGCTCGAGTTTATCCCGGCCATCGGGCCGCTGACAGCGTCGGTGATTATCGTCATCGTGGCCGCGGCCACGGGTTATCCACACCTGCTGGTAATTATTCTGTTCCTGGCCGCGTACCGGATGTTCCAGGACTTTGTGTTGTCGCCGTACCTGATGAGCGCGGGCGTAGCGATTCATCCCATGCTGGTCCTGTTCGGCGTGCTGGCGGGAGAGCAACTGGCGGGAATCCCTGGGATGTTCTTTTCGGTGCCCGCGATGGCGGCGCTGCGCCTGATCCTGATCCGGCTGAGGAAACGTCATCGTGCGGCTTAGCTGGGGATTTTTGCTGGCGGCTCCAGCTTGGGCGCACGTGGTGAGCATGAGTACCGGGGAATTTCGGGTGGATGGACCGACCGCGGTGTACGAGCTGCGCATTCCCATGTATGAAGCGGCGCATGTGTCGAATCCGGAGACGGCGCTGATCGATCATGTGCGCTTCGTCGGCGCGCACCGGACGTCGTCGAAGTGCCACGAGGAAGACGGGACCTATGTATGCGTGGCGTCGTACGAATTTCCGACATTGATTGATCGAGTTGACGTCGAATGCACGTTGTATCAAGTGACTGTCCCGAATCATGTGCATTTATTGCGCGCGGTTCAGGGATCGAACAGCGATGAAGCGGTATTCGACCAGACCATCACGCGGGAAGTGATCCGGTTTCGGCCTCCATCGCGTCTTGAAATCGCGTCACGCGATGCGGCGGCCGGGATTCATCGCGCGATTGCGAGTCCGGCGGTGCTGTTTCTGCTGATCTTGATTTTGGCGGCTCGATCGGGACGCGAGGCGGTAGTGCTCGGGGCGATGTATCTGGCCGGCGAGTGGATCATGCGACCGATCGCGCCTCGAATCCCGTGGCCGCTTTCGCCGAGGTTCATCGAAGCGGCGATGGCGCTAACGGTCGCGTACCTGGCGCTGGAGATTCTGACGCTGCCGAATGCGGGCAAAAGATGGGCGGTAGTACTGGTGCTCGGGTTATTTCACGGATTATATTTCGCATCGTTTCCGGCGGCTTATTTGGGCGGAGCTGCTATCGTTCAAGCTGCATTGATCGGCGGGCTGGCGTGGGTGACGCTGCGCTTTGCGGGTTCGATGGCTCGTCGAGTGGGGGCGGTGGTGCTGCTGTGCGCGGGGCTGGGGTGGTTCGCGATGAGGTTGATTCGTTATTAGCCAATTGTCGTGGCCGAGTTTACGGCGAGCTGTGGCCGCCGCACTGGAGCACTCCGAGGTACGCGTTCCATGGACCCACCGCCTCTCGGTATTGGTGAGCCATAATCCTCGAAACTTGGTGCAGATGAGTTAAATCATGAGCTGCCCAGGTCGCCAGTAGCTGCGACAGAGTCACGACTCCCAAAGCAGGATGCCGGCCGCGACGGTCGAGGTCCTCCGGCTGCAGATTCAAGGCACGGAGTTCGGCGAGATTTTCCGAACGCACACGAGCGAATTCATCCAATAATTGCGCGAGCGACTTGCCTTGACACTCGCTCACGTGCCCCCAACGATCGAAGGGGCCGAACGGCTGCGTCTCGCCGAATTGCAGCACGATCTTCGCGCGCGGCATCCAATCCGTTCGTTCGCAGTGAATCAGATGGCCGACTACGTCGAACGCGCTCCAGGTATTTTCGCCCTCATTTTGGAGCGTCCACGTTTCCGGGAGGTCCCGCAGGAGGGCGTCGAGAGTTGCGGGGGTGCGGGTTAGAAGCGAGATTGTGTTTTGTAAGTTGTGTTCGTTCATGCTGTTCGAGCCGTGACCGGGTGACCTCACTAGTGTAGTGCGTCGCGGATCTCAAACAATATGATTCGGGCTGGGTAAAAAGGGCTACAGGCACGAACTTTCGCAAAAGCGGCGAAATTCGAGCCAGTCCCCCTTTTTGCACACTCTGCCGTTATTGGACATGACTTGCGACGCAGACCACTAGCGTCCCCACGGAGCAAAATCCGTTTGGCTGGGCCTGCAACGCCGCCAGAGCGCACGAACGAAATTCCCGCACCCTGGGTATGGCAGGAGGCCTTCCAGCCGCTCGATTTTGGCGATTCAAAAGCCTAAAGAGCTGATTTCCGGGGCTTTTTTTTGGCCGGCGTTAATTTGCTGGAAATCCCGGAGTCGCTTTCACTTCTTCAATCTGCTTATCGTGCCGCTCATTGTGCAGCGGGATGTACAGCACCCACTGATAGGCGTTCAGCGGATTGAAAATCGGGAAGGGATGCGGCGTGAGATGCTCCTTGAGCGGCAACTGCGTTTCTTCGACGAACTGGAGCGTGCGCGCCCGCGCCTGCGTGAACGCGGCCATGATTTCGGCGCGAGGCATCTTGCCGGTCGGCACGATCTCTTCGGGAGCCGTCGCTTTCCCCTTCCTCTGCGCCATCACCTGCAAGAGAATTTCGGTCTTTCCCGCCGTCTTCGTTTCCCAATCCGGACTCGCTGGATTCTTCAACGCCTCCTGAGCCTTCGCGAACAGCGCGCCTTCCGACAGCACGATGTGCTCGGCGCATTCGCCTACGCTCCAGCGCTCCGGAGTGGGTTTCCACTTCCACTGCTCGTCGCTGAGGCTGGACACGGCCTGCACGAATTCCTTCTGCGATTCTTTTAGCAACTGGACGATCTGGGCGCGTTCCTGCGGGGTTATGTTCGGGTCGGCCGCGGGCATCAGCGCGGCGGATAGACACAGCATCAGAATCGGTTTCATGCGGCCTCCTGAGTGGTGAACACTGTAAACAATCTTAACAGGATATAATTTCGCCGTGGAGCCAAACATTGTTCGCGTGATCGACGCGGTGTGGATCGCACTGGGAATTCTGTGGTGGGCCGGCGCGGCGACGGCCAAGCAGAATGCGCGGACTGAGCCGCCGATATCGCGCCTGATGCATCTGGTCATTATGGTCAGCGCATTTGCGATGTTGTTCTATCCTCCGCTCCGCATCGGCGTGCTCGCGATGCGCTGGCTCCCCGATACGGCGGTTACAGGCTACACTGGACTCGCGATCACGCTGGCCGGAGCGGCCTTCGCGATCTGGGCGCGCCTCTATATCGGCCGCAACTGGAGCGCGAACGTCACCATCAAGCAAGACCACGAACTGGTTCGCGGAGGACCGTACGCCGTGGTCCGGCATCCGATTTATTCAGGCCTGCTGCTCGCGGTGCTCGGGACCGCGGTCGCGCTCGGCGAGGTTCGCGGGCTGATCGCGTTCGTGCTGGCGCTGATCGGCTGGCGTATGAAATCGCTGGTCGAGGAAAAGTTCATGGCGGAGCAGTTCGGCGATGAGTATGGGAAATACAAACGCAAAGTGAAAGCGCTGATCCCGTTTATTTTTTGATTTTGCGCTTTACCCAGGCCTTGAAGTCGGGCAGAAACTCGGGGAGAAGATTCACCAGGCCAGTGCCGGCGATGCTGGTCCCCCAGTTCGTGCCGGATGCAGCGACGGTCCGGCTGACCGGAGGGTAATAAGCATTCGACAGCCCGGCGCTCATCGCGGTGCCGAGAACGTTGGACCAGTTGAACGTCGGATCGCCCGAATCCGTGCGGCTGACGATGGAACGGCTGATCGCATAGCCGATGCGCGGCCACAACCGGTGCGAAGGGCCTTTGCGATGGTAGCGCGGATCCTCATGAAAAGCAGACGCAAGGAGAAAATCGGCGAAGAAATTCTGGCTCGCGATATCGCCGATCGATGCCCCGAATCGCTTGGGATATGCCGACCAATGGCGGCCGTACAGTGGAGCCGATCGGGTAGCCTGCGAAACGGCTGCATTGAACCCGCCTGCCGCCAAGGTAAATGGCGCGATGGTTTCATGATCGAAGTTTGCCCACTTGTCGGCGACGGTCATCGGGTCGGGCGCTTGATCTGCGGTTTGACCCGTCGTGGCCGTGGGTGGTTGCGCGACTGACTGTGACGTATCCTGTGCCAGGACCGCGAATGACATGCCGACGATGATAAATAGAAACCGCACCGCTCCGACCGTACTCGCTCCCTTGGAGCACCCGTTACTCTGCTTCTAATCATCCTAACCGACTTTGTTGATCCACGCGAGGCGCTTCGGTATAGTAACTATAGAAGAAGCGGTGGAGTTCGCTTAACGCCGTCCCGCGATGGCCAATGACTCCTACAGTGGTTTTGCTGCTGTGGGAGTTCCTGCCAGGTCCCATCGGTAAAACCACAATACAGTCGAATAGGAGATCCTTTCGATGGATCATGTGTGGTTTGTCGCGGCGACATGGCTTCTGCTGGCGCTGGTCGCGGTGCTGGCGGCTAACTGGCTCCGGATCTCGACGGCGCTGTCTGAGATCGTCGTCGGCACGGTGGCCCAACTCGTCATCGGCGCACTGGTCGGGGGCAACGTGCTGGACGCCAAGGCGGAATGGATTACGTTCTTGGCCGGCACGGGTGCCATTGTGCTCACGTTTCTAGCCGGCGCCGAACTCGACCCGCACGTGTTTCGGGAAAAATGGAAAGAATCGTCGGCCGTGGGACTGGTGGGATTCTTTGCGCCATTTTTCGGGGCGGCCCTGGTTGCGCACTACGTCCTGGGTTGGCCTTGGCGACCGGCTTGGCTGGCCGGTGTGGCGCTTTCGACCACTTCGGTGGCCGTGGTGTATGCAGTGATGCTCGAACTCGGGTTCAATCAGACCAGGTATGGCAAGGCGATTCTCGCGGCCTGCTTCATTAACGATCTTGGAACGGTGATCGCGTTGGGCTTGATCTTCTCGCCGTTCACCGTCAAAACCTTCATCTTCCTGGGCGTAAGTCTGGCGCTGTTTCTGATCCTGCCCTTCGTCACTCCGTGGTTCTTCACGAAATATGGCGGGAGGGTGTCGGAACTGGAAACCAAGTACCTGCTGTTCCTTCTTTTTGGCGCCGGTGGACTGGCGGTCTGGTCGGGCAGTGAAGCGGTTCTGCCGGCGTATCTGATCGGCATGGTGCTTGCCGGGACCGTGGGCAAGGATCATTTGCTGATCCGCCGCCTGCGCACCCTGACATTTGGGTTGCTGACTCCGTTCTACTTCATTCGGGCCGGCAGCTTCGTCTCGGTGCCGGCATTGATCGCGGCTCCGCTGAGCTTCGTCGCGTTGTTTTTCGCCAAAATGCTGTCGAAACTGTTCGGCCTGCTGCCGACGGTGCGTGCCTTCGGATACGATGGCCACGATGGAATTTATTACTCGCTGATGATGTCCACCGGGCTCACGTTCGGCACCATCTCCGCTTTGTTTGGCTTGAATCACGGCATTATCGACCAGAAGCAGTACTCGCACCTGGTCGCGACCGTCATCGGAAGCGCGGTCATCCCCACCGCGATCGCCAATGCATGGTTCATGCCGCGGCATCTGTTGCCTGAGGAAGAGCGGGAGTTGAAGGAATCCGCATACGGCGAACCGGCGGGGGATTTAGAAACATGACCTGTAAGGAGAATGGAGCAATTGGACAGATATATGGTGGTTTTGGCGGGCGCAGGCTTGGGAGGCTTGGCTCGATATGTGCTGGGCACCTGGATCATGGCGAAATATGGAGGAAGATTCCCTTTGGGCACGTTCCTGATCAACGTCAGCGGGGCGTTTCTAATCGGCGTCCTGATGACGCTGCTCACGGAGCGATGGCAGCCGCATCCCAATTGGAGATTGTTCCTGGTAGTAGGGGTCCTGGGCGGATACACGACCTTTTCGAGCTTCGAGTACGAGACTCTGCAAGCAGTCAGAGATGGCGAGCGATGGATCGGGCTGCTTTACGTCGCCGGCAGCGTGGTGCTCGGGTACATGGCGGTGTGGCTGGGCGCGGTTCTGGCCGCGCGCCGATAATAGAGTCGGAGAATCCATCATGCTGAAGAAAGGTCCGGCAAAGAAGGTCACCATCTTCATCAACGAAGACACGCAGCACCACATGACCGCGCTGCATGACTCCATCATGACTTTCCTGATGCACAAAGGAGTTTCCGGCGCCACAGCCACGCGGGCCTACGCGGGATTCGGGTCGCACCAGTTGCTGCATACTCCCAAGGTCGAGGTGCTGGCGCAGCATCTTCCGATCCGGATCGAGTTCGTGGATACGGCTGAAAAAGTGGATGAAGTTCTGCCGACTCTCTACGAGATGGTCTCCGACGGCTTGATCGAGGTTCAGGATACGACCGTAGTGAAACTTGCCAGAAAGGGCGTCAAGCCCGAGCCGGCGCTTCCGCATGAACGCAAAGAAGGGCCGGCGAAGCTGCTGCGGGTGTTCCTGGGCGAGGCCGACAAATGGCACGATGCTCCGCTCTACGACGCGATCGTGAAGAAGCTGATGATGATGGACATTGCCGGCGCCACGGTTTATCGCGGGGTCTTGGGATATGGAGCCAAAGGCCATCAACACCAGGCGACGTTTTTTCATCCCTTCCGCGATCTTCCCATCATGATCTCGGTAATCGATACGGCGGATAAAATCTCAGCCGCGGCGGAAGTGATCGAGGGGATGCTGGAAGACGGCTTGATCGTAATCTCCGATGTCGAGATCGTGCGGCTGGTGCGCGGTTCGAAAGCCTTGGAGGCGTGAGCGATGCAATCAGGGTATCCCGCGAAGCTCTTGCGCATTCACATTTCGGAGGCGGACCGGTTTCAAGGTAAGCCGCTTTATGAGGCGATTGTCGCCAAATGCCGCGAGCTGAAGATCGCAGGCGCGACGGTATTTCGCGGCTTGGAGGGATATGGAGAAAGCGCGGAGATTCACAAATCCCACCTGGCCCGTCGCGATCAGCCGATCCTGATCTCAATCGTCGATACGGCGGAAAATATCAGCCGTTTGGTTCCCGTGGTGGAACAGATGATGGATACCGGGCTCACGGCGATCTCGGACGTGACGGTCGTCCGCGTTCAGAAGAATCTTTCCCCTTCGTCCTAAGCGCTAAAGCCTAGTCCTCGCGCGGTCGATAGCCTAAAGTGGTGAAGCGTTTCATGTTAACCGGGGCGAAGACCGGGCGCAGGTCTTTACCGGCGATAACGGCAGCCGTGTGCGGCGCTCTGGCGATCCTGCTCGGGGCAGCCGTGCTGGTGGGCTGGGCGATTCACTCTACGTTTCTCATCCAATTCGATCCTAACTTGCCGCCTACCCAGCGCAACACGGCCCTCTGCCTGGCGTTAGGTGGTCTCGCCTTACTCGGAATCGTTTGGGATCGCTCTCGGCTGATGTTCATTGCGACCAGCGGCATAGGCGCGGTGGCGGGTCTTTCGCTGCTTGAATTTACGCTTCGCGCCGACCTCGGCATCGATCAGCTCCTGGGCGAAGCTTTCATAGCCGGTGAGCCTTCCCATCCTGGCCGCATGGCGCTGTCCACTTGCGTCTGTTTTCTCCTGATGGCAATCGGCTTTTGTCTGGCCGAAACCGTCTTGCGATCCAGAAAATCAACGCTGCTGGGAATTACCGGCCTGATGCTTACGGCGATCGGTGCAACCGCCGGCATCGGCGTGCTGTCGGGCACCCACACCGTGCTCCCTTGGGAAAGCCTGACGCAGGCGGCGTTTCATGCAGCGGCAGGCTTTTTGCTGCTGGGGATCGGCGTGACTGCGATCGCATGGGACCTGGCTAACCCGCTGGTGAACGAACCGCTGTGGGTTCCGATCGGCGCGACTTTGGTGGTGGCGACGATGAGGATGGGACTGTGGGCCGCTCTGGCAGCCGAGCGCCAGCCCGCGGGCGCTTTGTCCTACGTGACCCTGCTCGGGGGATTTTTCAGCGCGACTCTGTTCGGCGTGGTCATCCATCTCGCTCTGAAGGCAAATCTGCAACGTGAGACGCTGCGCAACGTCAACCGAAGGCTGGAGCTGGAAACCGCGGAGCGCGCGCGCGCGGAAGACGCGGCGCAGGTGGCCAATCGCGCCAAAAGCGAGTTTCTGGCGAATATGAGCCATGAGATTCGGACGCCGATGAACGGGGTTATCGGCATGATCGGACTGGCCCTCGACACGCAACTGGACGCCGAGCAGCGCGATTATCTCGACACAGCGCGGGATTCAGCGGAAGGACTGCTGGTACTGATCAACGACATCCTGGATTTTTCGAAGATCGAAGCCGGCAAATTGAGCCTGGAAACGGTTCCTTTTGGCCTTCGCGAAACCCTTGCTCAGATGGTCAAGACCCTTTCCCTGCGCGCCCAGCAGAAAGGCCTGGCTCTGAGCCTGGTGGTCGAGCCGCACTTGGCCGATCGCGTTATCGGCGATCCGGTTCGCCTGCGCCAGATCATCATCAATCTGGTGGGAAACGCGATCAAGTTCACCAGCGAAGGGCAAGTCACGGTGTCGGTGCAAAGCGAAAAGCAAACGGATGGGGAAGTGACTCTCCACTTCACGGTGAAGGACACCGGCATTGGGATTCCGCTCGAGCGGCAGGAAGCCATCTTCTCCGCGTTTGCCCAGGCCGACAACTCGATGACGCGCAAATACGGCGGCACCGGGCTTGGATTGACGATCTCGCGACGGATCACGGAGATGCTGGGTGGACGAATCTGGGTGGAAAGCGAGCTTGGCAAAGGCAGCGCGTTCCACTTCACAGCGCGCTTCGGAGTAGTCGCGGCGGTAAACCCGGTCGCGACACAAATCGTCTCTACTTTGGCAGTCTAACCGCCGGCACTCTATCCTAGAGATAAGTGCCAATTCATGTTCACCTCGAAGTCTGAGATTTCCCATCTCCAGGCGCTTGAAGCCGAGAGCATCCATATCATCCGCGAGACGGCCGCCGAGTTTTCGCGCCCGGCGATGCTGTATTCCATCGGTAAGGATTCTTCGGTCCTTCTGCGACTGGCGCAGAAAGCCTTCGAACCGGCCCGCATTCCGTTTCCGCTGATGCACATCGATACCACCTACAAGTTCCGCGAAATGATCGAATTTCGCGACCGCATCTGCCAGGAGCTTGGGGTGAAGTTGATCGTCCACACGAATCGCGCGGCCATCGATGACGGCGCGAGCCCCTTCAAGCTGGGAACCGCACGCTGCTGCGGGCTTCTGAAGACGCGGGCGCTGCTCGATGCGCTTCAGGAAAATCGCATCGACGCGGCCATGGGTGGCGCGCGGCGTGAAGAAGAGAGATCCCGCGCCAAGGAGCGCGTGTTTTCTTTTCGCGACGCCTACGGCCAATGGAATCCTCGCAATCAACGGCCGGAACTGTGGAATCTGTTCAACGGCAGAGTCGAGAATGGGGAAACCATGCGGGTGTTCCCACTTTCGAACTGGACCGAGCTCGACGTCTGGCGCTACATCGAGATGGAGCAGATTCCCGTGGTTCCTTTGTATTTCGCCAAAGAACGCGAGGTGCTGGTGCGCGGCGCGCTGCTGATTCCGGTGGAGCACAATCCGCCCCTCGGCCCCGGCGAGCAGCCGCAACGGATCCTGTGCCGGATGCGCACGCTTGGTTGTACGTACTGCACCGGCGCGATACGGTCGACTGCCGATACGGTATCGAAAATCATCCAGGAACTGGAAACGGCCGAGCGATCGGAGCGGGAAAACCGGATCATCGATCACGACCAGGACGGGTCCATGGAAATCAAGAAGCGCGAAGGATACTTTTAGTGGCCGAACGGGACTTGCTGCGTTTGCTGACGGCCGGCAGCGTCGATGACGGAAAATCCACACTGATCGGCCGTCTGCTGCACGATTCAAACGCTCTGTATCAGGACCAGCTCGCGTCGGTGCGCTCGGCATCGCCCGCGGCCGGGATCGATTTTTCGCTATTCACAGACGGTTTGCGGGCGGAGCGCGAGCAGGGCATCACCATCGACGTCGCGTACCGGTATTTTTCGACGCCGCGGCGCAAATTTATCCTGGCCGACGCTCCCGGGCATGAGCAGTACACGCGCAATATGGCCACCGGCGCGTCGACCGCGGACCTTGCCGTGTTGCTGGCCGATGCGCGCAAGGGTCTGCTGCCGCAGACGCATCGTCACGCTGCCATCGCGTGGCTGCTGGGAATCCGTAGCTTCGCGGTCGCGGTGAACAAAATGGATCTGGTCGGCTTCGATGAAAAAGCATTTCGTGCGATCGAAGAAGATTTCAGGCGATTCGCCGAAAAGCTGGGACCGCTGGAGCTGTTTTTTGTGCCGACCTGTTCGCTCGAGGGCGATAACGTGGTGAGCCTGTCGGACAAAACTCCCTGGTTTCACGGCCCGCCTCTTTTGGAGCATTTGGAAACCGTGCCGATCGCGCCCAATCTCCATCGCCAAAGCTTGCGATTTCCCGTGCAGAACGTGCTGCGAGCGGCAGCCGAAGCACGACGCTATGCGGGCCAGGTGGCTTCAGGCGTGGTCTCCGTCGGCGCGCAAGTCATCGTGCTGCCATCGAGGCAGAACGCACGCGTCGCGTCGATCCGGGTCGGCTCGCAGGAATTGGAATCGGCCGCGCCGCCGCTCTCGGTGACCGTGGCGCTCGACAGCGATATCGATATCAGCCGCGGAGACATGATCACGGATCCCGATTCGCCGCCGTCAGTCGACCGCCGCTTTCGCGCGACGCTACTGTGGATGAGCGAGCATCCGCTCGAAGTTGGACGTCCGTACCTGATCAAGCACACCACGCGCCAGGTGTGCGGAAGCATTGTTCGATTGAACGCAGTGCTCGATCCGACCACTTTGAATCGCCGTCCCGCGGAAACACTGGCATTGAACGAATTCGGTGAGTGCGAGATCGAATGCCATCAGCCGCTGTATTTCGACCCGTACGCTGAAAACCGGCGGACCGGCAGTTTCATCGTCATCGATCCGATCAGCAATGCAACGCTGGCGGCGGGAATGATCGGTGCTGCGATGGAGAACGGCAGCGCGACGCCACAAATCGGCGCGGGGCTCACCGTCTGGTTCACAGGACTGAGCTCGGCCGGCAAGAGCACCATCAGCAAAGCAGTGTATGAAAAACTCTGGGCTCGCGGATATAAAGTGGAATGGCTGGATGGCGACGCGGTTCGCCAAAATCTCAGCAAAGGCTTGGGATTCAGCAAAGAAGATCGCGACGAAAACGTTCGCCGCATCGGATTCGTTGCCGAGTTGCTCACGCGCAACGGCGTGATCGCGTTGGTTTCACTGATTTCGCCGTATCGCCGCGTGCGCGAGGAAGTGCGCCGGCGAATCGGAAACTTCATCGAAGTTTACGTCCGCGCTCCGCTCGACGTTTGCGAGCAGCGCGACGTGAAGGGTCTGTATCGCCGCGCGCGCTCGGGCGAACTGCACGGGATGACCGGCGTCGATGATCCCTACGAGCCTCCGCTCGTGCCCGAAGTAGAATGCCGGACAGACTTGGAAACCGCGGCCGAGAGC
>Ga0209415_10012407_pt1 | contig 14197 bp, 12 predicted proteins | sample PeaSoiSIISIP2007_FD_187696 | JGI IMG/M metagenome (GOLD analysis project Ga0209415, IMG submission 187696) | Peat soil microbial communities from Weissenstadt, Germany - SII-SIP-2007 (SPAdes) (version 2) | ecosystem: Environmental > Terrestrial > Soil > Wetlands > Peat | place: Germany... | reverse complement strand
TATTGAAAGAGAGATTTATCTATATAAAGATGAGAATTATTACTTTGGCAGTCTTATTTGCATAAGTTAGACCTCGACTGACGCTAGAGGCAGAAGTAGAACGTCATGAATGCAAAGCTGCGCAAGTCCAAAGGACAGATAATCGTACTGATGGCAGTGGTGCTACCCGTGTTGGTGGGTGGGCTGATCCTTGGGGGCGATTTTGCCGTGCTTTACTACAACTGGGCGATCCTGCAGAAGGCCGCCGACTCTGCCGCGCTGGCCGGTGCAATCTATCTGCCAGGAAGCCCGTCGACCGCGACCACAATCGCCACCAGCTTCGCCAACGAGAACGGAGTTGGCATCGGCCAGGCCGACACGGTCGACAGTTCAGCCACTCCGCAATGGGTGCAGGTGAAGCTGACGCGCTCGGTGCCCTACAGCTTCGGCAGAGTGCTCGGCTTCACCTCCGCGACCATCCAGGCGAGCGCCACGGCGAACATCAAGGTCTCCTGCTCCGCGGACGGCGGTGGTCATTTTCTCCCGATCGGGCTCGACTGTACGTCGAACGACTGCTACAAGCCCGGCCAGGTCGTCACGCTGCAACAGGCGCAGCTCGGTCCTGGTGACTGGGGGCCGCTGTCGCTGCCCGGGATGAGCGGCACATCGAGCACGGAGAGCGTCACCCATTACGGATGGACCTCGCCGGATCCGAGTGATCCGAGCCAGATTCTGACCGTCAACTCGGGCGGATGCGGCAATGGCGGCGCGGGATGCGTAACGATGCAGCCGGGGCAGGGCGCCGCCAGCAAGATCGCGGCGGGCGTCACGGACCGGCTCAACGACTCGAGTTCGATGGGCTTGGGCGATTCCTGGCAGAATCCAAATCCCTTCGACCCGAGAGTCGTCGAGATGCCGATGGTCGATTACACCAGCGTCAACGGCAGAAGCAGCACGGCGCCGATCACCGGGTTCGCCGAAGTCTGGTTGCAGGGGGTCGATAACCAGAACAACCTCCAGGTGGTCTTCATAACGGCCGTCTCTCCAGGGAACATTCCGGGCGGCTCATGCCAGAATTTCGGCAGCTCAAAACCTGTACTCACACAGTGACCTTTTCGTATCGCCTTTAATATCATCTAAATCGGTGCCTACCAGTTTGAACTTCTGCCATGTCTGCTCGCCTGCTGGGAGCAGGCACGCGGGATAGAATTCTCGGATACGCGCCCAACTATCTATGCTTTGATTGGCTACGAGCAGTTTTCAAACAATCTTTTCGGCATATCCGGCGAATTTAGCTGAATTTAGCTATCTAAAGATAGTTAAGCTCTGTTGGGCTAAAATAAATTCAATATATAGGGCTTGACATCCGATCTGCCCTAGGTGAAAGTAGGAGCCACGAGAATCAACCATAGACCAACAAGGCGCAGAGTTTCGCAGATTGTCGTGCAGTCAAGTCTTGTTGACAACCGGTCAAGTGAGCAGGCTGCGGCTTGGTAGTGTACGAAGAACGTTTCGAGCGAAAACTGACCGCACAGTCATCGGAGGGGTAGATTAGTATGGGGCTTAATCATCGTCGTCACTCCAACGGGCAGATCGCTGTCATCCTGGCGCTGGTGTTGCCGGTGGTGGTGGGTGCGGTGGCGCTGGGTGCCGACTTTGCGGTCATGTACTTCAACTGGGTTCAGCTGCAGACCGCGAGCGATGCAGCCGCCAAGGCCGGCGCGGAACTGATCAACGCGCCTAGCAATACGACCAACCGCGACCCGAGTTCCAACGCGGTTTACTACGCCGAGCAGAACGGCATCCACGATTCGGGCGCTCCCAATCCCGGCAAGGACGTCCTCACCGTGAACTACCCGTTCACCTATCAGGGCAACCCGGCGGTGCAGGTAACCGTGACGCGCACGGTGCCGTATATGTTCGGGCAGGTCCTCGGGCTCAAGAACGCCACGGTCTCCGCGACCTCGATCGCCTACGCGACCACCACTGGCGGGGTCAATCCTCCAGGCGGAGGCGGCCCCAATGCAGGCGGCGGGGTTACCAATCCACCGCCGAGCAACGTCATCCCGATCTGCATCGATTGCAGCAAGAATCCGAGCGCGTGTCAGCCCGGTCAGACCTCCTATTTCACCCAGGGCGGATGCAGCACTGACACGGACCACGGTTACAACACCCAGACCAGCTGCTGGAACGACAATCATGACAGCAAAGGCAATCACTATTCGGTGATCAGCACGGTCTCCGGGTGCGATACCCAGGGCAATTCCGGCAAGCAGTGCAACCTGAATCAGAACTGGTTTCAGTGGAGCGATAACGACACGGTCGGAAGCTGCTTCAAGCACGGCTACAGCGGCAAGAGCTGCAGCAGCGACAACGTCTACAACTGGGCCTGCAGCAACCATGTGACCTGCCAGAAGCCGGGAGATGACGTCAACCAGTCGAGCTGCGACTACGCGGGCGTGCAGTCGGGATGGCATTCGCGCTGCACCCAACCCGACAACGATGATCACTGGGTGGATCAGACTACCCAGAAGCAGATTGTCGAAGTTCCGATCTGCAACGGCATCAGCAATAGCAACGACGGTTCAGACGGCGGCAAGATCACGGCTTGGGCCGAATGTGAAATCGATGATCTGCCCAAAAACTGGGGTCCCGGTTCGTTCTTCGGATTCCAGGGCTGGGGTCAGAACTGCGAGACCAATCCGGCCAACTGCGATATCAAGCTGAACTTCATCCACTACACCGATAATCAGGTCAACGTCTCCAATTCGGTCGGCGATGGCTCTTCCTACAGCCATCCGGACAGCACCTACTCTGGCGGTAGCTGCCAGGTTGTGTTGGTTAAGTAGGGTCACCGGGTAACTCCATCCCGGGGGCTTGTTCAGGCGGCCGCTGGCAACAGCGGCCGCTTTTTTTTGTCAGAAACCCGGGTTCCGTGCTGCCCCGGGGCCGCCGGCTCGATTTCAATTCGCCGCGCGCCTCTGCTATACGCCTTGCCCGTGGATGATAGCGCTATACGGCGGCTGATCTCTGAGGCCCTCGATGCGGGGCGAACCGCCCTGGACGAACTCGAATCCAAGCGGATTGCCGCCGCGGCCGGAGCGGCAGTGGTCGAAACCGAGCGGGCTCGCGATGCCGGCGAAGCGGCCCGTATCGCCGCCGCCCGCGGTTTCCCGGTGGTCCTGAAGGTCTTCTCGCCCGATGTCACCCATAAGACCGAAGTCGGCGGCATCGCGCTCGGTCTGAGCTCTGCCGACCAGGTCAGGGAGGCGTTCGACTGTCTTCGCGGCAATCTCGCCGCGCGGGCGCCTGCGGCGCGCTTCGAGGGGGTCACGGTCCAGGCCATGGCCCGCCCCGGCATCGAGGTGATGATCGGATGCGCCCGCGATCCGCGGTTCGGACCGCTGCTGACGCTCGCGATGGGCGGGATCTTTGTCGAGATCCTGCACGATTCGGTGACCCGGCTGGCGCCGGTCGGCGAGCGCGAAGCGCGCGCGATGATCGACGCGTTGGCCGGCGCCGCGATTCTGCGCGGCGTGCGCGGGCGTCCGCCCGCGGATCTCGCCGCATTGGCCGAGCTGATCGTCATGGTCTCGCGGGTCGCCGCCGACTACCCGGCGATTCGCGAGTTCGACCTGAATCCGGTGATACTCTATGAGCAGGGGCTGATGGCGGTCGATGCGCGCGTGATGCTCGATGCGTCAGCCCGCCAAGCGGCTGCGCCGGCAGCCGCCGATCCCCGGCGCGCAGGCCGGATCGAAAACCTCAGGCGCGCCTTCAATCCGCGCACTGTCGCCGTGATTGGCGACAAGCGCGCGAACTCCTTCATGTGGCTGCGGTCGCTGAGCGGGCTTCGCGGGCAGCTCTACTCGATTCAGATCGATCCCGCCGAGGTGGCGGAAATCAAACAGCTCGGGATCGAGAACCGGACGAGCCTGGCCGAGATTGCGGGCCCGATCGACCTCGCGATAAGCGCCGTGCCGCGCCAGGTGGCGCCGCGTATCCTGCGCGATTGTATCGCGGCCGGCGTCGGCGCCATCAGCTTTTTCACCGCCGGGTTCAGCGAGACCGGCGAGGAGGCGGGCGCGCGGCTGGAGGACGAGATTCGCGCCCTCGCGCGCGATTCCGAAATCGCCGTGGTCGGACCGAACTGCATGGGCCTCTGCAATCCCTCCGCCGGCCTGTTAAATTTTCCCGGCCTCAGCGTGACCGAGGCCAGCGGGCCGGTCTGCTTCATCTCGCAAAGCGGCACCCATACGGTGAATTTCTGCGCGCAGTCGCAGGCCCGTGCGATCGGGGTCAACAACGCCGCCTCGATCGGCAACGTCACCGTGATCGAGGCCGCCGACTATCTCGACCTGATGGCGGAAGATCCGGCCACGCGCGCGATCGGCATCTATCTAGAGGGGATGCGTGACGGGCGCCGCTTCTTCGAAAGCCTGCAACGCGCCGCCGCCCGCCACCCGGTGGTGGTATGGAAGGGCGGCGTGACGGAGGCAGGAGCGCGCGCCACGCGATCGCATACCGCGTCGCTCCAGACGCCCGCCGCGATCTGGTACGCAGTGGTCCGGCAGAGCGGGGCGGTCAGCGTCGCGAGCATGGACGAGATGCTCGATGCGGTCGAGCTCTTCGCGCGAGGGCGCCCGGTGCGCGGGCGTGGGATGGGCCTGGTCGCGATGACCGGCGGACAGTCGGTGGTGATAACCGACACTTTCGCCGGCGCCGGCCTTGAAATACCGACGCTTTCGCCGGCCTCCTACGAAGAACTCAAATCCTTCTTCAACATCATCGGCGGCAGCTATCGCAATCCACTCGATGCCGGCGGAACGATCGGAACGGGGCTCGCCAGCGACAGCCTCGAGCGCATCCTGGACGTGCTGGAACGCGACCCGGCGATCGATGCCGTGGTGCTCGAGATCGCCACGGGGTTGCGCGGGATGGCGTGGGCGTCGCGCGAGCAGGACCTGGTCGGGTTGCTCGACAAGCTCGCCGCCTTCAACCGCTGCTCGACGCGGCCGTTCGCGGTGATTCTTCATCCGGCGCATATCGAGGCGATCGTGGCGCGGGCCAAAACCCTCGCGCGCGAGCGCGGCCTGGTCGTGTTCGCGAGCTTCGAGCGCGCGGCCCGCGCAATTCGCGTCGCGTACGATTACTGGAGCGGCCGCGAGCCTGGCCGCTGATCGATCGGGCAGGTCCGTTTTACGGCGTATTGTGGCTCGGCGCGGGCCGCGGCGGACGCTTGGGAGGGGCGGCTTCAGGAGGCGTGGCCGGCTGTGCCGCTTCGGGCGGCGGCGGCGGCGTGAGCAGCTCGGCGGCGGGCGAGAAGATGGTCAGCACGCTGCTCTTCTCGTCGCCGTCCATCACTGCGAGATTCTTGCCGTCGGGCGACCAGCTCATCAGAAGGCCGCCGAGCGCCGGGCCGCTGGCCAATAAAAACGCCGTGCGGGGCGGGAGCAGGTAGGCGATCAATTCACGCAGCGGACCGGGCCGGCCGGGCGCGATGACGTCGAGCGCCGCCGAATCGGTCGCCGTCGTGTAGACCATCTGGCTCGCCGCCAGCATCGCCGGCACCGTGCGGATGCCGAGCGGCACGATCCGCACTTCGCCGGCCAGGGGCGTGAAGCTCGCCAGCTCGGAGGTCACAGGCGCAGCCGGCGCCTCGGCCACGCGCCGCCAGGTCAGGTCCTGATTGCCGAGCGCGAAAACGTCGCCGCTGGTGATGAAAGCCGCCGCGCTCGAGGAAATCGCGATCAGCACGCTCTTGCCGGTCGCGAGGTCGTAGCGAAAGGTCGCGACGGTGTTGGCGGTCGGTGTCGAATAAAGAAACGCGTCGCTGCGCGGCGACCATGCGAGCACCCGGATCGGGTCGCGGCTGTGCAGCACGGCGCAGAAGTTCCTGGGGCGATCGATCAGCACCGGCGGCGTGTGCGGCGCGCCGTCGCCAATCGCGAAGCGGCCGTTGGGGCTCCAGGTCAGATGCGAGAGCGGACACTTGAGCTTCACCTGCTTCACGGCGCCGAGCCCGGTGGTCTCGATGATGAACAGTCCGCCGCTGTCGAAGCTTTGCGCTGCGGGTGGCGCGCCGGCGATCGGCGGCGCGGGGGTGACGGCCGCGCGCAGCGCGAGCGCGATCGTGTGCGCGTCGAGCCAGCTCATGCTGACCGTGTCGAACTGCCCTGGAAATGACGCGATGCGGCTGCCCTGGCCCTGCGCGACTACATCGTGGAGCACGAGGTCAAGCTGATTGGCAGCCGGCTCGGCGACCGCGACCGCAAGTGTCATGCCGTCGGGGCTGCCGGCGACGTCGACGATCGACCCGCCTGGCGTACCGGGTCCGAAGTCGCTGGCGACGATGTGCGGATTATCGAGGGTTGCCGCATCGAACTCGACCACAAAGGTGCGGCCGGCCTTGGTGCCGACCAGCGCAATCTCGGCGCCGTTGCGCAGCCAGATTGGAACGAAGGGCGGGGAGGGCGCGAAGCCCTCTGGCAGGACCTTGCGCGCCACGATTTTGGCGCCGGTCGCGACCTCGAGGGTCGCGGTGCGCTCCTTGGGCAGAATCTGCGGCGGCGGTTTGACAGCGGCGGTGGCCTTTTGTTCGGCGGCCGGCTTCTTCGCGGCGCAGGCGGCCGCGCCGGCGGCCATCGCGAGCAGGATGACGATGAATGTCAGTCTTCGCATTTCTTAAGCGTGTCGCGGCGGCATCGATATAATAAACTCAGGCGGGACGATGATGAAGCTTGAGGCGATGAAGAGATTGATTCCAGGCCGTTCGATGCGGGCCGCAATCGTGTCGGCGGCTCTGGCCGTGCTCGGGGTCGTGGCGTTGTGGCGCGGCATTCCGGAGTTGGGCGTATCCCTGGTGGTAATCGCGGTTGCAATCGCGGCGGCCTATATCGGGCTGGTCGTGGTGCCGGCGCGCATCCCGCGCGACGCGACCCTGGCGATCCGGCTGGAGGGTGCGCTTCGCGAGCGTGCACCGCGCTCGCTGCTCGAACGCATCCGGAGCCGTTCGTTTCCGAGCCTGCACGACCTGCGTATCGCACTGGACGCCGCCGCGCGCGATCCGGGACTGCGCGGCGTGATCGTCGAGCTGGGCAGCCTGCAGATCGGCCTTGCGACGGCCCAGGAAATCCACGACCTGTTCGCGGCGGTGAAGCGTGCCGGCAAGCGGGTGGTGGTGGTGATGGCGGGTGACCACGCCGGGGCGCGCGAGTATCTCGCGGCCTGCGGCGCATCGCAGATCGTCGCCAATCCGGATACCGCGCTGGCGATGCTTGGCGCGGCCGCCGGCAACGTCTTCCTCAAACGCGCGCTCGACAAGCTCCAGATCGAGACCCAGGCATTGCAATGGAAGGAGTACAAAGGCGCTGCCGAAATGTTCACGCGCGAGACGATGTCGCCGCCGCTGCGCGAGAGCCTCGCGGCGATCGTGGCCGACTGGGAGAAAATCCTGGTTGAGAACGTCGCGGCGGACCGCAAGCTTGATTCGGCGCGAGCGCGCGAACTGGTTGGCGCCGGTTTCCTGAGCGCGCGGGCAGCTTGCGAGGCGGGTTTGATCGATCGCGTCGGCTATCTCGAAGAGGTCCGCGCCGAACTCGAAGCCGAGCGCGGCGAAAGAACGATCGTCGGCCTGGCGCGCTACCTGCGCCACGCCGCCTTCAGCTTCCGCGGCCGCCATCCCCATCGCATCGCCCTGATCTACGGACTCGGCCCAGTGGTCGCGGGCGAGCCCCCGCCGAGCGGCGACTTCATCAGCGGAGAAGCGACGGCGGCGGCGATTCGCGACGCCGGCCGCAACCCCGCCGTGCGCGCGATCGTCTTCCGGGTCAACTCGCCCGGCGGCTCGGCGGTCGGATCCGATCTCATCTGGCGCGCCGTCAAGCAGGCCCGGGAACGCGGTAAGCCCGTGGTGGTCTCGATGGGCGATGTGGCGGGTTCCGGGGGCTATTACGTCGCGATGGGTGCGGACGCGATCGTCGCCGAGCCGGGCACCGTCACCGGGTCGATCGGGGTAGTCTATACCAAGTTCAACCTGGGCGGCCTAATGGCGTCGATGGGCATCAATGTCGATTTCGCCAAGAGCCGCGAGGTAAGCGACGCGCTTTCGCCGACGCGGGCGATGTCCGAGGCGGAGCTCGCCCAGCTCAACGCTGTAGTCGGCGAACTCTACGGCAATTTTACCGCCAAGGTGGCCGAGGGACGCCGGCTCGCGCCGGAGCAGGCCGAGGAGCTGGCGCGCGGACGCGTCTGGAGCGGACTGGCGGCGCGCGAGCGCGGACTGGTCGATGAACTCGGCGGGCTCGGGCGCGCGATCGAAATCGCGCGCGCCAAGGCCGGTATCGCGCCGGAGGCTGATCACGTGATGGTCGAGATGCCGGCGCCGCCGATGTTCTTCGGGATGAAGCTGGCGCTGATCCCCGCCGAGGTGCCGTGGGAAGCTGGCGCGCTGGCCGAAGTCCTGGGCGTCCCCGCACGCTGGGCGCCCGCGATGCTCCGACTGTGGTGGCGGGGCGGGGTGATGCTACTCTGCCCATGGCTGGGCGGCTGACTCAGCGCTCCAGCTCTTTGCGAATCGAGTACATCTTCTGCCGCACCTCCGAGATGTAGGCGTCGAGGTTGCGACGATGTTTCGCGAAGATTCCGTCCGGCGATCCGTTCATCACGATCAGCGGCTTCATCGTCGCGGCCTTGCCGAGCGGGTCGATGGCCTCGTCGAAGAGCTGCGCGAGGACCGGCTTGACGCTCAGCGACTGATGATAATCGCGGCGGCGGTCACTGGATCGTATACTGCATCTGCACCGGCGCCCCTTCGCGCAGCACCTGGACGCTGAGCGAGGGAGCATTGCGCAGGGTCGTGAAAAGCTGCATCGCCTGGGCGGGATCGCGCACATCCTGACCGTTGATATTCATCAGGATGTCGCCGTCGTGCAGGCCGATCTGCTGGAAAATCGAGCCCGGCTGTATATCGGAAAGCACGTACCCCTCGGGCCGTCCGCCGACCAGGTTCGGCACCGCGCGGATCTGCGTCAGCAGCGTCCCGAGGTTCGACAGATTCTTGTTCACGACCGCGCGCTGCAGCGTGTAGTGATTGCTGCTGAAGTGGTGAATACCGCGGGGACCGCGAAAGCGGCGCATGCGCAGCGGGTTCGGCACGCTCGCTCCGGGCTTCAGCTCCGTCGTTTCCATTGTAACCGTCACAAGCTGGCCGCCCTGATCGATGATTACGCTGCTGCGCTTGACCTCGACCAGCCGGCCAGTATCGGGAATCTCTTGGCCGACGCGGAACAGGAGCTGCTGGCCGGTCCGGGTGTCCTCGACGATCGCGAAGGGCTGACCCACGCTCAGAATCGAGGTGCCGAGCAGCTTGATGTGAAGATCGCGGGCCGGCGCGGCAGCCGGGGCGGGCGCCTGCGGCGGCGGCTCGAGATTGAAGACGTCGCGCTTCGCGATTTGATCGTACACGGTGCGCGGATGGGTGGTCTCGGCGGCGACCATCGGCGGCGCCGCCAACGACGCTGGCGGGGCGATGGGATGGAGACGGGCGCTGATGATGTCGCTGACGCAGAGCGCGGCGAAGTAGGCCATCGCCGCCACCAGCATCGCGTTGATGGCCATCAGGCTGCGTTCGGAATTACGGAAGTCCATGACTAAAGACTGGCCTCCGCCTGATAGGAACAGCCCTCGACCAGCCGGTTGACGTCATAATTCCAGCGACCTTTCCAGCGATCGATAATCAGGCTCGCCTGGGTATGGCCGCTGCGTACCTGGTCGAGCAGGCGCAGCAGGTAGACGCTCTCGTCCTCGCCACGATCGTTGAGCGCGTGCTGGCGGGTGAGACCCTCGATTGCGATCAACAGCAGCTCGAGTGCGAGATCGCGGAAGCTGACCCGGCCGACGCTGGCCGAAAGCCCGAACTTGCACGCCGCGTCGGTGAGCGCGATCCGCTCCGGATAGCTCCAGCGCTTGACGATGTCCCACGCCCCGTCCAGACAATCCCGCTCGTAGAGCACGCCTTTCAGCAGGGCCGGCAGCGACAGCATCAGCGCAGGCGGCTGGCTGTCGGCGGTGCGCACCTCGATGTACTTCTTGAGCCGGACCTCGGTGAAGATGGTCGTCAGATGGTTCGTCCAGTCGTCGACCGTGGCGCGCTCGTGTCCGTAACCGCGCTCCAGGTACTGGCGGAAGGTGATGCCGGGCGGCCGCGTCAGGTCGACATAGTCATGGCCGCGAATCAGGAAATACATCGGGACGTCGAGCGCGTACTCGGCGTAGTCGCGAAAGCTCGCATCCTCGCGCAGCGTGAACTCGGGGACGCCGCAGCGGTCCGGGTCGGTGTCGGTCCAGATGTGGCCGCGGAAGCTCTGGTAGCCATTGAGGCCGCCGTCGCTCAGCGGCGAATTGGCGAAGATGGCGTACAGCAGCGGCACGATGCCCATGCTCACGCGCAACTTGCGCATCGCGTCCGCTTCATCGCCGTAGTCGAGGTTGGATTGGACGCCCGCCGTCTGCTTCATCATCCGCTGACCGAGCCGGCCCTTGCGCGCCATGTAGGGGTACATGATCCGGTAGCGCACCTTGGGCAGCAATTCGATCTCCTCGATGCGGCTGACCGGCTGCATCCCGAGGCCGAGCAGCACCACGCCCAGCTCTTCGGCGACGTTGAGTAGCTCCTCGATATGGCGAGTGAACTCGCGGTTGGCGCAATGGATGGTCTCGCATTGCTCGCCGGACAGCTCGATCTGGCCGCCCGGTTCGACGGTTATCGCGGCGCGTTCGCCGCGCAGCGCGACAAACCGTCCGTGCTCGTCATCGGGCTCGTAACCATAACGGCCGACGAGCCGGCGCATGATCTCTTCCACGCCGCCCGGGCCGGAAAACGGCAGCGCGCGGCCGTCGCGAGCCGAAACAGCGATCTTCTCGTACTCGCTGCCCACGCGCCATTCGGAACGCGGCTTCGCCCCGTCCTCGAAATAGCGCACCAAATGCTCTTTGCTTTCCAGTAGATCGCTCATAGGCGCCAGCGCCTCGCATCGAGCCCTCGGACGCCGCCTATAATGGCTCCGCCGAAACGCTTAGGCAAGGTCGCATCCATGTGAATTTTCGGTTGCCCGCGTGCTCCCTGCTTGCCTAAGTTGAGCGGGGGTTTTAACCCGGAAAGAGGTCGCAAACCCCTCAGAAAAGCTCAATCTCTACACCCTCAAATATGGCGGAAAATATCCTCGCGATCGACCAAGGCACCACCGGCACCACCGCGATGGTAATCAGAGCGGATGGCGAGGTGCTCGGCCGTGCTTATCGGGCAATCGCCCAGCGCTACCCGCATCCGGGATGGGTCGAGCAGGACCCCGAGGAGATTTATCGGTCGGCGCTCGAGGCCGGGAAGAGCGCGATACGGCGCGCGGGCATCGGCACGCGATCGATAGCCGCGGCCGGGATCGCCAATCAGCGCGAGACCTTCGTCCTATGGGAGCGCAAGACGGGCCGCCCGGTCTATCCGGCGATCGTATGGCAATGCCGGCGGAGCGCCGAAATCTGCCGCCGGCTCGCGGGCCGCGAAGCCGAGATCGTGCGGCGCACCGGCTTGCTGGTCGATCCCTATTTCTCGGCCACCAAGCTCAGGTGGCTGCTCGCCGAGCGCCCCGACCTGCGCCGCCGCGCAATGCGCGGTGAACTCCGCTTCGGCACGATCGATACCTGGCTCATCTTCCGGCTCTCGCGGGGTGCGAGCTTTGTCACCGATTTCACTAACGCATCGCGCACCATGCTCTTCAACCTCACCCGGAGGTCGTGGGACGCCGCGATGCTGCGCCTGTTCGGCGTGCCCGAGCAGATGTTGCCGGAAGCAATCGAATCGCGCGGTCCGATCGCCGAGGCCGCCGCCGGCACGCTTGCTTCGCACGCGATTACGATCGGGGCGGTAATCGGCGATCAGCAGGCTGCAATGTACGGGCAGGGCGCGGTGCGCGCCGGCGATGCGAAGGCCACCTACGGCACCGGCGCTTTCCTCCTGATGCACACGGGCAAGCGCCGCGTGCGATCGCGCCAGCGGCTGGTCGCGACCATCGCGCTCGACGCCAACGGACGCCCGGCCTATGCGCTGGAAGGGTCGGTCTTTATCGCCGGCGCCGCGATTCAATGGTTGCGCGACGAACTCGGTTTGATTCGCCGCGCCGCGGACAGCCTCGAAGTTGCGCATCAAAGCCGCGCCCGGTCGCATCCGTATATGGTGCCGGCCTTCGTCGGCCTGGGCGCGCCCTATTGGGACAGCGAGGCGCGCGGCGCGATCCTCGGGATCACGCGGGGCACGACGCGCGCGGACATCGTGCGGGCTGCGCTCGACAGCATCGCCTACCAGGTGGCCGACGTCGTGAGTGCGATGGAGCGCGAAATCGGCGCAAAGGTCAGAGAGCTGCGCGTCGACGGGGGCGCGGCGGCAAATGACTACCTGATGCAGTTCCAGGCCGATCTGCTCGGCCGGCGCATCCGGCGGCCGAGCAATACCGAGGCGACTGCGCTGGGGACGGCGATGCTCGCCGGATTGGCGGCGGGCGTATGGAAGGCGGAGCAACTGGCGGCGATGCGCCGGACCGATCGGACGTTTGCGCCCGCGATGCGCCCCGGCTTAAGAGCGGAGCTGCTCGATGGATGGCATCAGGCGGTCGCCCGGGTACTGACCGGCGGCCGCGCGCGGCGCTTCAGGAATCGCTGAGCACGCTCGCCGGCTTGATCAGCGTGACCCGCAGCCCCTTGGAGGTCCATCCGACGTCGTATCCGACCGCGTCGCCCTGGTGCAGCAGATCGATCCCGGGCATCCGGCCGCCCAGCGGCGCGCCGACCACCGCCACGAAGGGAAACTGGAACAGGATCTCACGGCCGCTGTTGGAGCGGATGCGCCCGTAGCCCCGCGCGTGATCGATGAAGATGATCATTCCCGGGTAGAAGTTGCCGGGAAAGCGCTCAGCGTCGTAGTCGTCGCTCACGTCAAATCATCCGGGTTCGGAAAGCAGCGCGTCGAGGCGGCCTTCGCTCTCGAGCGCGTAGAGTTCGTTGTAGCCGCCAATGATCCGCCCGTTGATGAAAATCTCGGGTACCGTGCGCCGGCCGCCGGCCCGCGTGACCATCGCGGCGCGCAATTCCGGGTCATCGCCCACGTCGATTTCCTCGAACTCGACCCCCTTGTCGCGCAGCAGCGCCTTGGCTCCCGTGCAGAACGGGCAGTACTCGGTGGTATAGATCTCGACTTTCGCCAACTTCCTGCCCGAGCATCAATTCTTACGTCCGTCAGGCGGTATGTCCAGCGGAGCGCGCGCAGCGCGGCAACGATGGTGCGTTCCTCGTTGAGCATCGGAACGATGACGGAAAGCTCCATGATTTTGTGATGCTCCGGACCCGGCGGAGCGAAAAGTAATCTGCGGATCTAACGCGCCGGCGGATTCAGGAGCGCCGCCTGCCCATCGGCCGCCGGAGCATCACGGATGATCACCTTGCGGCCATCGACCTGCAGGCGACCCTGCTGGAAGAGGCTGATCGAAAGCGGATAGATGCGATGCTCCTGCGCGAGGATACGATCGCTCAGCCGCTGCTCGTCGTCACCGGGCATCACCGGCACGGCCGCCTGCACGATTATGGGTCCGTCGTCGGTACCCGGCGCGACGAAGAACACCGTGCATCCAGCGATTCGCGCGCCATGCTCGAGCGCGGCCTTTTGCGCGTTGAGGCCCGGGAATGCGGGCAGCAGGGAAGGGTGGATGTTCATAATCCGGTTCGGAAAGGCGTTCAGGATCACCGGCGACAGGAGGCGCATGAAGCCGGCGCACGCGACCAGCTCGATGTCCGCCGCCGTGAGCGCCTCGACCAGCGCCCGATCGAAGTCCTCACGCGAGGCGTAGCCGCGATGATCGATCACGCGAGTCGGGATACCCTGTTGCCGGGCGCGCGCCAATCCCGGCGCGTCGGCGCGATTGGAAATTACCAATCCGATGACGGCGCGCAGCTCGCCGCGTTCGATCGCGTCGATAATCGACTGGAGATTGGTGCCACGGCCGGAAATCAGGACGCCGAGCCGCAGCCTGTCGCGCTCAGCCATTGGTCCTCATCGGGACGCGGCTCACGACAGCTTGACGCCGCGCCCGCCGCGCGCGATTTCACCGACGATAAAGGCTGGCTGACGGCGGGCGCGCAGATGACGCAGCATCGCATCGGCCTCGTCCGGCGG
>Ga0209415_10012406_pt1 | contig 14198 bp, 12 predicted proteins | sample PeaSoiSIISIP2007_FD_187696 | JGI IMG/M metagenome (GOLD analysis project Ga0209415, IMG submission 187696) | Peat soil microbial communities from Weissenstadt, Germany - SII-SIP-2007 (SPAdes) (version 2) | ecosystem: Environmental > Terrestrial > Soil > Wetlands > Peat | place: Germany... | reverse complement strand
AGTCGGTCTTGCGACTAGCCCGCCTTGAGGTTCGTGGCGGCTTGCTTGCCGCGCTCGATCGTGACTTCGTAGCTGACTCGCTGACCCTCGGTGAGGGTCCCCATGCCAGCGCGCTCGACGGCGCTGATGTGGACGAAAACGTCACGCCCGCCGTCGCTCGGCTGGATGAAGCCGAATCCTTTGACGGGGTTGAACCACTTGACGGTACCGGTAGCCATGTAAGCCTCCTTGGCAGTAGCGGAAGTACGCGCGCGACCGGGCGCAATCAATCGTCCGGTCTCGAACAACCTGGATTTGGGGGTGACTTGAAGCGGAGGCCCGCGAGCGGGCGACGCTGGCAAGCTCGCGCCAAAACGTCGATTGCGCGGCAATCAGGCTAGATGCGGCATTCAAAGTCAAGCGTCATTTCCTCGATTACTGGGCAACAGCGCGCGGTTCGCCGCGGTTCAGCGCTGCCCGCCCAGCAAGCCATGGAATGCGAATCCCGCGAACGATGGCCACGCGCCGAGCGCGTGGCCGAGCGGGCTGAGCGTTTCGCGCAACTGCGTGCCCTGACCCGCGAAGCTGCGGCTCGCCGCGGGCACCGGCACGACTTCCTCCTGCTGAAATGCCAGACCCGGCAGGCCGCTCGCGGACTCTTTCAGCAGCACCAACACGTCGCCGCCCGCGAACGGGATCAGCCAAAGCTCGCCGGATTCCGCGCGCACGAAGCGCCCGCGCTCGCTGTCGTCGAGCGGCACGGCTTCCAGCGCCACTTCCACCGGTCGGCCACGCCGCGTACCCCACGCCAGGAAGCGCGCAACCGACCGGCGGATGTCGGTCGGATCGGTTTTGTCGGTGACCACCGTCATGGCATCGAGCGAGTTCGCCCAGCGCTCGGCGATCGCGGGATCCGTCGGGAACCACGCCGGTACCGCGGCCGAGAGCGGCATGCCCAGCACCGGCTTCAGCGGCTGCAACCGGTCGAGAAACGCCTGCGCTTCCGCGCCGGGGTCCGCCGAGTAGCGCCACAGGCGGCTGGGCGCGTACTCGACTACCACGCCCTTGATCTGCGCCTCGGTGGAAACGCCCGCGTTGTAGTCGGCGAGCGCGGTTCCGGCGGCGACCAGCGGTGTGCGCTCGCTGTCTCTGGCCTCCGCGGAGTCGATGAGCAATGCAAAGACGCCGATCCCGCGGCTGCTCGCGTCGGCGACGAATCCCGCCAACTCCTGCGGATCGGCAAGGCCGCTCTCGTTGAACGGCACGCCCACATAGAGTCTGTTCACGCCCCAGCGCTGTGCCCGCGTGAACACATCGGCGGCATCGTCCTGCCAGTGGCGCACGTCACGCACCCAAGCGGCGCGGTCGGGTGGCACCGTCGTCTTCGCCTCGAGCACGATTTCCTTGAGGGCGAGATGTCCACCCGAGGCCGGGCACAACACGTCGATGTCGAGCGGAGTGTCGGCGGGCAAATCGGGGGGCAGCGGCACGTAGGCCTCGGTCGCGTTTGCGGCTTCCCGAAGCTTCGTCAACATCCGCGGCTCCCTACCGGGAGGCACGCCGAGGGCCGTGACGACGATGCGGAAATTTTGATCGGACGTGTGGACGATGCGAAGGGCCATACCCGGGATCGGCGGCATGCGAGCCGTCGAGAACGCGAGGCCCGCCGGCTCTGCTCCCGGCGCGCAGTCAAGCACCGTGTCGTCGCCGCCGGTGTCCAGGGTTGCGCGGCCGAGCGGGCCCAGCGGTTCCACGCTCGAGACCGCATGCAGGTCGGCGCCGGGCACGAGGTAGGGCGCCGGCGCGGCAAGCGAGACCGGCTCCACCGTCACCTCGCGGGTCTCGAAACCCGACTTGGCCGGCGTTCCCACGACGGTCAAAGCCTGCGGCTGGGGCGCGCCGACAGCGCGGCGCGGCGCCCGCAGGACCGTCAGCACGCTGTCGGCTTGAATCGGCAAAGCAAGGCTTGCGCAGCCGGTTTCGTCAGGCTTGGTCGCGCTCACCGTGAGGCGATCGCCGGCGGCGCCACCGGCGATGGGGCAGCGCGCGAGATAGCTCCCGGCGATGGCGGCGTCGGCACCCGCCCACAGCAGCAGACAAGCCCCGAGCATCGACCTGAGCGCGAGCTTCGCGGCCTTGCGGCGATGCGCGCAACCCGAACCCTTCGGGGTCGGGCGCCCCAGAGCCAGAAAGGACATTGGGTCAGGAGCCTATCGACTGGACAGGCCCGTGCCCAGGAGTTTCCGAGCGGCCGTCAGCGCCGAAAGCATTGATAATATGGGTGAGGTGCGCGGCGGATCACTCCGCCGCGATCGCCGCGGCGGCGCCGACCATCACCACGGCGCTGGTCCGGTTCGCCACGCGCACCGCGCGGCGGTTCTTCAGAAGACGCCGCGCGCGTGCCGCCGTCACCGCCCATCCGAGATCGATGCCAATCAGCACGATCAGCATCGTCAGAGTGAGCTCGACCCAAGCGGCGAGGTCCAAATGGCCGAGGTCCAAGATCGTGGGAACGACCGCGAGGTAGAACACCATGATCTTGGGGTTGCCGAGCGTGATCGCCATGCCCGCCAGGAACATCCGCCAGGGTCTCTGTCCGGCGGGCAGTTCGCGGCTCGCGATGTCGGTTGGCGCGGTCCACATCTTCCAGGCGAGCCAGAGCAGATAGCCGACGCCCATGAACTTGATGACCACGAACAGCACCGCGAAGGCCTGCGCGACGACGGCAAGTCCCGCAACGGTGACGGTGAGCCAGATCGCCTCGCCGATCCACATCGCCGCCAGGAACGGCAGAACATCGCGCAGACTGCTGGTCAGCACGCGCGCCACAAGGGCCGCGATACTCGGTCCCGGCGAGCCCGCGGCAACCATCAGCGCCAGCGCGAATCCCATCAATGCGGCAACGGTCACGGTCATTCTCCGTACTCGGCGGACGATACCGCCGAACCTTGCCGACCATACGGCAATGCCGGGCAAATTGCTTCCTCGATCCGCGGTCTAGACACGGGAAATGATCGGGTGTTAGGTCGAGACTGCCGGGGCGAGATCTGGATTTCCTCAGGCAGGAGACGTTAGATGGCGAAGAGCGCGTTCCGCACCGCCCTCGAGGCGGCGATCCAGCAGCGGCATTCCAAGACCCATCCGTTCAGCGACGCCTGGGTGACCGGTCGCCTCGATCGCCGCCTCCTCGGCGAATGGACGAAGCAGCATTTCCACTACGTCAGTCACTTCTCCGAGTGGCTCGGCACCGTGTTCGGCAGCTGCCCGCACGACGATATCCGGCATTTCCTGGCGGAGAATATCTTCGAGGAGGAGGGCTTCGCCGCCGGCGCGGGCTTCCCGGCGGCGCGCCACACCGACCTGCTGCTGGATTTCGGCGAGCATTGCGGCATGAGGCGCAAGGAGATCCTCGACGCCCAGCTCAACGGCGAGCTTCTGCCGGAGACCCTGGGTCTGCAGAGCTGGTGCTACCGGCAAGCGCAGCGGCCAGCCATCGAGGCGCTGGCGGGATTGCTGGTCGGGCTCGAATCCCAGGTGCCGCAGATCTATAGCCGCACCACGCCGCCGCTCCTCGAGAAGTACGGCTTCACGGAGGAGGAGGTGGTCTTCTTCCGCCTCCATATCGTCGCGGACCAGGAGCATGGCGAGCGCGGCTTCGAGATCCTGGAGAAGCACGCGACCACGCCCGAGCTGGAGGCGAGCTGCGTCCGGTTGGTGCGCGAGGCGACGATGATGCGGCGGCTCTACCTCGACGGCCTCTACGGCAAATTCTTGGCGCCGAAAGCGGCCCAGGCCGCGAACTAGCGCGGTCGGTCTCGGGCCACTCGCGGTGAGCGCGGACGAGCCGCTGCCGGCGGCGCTCTACACGCGGCCGGAGGCCTTCCAGCGCGAGCGGCGCAGCGTCTTCGCGAGCGCGTGGTTGCTGCTGGCCCGGGCAAGAGCCGTGCAGAGACCCGGCGACTACGTCGCGCACAGTCTCGGCGGCTGGCCGGTGTTCGCGATTGCGGGCGCCGGCGGCGCCCCGCGAGCCTTTCGCAATGTCTGCCGGCACCAGAAATTGCCGCTCTTTGACGGCGGTGTGGGCCACTGCGAGCAGATCCGCTGCCGATATCACGGCTGGACCTACGACATCGCCGGTCGCTTCGCCGCGGCGCCGCCGCAGGTGGCGCCGTGCGACGATCTCTCCCACGACCTCGAGCGCGTGGCGGCGGAGCAGCTCCACGGACTCCTGTTCGTGCACCTCGACGAGAGTCCGCCGCCGCTCGTGGAAACCATGCCGGCGCTCGCCGCCGCGTTGGCCGAGGCCAAGCTCGAGTCGCTCGAGTTTCGGACCGAAACTACAACCGACATCGACGCCAACTGGAAATTGGTGATGGAGCAGGCGCTGGCGGATCGAAGCCGCGATGTCGCGCGTACGGCGGCATGGCCCTGCCTGATCCTCGACGCTTCGGCCGGCGGCGCGGTACTCCATCAGGTGATCGCGCGCAGCTTCCACCGCACGCGCATCCATCATCACCACTACGGGTCGCACGCCGCGGTCGAGCAGGCGGCGGCACAGGTGGCGCAATGGAAAGCCGGCGCTGTCGCTCGGAACGCGGCGCTCGAAGCGGGCGCCACGGCCACGCAGCCCGAATCGTCCGAGCTCGAGAGCTTTCGCAGCCGCGTGCGCTCGGCTCACGCCGATGGCCCGCCTGCCTGAGGTTGCGAGACAAAGCCGGCCGCGCCGATTATCCTTCGCGCCAATGAGCAAACGATCAATAGGGAGCGACTCGCCATGAAACGCCATGAACTCGGCATCCTCGCGGTCCTCGCGATCGCCCTGGTGAGCTCGGGCGCGCCGGCCAAGGAGCAGAAAATCGGCGATCCCCCCGAGGCCCATGACATGCGCCTCGTCGGCTACAGCGATCTCCAGGCGCGGAGCGCCTATCAGCCCACCATCCATCAGCAGAACGGCCGCTGGATCGCCTATATCGGCCATCACGGCGGTACGCCCAAGGATCCGAAACCGCTCAATCCCCTGACCGGGCAACAGGAGTTCAACGGCACGTCCCTCGTCGACGTGACCGATCCGCGCCATCCCAAGTATCTCGCGCACATCCCCGGCGAGGAGGGGCAATACGAGGCGGGCGGCGCCCAAATGGTGCGGGTCTGCGACGGCAAGACTCTACCCAAGGGCGATCCCGCCAAGACTTACATGCTGCGCACCTTCGGGAACTCGGCCCACGAGATCTGGGACACTTCCGATCCTGCCAAGCCCGTGCTCGTGACTCGATTGGACGGGATCAAGGGCACCCACAAGAACTGGTGGGAGTGCGACACCGGCATCGCCTATCTGGTCTCGGGCGTCCCCGGCTGGCGCACGAACCGGATGACGCAGGTCTATGACCTCAGCGACCCCGCGCATCCCCAATTCATCCGGAACTTCGGCTTGCCCGGCCAGGAGCCCGGCGCCGCCGGCCAAGTGCCGACTGCGGTGCACGGGATGATCTCCACCGGTCCCGAAAGCAACCGCATCTATTTCGGCTATGGCACCAATGGCGGCGGTATGCTGCAGATCGTCGATCGCGACAAGTTGATCAATGGCCCCAAGGACCCGACGCCCGAGAACCTGCTCTATCCCCAGGTTGCCCGGCTCGATCTCTCCAGCATGGTGGGGGCGCACACCACCTTTCCGGTGCTCGGCGTGAAGATGGAGGAGTTCAGTCACGACAAGTTGGGCTCGGTGCGGGATTTCGTGGCCATCACCGACGAGCAGATCGCCAACGAGTGCGGCGAACCGCGGCAGCTCGTCTGGTTCGTCGACGTGACCGTCGAGACCCATCCGCAGGTGGTCTCGAACTTTTACGTGCCCGAAGCGAGTGGCGATTTCTGCAATCGGGGCGGCCGCTTCGGCATTCATTCCTCGAACGAGAACATGACGCCGATCTACTACAAGAAGATCATGTTCTTCTCGCATTTCAACGCGGGCGTTCGCGCGATCGACATCCGCAATCCGTTCCGGCCGCGAGAGGTCGGCTACTTCATTCCGTCGATCACGAAGAACACCGACCCGCGATGCATCAAAGTGGACGGACAGGACCGCTGCAAGGTCGCGATCCAGACCAACAACGTAGAGGTGGACGATCGCGGCTACATCTACATCGTGGACCGTGCCAACACGGGCCTGCACATCCTCGAGCTCACGGGCGAGGCGCGCAAGATCGCGGGCTTGCCGCCGGCCAAATGAGAAGAGGGGGCCGCCGGGGCCCGCGATGGGCCCTGGCGATCTCCGATCAGGCGCCGACTACGCGCAGGTGCGGGGTCTCGCTCGCCATCAGGCTGCGATAGACCTCGAGATAGTCCTGCACCATCCGACGGGCGGTGAAGCGCTCCTCGAATCTCGCGCGAACGCGCTGTCGCGACAGCCGGTCGACGCGCCCGACCGCCTCGACGGCGCCGGTTTCGTCCTTGACGATGTATCCGGTCAGGCCGTCCTCGACCACCTCGGGCACGGAGCCCGCGTGGAATCCGATCACCGGCGTGCCGCAGGCCATCGCCTCGATCATGACCAAGCCGAACGGCTCGGGCCAGTCGATCGGCAGCAGCAGCGCGATCGCGCCGCTGAGGAATGCCGGCTTCTCGCGGTCGTTGATCTCGCCGATATACTCGATGCCCGGCTCGTCCAGCAGCGGTCTGATCTCTTGCGTGAAATAGTCGCGATCGACCGGGTCGATCTTGGCCGCGATCTTGAGCGGCAGGCCGCAGCGGCGCGCGATCCGGATCGCGCGGTCGACCGCCTTCTCCGGCGCGATGCGGCCGAGGAAGGCAAGATAACTCGGCTGCACCGGCTGCGGCGTCAGCAAGCGCTCCGGCAGCCCATGATGGATGGTCTTGACCCAGTTCCCTTGCGGCACGGGCTTCCGCTGGGCATTCGAGATGGACACCAGGGGCGCCGTCGGGAAGGCGCGGAACAGAGGCTGGTGCTCCGGCAGGTCGAGGCGGCCGTGCCACGTGGTCAGGAATGGCGTCGGCTGTCGCAGGAACAGGGAGAACGGATAGTAGTCCAGGTGAAAGTGCAGGAAGTCGAAGTTTTTCGCCTGCTGGCGGATGTTTTCCAGCATCAGCAGATGAAGCGCGTTGGGGTCGCGCACCGAGCCGTCGAGCCGAAGCGCCTTCGGCCACACCGCGTCCAGCTTTGCCGAGGTGACGGAATCGCCGCTCGCAAACAGCGTCACCTCATGACCCATCGAGACCAGTTCTTCGGTGATCCAAGAGACCACGCGCTCGGTGCCGCCGTAGAGCTTGGGCGGGACCGCCTCCGTCAACGGCGCGACTTGTGCAATTCGCATGAAAGATCCTTTCGGCGCGGATGGAAAAGAAGATAGGTCTCGATGTGCGAGCGCAACCCTAGTGTCCCATCGAGAACGAAAATGCACGATTGAAAGTCTGTATGCGCCGCTTTTGACACAAGAAAATGGACCGCGGCGGCGAATGCAGGACCAAGGGGCGTCGTTTCGTCTCACGAGTTCTCAAAATGAACCCACGACATGATTGCGCGGACAGCGAAGCTACGGAATTACGAACGAGGCAAGCCCACGAGCTCTCGAGCGGCGACGTTCCGAGCGCGGTGGATTTGATTGCCCGGCGAGCACCGGCGGCTCGCTCCCTCACACTCTGAATTGATCGCAATGCACGACCTCTGCCGATACGCCGATCGCCCGTTCGCCTTCATCGCGCGCTATGTCCGGCGCCGACCGCTGGCGCACGCTTCCATTGCCGGCGCCGTGCTGGCAGCGGTCGGCTGCTCCGTCAGTACGCAATACGGCGTCAAGTTTCTGGTCGACACCCTGTCGCAAGGCCCCGTCGGCGCGCGAGCTTGGCTCGCCTTCGGGATCCTGGTGTCGCTGATGGCCGCCGACCAGCTCCTTTGGCGCTTGGCCAGCTGGATCGGCAGCTACACCTTCGTTGCCGTAACCGGAGATCTCCGCAACGACCTGTTCCGGCACGTCACCGGCCATCCGCTGCGGTTCTTCTCCGAGCGGCTGCCGGGCATGCTGACGAGCCGCATCACCGCGACCTCGAATGCGGTTTTCACCATCGAGAACATGCTCGTCTGGAATGTGCTGCCGCCTTGCGTGGCGACCGCGGGGGCGGTCGCCTTCCTGTTCGCGGTGAGTGCGCCCATGGCGGCCGGCCTCGCCTGCGTGGCAGGGATTCTCGTTGTAGCGTTGTTCCGTCTGGCCGCGGCAGGCAAGCCGTTGCACCACGCCTATGCCGAGCGCGCCGCGCTGGTCGATGGCGAGATGGCCGACATCATTGGAAATATGCCCATCGTTCGGGCATTCGGTGGCATTCGGCGGGAGCATCGGCGGTTCGACGAGACCGTCGGCCAGGAAATGACGGCGCGCCGCCGGAGCCTGCAATACCTCGAGAAGCTCCGCCTGTTCCACGCCGTGGTCACCATGATCCTGATGGTTGTGTTGCTCGCTTGGGCAATCACGCTGTGGCAGAGAGGTGCCGCGACCACGGGTCAGGTCGTGCTCGTGTGCACGCTCGGGTTCGGCATCCTGCACGCGACGCGCGACCTTGCGGTGGCGCTGGTGGACGTGACGCAGCACCTCGCCCGGCTCTCCGAGGCCGTCGCCACCCTGCTGGTGCCGCATGAGCTCCGCGATCACGCCGAGGCGACCGCCTTGACCCGGCAGCGTGGGCACGTCGTGTTCGACGACGTCTCGTTCCGCTATCCCGGCGGCCGCACGGTGTTCGAGCGCTTCTGCCTTCAGGTCGGCGCGGGCGAGCGCGTGGGGTTGGTGGGCGAGTCCGGCGCCGGAAAATCGACGCTCTTGGCCCTGTTGCAGCGGTTCCACGATCCGCAGGGCGGCCGCATACTGATCGACAGCCAGGACGTCGCGCGGATCACGCAAGAGAGCTTGCCCGACGCCATCGCCGTGGTGCCCCAGGACATATCGATGCTGCATCGCTCGATCCTGGAGAATATCCGCTACGGCCGGCCGGACGCGTCCGACGAGGACGTCATGGCGGCGGCCGCCGCGGCGCATTGCCTCGATTTCATCGACGACTTGCCCCAGGGCATGGAAACCATGGTCGGCGACCGCGGCGTGCGCCTCTCCGGCGGACAGCGCCAGCGCATCGCCATCGCCCGCGCGCTCCTCAAGGACGCGCCGATCCTGCTGCTCGACGAGGCGACGTCGGCGCTCGACAGCGAGTCCGAAGAAACGATCATCCGGGAGGCGCTCGACCGGTTGATGCGCGGGCGTACCGTGATCGCCGTCGCGCATCGCCTCTCGACCCTTCGCGGCTTCGATCGGATCGTGGTGCTGCGGGACGGCCAGATCGTGCAGGACGGCCCGCCCGGCGACCTCATAGCCGTCGACGGACCCTATCGCCGGCTGATCCGGCGCGAGATGACCCGCTTGGCGGCGGAGGCCGCCTAGATCCGTCCGGGCGGCGGCCTCTACCCGGGTTCCAGGCCGTCGCTCAGCTTGGCATTCTCCGAGACCAGCTTGAGCCCGGCGGCCTTCGCCTCGAGCTCGATCAGCGCCGCGAAATCGCAGTCCGTGTAGCCGTTCCCGATCAGGCTCTGGACGATCTCGCGGGTGAGCGCCGTCAGCGGCATCGGCACGCCTTCGGCCCGCGCGGCCTCGAGGCCGAGGTCCAGATCCTTGCGCAGGAGCGGCGGCGTGAAGGTCGCTGCAAAATCGAGGTTCACATAGGCCGGCGTCTTGTAGCGCGAGAACACCGAGCCCATCACGCTGTCGTTGATGAAACTCAGGAACGCATGCCGGGGAACGCCGTTCTTCTCGGCGAGCACGGTGATCTCCGAGAGCGCCTGCGCGACGATGCCGAGATAGACGTTGTGGCAGATCTTGACGATGCGCGCCTTCTCGCCGTCGCCGACGTAGGAGACGCCGCGGCCGAACAGCTTGAGGTAGGGCGCCGCGCGGTCGTAGGAGTCCCGAGGCCCAGAGACCACGACGCTGAGCTTCCCCGAGCGGACGACCTTGGGATTGCCGCTGACCGGCGCCGCCAGGAAGCCAGACCCGCGCCGCGCCAGGACCTCGCGCGCTTCCGTGGAAGCGGCCTCGGACACGGTCGAGCTGTCGATCACCACGCGCGGTGCCTTGCCCGGCCGGGACAGCAGCCCCTTCGGGCCGGAGATCACCTCGAGCAGATCCTTGGATTCCGCGACGATGACGAACACCAGATCGAAGTCCGCGAGCTCGCCGAGCGAATCGACCACCGTCGCGCCCAGCGCGGCGAGCGGCTCGGCCTTGGCGCGCGTGCGGTTATAGACCGAGAGCTTGATCCCGGCCTTGAGGAGCCGCTCAGCCAGCGCGAAGCCCATGCGTCCCGCGCCCACCCATCCGATGCGTTGCTCTGCCATGCTGCACCTCTTGCTGCCTGTCGCTGCCGCCGTCGAGGGCCGCATCCTAGTGGAGGCACCGCCGCCCGCTCAACTGGCGCTGGCGCGCCTCGGCCGCCGGCCTCTGCTAGACTGAACAGTGCCGCTGCCCGCGGCAGGGAGAAGCGCCCATGGCGCGACAAACGCAGCTCTTGACGGCCACTCACGAGGTTTTCAATCAGCCGCCGCCCCTCCTCGACTACAACCTCTTCAGCAGCGACAAGGCGCTCGCCGAGGCGGCCCAGCGGGAGGGCGCGGGATGGGCGGCGGAGAGGTTGACCCAGCTCGGCGCCAGGCTCGGCGAGCGCGAGACGATCGAGGCCGGCTTCGCCGCCAATGCCAATCCGCCGCGGCTCCTGAGCTTCGACCGCTACGGCAACCGCCGCGACGAGGTGGAGTTCCATCCGGCCTATCACGAGATGCTCGGGCTGGCGGTCGAGCACGGGCTGCATTGCTCGCCGTGGAACGAGCCGAGGGCCGGCGCGCACGTGGCGCGCGCTGCCGGCACCTACATGCTGACCCAAGTCGAGAGCGGCGTTTACTGCCCGATCGCCATGACCTACGGAAGCGTGCCGACCTTGAGGCGCGAAGCCGCGGTCGCCGCGGAGTGGCTGCCGCGGGTCTTCTCGCGTGTCTACGACAAACGGTTCCGGCCGGCGGCGGAGAAGACCGGCTTGCTCCTGGGGATGGGCATGACGGAAAAGCAGGGCGGTTCCGACCTGCGCGCCAACACCACGCGGGCGGAGCCCGTCGACGAGGGCGGGCCAGGGCGGGCCTATCGCATCACCGGACACAAATGGTTCCTGTCGGCGCCCATGTGCGACGCCTTCCTGATGCTCGCTCAGGCGCCTGCGGGGCCAAGCTGCTTCCTGGTGCCGCGTTGGACGCCCGACGGAGCCGTCAACGCGTTCCGGCTGCAGCGCCTCAAGGACAAGCTCGGCAATCGCTCGAACGCCTCCTCGGAGGTCGAGCTGGCGGCGGCCTGGGGCTTGCTGATCGGCGAGGAGGGCCGCGGCATCCCCATCATCATCGAGATGGGAAACTTGACCCGTCTCGACTGCACCATCGGCTCCGCCGGTCTGATGCGCCAAGCCGTGGCGCAGGCGATCCACCACGCGCAGCACCGCACGGCGTTTCAAAGGCATCTCGTCGACCAGCCGCTCATGACCAACGTGCTGGCGGATATCGCCATCGAGTCGGAAGCTGCGGCCGTGCTCGCCTTCCGACTGGCGCGCGCCTATGACGGCGAGGATGACGCCGGCGAGACCGCGTTCCGGCGGCTGGTCACGCCGGTCGCGAAGTATTGGATCTGCAAGCGCGCGCCGACGCTCGCCCTCGAGGCGATGGAGGTGCTCGGCGGCAACGGCTATGTCGAGGAAAGCATCATGCCGCGGATCTACCGCGAGATGCCCGTGAATTCCGTATGGGAGGGCTCGGCGAACGTGATCTGCCTCGACGTCCGGCGCGCGATGGAGAAATCGCCGGAGGCGATCGACGCGTTTCTGGCGGAGGTCCGGAGCGCAGGCGGCGCCAACCCGCGCCTCGATCGCTTCATCGCAACGCTCGAGGCCGAGCTGCGCGCGGCGCGGCAGGCGGAGGAGGGCCTTGCCCGACGCTTGGTGGGCCGAATGGCGGTCGGCCTCCAGGCGGCGCTGCTCGTGCGGCACGCACCGGCGGCCGTCTCGGACGCATTTTGCGCGGCGCGGCTCGAGAACGAGGCAGGCGGAACCTTCGGCATGCTGCCGCCTGGGATCGATCGGCGCGCCATCGTCGACCGCGCTGCCCTCGCATGAACGAAACGACTCCCAACCCACCCTCCGGTGGCGCGTCGGGTGGGCAAGGCGAGTTCCCGAGCGCAGGCGGACCCATCAAGCTGCCGGCGGCGCTCTTCCGCTATGTGCTCGATACCAGCGGCCTCCATCAGGCGCTGCTGCTCCTGCTCACGGTGGCGGTGTTCCTGATCGAGTTGATTCCGCTCGAGCTGCAGCGCCGGATCATCAATGATCTCGTGAAGGATCGGACCTTCGGATACGTGATCACGCTGTGTGCCGTCTATGCCGGTGTCGTGCTGGTCCATGGCAGCACCAAGCTCGGGCTCAACATTTACCGGAACTGGGTGGGCGAGCGCGCCATCCGCGACTTGCGTCAGCGAATTCGGATGCTCATGGGCTTGCCGTCGGACGCGGCGAGCGCTCCCGAGGCGCAAGGCATCGAGATCTCCATGATCGTGGCGGAGGTCGAGCCCGTCGGCTCGTTCGTGGGCAGCAGCGTCTCGGAGCCGCTCTTGCAAGGCGGCGTGATGCTGTCGGTGCTGGCGTACATGACCCACCTCGATCCCTGGATGGCGCTCATCGCGGTCGCGATCTTCGTGCCGCAGCTCGTGTTCGTGCCCCTGATGCAGAAGGCGATCATCGATCGCACCGCGGCGCGCGTGCAGGTGCTGCGCGGCCTCAGCGTCAGCATCGTGGACGCGCCCAACGAGGACGCGCACGCGCGCGCGGACAATGGGCGCATCGAGCGGGTGTTCGAGCTCGACATGGGGATCTTCAAGCTGAAGTTCACCATGAATTTCCTGATGAACTTCTGCAATCATCTGCAGATTATCGCGGCCTTTCTGCTCGGTGGCTGGTACGTCGTGACGAGCCAGCTCGAAGTCGGCGGCGTGGTGGCCTTCATCTCGGCGGTCGGCCGGCTCAACGATCCCTGGGGCGATCTCGTCAACTATTTTCGGGACTTGAGCGTCAACCACGTGAAATATCGTTTGGTGGCGACGGCCGTGAACGATCTGGCGGACGGCCAGGCGCTGGCTGCCGTGGACCAGTGAGGAGGTATCGCAATGGCGCAAGACGAACGCCGGCCTTTCATCCGCAGCGTCGCGGAGGTGCCTTGGACGGAGTTTCCCGGCCACTTCGGCGGCGCGCTATCGAAGCCGCTGGTGATGCCGGAGACGGCGGGCTCCCGCCATATCGACTACCGCATCTCCATGTATCAGCCCATGGCGCGCGTCGAGCGGCACACGCACAAGGTCCAGGAGCAGGTCTATCACGTGCTCGAGGGCGAGGGTCTGATGGAGATCGCCGGCAAGAGGCAGGTCGTGCGGAGGCACGACGTGATCTTTCTGCCGCCGGGGATCGAGCACTCGATCGAGAACACGGGTGTCGCCGACCTGATCTTTCTGGTCGTGACGTCGCCCGTCGCCGACGCGTCTTGAGGCCTCCACCCGGGACACCACTCGCGGCGATGCGTGCCGCAAGCCGTCGCGCTTAGCGAAAGGCCGGCATCACGTCCTTCGCGAACCAGCGGAGCTGTTCCTTGAATTCCTTCGGCGGGATGCCTTCCGCCCAATGGATCATGAAGTGCTCGAGCCCCGGGTACTTCGCCTCGATGAACTTGATGCCTTCGATGACCTGCTTGGGCGGGCCGCAGAACCATGCCTTCTGCTGAATGCCATCTCTGAGATTCGGCGTTCGCGCGGGAGCGCCCGGCATGCCCCAGGTGCGCCCTTGCTCGTCGGCGTAGCGCACGAAGCCGAAGGGCGCGAACCATTTGTAGCGCTCGTCGTGCGCGGGTTCGACCCGGCGGATCGCCTCTTCCTGGGTGTCGGCGAGATGGAGGCCGGCGCCCCAGATCACGTCCTCGCCGAGCTGCTTGGCTCGGCCGTGCCGATGGCACGCGTCATGATAGGCGCGCACGACGTCGTCGAGGATCTTCTCGCCGTTCAAGGTCACCATCGCCTTGAAGCCGTAGCGCGCCATCATGTCGATGCTCTTGCCGCTGGCGATCGGCATCCAGATCTCGACCGGCAGGTGCTTCGGCC
>Ga0209415_10012405_pt1 | contig 14199 bp, 15 predicted proteins | sample PeaSoiSIISIP2007_FD_187696 | JGI IMG/M metagenome (GOLD analysis project Ga0209415, IMG submission 187696) | Peat soil microbial communities from Weissenstadt, Germany - SII-SIP-2007 (SPAdes) (version 2) | ecosystem: Environmental > Terrestrial > Soil > Wetlands > Peat | place: Germany... | reverse complement strand
GCGGCTCAGACTCCCGGTCGCGCCGACTTTCTGCTCAGCAAGGGCAGCCCCGCGGCTGTCAATGCTCAGGATGACACGGGCCTCGCCATTCACCTACACAGTCACCACGCTGTCGGCTTCCACCAGGAGTCCGACGATGTCGTTCATTCCGCCTACTTCCCCTACTGCAACCTGGCTGGTCAGGCCAAAGTGCTCAAGGCACGTGCGGCAGGAAATCAGGCGGACGCCCTGGCCGTGGAGTATCTTCAGGCCCAACAGCGCCGGTGAACCATTGCAGACCAACTTCACGCCATCGGTGTAAAAGCAGATGGCGTGAGGCTTAACGGGCTGACTCTCCCACGCGTGCAGAAGCCGGTCGAACATCTCCAAGCCAAATTGTTTGTCGTTGGGATCGACGTGGCCCAGACCCTCGCGCGTCACCAGCAGAACGAGTTTTGGCATAAGCGGTTAACCCATTTTCTCATTCAAAAGCCGTTTCGGTCCCGGATCTTGTTTCCTCAAGGCCGCGGCCTTCAGTCCGGTTCCAAGAAACCATTCTAGCCTACTGTGGGGCATTGTCAAGAGACAGGAAGTCCGCACCGGGGCGACAATGGACTTTGTGTCTCTCGACATCCAGCGGCGCCAGTGACACAATGCCGAGCCCAAGGAGCACTTGTAGCATGGAGCAGATCACTCATGATGTCTTGATTTTCGGAACCGGACTTGCCGGGCTGCGCGCCGCGGTCGAGCTTTGCATCAGGACGCGCGGCAGTGCCGACATCGGGATCGTTTCAAAAGTACAGGTCATGCGCGCGCATTCGGTGTGCGCGGAAGGCGGCACGGGCGCCGTGATGCGCCCCGAAGAGGGCGACAGCCTGGAGTTGCACGCCTGGGACACCGTAAAGGGTTCCGATTTCCTTGCCGACCAGGACGTGGTGGACCGCTTCGTGAAAGGCTCGCCGGACGAAATCCGCCTGCTCGAGCACTGGGGATGCCCGTGGTCGCGCCGCGAGGATGGGCGAATCATGCAGCGGCCGTTCGGCGGGCATTCCTTTCCTCGGGCCTGCATGGCGGCTGACAAGACGGGCTTCTTCGAGATGCAGGCGCTCTACGACACTCTCCTCAAGTACAGGAATTTCAGGCGCTACGACGAATGCTTCGTGACTTCGCTGCTTCTCGAAGGCGGGCGCTTCGCCGGGCTCACGCTCTACGATCTGCCCACGGGCGAGTTTTTGACCCTGCGCGCCAAGGCTCTCCTGATTGCCTCCGGCGGGTTGGGGAATCTTTACGGTTTCACGACCTATTCCCAAACCGTAACGGGCGACGGCCAGGCCATTGCCTACCGCGCCGGGCTGGCCCTCGAGGACCCGGAGTTCCTCCAGTTCCATCCCACCGGGCTCGTGCCCTCCGGCATCCTGATGACCGAAGGCTGCCGCGGTGAAGGCGGTTACCTGCGCAACAACCAGGGCCAGCGCTTCATGGAGAAGTACGCGCCCAAAATGATGGAGCTTGCGCCGCGCGACATCGTTTCCCGCTCCGAAATGACGGAAATCCTCGAGGGACGCGGCTTCCCGGGTGCCGACGGCCTTGATTACATCAACCTCGATTTGACCCATCTGGGCGCCGAACGCATAAACAAGCGCCTGCCTTTGATCCGCGAAGTATGTATGAAGTTTCTCGGAATCGACCCCATCACGACAGCCATTCCCATCCGGCCTGTGGCGCATTATTCAATGGGCGGGATCGAAGCCGATATCGATGGCCGGACGAAAGTGGAAAACATCTGGGCCGCGGGCGAGGTGGCGTGCCACTCGATGCACGGGGCCAACCGCCTCGGATGCAACTCCACCGCCGAATGCCTGGTTTGGGGCGGGATCACGGGTGGCGAGATCGCCAAGTACCTGGCCCAAAGCCCCAAGCTAAGCGATGTGCCGCCTGCGCAAGCGCAAGATGAACAGAAACGGATTTTCGACGGCCTGCTCAAGCAACGCGGCTCCGAGAAACCCGCACAAATCCGCCGCGAGCTTCGCACCTTGATGGATAAACATGCGGGAGTCTACCGCTCGGGCGAATCCATGAATGAGGGCCTGTCGAAGATTGCCGAGCTGAAGCGGCGCTTCACGCAGATTACGATTCAAGACAAGAGCCGTGTCTACAACACCAACTTGGTTCAAGCGCTCGAAACCGAAAATATGCTCGAACTCGCCGAGGTGCTGCTCTTCGCCGGTTTGGCCCGCCAGGAATCGCGGGGCGCCCATGCACGGACGGATTTCTCGAAACGCGATGACGAGAAATTTCTCGGCCACTCGATGGTTTATTACACCTGCGGCAAACCGAGGCTGGAATATAAACCCGTCACGATTACGAATTGGAAGCCGGTGGAGCGGAAGTACTGACAATCCACCCGGGTCAGCATGAACGAGAGTACCCGCACCACGCCTCGGAAGACGCTCCGCATTCGTTCACGAAAGGGGACTCAGTGATAGAATGTGAGGGTTGGAGGTCGCATGATCCTTAAGGTCATCGTGAAAAAAGGCGAAGACGGCTACTTTGTAGCCAACTGCCCCTCGCTGAAGAGTTGCTGGTCTCAGGGAAAGACCCGAGAAGAGGCGCTCGCGAATGTTCGAGAGGCGATCGAACTTTTCCTGGAGCCTCCGCCCAATGAACTTACACAAGACGAAACCAAAGAAGTCGTCGACCTCTCCCTATGAAGTTGCCTCTGCTATCTGGTCGGGAAGTGCTCGCAGCCTTGCAGCGCCTCGGTTTCGTAGAGATTCATCGCAAGGGTAGCCACGTCAAAATGGAACACCCGGACGGAAGACGGATTGTGTTTCCTTTCCACAATGAAATCGATCGGTATACGCTCAAAGGGGCACTTCAGGATGCGGATATCGAGGTCAGTGAGTTCCTCGAGCAGGTCCGTTGAGAGATTTCGACTGAGGTAGCACGGGCCGTTGACCAACTGACGGCGAGGTGCCGTCCCGCTCGACAATCGACAATCCTCGCAGGAGGCAGGCATGGCCGAAATCCAACGGCACGACAATCGGCTCGGAATCTGGGGATGGCTGGGGGGCGGGCGATGGGGCGTGGAGCGCTACGCTTACATCTTGCACCGCCTGACGGGCCTGGGCATTCTCTGCTACTTTTTGATGCACGTGGTGGTAACGAGCCTGCGCGCGACGGGCGTTTACTTGTGGGTCGAAGGTGGTCCGCTACACCAACCCCTATTCAAGTTCGGGGAGTTTCTGGTTTTTTCGGCTTTTGCTTACCACGCTTTCAACGGCGTGCGTTTGGTGCTCGTGGAACTTGGATTCGCGGTGGGCAAACCCATCGAGCCGGTCTACCCTTACAAAACGTCGCTGAACGTGCAGCGTCCGCTGCTTATCGCCATGATGATTTTGGCAGCGGTTTTTCTTGCGGCGGGGGGGTATCAGTTCCTCGGACTGGCAAAGTAGGAGGCACTATGCGCGAAACGAAATACTGGACGTGGCATATGGCGGCGGGAGTGGTGATCCTCTTCCTGCTTGGCCTTCACATGCTGATCATGCACTTGGGCGGGACGATGCATCTGTTTGCCCCGCATGGCGGGGAAGCGGTCTCGAAGGCGAACAGCCTGTTTCGCGATGGCACGTTGTTTTGCACCGTCACTTACATCCTTCTCCTCGGAGTCGCGCTCTATCACGGCCTCTACGGCCTGCGGACGATCCTGTTCGAGTTGACGCTGAAGCCTGCGGTGGAAAAACTCACGACGGTGGTCCTCGTGCTAGTAGGGCTGGGATTGTTCGGATTAGGCACGTGGGCCGCCATCGCCGCGCACGCCGTCGCCATCGCGGGAGCCAGGGGGTAGCTATGCCGGAAAGCAGCAAAGCCGTACGACAAATCAATTTTCACGTCACGCGCTACAATCCTGAAGACGACCGCACACCCTACGTGGAGACTTACACCATACCGGTGCGCGAGGGCATGACGGTACTGGACGGCCTGCACTACATCAAGGATAACCTAGACGCAACGCTGGCCTGGCGCTACTCCTGCCGCATGGGCGTGTGCGGCTCCTGCGGCATGCTGCTGAACGGGAGACCGACCCTGGCCTGCAACACGCAAATCCTGCACATCGCCACTGCGGACCTCACCGTCGGACCGCTGCCCAATTTCAATATCGTGCGCGATCTGGTCCCCGATCTGACGACGATGTTGGACAAGCACCGCGCGCTGAAACCTTACGTGACGCGCGCCGACGAGGACGAGATCAACGATCCGGTGGGTGAGTTTTATCAGTCACCGGAAGAACTCGAAGCCTACCTGCAATTCACCTACTGCATCAAATGCGGCTGCTGCATGGCGGCCTGTCCAACCCTGGCCACCGATGCGCGGTACTTGGGGCCGATGCCTTTGGCGGCAGCCGAGCGCTATAACCGCGACACGCGCGATGATGGGCATCGCGAGCGCAACAAACTGACCGGCGGCGCGGGCGGCGCTTTCCGCTGCCACTACGCTGGCGAATGCTCGCGCGCCTGCCCCAAGGGCGTCGATCCGGCCAAGGCTATCCAGATTCTCAAGCGCCAGTTGGTGCTGGATTATCTCCACCTGTCTCGAAAGAAAAAACCGTGCCAGAAATTGCGCGGGCCGGGCCAAGGCAAGCCGCTTCCCAACCTCCCCGCTGCGCCGGCCAGGACGGTTTGAGGCCGTTTGGGGTCACCTGTCAACCTTTGGTCCACGCACGCCGGTGCGCAATTGCAATGTTGTCTTTGGCGCGCTATCATCCGGTTATGACATTGGCAGCGATCAAATCGGCCATCGAGGCACTTCCCGAAGACGAGCAAGGTGCCCTGATGGATTGGCTCCTTGAACGAGACCGGGAGGAGTGGGACAAGCAGATCGCCGAGGACTTCTCCCCGGGCGGGCGGGGCGCCAGATTGCTTGAAGAAGTCGATGCCGCAATTGATCGCGGGGATTTCAAACCACTCTAAGGCAAACTTATTCGATCCTTCGCCCTTCCATCGTATTGGGATTGTTACAGAGGACTTCCCGAGACAGCTCAAAAGCTAGCCGACAAACAGTTTCGTCTGTTTCGCCGGAACCCATATCACCCTTCACTCGGTTTCGCCCGCAAAGGCGACGTGTGGACCGCGGAAGTCGGGCGCAGCTACAGGGCCATTGCGCGGCGGCGCAATGATGACTGCTACTGGTTCTGGATCGGTCCGCACGAGGCGTACAACAAATTGCTAAAACGTTTGAGATAGCACGCAACTCCGACGCGTGACCGAACTGACCCCGACTGGTTCCTCTCTCCTGACTCCTGACTCCTTCGCAGGTTTGAATTCCCACCCGCAATTCCAGTAGAATTAAGTCTTGAGGGCTGATCTCACAGAGAAGCGGACAGACATGGTCAAATTCCGAGAATACCTAACCTATCGAGGCGGACCTGGGCATTGGTCCTGGATCCTGCACCGGGTGACCGGTGTGGGGGTGTTTTTGTTCTTGCTGGTCCATATCGTAGATATCGCTCTAGTGGGCTGGGGTCCTGCGATTTTCAACAAGCTGCTCTTCCTCTACCGTTATCCGCCCTTTCGTGTGGGCGAGATCGCACTGGTGGGAGCGGTCCTTTATCACGCGCTGAACGGCCTGCGGATTTGCGTGATTGATTTCTGGCCCGAAGCAACCGTGATCCATCGCAAGCTGATTTACGCGGTAGGGATCGTATTTGCCGTGGTCTTCATTCCCACGGCGATCTTCATGGCAAGCGCCATAATGAAGTAGAGGCGCATGGCCTTGCGCACCCACGAAGAAACCACAGGAGAAAGAAGGAGCCAATGAACGGTGCGGGCAGAGCGAGACCGGAAAGCGGGCTGGAACTTTACGCCTGGATATTCATGCGCGTGTCGGGCGTGGTGCTGCTTTTTCTGGCCTTGGGGCACTTGCTGATCATGCATCTGATCAACAACGTCGATAATATCGACTTTCAGTTTGTGGCGCGCCGCTACGCCACGCCGTTCTGGAGAACGTACGATCTGGTGATGCTCTGGCTGGCTCTTATTCATGGGCTGAACGGCATTCGAACTCTGGTTGGAGACTACGTGCGGGCCAAGGGCTGGCAGGTCGCCACGCTGGCTTCGCTTTATGTTTTTGGGTTTGTTCTTTTGGCTCTAGGGTCGCTGACGATTTTGACGTTCCGTCCGCAGTGAAGGCGAAAGTTGACAGTCGACAGTTGACAGTCAACTGTTGAAGAGGTTGAACTTTCGACTGTTGACTGTCGACTGTCGACTCGTTCTTTTGGCTGAGAACTGAAAACTGACGACTGAAAACTACCATGGCACAACGCTACGATGCGGTAATTGTGGGAGCGGGGGGCGCGGGCCTGATGGCGGCGTTGCAACTCGCCGGGCACGGCCAAGTGGCGGTGTTGAGCAAGTTGTATCCTACCCGCTCGCACACGGGGACTGCCCAGGGTGGGATTGGCGCGGCGCTCGGAAACCTCGAGGAAGACCACTGGGAATGGCACATGTTCGACACGGTGAAGGGCGGCGACTACCTTGTCGACCAGGATGCAGCGGAGATTTTGTGCCGCGAGGCGATCGAAACCGTCTATGACCTCGAGCACTGGGGCTTGCCCTTCAGCCGCACCCCGGAGGGCAAGATCGCGCAACGTCCTTTCGGAGGGCACACCCGGGAATACGGCAAGGCCGCCGTGCGCAGGTCCTGTTACGCCGCGGACCGCACCGGACACATGATTCTGCAAACCTGCTACCAGCAGTGCATCAAGAACCAGGTGCATTTCTACGATGAGTATCACGTGCTGGACTTGCTGATCGAACAGGGTCGCTGCGCGGGAGTGGTGGCAATGTGCCTGGCCACCGGCGAGATTCACACCTTCCACGCCAAGACCGTGCTTTTCGCCACGGGCGGATGCGGGAAGATGTTTCGCGTAACTTCGAACGCCCATTCGCTGACCGGAGACGGCATGGCGGTGGCCTACCGGCGGGGGATTCCGCTCGAGGACATGGAGTTCTTCCAGTTTCACCCGACGGGCATTTACAAAATGGGCATTCTGCTGAGTGAGGCGGCGCGCGGCGAGGGCGCCATCCTGCGCAATGCTTCGGGTGAGCGCTTTATGGAGCGCTACGCTCCCACGCTCAAGGACCTTGCCCCGCGCGACATGACCTCGCGCGCAATCTACCAGGAAATCCGTGAGGGACGCGGCATCGACGGGAAGAATTACGTTCACCTCGATCTGACCCACCTCGGAAAAGAAGTGCTGGACAAGAAACTGCCGGACATCACCGAATTTGTGCGCACGTATTTGGGCCTCGAACCGCTCCGGGAACTCGTGCCCATTCAGCCGACTGCCCACTACGCCATGGGCGGAATACCCACAGATGTCGAGGGACGCGTGGTGATCGACGAGAAGAACACTCCCCTGCCGGGCTTCTACGCGGCGGGTGAGGTGGCCTGCGTTTCCGTCCACGGCGCGAACCGCCTGGGAACCAATTCCCTGGTGGACATTCTCGTCTTCGGGCGGCGCGGCGGGCGGCACGCAGCAAAGTTCATCAAGGAAAACGACTGGGCGCCGCTGCCTGCCAAGGCCGATGAGCCGGCGCGGGCGCTGATCAGTGGACTGAAGAATTCCGGCGGCAAGGAGCGCCCCGCCGATCTCCGGGATGCGCTCCAGGACGAGATGATGGATAAAGCCTCGGTCTTCCGCGATGCCAAGGGCTTGACGGCGATGCGCGAAAAGCTGCGCGAACTTCGCGCCCGCTACCGGCAAGCCAAGATTGAGGACCAGAGCGCTTGCTACAACACCGAATTGCTGGAAGTGATCGAGTTGGGCGGCTTGTTGGACCTTGCTGAGGTTCTGGTAGAAAGCGCGCTGGCCCGTCAGGAGAGCCGGGGGGCGCACTTTCGCGAGGACTTTCCGAAACGCGATGACCCGAATTGGCTGAAACACACGTTGGCGTATAAGGGTGAGAAGCAGGTCGATTTCAGATACAAGCCGGTGACGATTACGAAGTTCGAACCGAAGGAGCGGAAGTACTGAAGAAGTCGCGAGTCAAAAGTTGAGGGTACAAGGGCAAAGGATGAAGGCTAACTAGCTCCCAGCCTCTAGTCCCTAGCCCCCAGTCCCTAGCCCTTAGCCCCTGGAGTCTACTGATGCAAGTTGTTTTGAAAATCAAGCGCTTCAATCCTGAGACGGACAAAGAATCGTGGTGGGGCGAATACAAGGTCGAAGCCGAGGCCACAGACCGGCTTCTGGACGCCCTGAACCATGTGAAGTGGTACCACGACGGATCGCTGACCTTTCGCCGCTCCTGCGCGCATGGCATCTGCGGCTCGGACGCCATGGTCATCAACGGATCGAATCGTCTGGCGTGCAAAGTGCTGCTGAAGAGCCTGGGCGAGCATATCACTGTCGAGCCCATGCGTGGCTTCCGCGTGATCAAAGACCTGCTGGTGGATATGGACGCGTTCCTGGCCAAGTACCGGAGCGTCAAACCTTACTTCATTACTCACTCACCGGAACCTGAGAAGGAAAGACTGCAATCGCCGCGGGACCGGGACAAATTCGACGACACCACCAAGTGCATCCTCTGCGGTGCCTGCACCACGAGTTGCCCTTCCTTCTGGGCGAATCAGGATTACGTTGGCCCGGCGGCCATCGTCAATGCGCACCGCTTCATCTTCGATAGCCGCGACGAAGGCGCGGCGGAGCGAATGGAAATCCTGAATTCCGTGGAGGGAGTCTGGCGCTGCCGCACCGTGTTCAATTGCGTCGAAGCCTGCCCACGCGGCATCAACGTGACCCGCGCCATCGGCGAGGTGAAGAAGGCGTTGTTGTATCGTAAACTGTGAAGTGCTGGAAAATGGAAATTGGAAACTGGAAATTGGAAAATAGAAACTGGAAAATGGAAAAGCGAAACTGGAAAGCGGAAAATGGAAAACAGAAGGTGTCATCCTGAGCGAAGCGAAGGATCCCTGCAGTTGTTCGTAAATCGCTAGACCATAGGAAACTGCCGAGATCCTTCGCTTCGCTCAGGATGACAGCATGACTCGACGCGGAATTCTCCGTGCTGTGGGAACGTCGGCGGTTATATGTGCCTCCCCGCTTGTGCCGGGGACGGCCGCCGGGAGTTCTCCGCAAACCGGCGAACAAAGACCCTACGACCTGCTGATCAAAGGCGGCAAGGTAATCGATCCTTCGCAAGGCCTGGAGGCGGAGCTTGACGTCGCGGTGCGCGGCGGGAAGATAGCAAGCGTGGCGCCCGCGATTCCCGAGGGGCAGGCCGGGCAAGTTATCCGCGCCCAGGGGAAGATCGTTACGCCGGGGCTCATTGACATCCATACGCATGTTTTCCCCTATGTCGGCCCGTATGGCATCGAGCCGGACCCCTATTGCGTCAGAAGAGGCGTCACGAGCGTCATTGACGCCGGGACCTCCGGGGCCTTCACCTTTCCCGCCTTTCGGCGCTTTATCATCGAACGCGCGGCGACTCGAATTCGCGCGCTCTTGCACGTGGTCTCAATCGGCATGGTGGCGGGCAGCACTCCCAACATGGGAGAACTCGAGGACCTGCGCTACTGCGTCCCGAAACTTGCCGTCGAAACGGCGAATCAGAATCGGGACCTGATTGTGGGATTTAAGATTCGCTTCTCTGAGCACTACACGGGGCCGAACGACCTGGAAGGCATGAGGCGCGCTCGCGCCGCTGCTGACGAAGCCGCCTTGCCCATCATGATTCACATTGGCGGTTCGTACACGCCCCTCAACGAATTCCTGGCGCTCATGAAGAAGGGCGATGTTGTGACCCACTCTTTCAATAGTCATCCGCACGGTTTGCTGGACGCCAGCGCCAAGCTCACACCGGAAGTGGTCGAGGCCCGTGGGCGAGGCGTTTTGTTTGACGTTGGGCACGGAGCGGGGAGCTTTTCGTTCGAGGTGATGGAGAAGTGCCTGGGACAGGGCTTCGCGCCGGACACCATCTCCAGTGACTTGTACTCGGCGAACATCAACGGGCCTGTTTACGACCAGTTAACAACCCTTTCCAAGTTTCTGGTCTTGGGAATGAGTTTAACCGACGTCATCGCGCGTGCCACGGTCAATGCTGCGCGCGTTTTCAACTTTGGCGCCGAAATCGGAACTCTCAAGCTAGGCGCCGAGGCGGATGTGAGCGTGCTCAAGTTGAAAACCGGAGAGTTCACCTTCACCGACTCTGATGGCAAGACCCGCACGGGACGCCAAAAGCTTGAAGCTGTGATGACTGTGAAGGGTGGAAAGGTGTTCGAGGCTGTCGCTTGATGGTCCATTGCGTGGGCTGGCGCAGACCCCTGCGCTTTGGGGTCTGCGATGTCCCGAAGGGACACCTCTGAAGCTCTGTTGCGCTCTCCGGAAACGGATCGCTCCCAAATTGGAGGAACCGGGTCGCGTGGCCCCACGCTAACCCGTCCCGCCTCGCGGGATCGCAGACTCCACAAGCCGGAGTCTGCGCCAGCCCGATCCGTCCCCTTCCAACCGCGGCCGTCCAAGGTAGGGTCTCGCCGATACCCCATCAAATCCTGGCCCGCGCAGAGCGAAGTTCTGCGATTTCAGGGTTTGATAATATGAGGAAGCACAGGGCTTCGCCCTGCACCTGCGGGCGAAGATACGTCATGCCCGGCGAAACAGACCGCTACGTTTCAAGACAGCAGCATCCCTGGGGTCCAGGGACTGAGCGGACTGAGCGCCTGAGAGGTGATACAACCGCCCGGTCACGGGGCCGCGAACGCTAACCCCCGGGGTTTCGATGTGCTGGGGGGGCGCCGGGGAAAATGTTCTTTCCGCCGAATCGGAGGCTATCGTCCCGGCGGGATTTTGCCCGGAAGGCGCAGGAATACTAGTCCTATCGGATGAAGTTTGTGAAACGGGGGGAGCGGCCAACGGCGCTCTCAGCAGGTTTGAAGTGTTACGGAATGCCGATCGTTTGCTACCGCAGCACATGGTCGTCTCCTTCCGGTGATTGTGAGCCGGGCCCGATGACGATGGGTTTCTCCCCCAGCCGTTCGAGCAGGCACGCCCCGCCCGAGATCGCCAGCCACGAAAGCACCCACAAAAGAGGGCGGCGGGACACGAGGAAAGCCGCCGGGGCCGCAATCCACAAGCTCAGGCAGTTGAAACAATCCATCAAGCTCCCGAGCACCCCACGGCCCAGGCGGGCGCGGACCCGGACGATGATATCGGCCGGGCCGTCCTCGTTCGCCAGCAGATGGGTGATCCGCCACGTCGCGAGGACGGCCAGGACGAACCGCATCCAAGCGCTCATCCGTTCGTCCTACTTGTGCCCATGTCCCCCGGCATAAGGTTGAGACTCCAGCAGCTCACGCCTCAGGTCATGCTCCCCCCGGCTGTGACGCCTTCAGGCAGAAGCCAATTTGGTCGTAGATATCAGATGGGAAGGGGGAATCCCCGTCCGTGAGCAAGGGATAAACGCTGAGCGTGACAATGTAGGCACACGGCGTGAGATCCGCGAGCGTAAAGTCGTTTGCTGCCGTGCCATACCAATCGCCCGTCTCAGGAACCGGCGTTGGCAGGGTAAAATTGTACGGGCCGCCGGGGCCAATCATGGTGATACCCACTGGACCTAGATTGGGATGAGATGCCGTGAACAGGACCGTTAGAGAGTTAGTGACATCGGCGCAACCAGCCGCTTGCAGTTCCTTGATGTCCACCATGGCGACCGCATATTGATTGCTGACCACGCCTCCGTCCCAGTCCGGATGATGATTAACATTGTTATACAGGGTGTTATCGACGGCCACGACGCTGCATGTTCCACCGTCGCTATCCGTCGATGAACCCGCCTGACGCACCCGCATGCGGATGCCAAAGTACAAGTCGGTTGGCAAGGGATGGTTGGCTGGATTCGAGGCGGAGACGCCGGTTTCGTCCGCGGCCGGGAATGCGGCCAGGCTTGTCGACACGAGTTCGATCATGTCGTTAGTCAGCGAGATGTCGGAACCCTGCGGCACCGAGATCCACCCGGTCGAACTAATGGCGACGGGGAGGTCGGTGGCCACCCCGTTGACGGCGTAGAGCAGGGGCGGAAGGGGAAACGGCCGTTCCAAATAGGCGATAACCGTCCGGGCTATTTGAGCCGGAAGCACGGGCGTCCATGAAGCGGGTGCTGTCGCCCCGGTGACGATCGTGGCGCCCGCGACGGCAAGAGCGGCGGTGGTCCCTTGCTGGTGACGCGCCACCGTCCAGGTGGTTGCAGAGACACTGTTGACGGTCATGATCTCATAGCCGCCGTTTGCACTGCCGATCACCACATTGAACGGGGTGGACGGAAAGCCGGCGCTGCTTGCGACGGACAGGGAGGTTTGGGAGACCGTCGTAATCGGAGCCGCGAGCGTAGTGGAGGCCATAGTGATCGGTTGGTACTCGAACCGGTATTCCAGCGGCTTGCCTCCCAGCGTCTGGGTGAGGATGCCATTAAGCCTCAAAGTGCTGTAAAAGGCGCGCGTGTCGCCAACCGTGAGCCCAGTCGCCGGAAGGGCGCTGTCAATCTGCGTCTGATATTCGTAACCACCGATAGCGAAAAACTCCGGAAAGAGTCCGACCGGCGGGCAGACGCACATGCAGAACTCGTAGCACACAGTGGAGCACACCCAAGCGCACACCTGGTGGCAGAAAGGGCCGAGACCGAAGCGGGCAATGATCGCCCTATAGGCCTCGGCGTCACGGTTTTGTACGGCGATTACGAGGTCGCCCAAGGCGCGCGGCTGGTTGGCGAGCAGCCGGGAGGCGAGCGCGAAATTCCGCGCCTCTTCGACGCCATACACTCCGGAAGTGGCAACCGGCGAGGGAAGCTCGCACAGCTCCAGGCACACCCAGGTGCACCGCCAACTGCAAACCAGATGGCAGATGATCTCGCACCCGGGCGCGAAGCCGGCCTGGTCAATCGTGGACCGTAACGTCTCGCAGTCGAGGGCCGCCGCAGCATTGGCAATGGCGGCGAGGACCCTCTCATTCGCAACCACGCCGGCAAGGATCATTCCGGCGGCCCGTATCTCGTTTACGGCGTCCGGAAGGCGGACGGGTTCTGGGTTGCAGACAACTTCGCAGACCCGATTGTAGATAATCGAGCAGACCCAGCGGCATAGGACGTAGCAAAAGGGATTGAGGTCGAGTTCGTCGAGAGCGGCCCGGTAGTCCTCCGCATTACCGCAGGAGACGGCATCGACGACGCGGCGTAAGACCTTTTCATTGGACGCCAGCTGCACCACCGCGCGCGCGAACTCCTGGAGGTTGGGGGTCTGTATTTTTTCCCCAGGAGGGCCACATACCTCCATGCACCGCAGCACGCAGGTCTTGGTCCGCACCCAATCGCAGATTAACTCACACTGGGGAAGCAAATCGAGGCTTCCCAGGACCCAGCGAAAAGCGTTGGGGTCCTTTGACTCGAAGGCAGCTACCACGGCGGCGAATCCGCCGTCGTTCTGGGCGAGCTGTCCGACGGCATCGGCCTGCGCCGTTAACCGGCTGACAGCGTCTGTGAAAGAACTCCCGTTACTAATCGAGGATGGCATGATGGTTTCTCCTTTCCAATTTTTGAGATACGGACAACGATCATAGTCAGCTTGCGTTAAGACCGACTTGTTTTGTGCAGGCTACCTTGGCTCGTAGGGTCCTTTCTGTTACTGCCGCTTCTTGTCTAACTTCTTGGCGGCGTGTTCGAAGAAACTGCTCGAGCGCTGCGTCCTCGACCGTTTTCGGCAGGTGCCAAGGTACCCTACCGTTTGTCGCGCGATTACTCGGAACTGTTGCCCTTTGGGAATAGGAGCAGCGTCTCTATTCTTGTCTCGTGTACTTAAGCCCCGTTTCGCAAATAAAGAGTCCTGCCCGAATGCATTCATTAAACATGAAGTCGGGTCACTTGTCAATTACTTTCTCTTTGGTAATTTAGCAACTGGGCACGTCACACGTTAGGGACTGGAGCGTTGACAAGCCACTCCGAACAGGGGCAACGCATGAATGCGACAAACGCCAGGTTTGTCGTCGTAAGCGTTTCCGTTAATCAACGCACCTGATTTGAAGCTTGGCGAAGCCCTAGGCTCGCCAGCAGGGGGAAAAGGGTGTCAGGAAAAGGGTGGGGGGAAAAGGGTGTCAGGAACGTGTGAAAAAATTGCTTCTACCGATTTCAGCACTGCGCATTTTCAATACTTTACACCGTTCATAACGGGTCAAAATTC
>Ga0209415_10012404_pt1 | contig 14200 bp, 9 predicted proteins | sample PeaSoiSIISIP2007_FD_187696 | JGI IMG/M metagenome (GOLD analysis project Ga0209415, IMG submission 187696) | Peat soil microbial communities from Weissenstadt, Germany - SII-SIP-2007 (SPAdes) (version 2) | ecosystem: Environmental > Terrestrial > Soil > Wetlands > Peat | place: Germany... | reverse complement strand
CGCAGGGTTACTGCGCCGGCCAACGGCTCGACCGATTTCTGAAAGCGCACGCCCGTTTTGAGCGCCTGGGCATAGACTTGCGGCGTCATCTTCAGGGGAATGCGATTCACGGTCTCGCGCAGGATTCTTCCGGTCAGGTCCTGCTCCACGACGGCCACGTCCACGGCGCCATCCTGCGTGTTTCCCGATTGCGTGAGGTGCACGTGATTGATGTCAATCGAGCCGAGGATGCGCAGCGAATCCTGGGGCGGCTGGCTGGTACGCTCGATTTGGGCCGTGAAAGCGATGGCCGAGGATTCGAGTGGACTATCGACGGCGGCGACGCGGTTCTTGCGGTTTTCGTCTTTTATTGCGGAGGCGTCTTTGTAGGCGAAATAGCCCTTGGGAGCGCGGACCAGGAGTCCGGGCCGCTTGACCGTTATTTTGAGCTCGTGGAATTTGCCGTCCGCGGAATTCTCGTCGAGGTAAAAGCCGAGCGTGTAAACCGCGGCGGAATCCTCGACGGCTTTGCGGATGGCGCCGGTGAGGTCGTTGTTATTCACAAACGCCTCGCCGCCGGTGAGTACGGCGAGTTCGCTCATGGTTGCAATTCCGACCGGCTCGGGTGATTCCGGCAGGTTGTCCTCGGCGTGCATCACGCTGTCGGCGCCCACGCCGTCGCGCATCGAGGCCGCGATCGCCCAGGGCATAAGGCCACGCCCGTCCACCGGGTAGGCGGCAATCTGCGCGCGGCTGAGGATGGAGGCGATGGCCGAGGCGGAAATGGTGAGATTCGCGGTGAGCCACACCAGGTTCTTCCGCCCCGGAATATTGGAGACGTGACCAGCAATCTCCCGGAGCGCCTCCATGGTCATCTCCGCGCGATCTCCATTCAACATGGCCGCCGCCTCCTGCGCGGTGGCCGAGGAGGTGTCGTTGAAATACCGGCGCGGCACGGGCGTTTGCGATGCGCTGGGCTGCGCCGTTTCGCGATTCGTCATGGAGCGGGCGTCGTACTGCTTGACGATGGCCAGCAGGCGTTCGCGATCGTTCGTAAAGTCGCACAGCACGTGGAGGGATTCGCGGAGGCCGTAGATGGCCACGCGGTCGCGCGGATCGAGGTTCTTGAGGAATTCCAGCAGGTGGTTTTTTGCGTTTGCCAGCGCGTGGTCTTCCATCCAGTCGGGCGTGCGCTCGTAGTTCCCCGGAGTCGAGCCGTAGAGCGTATTCAAATTGTCCAGCAGGACGACGGTGACGCTGCCGAGCGTGCCTGGATTGTATTGCGGCAGATCCGAAAAGGTGTTTCGCGGCAGCCGCTGCGCCGGCTCCGCGGGGCCGCCGGCGGCTTCCACGGAGAAAACGCTCAGCGGGCGCGGCTTTCCGCGGTCGAGCACGGCGAAATCGTCCTTCATGAGGTTTCTCACGTCGCCGTTCTTGTCGCGAACGATCACGCCGACTTGCACCAGGCGCGTCTCGATGCGCAACACGGGAGCTTTCGGCGCAGTGCTTTGCGCAGGCGGTGGATTGGGCTGCGCCTGCGCGCGCAGTTGTGCCGCGAGCGAAACGGCGGCGAGCAGGCCGGCGAGCGCCCAAATGCCGTGCCGCAGTGTTGCCGCTGATCTACGATTCATGGAAACGCCTCACCCCGCATCCGCCGGATTCACTCAGTCAATTGCCTCACGCCCCGGCGCACAATTTGCGCGCTGAGATGCCCCGCGCGCGGGACCGGGTTGTTCGTCTCTCAGCATAGCAAGTTATCGCGGCCCGCGAGTAGCGTGGCTGGTCCAATTCCCGGCTTGCCAGCCATTCCCGGTGTAGACTGCGCGTGCGCGCCATGCTCATCGCACTCACCCGCGAGGTCAGCCCGGCGTTCGCGCGGTGCGAGCTGAGCTACGTGCCGCGCCAGCCGCTAAACCTGGCGCTCGCCCGCGAGCAGCACCGCGCATACGAGCAGCTCCTCGAGAAACTCGGCGCGCGCGTCGTTTCCCTGCCCGCCGAGCCTGAGCTGCCCGATTCCGTTTTCGTAGAGGATCCTGCCATCGTACTCGCTGAACTGGCGGTGGTCCTTTCGCTGGGCGCGGAGACGCGCCGCGGCGAGGCGGAATCGCTGGGACGCGCGCTGGCTGGATACCGGAAGCTCGAGCGCATCGAGCTGCCCGGGACGCTCGAGGGCGGAGACGTGTTGCGCATTGGGCGCAAACTCTTTGTGGGGCTCTCGCGCCGCTCGAACGCCGAAGGAATCCGCCGGCTCACCGTCGTCCTCGCACCCTACGACTACCAAGTGGTTCCCGTGGACGTGAAGGGCTGCCTGCACTTGAAATCGGCGGTCACTTATCTGGGCCGGGACAATCTGTTGGCGAACCGCGCCTGGTTCGATCAAGCACCCTTCGCCGGCTATGAGTGGATTGACGTCGCGCCGGAGGAGCCGCACGCCGCCAACGCGCTGGCTATTGCGGATACGGTGATTTTTCCCGCGTCGTTTCCGCGGACGCGCGAACGCATGGAGCAGGCCGGGTTCCGCGTCGTGTCGCTGGACATTTCCGAGATGCAGAAGGCCGAGGGTGGGCTGACGTGCTCTTCGCTGCTGTTTGAGGATTCGAGGGTTTCAGGAGACGCTGGGAGATCCTGATTATCCGGGCGGGCAGAGATGGCCTCTTGGGGTTTGAGATTTTGATCGGAGCGCAGGCTAAAAGCCCGCGCTACCTGATTGCAAAAGGGTGCGGGGTGCAGTAGAAGTGTCCCCGGAATAGCCTTCTCGCCGGGAGGAGACGCATGCATCGGCACCGTTTGATTCTCGCGGCCATTCTGATCTTCCTGATCTTCCACTGCGCCAGCGTAGCGCGGGCTCAATCCAACTCCGGGGCTCTCACCGTGATTCGTGCGGGGACGCTGATTGACGGGACCAGCGATGCGCCGCTGCACAACAAACTCGTGTTCATCCGGGGCGAGCGGATCGAAAAGGTGGCGGACGCAGCCGCCGCGATCCCGGCCGACGCGAAGGTGATCGACCTTTCTTCCGCGACCGTTCTGCCCGGCCTGATTGACTCGCACACGCATATTTTTCTATGGGGCGAAGACCCGGCCAAGGGCGGCTACGACGCGAACATCCTGAACGCCGGTATCGCGCTGCGCGCGGCTCGCGCCACCGTGGCGGTGCGGCGCGCGCTCGAACAGGGCTTCACGACTCTGCGCGACCTGGAAACCGAGGGCGCGGGCTACGGGGACGTGGAAATCAAGCAGGCCATCGCGGAGGGCACGATTCCCGGGCCGCGGCTTTTCGTGGTGACGCGCGCAATCTCGACCACGGGCGGCTACAACCTGGAAGGGTACGCGCCGGAACTGGACATGCCCAAGGGCGCGCAACTGATCGACGGCCCGGTGGAGGCCCGCAAGGCCGCGCGCCAACAACTGGAACACGGCGCGGACTGGATCAAGGTGTACATGACGCACCGTTCGTGGGTGGATCGCGCCGGCAACCTGGTGTCCCAGGCCACGCTTACCGTGGAAGAGCTGCGCGCTATCGTGGATGAAGCCCACAACGGCTGGGGAAAAAAGGTGGCCTGCCACGCCTACAACGGCATCGGCATGCAGCGGGCGCTGGACGGCGGCTGCGATTCCATTGAGCATGGCCTGGAGCTGACGGACGCGAACATCGCGCAGATGCTCCGCCAGGGCACGTGGTATTGCCCCACCATCGCCGCGTATTACGGCCACCCTGCGCCGGCAGACACGCCCGCGGGAAAACGCGACCGCAAACGCTTCGAGGTGCACGAGCCCTCGTTCAAGAAAGCGCTGGCCGCGGGCGTGAAAATTGTCTACGGGACGGATATGGGAGGGATCGACTGGAGCGAACCGGAGGCCATCGATTTCGATTACATGGTGAAATTCGGGATGTCGCCGATGGACGCGATCCGCTCCGCCACTTCACGCGCCGCCGATATGCTGGACATGAAGGGCGAAATCGGCGTGCTGGCACCGGGCGCCTACGCAGATGTGATCGCCGTGTCTGGAGACCCGCTGAAAAACATAAACGAGCTGCGCAGCGTGCGGTTTGTGATGCATAACGGCGCGGTGTTCAAAGACGAGAAATAACGCGGATTCTTGGGGCCGCCACGCTAGCGGGGTAAAGCGCTCGAACCAGCGCACTTCCGCGCAGGCACGCCGGGGCGGCACGCGCTCGCTCTACTCGTAGCGCAGGGCAATCAGGGGATCTACCCGGGCGGCGCGGCGCGCGGGGAGATAGCCAGCGAGCGCGGCCACTGCGGCGAGCAACACGGTGGCGAATAGAATGGCGACGGGATCCGCGAGACCCACACCGAACAGGAGGCTGCGGACCAGTCGAGTCCCGCCGAGCGCCACGGGGGCTCCCACGGCAATTCCCAAGCCGACGAGCAGCAGGGTCTCGCCCAGCACCGACCGCAACACGCTACCCGGCTGGGCACCGAGCGCCATGCGAATCCCGATGTCGTGCGTGCGGCGGGCCACGCTGTAGGCCATCAATCCGTAGAGTCCGATGCTGGCCAGGAGCAGGGCGAGCACGCCGAAACCGCCGGTGAGCTGGGTGATGAAGCGGTCGGTATTCAGCGAATCGGCCACGCGTTCCGTCATGGTTTCGATCTTCAGCGGGGGGAAGGCGGGATTCGTCTGGGCCACGATCTGGCGGACCGCGGCGATGATGCTAGCCGGGTTGGCCTGGGTGCGCAGCTCGTAGGCCGCGGCGGTGTGTTCCCACATGGGGTTGAGGAGCGGGAAATAGATGCGTGGGTGGGCCGTCTCGCGCAGGCTGTTGGATTTTGAGTCCGCGACGACTCCCACCACTTCCGCTTCGCCGGGATTGCCAGGATAGGTGTCGCGCACAATCTTGCCCAGAGGATTCGAGTTCGCAAAGTAGGCGGTGGCAAACGATTGATTGATCACGGCGACGCGCGGCTTGCCGGCCACGTCCAGGGGACCGATTTCGCGGCCGGCCAGAATGGAAATGCCGAGAGCGGAAAAATAGCCGGGACCCACGTGGTCCATGCGCGATTCGAGTTCTTCGCCGGACTTGGGGGTGTAGCCCTCGATGGCGACGGGATCTCCGGACTCGGAGTGCATGAACAGGCCGTTGGTGGAGGCGGTGGCCACGCGCATGCCGGGGATGTCGTTGAATTTGTCGAGCAAATCCCGGTGCAGACGGAGCAGGGCATCGCCCTTGTAGCCTCCCGGAGCGCCATCCACGTAGAAGAGGACCAGGTTTTCGGTGCGGTAGCCGAGATTCACCTCGCTGAGCCTGCGCAGGCTGCGAACAAAGAGCCCCGCGGCCACCAGCAGAATCAGAGAGAGCGCCACCTGAACGACCACCAGGACTTTGCCCGCCGACAAACGGCGGGGCATTCCCTCTTCGCCGGGCCGGGACGCGGTGGCCCGGAGCACGGGCGTGAGATCGAGCCGGGCGGCTCGCAGTGCTGGAAACAGGCCGAACAGAATCGCGGTGAGTGCAGCAAGAGCCAGAGTGAAGCCGAGCACGCGCGCATCGGGCTGTAAATCCAGCTTGATCGAGGAGCCTGCCGGGCCTCCGGAGGCCAGGCGCAACAGCAACGCGTCCGCCCACTGTGCGAGCACCAGCCCGGCGATGGCGCCGAGCCCCGCAATGAGCAGGCTTTCCGTGAGCAACTGCCGCAACAGGCGCGTGCGGCCCGCGCCGATGGCGATGCGCACGGCGAACTCCTTGCGGCGTGCGGCACCGCGGGCCAGCAGGAGATTGGCGAGATTGGCGCAAGCCATGAGTAAGACAAGGCCCACCAGGGCCATGAGCATTTTGAGCGGATCGGCAAACGATCCGTGCAGCGTGGAAGCGCCGCGGGCGCCGGGTTGCAGCTTGATGCGCACATCGAAGACATGACGGCGCTGCTCGTCGCTCATCCCCGCAGCAGCCGCGGTTTCCAGGTAGCGCTTGAATTCCACGTCGATGTGGGCCTGGGCCTGCTCGAGCGTAACTCCCGGTTTCAGCCGACCCATCATCTGGAGCCACAGGTAGATGTTCACCAGGCTGGGCGTGGCAGCCAGCAGGTCGCGGCCGGGATAAATGGTTTCCTGCATCATGAGCGGAACCCACAAGTCGGGCACCAACCCAACGGTTTCGCCCAGGAAGCCCGGCTGGGCCACGCCGATGATTTCGAAGGCCGTCTGACGGATGCGGAGAGTTTTGCCGAGGATCGAGGGATCGAGCGCGAACCGATTTTTCCAGAAGTCGTAGCTGAGGACCGCGTAGGGCGCACCGCCGCGCGCCCTGTCCATTTCCGGGGTAAAGAGACGTCCGGCGGCGGGGAGCACCCCGAGCGTGGCGAAGTAGTTGCCGCTGGCCAGCCGCACCTTGGCCGCTTCGTTCTGCTCCGCGGCGCCTTGCGGGGCACTGCCAATGCTGAACTGCTCGAGTTCCACGGAACTGTCGGCCGCGAAGGAGGAGGAGAAAACGTCGTTGTGGTCGCGCAGGAATTCAAATTCCGCGTAGGGCAGCAGGGAGCGCTCGCCCGTGTTGCCGCCGAACCAGCGCCCTTGCGAATCCGGGTCCGTGAGCAGAACCAAACGGTTTACATCGGCCACGGGCAAGGTGCGGAGAAGAACCGCGTTGAAGACGTTGAAAATCGCCGTGTTGGCGCCCATGCCCAGGGCCATGGTGAGCACGGCGACCATCGCGAATCCCGGGTTCTTCGCCAGCATACGGATGCCGAAGCGAATGTCCTGCCAGAAGGACGTCATCAGTCCCACCTCCACACACCATTCCGCCGCGGAGCGAGCATTCCGGATTCCGGGCAACGCGGCGGCTATGTGATTGAAATCAGGGGGCCTAAGAGATCTAAACCGCATAGTTCAGCTGGGGCGCGCTCGATTTTGGGATTTGCCCGTCCGACTGCCGGACACTGCGCGCGTTCCCCCGTTCACCTCGCGCGGGCTTCGGAACGTTTGTGGGAGTTCGATTTTAGGTACCTCAGCGGCTAAAGCCGCTCGGCGTTTGCGCGACCTACGGCACGGTTGAAACCGTGCCCTGACGGAATGATCGGCGCATACGGCAGGGTTTCCCGGCTAAGAGCGCGGGACGCAAACGGCGCGGAAACCGTGCCCTGGCGAAGATTACGAATGCAACGCGGATTCTCCCACGGAGGGCTTGCCGGAAAACTGCAGGCGGTAGCGGTGGGGCGGCATTCCGGTAAGCCTGCGGAACGCGGTGGTGAAATGGCTTTGATCGGAGAAACCGCAGGCGAGGGCAATTTCCGCGACCTCCAGGTGGCGGCAGGAGAGAAGCGATTGCGCGCGAGCAATGCGGACGCGGCGCATGTACTCGCCGATGGTGCAGCCGAAATGGTGATGGAACTGGCGGCTGATCTGAACGGGATGCCGCCCGACGGAACGCGAGAGCTGCGCGAGCCTGAGGCGCGGCTGTTCCTGTTCGCGCAGCATTTCCCGGATGCGCAGCAGCCAGGAGGGAACACAACAGCGGCGCGGCGCCGCGTCCTGCTTTTCGGACAGCAGGAGCTGCAAGATTACGGCTTCGATCTCCAGCCGGGAAACGTCATCGTTGCGGCGGAACTCGCGGTGAAGCCGCGCGCCGAGAGCGTCCGCGGCGGGCCGGGCGAGCTCGCCGGGCGAGCAAATCGCGCGGCCGTACTCGGCGGCCAACGCAAACATCGACGGACGCAGCTCGATGCCCAGGCACCGGCAGCCAACCGGAAAGTAATTTTCGTGCGGTTCGCCGGCGGGAAGGAAGCGGACGGTCCGGGGAGCGCAGGTGTCGCCGCCGCGGCTGTATCCCGACCAATGCTCTCCCGCGATGACGTAAATGAAATTGGCGGTGTCGTGGAAATGTCGCGCGACGCAAAGCCCCGCGGCGTAGGCCATCTCCTCGACTTTCACGGCGGGCGTTTCGAGTTTACGGAGAACGCGCCGCGACTCGCCTGGGTAAAGAAGCGCACGCCGCTGGCTGGACGAGCTTTGAGAAGGCTCGACGGATTTGCTCCCGCGTGGGCGAATCACCGGGTGTTCCCTCTTCAGTTATACGCGGGGCGCGCTGATCACGTTCCTGCGGTGGCGAAATTGCCCGGTGGCTTTGCGGAGGGGACGCTAATTCCTTGCAAGAATTCCGGCCGCCGATGGCTTTTACTACTGGCTATGCGCTCGGAACGGCCGGGCTGTCTTGAAGATCGGGGCGCGGGCCCGCCGCGGCGGGCCCGCGCTACCTTGGGTTCCGGATGGATCGAGGATCGGGACTCAATTGTTGGAGGAGAAAAGAAATGAGGACCTGCCTGATTTCTCACCAGTCAATCCGCTGCTTCATTGCCGCGGTTGCCGTCACTTTCATTCTGCTGGGATCACCGGCGCCGTGGCGGGCCTCGGCGGACGACCGCGGCACGATCGGGATCGTTGTCCGCCAGCTCTTCTCCGAGAAGCAACCGAGCCACCGGGGCGTCCTGGCCGTCCTGCACGTGTTTGAAGATTCGGCCGCCGCCAAAGCCGGCATTCATTGCAGCGACTTCATCCTGGCGGTCAACGGCGTGCCGGTGCCGGGACGTGAATTCTCCGCGATCATGGAGAAAGAGATTGACGGACCTGTGGGCGGGACGGTCCGGCTGACGGTGGCCAGGTTCGACGGCAGCCAATCGGAGATCACGCTGGTCCGAACGCCCTTTCCGCCGCATGTGAATCCCGCCTCCGATCCATTCGTGTACGTGGTTCCCGGGATTTGGGACAACGATCCACGTACTCCGATTCCCCCGCCCTGGGCGCCGACGCTGCCCTATCACGGATTTGTGGACCTCTACTTTTCACCGAACTTCGACCAGACGGACTCTGCCGAATATCATTCCTATGTGTTCTTTTGGGGGCTGGAAGGCACGGAGGTAAGGAACGCGGAACAGTTGCAGTCCGCAATCCTGACGAATTTTCGCGGATTGACCGTGCAGCGAGGCGGAAACAATGGATTCACGCCGGATCTTTCCAAGGTGTCGGTAACCTACAAGGAGGATCGAGCGGCGCCGCGAGGGCTGGGAAGCGCAGAGGCCCGGGCGTTCAGCGGAAGCGTGACCATGTACGACACGCACGGCAAACTTATCACGCTGAACTCCGAAGTGGTGATGATCTCGGGTTGTGGATCGTCCAACCTTACGGCCTTTTTCTTCGGCATGTCGCTCGAGCCGCGTGACGGAGAGATGTGGAAGCAACTGGACGCGATTCGGGATACGTTCCGGTGCCGGCGGTAGGAATCGGGAGAGTCGAGCCTAGGGCTAGCGGGTTGGCAGTCCGGCGGAGCGCAGTCCCGCCGTGGCGGGACTGCGCCACTTTTGGTGCATAATCACGCCGGCTTCCCGGATGGCGGCCCCGAATCCAATTCGAGACCCGCGATCGGCCGCGCTGCGCTTCGTGCTGCTGATCGGCGTGATGAGCTTCTTCGCCGACTTCGCGTACGAAGGCGCGCGGGCCATCCTGGGGCCCTACCTCGCGCTGCTGGGGGCGAGCGGCGCGGTGGTGGGGGTGGTGGCGGGGCTTGGCGAACTCGCGGGCTACGGCCTGCGGATCGTCTCAGGCCGTCTGGCCGACCGCACGCGCCAATTCTGGCCCATCACTATTTTCGGATACGTGGTGCAAATGGCCGCGGTGCCGGCGCTGGCGCTGGCGGGAAGCTGGCCCGCCGCCGCGGCGCTGCTGGTGACCGAGCGTGCCGGCAGGGCGACGCGCAATCCTCCGCGCGATGTGATGCTCTCCCACGCCGGCCGGCAGATGGGCCGCTTCGGATGGGCGTTTGGCCTGCACGAAGCGTTCGATCAATTCGGCGCGTTCTGCGGGCCTCTTCTGATGGCGCTGATTCTCTCACGCAGCGCCCATGGAAATGGATTTGCGGGCTACGGCGGGCCTGGCGGCGGAAGTGGCGCAATCACCGAATTGAGCGGCTACCGGCTGGCGTTTGCCTGGCTGCTGGTGCCCGCTCTCGCCACGCTGGCGCTGCTGGCCGTGGCGCGCCTGCTCTATCCCCGGCCGCATGAAATGGAAACGCACCCGCCGGACGTCCGCGCTGCGGGCCTGCCGCGCGTCTTCTGGATCTACCTGGCGGGCGCGGCGCTGGTGGGCGCAGGCTTCGCCGATTTCGCGCTGGTCGCTTTTCACTTTCAGAAATCCTCCAGCGTTTCCCCCGTGTGGGTTCCGGTGTTCTATGCCGTGGCCATGGGAGTGGGCGGCGCGAGCTCGCTGGTGTTCGGCCGGCTGTTCGACCGCTACGGCCTGCGCGTCCTGATTCCACTCACGATTTTCTCTGCGCTGTTCGCGCCGCTGGTTTTCTTCGGAGGATTCTGGGCGGCGCTGGCGGGCGCAGCGGTGTGGGGCATGGGAATGGGGGTGCACGAATCCATCGTGCCCGCGGCGGTGGCTCCGATGGTTCCGGTGAATCGGCGCGCATCCGCCTACGGCCTGTTTACCGCCGGATACGGCCTGGCGTGGTTCCTGGGCAGCGCGCTCGTTGGATTCCTCTACGATCATTCGCTGACGCTGACGGTAACGGCCTGCGTCCTGCTGGAACTCGCCGCCATTCCGTTCTTCGCTCTCGCCGCGCGCGGCATTCCCGATGCGGATGGATCCACGAAAAATTCGCAAATTACAGCCTAAAATGCGCTTGACACAATTCTGACCCTCTGCTAGAAATTATTGCGTCGCCTTTATGGCGGCCTTTATCCAGAGTGGCTGAGGGAACAGGCCCTTTGAAGCCACAGCAACCTGGCCCGAGAGCCAAGGTGCTACATCCTGCCCAGTACGGGAGAGATAAAATCCTTGGCTGACCCCGCCCCGCGGGACCGGCAGAAGAACTCGCTCCCTAACTGAATACTGAATCGGCGCGCGGTGCGCTTGCACCACGGATCTGTTTTCCGTGGCGAAATGCCCCGCCCCTTTTCGAAGGCCGTGGTGTGTCCGCTGGGGAGACGCCGGCGGAGGTGTTCGCTTTTCGAGGGAGGTTCGAGATGTCCGGCAGCAATGGCTGTACCGGCTCACTCGCCGTGGTCAAACTCGGCGGCTCCGTGCTGGCGGGCGCGAAGACGTATCGGCGCGCCGCGCGCTATCTGCGGAATCGCCTGGACGCCGCGCCCGGCGAGCGCTTCGTCGCGGTGGTATCGGCGCGGGCGGGCGCCACTGACGCGCTCGAGCGCGGTGCGCGCGGCATCGTGCGGACCCCGACTACCCGCTCGCTCGACCTGCTGTGGTCCACCGGAGAAATTCGCTCGGTCGCGCTGCTGACGCTCCATCTGGAAGCGCTCGGAATTCGCGCCGCCGGCCTGGACGTGCATGCCACCGGACTGCGCGTGGGCAGCGCGGGAGAAGTTGCGCTAGACGCAGGCCGGCTGCACGCGGCGCTCGACGGGAATCAGGTGACCGTGGTGCCCGGTTTTCTGGCCATCAACGCCGAACTTGAAATCGTGACGCTCGGGCGCGGCGGGTCGGACCTGACGGCGGTCCTGCTGGCTGCGGGCCTCGGGGCATCGCGCTGCGAACTGGTGAAAGACGTTCCCGGCTACTTCTCGGCGGACCCGCACCGCGACGCCACCGCGCGGCATTTGCCCGCGCTCACGTTTGCCGAGACGCTCGCGCTGGCGGACGCGGGCTGCGACCTGGTCCAGAGGCAGGCCATCGAGGCCGCCGCGCGCGCCGGTATTCCGCTGGTGGTCCGCAGCCTAGATGAATCGGCGCCGGCGAGCGTGGTCTCCGCCGGAACGGAACCCGCCGGTCGAGCGGCGCGGCTTCCGGCCTCGAAAGAATTTCATGCAATCACCGTTGAAAAAAAGGAGAAGCAAAATGGAATTCGCAACCCGAACGATTCACGCGGCACAACCCTCGGAACCCGAAACCGGAGCGCTCATCGCCCCCATCTTTCAAACTTCCACGTACGAGCAGGAGGCGCCCGGCCGCGATAAGGGCTTCAACTATTCGCGCACGAACAATCCCACGCGGGAGCGGCTCGAGCGCGTGCTCGCGGAGCTGGAGGGCGTGGAGCACGCCGCGCTGTTCGCTTCCGGGCTCGCGGCGGAGAACGCCATTCTCCAGGCGTACCTGCGCCCCGGCGACGAAATCATCCTGCCCCGGGACGTGTATGGCGGAACGTATCGCATCCTGAACCGCGTGTTCCAACCGATCGGCGTGGTGATCCACCAGATCGAGCTGGCCGATGACGCGGCACTAGAGGCCGCGTTGAGTGGGCGCGCACGATTCGTGTGGCTGGAATCGCCTACCAATCCGCGCCTGCTCGTTTACGACATTGCCGCGATCGCCGCGCGCGCCCATGCCTACGGGGCGCTGGTGGTGGTGGACAATACGTTTGCCACTCCCTACTTCCAGCAACCGTTTACGCTGGGCGCCGACCTGGTGGTCCACAGCGTGACCAAATACCTCGCGGGGCATTCCGACTTGATCCAGGGCGCGGTGCTCGCGCGCGACGCCGCCGTTTTCGAGCCCGTCAAATTTCTTCAAAACGCTACCGGCGCGGTGCCCGGCCCGTTCGACTGTTGGCTGACGCTTCGCGGGCTGAAGACCATGGAGCTGCGCATGATCCGCCACGCGGAAAACGCCGCGGCCATTGCGTCCGCGCTCGAAGGCCACCCGCTGGTTCGCCGCGTCTACTTCCCCGGGCTGCCCTCGCATCCCGGCCACCAGATCGCCCGGCGGCAGATGACGGGATTCGGCGGCATGGTCTCGTTTGAATTGGAAGGGACCGTGGAAGAGGTGGCCGCGTTCGCCGCCTCGCGCCGCTATTTCGCGCTGGGCGAGAGCCTGGGCGGCGTAAAAGCCCTGATCTGTCATCCGGCTACGATGACGCACGCCTCGATTCCACCCGAGGCCCGCGCCGAGTTGGGGCTTTCCGATACGCTTCTCCGCCTCTCCCCGGGCTGCGAAAACGCCAAAGACCTGGTGGAAGATCTCCTGGAAGGGCTGGCGAACCTCGAAACCGCGCGGGAAAAGACGAAAGCTGTGGCGGCCCATGCGGGGTGATTGCGGTCGGGATGCAAGTGTCGCGGCAGGGGCATCCCGCCGCGGCGGGATCGTGCCCCTACGAGCCGGGCCGAAAATTGAGGTGGGCCTGCTGGGGGCGACCGGCGCTGTGGGCCAGCACTTCGTGCGGCTGCTGGCGGAGCATCCGTGGTTCCGGCTGACGTGGCTGGCGGCGAGTGATCGCTCGGCAGGCCGGCGCTACGGGGAACTGCCCTGGCGCCTGCCAGCGCCGCTGTCGGACGAAATCGGCACGCTGCCAGTGCACGCGCTCGATGCCGGGAACGCCCCCGAACTGGTCTTCTCGGCGCTCGACGCGTGCGTGGCCGGTGAGTGCGAAGCGGAGTTTGCCGCGCGCGGGCACTGGGTGGTGAGCAATGCGCGGAATCACCGGATGGATCCGTGCGTGCCGCTGTTGATTCCGGAGGTGAATCCGGAGCATCTCGCGCTGATCGAACGACAGCAGGAAGAGAACGGCTGGCGCGGCGCACTGGTGACGAACCCAAACTGCTCGACCGTATTTCTGGCTTTGGCGCTCGCGGCGCTACGTCCCTTCTTTCCGCGGCGGGTAGCGGTGACGACGCTTCAGGCACTTTCCGGCGCGGGCTATCCCGGCGTCGCCTCGCACGACGCAACGGCCAACGTGATCCCGTTTATCGAGGGTGAGGAGGAGAAGCTCGAGCGGGAAACGCAGAAAATTCTGGGCAGCCTGGATGGCAGCGAAATCGCACCGCATGGTGTGGTGATCAGCGCGCAGACGACACGCGTCCCGGTTCTTGACGGTCACACGGAAGCGGTCTCCGTGGAGCTCGCCGAGGCTGCCTCCCGCGAGGATATCCTCGCCGCATTTGCCGGGTTTTCCGGCGAGCCGCAGGAGCTCGGGCTGCCCAGCGCGCCCACGCAACCCATCGTGACGCACGAGCGGTCAGACCGTCCGCAGGCGCGGCTCGACGTGGAATCACGAGGCGGCATGGCCTTGCATGTGGGCCGGCTGCGCCCTTGCCCGGTACTGGGCTGGAAATTCATCCTGCTGGGCCACAACATGGTGCGCGGGGCGGCAGGCGCTGCCGTGCTCAATGCGGAACTCCTCGTGGCCCGTGCTCTGATGAATTGCCCGCGCGAGGTGGATATCGCCGCCAACGCCCGCAGCTAGCCCGACTTTCTCACCAGGATCGTGTTGAATGCTATTTTTGATGCGCGGCCCAGGTATTTCTTCTTCGCGGCG
>Ga0209415_10012403_pt1 | contig 14200 bp, 5 predicted proteins | sample PeaSoiSIISIP2007_FD_187696 | JGI IMG/M metagenome (GOLD analysis project Ga0209415, IMG submission 187696) | Peat soil microbial communities from Weissenstadt, Germany - SII-SIP-2007 (SPAdes) (version 2) | ecosystem: Environmental > Terrestrial > Soil > Wetlands > Peat | place: Germany... | reverse complement strand
GCTGATCACGCTGTTGTCGAACTCCACCCCACCGGTGAACGCGTACACACCGCCGCCGTAGGCGTACGCATAGCAGGGATAGTTCCCCCCATTACAGCCGGCCGTAGCCCTGTTGCTCGCCACAGTGCTGGTCTCCACATGTACAAACCCTTCCCCTGCATACAAACCCGCTCCATATGCATAGGAACTGCAGTAGTTTCCGGAACAATAGGCATAGGTAGAGTTGCCGTTCACCTCGCTGCCCTTCAGCGTCAGCCCCCCGCTGGCCAACGCATAGATGCCACCACCGTAATAGCTCCCCGCAGCCGATGCCGAGTTGGCGCGGTTGTTGTTGACCGTGCAACCTTCGAACGTCAACGAGCCGCTCGACAGCTCGGCATACACCCCACCCCCATGTCCGGTGGCGGCATTGCTGTCGATGTGACTGTTCTTGATCACCAGCTCTCCCGGAGAGCCGTCCAAAGACACCTGGATCCCCCCGCCGTTGCCAGCGACGTTGTTGTTCGTGATGCTGCAGTTCTCAATGGTCGGGAAGCTGTTGACAATGTTCATGCCGCCGGCATTCAAGTACTCGAACAGGCAGTGCTTGAGTACGGAGCCGGCCGGGGCGTTGTTGAAAAAGACCCCCCGCCCAACCGTCCCGGAGAGCCCTGCGCCTTTCGTGAAGACGATCGGCGCGACTTCGGTGCCAACCGCCTGCAGCGTACTGTCCACTTCGAAGACATAGTTCCCCTGGAATTGCACCTGCACCCCCGGCTGGATCACCAGGCCACATCCCTTCACGAGGACATCTCCATCGACACAGTACGGTGACCCCGCCGCCGTCCACGTCTCACAGTCGATCGGCCCCGCTACCAGCGTCGTGCAGCCCGCGATGGTAGGTCTCGGAGTCGGCGTTACCGATGCCGTCGCAGTAGGGGACGGTGTTGGGACGATTGTGGAGGTGTTGGTCGGGGTCAGAGTCGGTGTGGGGGTAGAGGTCGCGCTGGGCGTGTTCGAAGGGACGGGCGTGCTCGTCGCGAGTGGCGTTGGGATCGGAGTTGGAGCCGGTGTCGGCGTCGAGCTTCCAGACGGAAACACCAGCTGCAGCGTATATGATCCCACATCCTGGTTGCTCTGGTCGTAAATCACCGCGAAGTACGTGCCGGCGTCTACCACCTCGTTGAGCCGGGCGCTGGTCGCGTCGCAGACGGTGTCGAAGAGCGTCGAGCCGCTCGGGTCGAATTGCCACAACTCGATGCACGGGGCAATGGCGCCGGTGACTTGCGTTGCCTGTAGCGTCACCGCGGACGATTGAGTGATCGGGAAGGTATACACGTCCAAGTCACCCACCGGCCCCAACGCTGTGCTCTGCGGCTCGTTCACCGGCAACGCCGTCGCGTCCTCCGGCTGCAGGCGTTCGTAGTAGAGGTCGTATGCTCCGGTTTGGGCATTGGCACGATCGTACACCGATACCGCATACGTGCCGGGCTGCAGCGTCAGAGTGAGCCGCACGGTATCATCGCCGCAAGCCACCCCACCCGGCACCGCCTGCGTCGTACCGAACGGATCAACTTTGATGCACGGATTGAGCCCGCTGGCGGAGCGGCTCACCTGCAAGAGCACAGTGGTCGGCTCCCCCAGCTCGAACTGGTAATCATCAGTGCTCCTGATCGGATCGATGCTTGTCCCCGGCGGCGGCACGTCATTGCGCAGCACCTGAATCAATAGGTTCTGCACCTCCCCTGTCTGCATTTTTGTCTGCGCCGTGGTGGTGGCGGTATTCGCCGCATCGGCGATGCTCAGTCCGGCAAGGCTTGCTGGCGGATTGGCCTGCTGGACCACCGCCAGCATCTCCCCGAACGTCGTCGCACCGAAGTTCTCCAATCCGTTTCCCGCTGCCAGCCGGACGGCGGCTTCCGAATTGGGATCGATAACTACGGTTTGCTGCGTACCGATCTCCGCCGCCCTCGCACCCGTAGCACTCGCACTCGCAGAGACGTACCCGAAATCCATGACGCGGTATATGGTCGGGACCAGGGTAATCGGGTCCTGCAAGTCGACCTCGACCTCGTAATTAGGGTTCGGACTGCAGTCGGCGATCCCGCTGAATGCGAATGCGCCGCTGGCGTTCGGCGGTCCAACGATTCCCTTCGCAACCGGTTGGCGATTCGGATCCGTCAGGCAGGTCTTCGGATAGGCACAACGATAGAGGTTAACCGGCGTGCCATCCGGGCACGATTGCAGCGATGTGGTCGTCCCGGGAACCCGACAGATGCCGCTCACATCGATCGCGGTGCTGCCCGTATTGCCGAGCGCCACGTTGACCGCCGCCAGAATCTCGTCGATGGTAATCCGCCCGTTCCCATTGGTGTCGCCCGCTGCGCACGTCGTGACCGACGGGTTGCCGAGGGCGATGTTCACCATCGTGAGGATCTCATCGACGGTGACCGCTCCGTCATTGTTGCAGTCCCCGACGCAGGTCTGTGCGACGGCGGAGCGTGTCGGAAACGCCGTAAAGGCGATCAGCATGCCGATCGCTATGCTCACGACAGATGTCGACAGCCGCGCTCCGGCACCATCCTGCAACCCGATACGAGCTGCGGATCCTGTTCGCGGAATCGTATGCATGGCTTCCCCCTCTGAAGAACTTCACCTCTTCTGTTCGTTCAGCCACCACCGAGTGACGTGCGCCGCTGCCGCGTTCGTCTCAGTGCCGGCCCCCGAGCCGTTGGGCGCGTTGTTCACCGCCGTGATCATCTCGTCGAAGTCATCAAGGGCGGGGCTGCGTCAGGAGATGACCGAGCGGCTCGCACACGGGAAGGTCCGCTCCCCTCCACAGGTCGAAATCACATAACATCTTGGTCTGTGCAAAGGGTGTCCAATGATCGATCAAGAGCCGCCACGAACGGCACGTACGTAGTAGAGGTCGTCGGTCTTACTGTTCGGCAAGGGGTCAAATACCACGCCCCCCTCGTTGGCGGCGTTGTCGAAGCCCACGTACCACGCGCTGGACGCATAGCTCTGGTAGGTAGTGGACGACCAATAGCGCGCCGGCTGTCCTCCTACGGCCGCCTGCGTGCAGCTGCACGTCGTCACTGTGCAGCTCACGATACAGCTCACGTTGAACGCCTCGTCGACGGCCGGGTTGATGGTTCCGTAGTTGACGATGCTCTGCAGCTCGTTGACGTTCGGCAGCCGCCAGTCGGTGTGGCCGGAAAAACCGCCACCGCTGTTGAGGGTCGCGATCTTTGTCGTGAACGCGGTGTACCACGTGTAGGTGGCGCCGTAGTCGTGGATGCTCCCGTCCTGCGACAGTTTCTCCCACATGAGGCCCGTTGTGTTGTCCGTGATTGTGCCGTCCCCGTTGTCGGTGTCGTTCCGCACGGCCCCCTTCAGCAGCGAGCCGTCTTGCCCAGCCGGCGAGCCCGGACACGCGCCGAGTGTTCCACCTCCCTGGTCACACTGCGTCTGCCCAGTCTGCAGCACGCCACCGCTCCCTGGCGCGCAGGATGAGCCGCAACGAACGGCACGTACGTAGGCGTTACCGCTCTTATCGCCGTCGGCGAGCTGTTGGCCGTCGGCGAAGTACACCCACCACGCGACGGACGGATAACTCTGGTACGTAGTAGACGACCAGTAGAACGCCGACTCAGAGCCGGACTGCGTGCAGCTGCACGTTGTCACCGTGCAGCTCGCGTTGCAGTTCGTGTTGAACACCGCGTCGACGGCCGGAATGGCGGTTCCCCAGTTGACGATGCTCTGCAGCTCGTTGACGTTTGGCAGCCGCCAGTCGGTGTGACCGGCAAAACCGCCACCGCTGTTGAGGGTCGCGATCTTCGTGGCGAACGCGGTGTACCACGTGTAGGTCGTGCCGTAGTCGTGGATGCTCCCGTCCCGCGACAGTTTCTCCCAGATGAGGCCCGTTGTGTTGTCGGTGATCGTCCCGTCCCCGTTGTCGGTGTAGCTCCGCACAGCCCCCTTCAGCAGCGAGCCGTCTTGCCCAGCCAACAAGCCCGGACACGCACCCATCGTGCCCCCCCCCTGGTCACACTGCGTCTGCCCAGTCTGCAGTACTTGGGCCAGCGGCGTGTTGGTGGGCGTGCGCGTTGGCGTGGGGGTCAGTGATGCTGGGACTGCGTTGTACTCGTACGCGCCGATGGAGCAGTTCGTGGCGCCCGTGCCCGGCCGGACATACCCGCGTTGGTCGAGGTTGTTGACCGGCGGCGCTGAGCAGACCGACTCGTCCCCGGCATTGATCGCCGGGCTGCCAGGCTCAAGCGCGATGGTCTGGGTCGGCCCACCGTTATTCGCCAAACCCGCCGGATCGAGCATCGGGTCTGTATTACTGAAAGAGGTTCCCGAGAAACCGCACGTCGTGCCATCGTCGATATTGTTGTAGAGGCCATTAATGGCGCTCCCGGCGCAATTGCTGCCCAACGTGCTTTTGGCGACGATAGTGTTGGTGACCGTCGCCAAGCCGGCTTCGTTTAAGATACCGGCGCCGGCGCCGCAGCAGCCGCCGCCGCCGCCGGCCGCGCTATTGCCGGAGAAGGTGCTGTTGGTGATCGTCAGCGTGGCGCCGCTGGCGATGATGCCGCCGCCGTAGATCGCGCTATTGCCGGAGAAGGTGCTGTTGGTGACCGTCAGCGGGGCATCGGCGGAGATGCCGCCGCCGTTGTAGAGCGTGCTATTACCGGAGAAGGTGCTGTTGGTGACCGTCAGCGGGGCGCCGATGCCATAGATGCCGCCGCCGCCGCTGCCGAGGCCGTAGGCGCCGGTCGCGCTATTGTCGGAGAAGGTACTGTTGGTGACCGTCAGCGTGGCGTAGTAGCTGTAGATGGCGGCGCCGCCGCCGTAGGCGCCGGTCGCGCTATTGCCAGAGAAGGTGCTGTTGCTGATTGTCAGCGTGGCGTAGCCGCTGGCGGAGATGCCGCCGCCGCCCCCCTCGAAGTCGGCCGCGCTATTGTCGGAGAAGATGCTGTTGGTGATCGTCAGCGTGGCGCCGCTGACGGAGATGCCGCCGCCGTCGTAGAGCGCGCTATTATTGGAGAAGATGCTGTTGGTGACCGTCAGCGTGGCGCCGCTGGCGTAGACGCCGCCGCCGCTGCCGGCGCTAGAGCCATTGGCGATGGTCAGGTTCTGGACCGTGAAGTTGGCGCCATCGGTCACCAAGAAGACGCCCACGCTGTTCCCGCCGCTGATCGTGATCAGACTCCCGCCGTCAATGGTGGTGTCGGCGCTAATGGTCTGAGTGCTGGTGACGGTAATCGTGGCGGCACCTCCGCAGTTGAACGTCACGGTGCCGTCGAAACCCCCGAAGCCTGGGAGGCAGTTAGTCAGCGCGGCCGAGGTGCAGCTCGCCGCAGTGCCGGTGCCCACGACGCACGCCGGAGCGCGCGTCGCCGACGGCGCAGGTGTTGCCGTCGGCACAGGCGAAGGTGTGATGCCGGTGAGTTGGATCGTGCCCGTGTCCGCGAGGCGGGTGTTGTTGCTCTTGTCGCTCTCGACGACCTGGTCGCTCGCGTCGGCAATCGCCGCCAGATAGTACGTGCCGGGCAGCAGCGTGGCGGTGATGGTGACCGGCTGGCTGCACGTCGCCGTCGCTTGCGCGGCCAGCCCCGCAAACTGGCACGAGACACTCGACTGCGCATCATCGGCAGAAATCGTCATATCCGTCGAGAACACAAACGTCACCGCGAACGGGCCGGCGTCGGCCGTGCCTTGGTTGGCGACGGTGACCGTGACGGGAATCGTTTGCCCCGGCAGGGCCTGTGAGACTCCCGCGATTAGCTGGGTGATGATCAGATCGGGTAGCGACACCGTGGGAGTTGGGGTTGGTGAAGGCGTGCCCGTCGGGGACGGTGTGCCCGTCGGCGTGGGCGTCTGCGGCGTGCCCGTCACGGTCGGCGGCGGTGGCGGTGGCGTGCCCGTCGGGGTGGGCGTTGGGCTCGGTGGCGCTGGCGTTGGCGTCGTCGTCGGCAGCGGCGTTGCCGCCACACACTGGGCTACGGTCTGCTGACACGTTGCCACCGTCCTATCCGCGAGGCCGTCTTGGTTGAAGTCGAAGATGATGCCGCCTTGTCCGGTAAACTCGATCATCGGCGGCGGCAGCGTCAGGTGTGCGATTGCGGGTCCGGCGCCGACAAGGGTTCCGGCGGGACAGTTGAACGGATTCTGCCCGTCCTGATCGACTGGGAAGCCCGCGTAGCCAACCGTAAACCGCGTCGCCAGCGGCGTCTCATAAGCGAAGATGATCGAGTCGCCGGCGCTCAGTGCAAACCCGTCCGTTGGCGCCGGCTGGCAGGTGTCGGCCTCCGTCGTCGGGCCGCTCGGCCCAAAGGCGTACGTGGCCCCGCCGTTGAGATCCTGACAGGCGGTCTGCAGGGCACCGACAAACTGGGCGGCGGGCGTGTCGGTCGGGGTCGTCGCAAGGGCGCCGTCGCCCACGGAGAATGTCTCGCACGCGCCGCCGGAGGGGCAGCCGCAATCGGGCCCGCAATCCGTCCCCACACACACACTGCCGTCGCCGACCGAAGAGAAACATGGCGGCTGGGAGACGTCTTGCTGCTGGATGAGCGGAGATTTACGGATCAGGTCGGAGCGGATCGCCTGGCCGCCGCCGATCACCGCGACCGCGGCCAGTCCGCTAAACCCTGTGCCGGTCTGCCGGGTGCACGCTTCCACTTCTCCGGCCGAACCCACCACGGAGGTGACCTGGAACGCTTCCGCACCCAGATCGGCTCCGGCGCTGACATTCTGCAAGACTTGGTAGACTTGCCCGTTGGCGGCCCGGAAAACGCCCTGCCGGAACCCATCGTTCTCATCGATCGTATTGACCGGCTCAGCGAACGTCGCGACGGTGGCCTGCGCTGCCGCCACCGCATCGGCGCGGCGAGCCGTGCTCGATGCCGGAACTTCACCCGGGATCGGCTGGGCCACTTGCAAGATGCCGCCCGACGGACAGGCCGCATCCGCTGTCATCACAATCGGCCGCGGCGTCTGCAGATCGAGGGTGCCCAGGCATCCGACCGCCAGTGATCCTTCAACGGAGAGCGTAGTTCCGTCGCCCGTGATGGTCGCGCTCTCGGCAAACTGGGTCTGCGCGAAGGTTTCGTCGAAGCGCTCGCCGGTCAACGCGTTCTGTGTATCCAGCTCGCCTTGCGCCGTCACGGTGAGCGTACACGGCACGCCATTGTTGGTGGCGCGCTGCAGCACCAGGTTCTGGGCTGTCAGCGTCAGATCGGCGCCGGCGGCGGGGCAGTCGACTGTTTGCGCTCCCGGCGCGCACGTGAAGCTCTCTGACCCGTCGATCGTCTCGGTGCCGCTGGCCAGCGTCCCACACTGTTCGCCGGTGGGACCAAATGTCTCCGTGATCGTCGCCATGATACTGGCCAAGAGTGCGCCGGAACTATCCGTTTCCGTCAAGGTGAAGCCGCTCAGGGTCAACGTTGACATGGTGCCCGCTGCAATGGTTCGCGTGTCGCAGAAACTCGCATCGGCAACGGTCTGCGTCACGGTGCCGTTGCGAACGATCGTGTGGCCCGCCACGACCGTCTGGCAGTCGGCGTAGGTGGTGGTCAGCGTGCTCATCGTCCCGGCAACCGTGCAGGTGACGGTGGGACAGGCATCCGCCTGACTGCCGGCGTCGGCGATCGCAACGCGCGCGGTGCCGGCTAGGCGAAAGCGGGGCTGCCGCCCCCGCCCGGAGGCTGTCGTCGTGGTGGACTCGCACCCGGCGGCATACACACAGCCAAAGTCCAAGACCCCCATGGAATTCGTGGCAGTCGACACCACCCCGGGCGCCGCTTCCGCGTTCGTCTGAGTCTCGGCGCCGCCGCTGTTGAGCGCGGTGTTCACGGCCTGAAGGATCAACGCGATGTTCACCGGGGCGCCTGCGGGAATGCCATTGGGGCATGCATCTGCGGGCGCGGTGCCGAGCGCGATGTTGACCATGATCAGGATCTCGTCGATGGTGACCTGGCCGTCGCCGTTGCAGTCGCCGACGAAGGAGGTCGCGGCGCTTACCGCTCGTGCCGAGCCGAGGTTGAAGGCAACGCCCAATAACACGACAGCAACAACGAGGCTGCGGACAAGCCTGCGCCCGTGAGGCCGCCACGCCCTACTGCGCAATACCGATCTCGCAATGGAGTCCCGTGCGTTCAGAATCGCCCTCCCGTCAAGCAGACGGCAATCGGCAGAGTGCGGGATGACTCGCACATCGCTGGGATGTTTGCAACGGTTACCATCAACTGCTCAACTGGCCGTATCGCACGACGGAGACATGCTTCTCTCGCAATAGACAGTGGGGAGGGACATGAGCTCCTTCACGCGGAAGCCTTGGGCGGTGCGGTAGTACGCTGAGGCTGCTGCTCATCACTTGCAGTGTCCGTCACCGTCGACTCCCCGTTTTTGGTAGGCCTCAGGATTCGCAGCTGGTCCTCCAAGTCGGTAACCTGATGTCGCAGGGTCCGCACCTGATTTCGCAGCTTCCGCATCTCGTACCACGACTCGATGCGCTCATGGAGTCGCACACCAAGGAAGCTCGGCAGGAAGTTGACGAACAATAGGCCGGTACCAAATGCAAGCGATGCCAGTCCTATCGTAAGCGGTGCCAGTATGAGCAGGGTCAGGGCGTACCCGATCATCGGATTGAACCTCAGCATGAGCCAACCGCCCATGATTCCCACGCCAGTTTCCAGCAGCAACGCGACGAGCCAGTGCGGCTCTCGCGGCGCATCCTTACGATTGAACGTGTCGACCGCCTCCGCCCAAATCTGCACGGCTGGCAGGTAACCGATCGGTGTCCAGTGGTAATCGCGTCCCGCATGATGGCTGCCGCCAACGATCACCGTCTTGCCGGTGAGGATCGTATCGCCTTTGGGTGCGACTTCGGGAGCCAGCAAGTCGCCGACGCCTAAAGCATTCGGGGTGAGCCCCGTACCCAGGCCGAATGCGCCGGTGTATCGAATGAGCAGCGGGTGGTGGTTGATCGAGAGAGTCTCTTCGTGTCGCGCCTCTGTTTCGACGGTGGCACCGAAGATAGTTAGGGCGCTGCTCTGCTCGTCGGAAGCAGGCTCGTTGAAGGACATGTGGCGAATGAGTCCTTCCTCATCCTGCATGACCGGTGACGCCCACCACAGGTGCTTCGGGGAAGCATCCGCAAGCTGCTGCAGCGCATTCCAGTTCGACTGCACATCGGGGTCGATGCCACCCGCGCCTGCGTCCACTCGGTCCGGGCGTACGAGGATCCAGCGAATTGACCGAGTCGTCACTAAGTTGGCCAGAGAGCGATAGAGTTGGCGCCGCCTATCGAGCCGCTCGCCCGACTCATGCGGCACCGGCTGCAGCTGAATGTCGATGGCGACCACAGCCGGCCGATGGTCCGCGATGCGCTCGAAGGTTCGTTGCAACGTCTTGGGGTCCATGGGGCTCACGCTGGCGAACAGGTCCTCGCGAGCGAAGTCGGCATCTGTAACCGTCACCACGACCACTTGATTCGTTGGAGCCGGCCGATGGATCAGTCCCATCGCGTCAATCCAACGCGACTCGACGCCGGAAGAGTACCCGAAGTGATGCAGCAGCGTTACCAGCACTGCAATGGCAGCCGACGTCAGCGACAGCCGCAGAATAAGGCACCGTTGGCTTTCGTGATCGTGACTCATACGGCTCATTTGGAGGAGGACGACTCGCTTCACCGGCCAGTTGTCCGGGCGCACTGCTTTGCCTTACTTCAACCGGTATCCGTCGCGGGCGGCGAGCAGCTCGGTGGCCAGTGGGATGTGCTGCCCATTGAACAGCTGGGTCGCTTCCTTTTCGTAGCGCTTGCGCACGCGCTCCACCTCGTCACCCGTGAGCACCTCAAAGCGCGCTGAGCCGAGCAGTTGGTCGTTCGCATCGTGGAGCTCCCATTCGTAACGGCCGGCGCTCTTGACGCTGTCCGTCGGCCAGAAGAGTTGCTCCGCATTGGCTTGAACTTGTTGCGTCGAGGTGCGAACCGTCACTGACGGAACCCGCCCCGACGGCCCGGCGAGCTGCCACGATGCCGCGGGCGTCGAGGTGTGCCACTTGAAGACAATGGCCACGTTAGGGGCGAAGCGCACATCACTCGGCCATAGTTCGGCGCCGCGGGTGTTGCCGTTCACGGTGTGCAGCGGTGGGTTGCGGATGTGCCCGATTGCAAGCTGGAGACGCTGCAGGAGGCCTGGTTCTGGGTGGCACGGCGGCTGTGTGACCACGTACGTCGTGGGTCCCTGTAGCTCGCGTTCGCCCCCGCACAGCGGGTCGGCGATCACCACTCTGCCGGCTTCGACCTCGACCGTGTCGCCTGGAACTAGGCCGGCGAGTGGGTCGGCGGCCCACTTGTTACCCGCGGAAACCACCCATGCCTTACCCTCAACGGCGTGGAGCACCGCGACGGGAGCCGGACTCGACTCGGCAATGACGCGCCATGGTACGCCAAGGACAATCAACATTAGAAACAGATGGATTGTCCCGCCCAAGTGGCATCGGAAGAAAGTGATTGCGCGCTCCGGCGCTGATCCGGCACGTCCGATTGGCAGAAGCGTGCCTGTCCCTCTCTTATTAGCACGTTGAAGAACCCCGCCCACTGCTTCGACAGGCTCAGCATGAGCGGATCCCCACCCCGATTCCACAGGATTTTCCCCGCTCGCCCTGAGCCCTTCGGCGCGGCTCAGGACAGGCTTGTCGAAGGGCCCCTTCGGCTTTTTCAACGGACTGTTATCTGCGGCCATTGACGTTCTCCATTGACCGGCGGCAACCTGATCCCATGTGCAACGATGCCTGTCTTCCGCGCATGACAAACGCTGCGCCATGACGCGGCGCCTGAAGCTCGCAACTTCCCGATGATCCCATAGTGAGCATGAGGCCGGTCAGAGGTACAGCTCGATCGCGAGCGTTCCGATTGCCGCCGCGCGGAAGCCTTCGTTGTTGACGGGAACACTGACAGCACCTGCGAGGACGACGCCCTTGCTGAGCTCGAACTTGAAGCCGCCCAAGAAGTCAATGAAGTTGTCGCCAAGACGGTCGTTGCCGAGCGCCGCTATCGTGCCCGGTTGACCCGCGTTGTTAACGAAGGGTGCGCTGCTTGGCGTCCACTTGATCCCTTGATTGAATTTCGAGCCCCCGAGTCCAACGTCGAAACTCGCACGTTCGAAGGGGACAGATGTTCCGGCGTCCCACACAAACCGGCGCAGTTCGTCGGTTTCAAAGTCCAGGTCGTAACCCACGTCCAGGCGCAGCTTGAGCGCTTCAGCCGCGGAGTAAGCAACAATGACGCGTGGCAGAATCGCAGCTGTACCCGCGCCGGCGAACTGGTTCTCGCTGGGGCTCGGAAAGAAGAATTCGGGGGCGAAGGCCAGCTCGACCAGTTCAATGGGTAGAACGCTCTTCGCGCCGATGCTGATGCGTCCCACACCAACGTGCGTCCCATCATTGAAACCAAAGCCCAGGTCGCTGAAGCTGTTCTTGCGGAGCGAAAGCTTACCGCCAGGCTGGAGTGCCTGGTTGAGTCCTTGGACTGCCCCCGTCACATTCCCATTGACCACTGCAACTCCACTGAGCGGCGCCATTGGTGGCGGCTTATTCAGCTCGCTTGTCTGCGTCGAGAACACTTGACTTGCCTGTGCATCGACGACGACGACGGGCACGTTCAGCGTCAACTCGAATCGGTTGGTCACACCGTAGCTGGTCGCGATGTTTACGATCCCCACCTTCGCCTGGGTGTCGAGGCCAAGCTTGGCGACGCCGTACGGCGTCCCCGACGCATCATTGACCGAATAGGGAATAGGTGCAATCGAGCTGCTCAGCTCGAAGTACGATGTCGCAATGCGGACACTGAGGTTATGCTGGCCAATCGTCTCCACTGCCCGCAATGCCGTGGGGCCCAAGTGCGCAGTGGGTTTGTACTCGCCAGACACTGGATCGTATCCAAACGTAAATGACTGCCCTGAGGTCGGCGGCAACGAGCCAATGCCCTGTTGCACGCCGAGTACAATCATACGTGCTGCGGCATTGGCACGGTCCTGGCCGCCGAATTGGTCCTGTGCCAACGTCGCGCCCCTCGGTTGCAACAAGCACAGCGTTGCAACCGCTCCGGCCAACATATTCGCGTGTACTCCCCGCATGCGTATCGGCATCGCAGCCCACTCTCCCCGGGCGCTCTTATCGCATCTAACTCCGGTCGGAGGCAAACAGGACCTGACAGCTCGACAGGCCCAGTCATGTCGAGCAGCGTCCCTGATCTCATCCCAGCAGTTGCAAGCCGGTAGCCGAATGCGACAGAATGCGACTGCGGGTAGCAGAATGAATTGGAGTCGACGACTCGTGATCATGGCCGCCATTACTCTGGGGGCAGCTGCGGTCACGTGGCGCCTCTCACCAAGCCATCGTCCGACCGTCGCACCTGGCGGCAAACACCGGGATCCGGGCGTGCAAGCGGATGCCGGCCGGCAAGCTCACAGCGCGCGCCCAACGCTCTGGGTACTTGCCATCGGCGTGAGCCGCTACCAAGACGATCGCGAAGGCCTACGCTATGCGGACGCCGATGCGCTGGCGATCGAGAACGCGTTCCGCGAAACGGCCGGTCTCTTGTATGGAGAGGTGAAGACTCGGCCGCTGACGAATATCCAAGCAACCCGCGAAAGCATTCGCGGCGCGATCGAGGGATTCCTCCATGAAGCCGGCCCCGGCGATGTCGTCGTGATCTTCATGGCAGGCCACGGCATGCGCGACAGCCGCACGCAGGAATACTACTTCCTCCCCTACCTCGCGACGCCAGCGAATCTTGCAACCGAGGGCCTCTCAATGTCGGCCCTGAATGATTCGCTTACGCCTGTGCGCGAACGCGTTGGTCGCGTGGTCATCATGCTGGACACTTGCCATGCCGGCGCGCTCGATATCGACCAAGCTGCACAAGTGTCGGGTGGCGAAGGCTTATACCTCCTCGCCGCAAGCAAACCCGGCGAAACGTCGACGGAGCTCGACGACAAGGCTCACGGGGCGTTCACACAAGCATTGCTCGACGGACTCAATGGAGCAGCCGACGACGACGGCAACGGCGCGATATCGGTCGTCGAGCTGTTCGACTACGCCGCCCGCCGCGTGCCGATGCTTACTGAGCAACAGCAACATCCCTACCAGAAGACCGAAGCAAGCGATGCGACCTTCGCGCTGGTGGCGGCCCACGCCGCCAATGCGATGGCAAAACCCACCGTCACCCTTGCTCCCAACAAGGTGGGTATCGGCGAGTTCGAAAACATGCGCCACGATGTCGATATCGAGGACCTCGGCAATATGCTGCGAGATGCTTTCCACACGCAGTTGCACAAGGTGACGGTCCTCCAAGTCATCTCGCCCAAGATGATGGACGAGACCCGAGAGCAGGAAGGCGGCAGCGATTACAAAGCCGCTGCCAAGATGGGGGTCGGTAAGCTTCTGACCGGCGACTACGTGCGCATGGGTGATCGCATTCGTGTCCACGCCTACATCATCGACACCGTCACGCTGACGACCGAGTCTTCGGCGATTGTCGAAGACCAGCGCGAGGCTTTCTTTGACACGCGCTTCTTCAATGTCGTCGACGAGAAGCTCATTCCGGAAGTCCTGAAGGGCTTAAAGGTACCCAAAAAGGTCGTTGAAGAGCTGCAGCGAGCGCAAGCCAGCAATACAGATCTCGACACCTGGAACATGCTCCGCGAAATGGAGGGGCTCACGGGAAGCTCGGCGAGCGCCACCCCACCTCCATCCAAAGCGGTTGGCTCGGGGCCGGTGAGCCTTCGTGATTCCCTGGAACGGGCGATATGTGCGCGGGCCTATGCTGCCCAGGTGGATAGCGGAACCGAACAGGAGGTCCGTCATTTCCTGGATGCCTACCGGCAGGCCCACGAGGAAAAGAACGTCGAGCGCCTGGCGTCGCTGCACACAGTCTTCACCGATCGTCAGCGTGAAGTTGCGAAGAAGTACTTTGCCGTTGCCAGCGGCCTCAAGGTCGAGTTCGCTGGTGTCTCGATCGAGCCCCACGATAGCGACGACGTCACCGTCTCGTACACCCGACAAGATCAGTTCAGCGACCCGAGCGGGAAGTCTCAGCATCTCGAGGTGCAGGTGACCAAGATTCTGGTCCGCATCGACGGTCAGTGGAAGATCGCAGGCGACCGTTAACAAGACGCGATCACTAGGCGTATCCGCGTATCGGTCATGG
>Ga0209415_10012402_pt1 | contig 14200 bp, 13 predicted proteins | sample PeaSoiSIISIP2007_FD_187696 | JGI IMG/M metagenome (GOLD analysis project Ga0209415, IMG submission 187696) | Peat soil microbial communities from Weissenstadt, Germany - SII-SIP-2007 (SPAdes) (version 2) | ecosystem: Environmental > Terrestrial > Soil > Wetlands > Peat | place: Germany... | reverse complement strand
AAAGCAATCGGTGGATGAGTTTCTCTCGATGCCGACCCGCCGGTATGCGATGAATGCGCGCTAAAAGTCCAACGGGCAACCGGGAACGATTCGCGCCTGGCGGCTTGCCCGGGTCAACCCTTCAATCCGCGCAGAATGAACTCGATGGCCTCTTCGATCGAGAAACGCTCGAACTGGCGCAGGTTCAGCGCGATCATGGAATACCCGATTCCGGTGTTGATGAGTTGCCAGGTGGGCGTATTGGAGTCCAGGTCGCGTTTGAATTCCCCGGCTTTCTGTCCGTCCTCGACGATCTTGCGGAAGAACTGCTCGATCTCAAGGTAGTGCCTCTTCATCACGGTCCGGACTTTTGGATCGCGGCTGGTGGCCAATGCGCCGTGGATGACCTTGTAGGCATCCTCATTGACGCGGATGTGATTGGGAAATTCGCGCGCGATGGTCCGAATCTTGTCCGTGGAGGTATGAGCCTTGGCGATCAACTCGCGCCACTGGCGAAGCGTCTGCTTGCTCATGGCGCGGGTGATGGCGACGAACATCTCCTGCTTGCTGGCGAAATGCCGGTAGAGAATCGGCTCGGTGACACCGGCGGCATCGGCGATGGCGGCGGTGGTCGCGGCGTTATATCCCCATTTGGCAAAAATCTTCGTCGCGACTGCGACCAACTGCGCGCGCCGCTGGGGCCCTTTGAGCCTGGACATAACGTGTTTAATACAGACTAACAGACGTGGAGACAAGAAGCCTCAGGGCCGGTGCCGGCGGAATCTTCATCCCATTTCCCCGTTCCAACGCTTCGGTTGCCCCACCTCCGGCTCGGTCTAACTGCAAATTCCGCTTGTTCTGGCGGCCGATTTTGAGATAATGGGCAGCTTACCTGGGAGGCGTTTTGATGACTTGGCGCTCGAAACGAGCGGGCGGAATCCCGCTTGTGCTGGCGATGGCGTTCACTTTGTCGCTGACGGCGCCGCTCCTCTGGGCACAGACGCCGCTGCTGGATGCGGCGGCTGCCGCCACCAGCAATCCCGCACCGCCCCCCTCCACCCAGGTGGCGGCCACGACCCATCTCCAACTAAGCGCAATCCTTCGCACCGGCGGTGTCGATCTGGAATGGAATTGCGATCTGGCCAATGCCGCCGAATTCCGAATCGAACGCTCGGACCATCGGGCAAATGATTGGCAGGAACTGAAAACCGTCCCGTCCACGATCAGTGATTTCAAGGATGAGCAGGCCAAGTCCACGCAATATGACTATCGCATCGTCGCGCTGGACAAGAGCGGCACGACGCTGGACACCTCGGCCGCGGTTAGTCCGCTCAGTAAGAACATTCTTAACGTCCTCAACGGCGGGGTCATCACCCTCAAGGACATGCTGGATTTCCAATTCTGGCAGTCCTCCGTCAACTCGATGGTTCTGGGAGCCTTGGCGTTCATCCCAAAACTCCTGGCGGCCCTGATCCTCTTTGCAATCTTCTGGCTGATTTATCGCCTGATCCGCCGGATCGTCCTCGGCTCCATGGCCAAGGCCCACGTCGATTCCAGCATCCGCGACATGCTGGGCGCTCTGCTCCGCTGGTCGATCATGGGCTTCGCACTGGTCATCGCCTGCGATCAGATCGGCGTGCAGATTGCGGCATTGCTGACGGGGGTCTCCATCATCGGCTTGGCCATCGGCTTCGCCGCACAGGAGACGCTGGCTAATTTCATCGCCGGCGTCGTCATCTTCTGGGACAAGCCGTTCAAGGTCGGGGACTGGATTATTATCGACGGCATGTTCGGCAAGGTCTTGCGCGTCAGCTTCCGGTCCACCCGGATGTTGAACCTCAATGGCGAGACCATCGTCATGCCCAACACCTACATGCTGGCCAACCGCGTCGCCAATCACAGCACGCACCCGGTCATTCGCGTCGATATCCCCATTGGCATCGCCTACAAGGAATCGATCGACAAGGCCCGCGGCGCGCTGTTGGAGACCGTGGATGGCGACGAACGTATCTGCAAAAACCCCCCGCCCAGCGTGGTAGTCAGCCAATGTGCCGACAGCAGCGTCAACCTCGTGCTTTGGCTATGGATTCAAGATGAATCCGTCGAAAAGTCGATTTTCTACGAGTATTTGGAAAAGGCAAAGAAGGCCTTGGACGCGGCTCATATCGAGATACCGTTCCCGCACGTGCAGTTGATGTTGGAAAACACTCCCGCTATCGCCATGCTGCGCGGAGATTCGCTTCGAACCTTGGATTAGAGCCTAATCATCGCGTGATCCCCGCCGGATGAACCAGAGAAGCACCGATAACCCACCGATAACGATTGGCGTAATGGAAAGGGCCACCGATTCGATGGCGCTGGATTCTGCTGCCGGATAATTCCGCAGTCGAGGGTCCATGGCCCCTGGGGCAAACATGAAGAGGCTAAGCAAGCCCACCAGCATAGCCGGCGCGGCCATTGCGGGACCTGACCAATGTCCACGCGCTGAAGGAACGAAACTGACCAGCAGCAAAATAATTAGAATTGGGAATAAACAGAGGGGGATCCAAAGGGCCCCGGTCATATCCGAAGCGAGGATTGCCACTTTCCGCCTGCCTTTATCCCCGCCTAATGCCGATCGCTCAACCGTACCGAACTGGAACAAGTCGTAAATGTAGCATCTTCCTGTAAATTTGGCGATTGAAACGCGTCTTTACTCTTGTTCCGAGGTGGTCTTTAAAGGTAAACTATGCGCCTAAAATCGCGTGAACCCCGCCGGAATCGCGGCAGTAATATAGGTAACGGCTGTACGGATGGGTTAGGAGACGAGTTCCTCGGCCCACGGTTATTGCCCGCCTGATGTTTGTCGCAGCCGCCTGCGAAGGACTCTCCCGATGGCCAAGCAGCAGAAAAAACTAGGCGAGATTCTTATCGAATGGGGCATTATCTCCACCCGCGAGGTGGCCAAGGCCCTGGAACACGCCAAGGCCAAGGGCCTTCGCATCGGCGAAGCCCTCATGGACCTGAAGTTGTGTAACGAGACCAATGTCTACAAGGCATTGGCCCAGCAGCACAACATGGAATACATCGATCTTGATAAGGGGGCCGTTCCCCCGAATGCCGTGAACCTGGTGCCCGACGACCTGATGCGGAAATATCTTATCCTGCCCCTGGGGATGGAGAGCGGGAAGCTGCGCCTGGCGATTCACGACCCGCTGGATTTTGAGATGCTGGAGGTCCTGCGATTCCGGCTGAACAAGGACATCCGCACCGTGCTGGCGCCGAAGGGCCGGATCAAGGCCATTCTCGACGAGCTTTTCAACACCAGCGCCACCAGCACGATTGACAAGACGATGGACCGCACGATCGACCGCCTGCGCGATTCGCTGGATAAGTCGATGGACAAATCCCTCGACCGGTCGGTGGACCGCTCCATCGACGTGGAGTCGGGCAACCTGAGCGAGGATGACGGCAAGTCCGATCCGACCCAGGCGCCTATCATCAAGCTGGTGCAGGCGATGATCGGCGAGGCCGTCCGTAACCGGGCAAGCGATATCCACATCGAACCCATGAAGGACCGCGTGCGAGTGCGCTATCGCATTGACGGCGAGTGCGTCGAGCGCGATCGGATTCCTCTCCGCATGAAGAACCCCCTCATCAGCCGCGTGAAAATCATGGCGGGCATCGATATCGCCGAGAAGCGGCTTCCCCAGGACGGGCGAATCAAGCTCACGATCGACAAGGCCAACGTGGACTTCCGCGTCAGCACGCTGCCGGCGTATCACGGTGAATCGGTGGTGCTGCGTATTCTGCGTCCGGATAGCGTGCGGATCGGCATTCAGAGCCTGGGGTTTGAAGAGGAGGATTACAAGATATTCCAGAAGATCATCAAGCGCCCCAACGGAATTTTCCTGGTCACCGGCCCTACCGGCTCGGGCAAGACGACGACGCTTTACGCCGCCCTGAACGAACTCAACCGTCCCGACAAAAAAATCATCACCGCCGAAGACCCGGTCGAGTACAACTTCGTCGGGATCAATCAATGCCAGGTGCGGGAGAACATCGGGTTGAGCTTCGCCAAGATTCTGCGGGCGATGCTGCGCCAGGCGCCCAACATCATCCTGGTGGGTGAAATCCGCGACAAGGAGGTCGCCGAAGTCGCGGTCCAGGCCGCTCTGACCGGCCACCTGGTCTTCAGCACGCTTCATACGAATGACGCCCCCAGCGCCATCACGCGGCTGATCGACATGGGGATCAAGCCCTTCCTGGTCGCCAGTTCGATTCAGGCGATCATGGGCCAGCGTCTCATCCGGGCGCTTTGCCCCAAGTGCAAGCAGCCCGACAAGGAACCGGACCCGATGTGGCTCAAGCTCGCGGGAATCAAGCCGGACGATTTGAAGGACAAGATCATTTACAAGTCGCGCGGCTGCGATTATTGCACGGGCCAGGGATTCCGCGGGCGTATCGGAATTTTCGAGCTGATGCACATGAACAACGAAATCCGCACCCTGGCGTTCGAGCGTGCGCCGACCAACAAGATTCGCAAGGCCGCCCTGGCCGGAGGGATGAAATCCCTCCTGGCCGACGGCCGCATCAAAGTGCTCTCCGGAATCACCACGGCCGAGGAGGTCGTCAAAGTCGCCCAGATCGAGGGCGTCGTTCAGATATAGTTCAAATGGGCATATAATCAGTCATGGCATCAACCCTTCAAATTGACCGTTTGCTCGAGACCTGCGTTCGCCGCAACGCTTCCGACCTGCATCTGCCCGTGGGAAAGCCGCCGACGTTGCGGCTCCACGGCCATTTGCGCGAACTCCAGACCAAGGTCCTGGACGCCGAGGACACGATGGCGCTGATGAAGAGCATCACGCCCGAGCGGATTCAGCAGGAATTCGAGGAAACCGGCAGCGGGGACTTCGGCTTCGCGTTCGGCGCCGAAACGCGCTTCCGCGTCTCGGTCTTCAAACAGAAGGGATGCGCCAGCATCGTCTTGCGGCGAATCCCCAACAAGCTGATGACGTTCGAGGAGATCGGCCTGCCCAGGATGGCCGAGCAAATCTGCCGCCGGCCCCGCGGAATCTTCCTTGTCACCGGCCCCACCGGGTCGGGAAAAACCACGACCCTGGCGTGCATGATCAACCACATCAACGAGAATTTCGACCGCCACATCATCACGATGGAAGACCCCATCGAGTATTTTCACGACCACAAGAAGTCGATCGTGGTTCAGCGCGAAGTGGGCGTCGACGTTCCGAGCTTTTCCGAGGCACTCCGCCGCGCCCTGCGCCAGGACCCGGACGTGATGCTCGTCGGCGAAATGAGAGACTTGGCGACCATCGGCTCTGCGATCACCTGCGCGGAAACCGGCCACCTCGTTTTCGGCACTCTCCACACCAGCGGTTGCGCCAGCACCATCAATCGCATCATCGACGCCTTCCCCACCGATCAACAGGAGCAGGTGCGCGTTCAGTTGGCCAATAACCTCATCGCGGTTCTTTCCCAGGCGCTTTGCCCGCGGACGGACGTCGAGGGCATGGTCGCCGCCTACGAATTCATGTACGTCACCCCCAGCATTCAGAACCTGATCCGCGAAAACAAGGTCTTCCGCATCGACTCGGAAATTCAGACCGGCAAGCGCTACGGCATGCAACTGCTCGATGACTCGTTGTGGACGCTCTATCAGGCCGGCAAGATCAGCGCCGAGGAGGCCATCGACAAGAGCAAGGTCCCGGGGATGATGATGGAACGTTTCACCCGCGCGGGCATCGACGTCGGCATGACTGAGATGGAAATGTTGGGCGGCGGAGATTTCTCCGGCGAGAATAGTGCCGTGGCGGCGAAGCCCAAACCCGGCGGCGCGGCGACGACGCCGGATGCCGAACGCCGCGCCCAGATGGAGGCCAACCGCGCCCGCATGGCGGCGATGGCCGCGAAAAAACAGTAACGAAAACCAAGCCCGCGGATGCCCCTCCGCGGGCTTTTGAAAAGATTGAAGGACTGCAGCGATGTCACAAATGCCATCCGACCCGAAAACCCCGACGACGCCCGCGCGCCCTGCGCCGCCGCATTCCGGCCGGACAGTCCCTGTCACGATCGTCCCCGTCACACGCATACCGCCGCCGGGCGGCACACCCGCCGCTGCCCATCCCGCAGCCGGTGGAAACGGCAACCGCAAGCCGCCCATCGCTCCCCCAGTTACTCCTCCCAGCGGCCCGGGAGAGGGAAACGCCGCCCCGCCCCCGCCCGAGGGCTCCGCACCCGGTGCAACTCCGCCCGGTGCAACTCCGCCCGGTGGGACTCCACCAGGTGGGACTCCGCCAGGCGGATCTGCGCCCACCGGGTCCACGCCCGCCGGATCGCCCGGCATACCGGCCATCTCCGAACTCAAAGGCCGCCCTCTGGGCCGGGTCCTTCAGAAAATGGGAAAGGTGACTCGCGAGCAATACACCGAAGCCCTCAACTTCCAAAAACAAAAAGGCGGCGCTCTGGGACGAATCCTCATCGACATGGGCGCCATCAAGGAAAGCGATCTCAGCATCGCCCTGGCAGCGCAACAGGGATTCGAGTTGATCAACCTGGAAGGCATCACGATTGATCCGGCCACCATCGCGGCGGTCCCGGCGCAGCTCGCCACCACCAACAAGGTCCTGCCGCTCACGTTTGATCCGGCGACCAAAACCCTGACGGTCGCGATGGCGTCTCACGAGAATTTCCGGGCGCTGGACGACCTGCGTTCCCTGATGCAATACCAGGTGACGGCCAAAATCGCCTCCGATACCGACGTGTTGGAACGCCTGATCGGCAAGTATTACCAGGCCGCGGCCGAGGGCATGGGGGAAATTCTCGGCGAGCTTCAGAATGACGATTCGCTCAAAGACCTCAAGAACCGCGGCGAATCGATCGACATCGACAGCCTGGAAGAGGCGGCAAATTCCAATCCCGTCCGCAAGCTGATCAATCTGGTGCTGTTGCAGGCCATCAAGGACAAGGCCTCCGACATCCACTTCGAACCGTTCGAGGGCGAGTTCAAGATGCGCTATCGGATCGACGGCGTCCTCTACGAGATGATGCCCCCGCCGGCCCATATCGCGCCGGCCATCAGCAGCCGTATCAAGGTCATGGCGAATCTCGACATCGCCGAGCGCCGGGTCCCGCAGGACGGGCGCATCGAGCTGAACGTGAACAATCAGCCGATCGACCTCCGCGTCAGCGTCCTGCCGACGATGTTCGGCGAAAGCGTCGTCATGCGCGTCCTCGACCGCGCCAACGTCAGCCTCGACCTGGACAAGCTCGGCATGCGCGACGAAGACCTGACCACGACGCGCCAGCTCATTCACAAACCCAACGGAATCGTCATCGTCAGCGGCCCCACCGGCTCGGGAAAAACCACGACCCTTTATTCCGCGTTGCGCGAGCTGAACGACGCCAGCAGCAAGCTGATCACCGCCGAAGACCCGGTGGAGTACGACATCGACGGCGTCATCCAATGCCAGATCAGGCCCGAGTTCGAGTTGACCTTCGCCCGCATCCTTCGATCCATGTTGCGTCAGGACCCCGACATTATTCTGGTTGGCGAAATCCGCGACAAGGAAACCGCCGAGATCGCGGTGCAGGCGTCCCTCACCGGCCACCTGGTTTTCAGCACCGTGCACACCAACGACGCCCCCAGCGCCGTCGCCCGTTTGTTGGATTTGGGGCTGGAGCCCTTCCTCGTCACCGCCACCATCGAGGGCGTCATCGCACAGCGACTGGTGCGCAAGGTCTGCCTTAATTGCAAAACCGAATACACCCCTTCGCTGGACCAGCTCATGGAGCTGGACCTGCGTCACGAGGACGTCGTCGGCAAGAAGTTTTACTACGGCAAGGGCTGCAACATGTGCAATAACACCGGCTACAAGGGCCGGTTCGGACTATATGAGATCATGTTGCTGGACGACGACATGCGCGACCTCATCATCCAGCACGCCAGCACACAGGTCCTCCGCATGGAAGCCCAAAAACGCGGGATGCGCACGCTGAGAAGCTGCGGGCTCATGGCCATCTACGACGGCATCACCAGCATCGAAGAAGTCGTCCGCGAGACGATCGTCGAAGAAAAATAGTCCCCTCCTTGGATTCTCTCATCTCAAACCACCCGCCCGTCCGATAAGACACTCAGCCCGAGCGGTGTCGCACGGGACCGCGTAGCCAAGGAGAAACTCATGTTAAAGTCCACCCTCGTCTGGGCCGTCGCCGCTCTTTTGGCGGTTCCGGCTGTTCCGATGTTCGCCACGACCACCACTCATCACAGGCTGGTTACCCCGGCCCTGGCGCATAGAGCCGTCGCCAAAGTCAGCAAACGGCATCATGTCGTTCGCGCGACGCATCGCCGGGCCACAAGTCTGACCCACCGCAAGCTGTCGAGCCATCGGTTGACCGCGAAGCATCGCATCGCCGCGAAAACGGCCGTGCGCCACACGTCGATCAACTCGACGTCGCACTTTCGCGTTCATGTGACCAAGATGCCGCCGACGATCGACGGCATCCAGGCCTGATCCACCAGAATTCGGTTCAAGTCCAGCGCCGGGCGGCACAAGACGTGCCGCCCTTTTTTTTGCGGGATGCGATTTTACCCCTGCGGCGACGGAAGGTTGGCGATGAAATCCGCAAGCTGGCCGCCCGTCGGGCTCTCGGCATTGCGGACGTAATATCCGCTGGTCGCGACGCCAGCGCACAGGCTCTCTTCAAGGCTCAATCCGACAACGCGGCCGATGCAAAAGCCCGCGTTGAAATGGTCGCCCGCCCCCGTGCTGATTTTGGGCTGCTGGACAAACGGCCCTGAGAAGTGGGCCGATTCACGCTCCGTCGCCGCCGCGGCGCTTTTGCGTGGATGGATCACAACGCAAGAAATCCCCAGCCGCCTGCGAATCTCCCCGGCGGTCCGCTCGATCTGGGCTTCTGAATCCGCCGGCAGCGCAATGCCCAGCACCTGCGCGATCGCCTCCGATTCCTTCAGGTTCAATCCCAGGACCACGCTCACCGTCGATTGGAAGCCCGACAGAATCTTCAGCGCCGCCGAGATGTCGTCGTGGGTGCGCTTTTCCGGATCGGCCAGATCGACGAACAGAATCCGCTCCCGCTTCGGGCAACGGGGGAAGATTTCGCTTTGCAGCATGTACCAGATGTCGGACATGAACGGCAACATCGTCCAGTTCACCATGCCGATCAGCTTTGCCCCGCCGAACAGCTTGACCAACTGCTCTTTTCCGACGCGCTCGGCGAGGTTTTCCCAATTGACCTCGCCCAGGCTCTGGTGCTTGCCGAGCATCAGCTTCCCATCTTCAAATTCCAGGGCGTCGGTATGTCCCGGCTCGGCAATGCTCAGGACCTTGGCCCGCCTGGCAAGCTCGGCGAAGACGGGATGGATCGTCGGATATCCCAGGCAGCCGATGTACGTCACTGCCAGCCCCGCCGCCGCCAGGGCGTTGGCCATGATCGGCCCGTTGCCGCCCAGTTTGGTCTGTTTGACGCAAAGTTCGTAATTGCTGGACTGGCCCGCGGCTTTCAGAATCTTCTGCCCGAAGGCCGCGATGGTTTTGATCGGCTCGAAGTGCTGCCGATCCAGCCGCTTGTCTACCACCGCGATGATTTCATCCACGAAACCGTCCAGGCCGATCAGCGCCCCAATCGCGCCCAGCGTTGGCATCGCGGCCGACAACTTTCCGGCCGCGGATTCAGAAATCTGTTGGCGGGTCAATGGCATGGCGGGGAATCAGTACGTCGAAACCGGCGCCGGTCCGTCCGGCAACGGCGGCATCAACGTGTAAGACGGCGGCGTGGATAATGACTTGTTTACCTCCATGGTCCACGGGAACTGGAGAAATACGCCGGCCGGCATGTAACAGAGATTGCCCAGACACAGCACCGTGTCCGTAAACGCATTCGCTATACACGGCAGCGCGATAGGCTGAAGCGGCGTGTAATCGGGCCGGGTCAAAACCGCATCGTTGACGTAAAGCGCCGCCGATGGGTCCCACTGTCTCTTTTGCATTGCCGGATCGGTCTTGATCGGCGTTGAGTTCAGCGCCTCCGGACCCGGCGTATTGTGCTCAAGCTGACATCCGCCCAACATCAAGAGGCCCAAAGTCACCGCCCTTGGCGCTAATTCACGGATTGAGGACATGATTCATATCCTTTTTGAATGCGTCGTTGTTGAAATCGGTCAGACCGCCTCCGGAGATATTCTCATGCTCACTGGGAGCATAACCCATCGGATCGGACATTGCCCGGGTAGTGGGATCACCAAGCATGGAATTATCATCGGGTAACCGCGAATCCGACGAACATCCGGCCGCCAGCAGCATTATGGCCGCCATCGACGCCATCGCCAATGCCATCAATCGCGTCATCACGATCGCAACTCCCAAAGCTCCCGGTTCGCCGAGCACCTTTGACCATCTTATCCTACCGTCCATCATCCGCATACTCGACGGTGTAATTCGGAGATTCCTTGGTGATGGTGATATCGTGCGGATGGCTCTCGGCCATGCTGGCCGCGGAGATGCGGCAGAAGCGCGCCTCCTTCCGCAAAGACTCGATATCCCTCGTGCCGCAATATCCCATGCCCGCCCGCAATCCACCGACCATCTGGTAGACGAAATCGCCGAGCGACCCGCGATACGGCACGCGCCCCTCGACGCCCTCGGGCACCAGCTTGCTTGATTCCTTCACCCCCGCCTGGCCGTAGCGGTCCTTCGATCCGCCGATCATCGCCCCCATGCTCCCCATCCCGCGATACGTCTTGTAGCGCCGGCCCTGGTGAATGACCATCTCACCCGGTGATTCGTCCAGCCCGGCAAACAGGCTGCCCATCATGACGCTGCTGGCGCCGGCCGCCATCGCCTTGGTGATGTCCCCGCTGTGGCGAATACCGCCGTCGGCAATCACCGGCACCCCCGCGAGGTCGGCAATGCTGGCAACGTTCATGATCGCCGTGATCTGCGGAACCCCGACCCCGCTGATGATGCGAGTGGTGCAGATGGCGCCGGGGCCGATGCCCACCTTCACGCCATCGGCCCCGGCGTCGATGAGGTCCCTCGCCGCCGCCGCCGTGGCCACGTTGCCCGCGATCACTTCGATGGTCCAGCGCTTCTTGATCTCTTTGACGGTATCCAGCACGTTCTGGCTGTGCCCGTGGGCCGTATCGACCACGACCACATCGACATCCGCGTTGATCAAAGCCTCCACGCGGGCATAGTCGTGAACGCCCGTGGCTGCCCCCACACGCAGCCGGCCGCGGCGGTCCTTGCAGGAGTGCGGGAACTGATGCATCTTGTCGATGTCCCGCATGGTGATCAGCCCGATCAGCCGATTCTCCTTATCCACCAACAGCAGCTTCTCCACCTTGGACTTGTAAAGAATCCGCTCGGCCTCATCGAGCGTCGTATGCTCCGGCGCGGTGATGAGATTCTCCCGCGTCATCACCTCGCCGATGCTCCGCGCGTCGTTCCCCTGAAATTTCAAATCCCGGCGAGTCATGATGCCGACGAGCTTCGGCGGCTTGGAATCCCCATCCCCCGCATGATGCCGATGCGACAGAGTGCTGATATCGGGGCCGCCCTCGACGATCGGAATCCCGCTGACGTTGTATTCCCGCATGATCTTGCGCGCCGTGGCAATGGTCGCCGTCGGCGGCAACGTGATCGGATCGACGATCACCCCGTTCTCGCTCCGCTTGACCTTCTCGACTTCCCTGGCCTGATTCTCAACGGACATATTTTTATGAATGATCCCGATCCCCCCTTCCTGCGCCAGCGCGATAGCCAGAGCGGCCTCGGTCACGGTATCCATGGGCGCGGAGATCAGGGGAATGTTGAGTTCGATCTTGCGCGTCAGATGGGTGTGGGTATCGGCATCAGCCGGCACAAACGCGCTCTTGGCCGGGATCAGCAGAACGTCGTCAAAAGTAATCGCATCGTGGACGATTTTTGGCTGTTCCATGTGATACTGCTACCGCCGAGAAGGATTTGTGTCAAGAAACCACATTTGTCGGTAGTGGGTCAGTTTGAAATTTACCCGTGATTTTTAGAGCTACCTCTGGCCCTTTTGATGGATGCCCCGATCTTCTGCTCCTCACGATCCACGCGAAGAATCTTAACCAACACCGCATCCCCCAAGGACAGGGCTTCTGATGGATGTGCAACTGGCGCGTCTCGTATCTCGGTCACATGGACAAGGGCTCTGAGGTTGGGCTCCAGTTCGACAAAGACTCCGAATGGGTGCACTTCAACGATGCGTCCGCGGACGTTCATTCCGGGTCGATAATTGAGGGGCACACAATCGTCCCAATGGGGGTCGCTCATGGTCGATGCGGTCATTCTAATCGAGCAGGGCCGGCAATTCCTCAATCTCCCAAACATGATCGGTCAGCCCCGCTTGCCTGGCTGGCGGAACGCGGAGCGTCTGGTGAATCCGGCAGTAGTTGTAGTGCATGAAGTGAACGGCAACCATCGCCTCGTGGTTCTCAATCTTTTTGCTGAATGCGTTGGTTAGCTGGGTAGGCGCCTTTTCACGGTCGCTCAAACAGGTTATGCGGCTGCTTGGGCTCGATGGAAGGGATCATACGGCTCTCGGTTCCGCGGCGTATGCGCGTTGGGCCGGTATGGACCTGGTCGATCAGGTCGGCGAGTTGCTTGTGCTCGGCGGCAAGGGTGGCGGCGTCGGGCATTACGAAAGTGCCGGCAGGGACGATGGCCGGGGCGATGAAGTCGCGGATGATCTGGGTGAAGACGATGTTCTCGCTGCCATCCTCGAAGATTGAGGTCATGGTGACGACGGTCTGATGGTCGGGAAACACGGCGATGTACTGGCCTTTCCAGCCGAGGGCTACTTCGCCTCCCCATCCGCCGTGGCCGTAATAGATTTTCCACCAATAGGAGCCGTAATTGGGATGCTTTGCGAATTGGGCTTCGGTGGCGATCCATGGGTGGAATGATTCGTGGACCCAGGCGCGGCTGATGAGCTGGGTTCCTTGCCAGTTGCCCTCGTTGAGAAAGAGGACGCCGAACTTTTGCATGTCGATGGGGCGGATGCGCAGGCCATAAGCGCCATTGTCGATGCCGTCGCGGTCCTGGTGCATCCATTCCTGGTTTTCGAATTTCATTGGGCGAAAGAGAGTAACGTTGGCGAAATCGAGTAACGACTGATGGGCGGCGCACTGGACGGCACCGCTGGCCAGGGCGCACGTGACATCCGTGTAGAGATAATCCTTGCCGGGTTGAGCAAAGATTTTCTGGGTGAGGGCGTAGCGCGTGCGGTTTTGACTGGAGAAGAAATCGTTGTTGCGTTTGATGGCGTCCGGGGTCATCTGGTGGGGAGCGATGGGCGCATCCAGCGCGGACATGCCAAGGACGTCCTTGAGCGTCACAGCGCCGAAGGCATTGAACGCGGCATCACTAGGAAACCACGCGCGCGGGAGCATCGTGTTGATCGGGGCACTTGTGGGAGGCAGAAGTTCACGATCAATGGCGATGCCGGTGAGGGCGGAAAGGAAACTCTTTGTGGCGGACATGATGTAGTGAGAGGCCTGGGGATTGATGGAGGAGGTGTAGAGTTGGTAGACGACCTTGTCGTTGCGGGAGACGAGAATAGAGAGGATGGGAACGGGTGTGGATTTGACCCACTGCGTGAGGGCGATGAGCTTCTTGATATCGACTGCCTGATTCTCGGGCTGATCCAAGCCGAAGACGTAAGTTGGGGCACCGGACGACGAAGGTTGGGCCGTCGGGGATGCGGCGACAGAAGGAGTTGGCTGCGGAGGAGTGACGGAGTTGGCGGCTTTGGTCCGCTGTGAGGCGAAGAGCGCGGCGGCGAGGCAGAGGACGACGGAAAGGGTGTGGAGAGAAAATCCCGTTTTTGCGGTTTTTGAGCGCATTAGCATGACCGCAATCTGCCATCGCCCGCGCTCGGCGTCAAATTTTCGAGGATTCAAACTGCACCAGTACCTATTTGTCGGTAGTGGGTCAGTTTGAAATTAAATAGCCAATTTTCATCAGAACCGTCCGTTTTTTGTCGATCTAGAGATAAATGCTGACCCCCACGGATTATTTGATACTCTCGGGATGGATAATTGCGCTGATTTCGTTGGCAATCGCAATTTGGCAATCGCATCTAAATCATTCGTCAACAAAGAACTCGATGCAATGCGATCTCATTTAAGGTCAATTGAGCACCACTTAGGGGCGCTTCACGCATCTATCGTTGC
>Ga0209415_10012401_pt1 | contig 14200 bp, 12 predicted proteins | sample PeaSoiSIISIP2007_FD_187696 | JGI IMG/M metagenome (GOLD analysis project Ga0209415, IMG submission 187696) | Peat soil microbial communities from Weissenstadt, Germany - SII-SIP-2007 (SPAdes) (version 2) | ecosystem: Environmental > Terrestrial > Soil > Wetlands > Peat | place: Germany... | reverse complement strand
TCGCCTGCCGCGCGTCGCGATGGCGCGGTCGCCGTGCCGATCCGCGTGACCTCGATTCGCGTCAGCTCCTGGCGATGGCCGGTGCGGCGGCGGTAGCCGCGCTTGGGCTTGAACTTGAAGACGCGCAGCTTCTTGCCTCGCAGGTGGCCGACGATCGTCGCCTGCACCTCGACCTTGGCGAGACCCGCGGCGTCGAAGACCGTCTCGTCGGAGCGCAGCAGCAGCGGCTCGAGCGACACGGTCGCCCCCTCCGGCTGCGGCAGGCGTTCGACGAGCAGGGTCTGACCCTGCTCGACACGGTACTGCTTGCCTCCGGTTTTGACGATCGCGTACATGTCCTGTGTGCCCTCTCCTAGCCGGCGAGCGGTTCCTCGGCAGCCGGCTCATTCTCAGCAGAACGGCGCCGTCCGCCTCTGCGGCCCCGGCGCCGAGGGCGTGATTCTACGTCATCCGGGCTTTCCTCGGCCTGCGCCTGCGCCTGCCGTGCCGGCGCGGCGTCGATCGGCGCCGCGACCGCGGCGGTGCGCCCGACCTCCTCGATGCGGACCATCAGCTTCTGCCCGACGAGCGGGCCGCCGCCGCGCACCGAGATGATGTAGCCGTCGATCTTGGCGACCGCGTCGTCGGCGTCGTACATGTGCGGCTCGACGATCTCGACGAGCACCTCCTCGCCGACGCGGAACGGCACCGCCCGCTCCTCGACCTCGGCGCGGCTGCCCTCGTAGGTGACGGCGAAGTGGTCGAGCGCAAGCCCCTCCGATCCCTCGAAGTGGAAGTACTTGCCGGTGTGCGCCTCGAGCGCGTGCAGGACGCGCGCGTTGTGTCCGGTGAACTGAGCGCTGACGCGCGGATTCATCTGCACGAGGAACGCGTCGACCGCAGGATCGGCCGCAGCGACCTCGCGCAACCTGCGTTCGAACTCGATCGCGATCGTCTCCTCCGAGCGGATCACGCCGTCGCCGTGGCAGGTCGGGCACTCGCGCGACATGATCTCGCGCAGGCCCTCGGTCACGTTCTGGCGCGTCATCTCGACCAGTCCCAGCCGCGAGATCTCCGCGGTGAAGGTCTTCGTGCGGTCCTCGTCGAGCGCCTTGCGCAGAGTCTTGAGCACGGCGTCGCGGTTGCGCGCGCGAGCCATGTCGATGAAGTCGATCACGATGATCCCGCCGATGTCGCGCAGGCGCAGCTGGTTGACGACCTCCTCCGCCGCCTCGAGGTTGGTCTTGGTGATCGTGTCCTCCAGACGCGCGCCCTTGCCGCGGCCGATGAACGAGCCGGTGTTGACGTCGATCACCGTCAGCGCCTCGGCGTAGTCGATCATCAGATAGCCGCCGCTCTCGAGGTCGACGCGCCGCCCCAGCAGCGAGTCGATCACGGGATTGACCTTGTAGGCGTCGAAGAGCGCGTGCTCGCCCTGGTAGAGCTCGACGCGGCCGACGAGCTCCGGCGCGGTGCGCGTGAAGAAGGAGACCAGCCGGTGGTGCTGATCCGGGTCGTCCACCACGGCGCGCTCGAAGTGCTCGGAGAAGATGTCGCGAACGACCCGGACCGAAAGGTCCGCCTCCTGAAAAACCAATGCGGGCGCGCGTGAGGTCTCGACGCGCTTCTCGAGCACCTCGTGCAGCTTGAAGAGGTAGAGCATCTCCCGCTCGAAGTCGGCGCGCACGGCGCCGTGCGCGGCGGTCCGCACGATCGCCCCGCCGCCTCGCAGGTCGAGCCCCTTGGTCTCCTTGCGCAGCCGCTCGCGCTCGGCGTCCTCGAGCCGCCGCGAGACGCCGACGCCCTCGCCGGTCGGCGTGTAGACCATGTAGCGCCCGGCGATCGTCAGCTCCATCGAGAGGCGCGCGCCCTTGGTCTTCAGCGGGTCCTTGACGACCTGGACGACGACCTCCTGCCCGGGCTTCAGCAGCGAGGCGATGTCCTGCGCGTCCTGGCCGGTTCCGCGACCACGCCGCGGCGCCTCGACACCGGGCAGCACGATCTCATCGACGTGCAGGAAGCCGTTCTTCTCGAGGCCGATATCGACGAAAGCCGCCTCCAGGCCGACGAGGACGTTGTCGACGACACCCTTGTAGATGTTGCCGACGATCGAGCGTGCACCGCGCCGCTCGAGGTACAGCTCGGCCACGCGGTAGCCACGCCCGGGGTCGGCGCCACCGCCGCCCCTTCGCTTCGAGGCACCGGGGGTGCCGGATGCCTCCAGCAGCGCGACGCGGGTCTCTCCCCGGTCGACGCTGACGAGTACTTGCTTTTTCACGAGTGTTTTCCATTTCTGTCAGAAGCTGAGCACGCTGCCCTTCGTCCCAGCCGCAATGCGCGCCTGCGCATGGATCGACTGGAGCAGGCCGAGCGCCAGGAACGTTGTCAGTACCGAGGAGCCGCCGTAGCTCAACAGGGGCAGCGTCACGCCCGTGACGGGGAGGATGTCCACCGCCACGCCGACGTTGACGAACACCTGGAACGCGAGCATCGCAACGACTCCCGCGGCAACCAGCGCGCCGAACAGGTTCTTGGCGGCCGCGACGATTCGCAGCGCCCGCCAGATGATCAGCGCATACAGCGATAAGACGAACGCGGCGCCGGCGAAGCCGAAACGCTCCGCCAGCGCCGCGAAGATGAAGTCCGTGGAGTTCAGTGGCACGAAGTTCGCAGCGGTGCTGGTCGCGACCGCGCCGAGGCCGAACTTCTGGCCGGCGCCGATCGCGATCACCGACTGCTGCTGCTGGTAGAGCGCGTGCGAGATCTTCGCGGCCGGGACCGCGCCGGGGTCAAGGAACGCGGTCAGGCGGTCGGCCTGGTAGGTGTGAAAGCCGACCAGCGGCCCGACCAGGAGCACCAGCGCCAGGGCCGCGATGCCGAGCACGAGGACCGCGCCGAGGTGGCGGGCGTCGACGCCCGCGATGTAGAGGATCGCGAACGCCGCGGCGACGTAGACCAGCGCCGAGCCGAGATCGGGCTCGTAGATCACGAGCATCGTCGGGACGAGCGCGAGCAGCATCACCCTCGACACGAGCTGGCGGCTGGAGGTCTTGCGCGAGCTGTCGACGACGAACGCCGCAAGGAACACGATCAGCAGGACCTTGGCGAGCTCGGATGCCTGGAAGGAGAACACGGAGATGCCGATCGAGCGGGTTGAGATCCCGCCGATGCTCTTGCCGATCGCGAGCACGATCAGGATCGTTACGAGCAGGATCACGTACAAGCCCCACTTCAGCTCGCGCAGCCGCGAGTAGTCAAAGCGCGAGAGCACGATCATCCCGATCAGCCCCACCCCGAGGTAGCCGCCCTGACGGATCATCTGGGCGTGGCTGATGCCGCCCAACGTGACCAGCGACGCGATCCCGAGCCCGATCGCCGCCGCCGTGATCACCGGGTCCAACCCGATGCGGATCGTGCGCGCGCTGAGCGTCGCCGGGTCGCGGCCCTGCCTGGGTGTCTGGATGATGTTGGTCGCCATCAGCGGTCTGGACTCGTTCCCGCGATCCACTTCTCCGGCAGATGAAACCATTGCGAGAGCATCAGCCGCACGGCCGGCGCGGCCGCCGCGGCGCCGAAGCCGCCCTGCTCGACCGTGAAGGCGATCACGATCGGGCGCCTCGCGTCCGGAGCGTAGGCGACGTACCACGACTGGTCCCGAGCATTGGCGTGGACCGCGGTCCCGGTCTTGCCGTAGACGAGACGCGGGAAGCTGCCGAAGGTCGTGTAGGAGGTGCCGCTAGGGCTCTGCGCCGCCCCGTGCAGCCCGGCCAGCACTAGCGCCCGGTAGGCGGGGTCGATCGCCACGCGCCGGTAGCTCGGCGCCGGCAGCTGCTGGACGAGCTGGCCGGAGGGCGAAAGGACCTCGGCCCCGATCTTCGGTGACCACACCTTGCCGGTGACGATCGCCGAGTAGGCGATCGCCATCTGCAGCGGGTTGGCGATCAAGTAGCCCTGGCCGGTGGCGAGCAGCACGTTCTGCCCGATCGTCCACGGATTCTCGTAGAAGCCCTGGGCGCAGGCCCTGACCGCCTGCGACGAGGTCGCGTAGGCGTGCAGCGGGTGGGCGCCCCGGCAGACCTGGGCCAGGTACTGGGCGTTCAGCGCGGCGACGTAGGCCTTGTCGGGGACGACGCCCGGATCGCCGCCGCCCGGCAGATCGATCCCGGGCGAGCTGCCGAGCCCGAGCGCGCGCGCCTGCGCCTGGATCGGCCACGGGGAGGCGTTGGCGGCGGCGCCCACCCTGTAGAAGAAGGTGTCCTCCGAGACCGTGAGCGCGTTGACGAGATCGAGGTCGCCATAGTCCGCGCCGCCGGAGTTGCAGAACTTCTGGGTCGTCCCGAAGGTCACGCAGGAGCCGGCGCCCTGCAGGGTTCTCGCCGTGATCAGCCCGGCGCCCAGCGCTCCCAGCGCGGTGATCGGCTTGAACGTGGATCCGGTCGGGTAGCGGCCGTCGATCGCGCGGTCGAGCAGCGCGTGCGTCGCCAGGATCGCGTCGTAGGTCTTCGTGCTCGGCGTGGTCGCGAAGTCGTTCGCGTTGTAGGTGGGGACCGAGCCGAGGGCGAGGATCTGACCGTTCGTGGGATCCATCGCCACGAACGCGGCGGCCGGCGCCGGGTCGCCGTTGTGCCGCGCCTTGATCTCGGCCTCGTCGGCCGCGATGTAGCCCTCACGCTCGAGACCGAGGTCGAGCGAGGTGCTGAGCTGGTCGCCGGGCACCGGAGCCCTCGTGGCGGAGTGCGCGGCGATCGGGTAGCCGGCGGCGTCCACGTCGATGTGATCGACGCCCGGCGTGCCCTGCAGGTAACCCTGGTAGACCGCCTCGAGCCCCGTCTGGCCGACGACGCTGCCGGCCGCAACGCCCCTGTAGGGCGCCTTGCCGATCTCCACCCCGGTGATCTGGCCGAGCGCGCCGAGGACGACCGCGCCGACGGCGCGCTGCGGGTAGTAGCGCACGTAGACCTGCCGCACGATGACCCCTGGGAACAGCGAGCCGCGCTCGCCGATGATCGTCCAGGCGCGCGTCGGGACGTCGTCCATGACGGGGGTCGGCGCGTAGCCGGGCGGCGCCACCGCCTGGTCGTCGACGATCGCGCGGATCGCCTGCCAGCCGATCCCGAGCAGGCCGGCGAGCCGCCGATAGACGAGCTGGCGCCGGGCGCCGCGCGGCGGCAGTTTGTCGGCGACGATCGCGACCTCCGGGGCGACGCGGTAGCCGGCCAGCAGGTTGCCGTTGCGGTCGAGGATGTTGCCGCGCGGCGGTGGGATCGCGACCGCGCGCACGATGTTCGAAGTGGCCTGGGCGGCGTTCTGCGTGCCGGTGAGCACCTGCAGGTACCACAGGCGGAAGGCGAGGATGCCGAACAGCACGAAGACCGTCACCGCGAGCACGCCGACGCGCCTGGTGAGCTGCGGCGGCAGCGGCGCGCGGCGCTGGAGCGGGCTCTCGATCACGAGCGCGAGAGCGGGCTGAGACCGCCGGTCGTGTACGCGCGCCGGCGGCGCCGGCGCGGATCCTCGGGTAGCGCGGGGATCAGCCAGCGGCGCACCAGCGAGTACACCGGCACGGCGATCAGCGAGTTCAGTGCGATGGTCAGCAGGATGTCACGCACCAGCAGCAGGCTGACCGGCGCGGTGACGCCGAGCGTGACCTCGAGCACGGCGTAGCCGCACGACGCGACGGCGGTCGCGGCCGCGCCGAGTGCGAGCGGCGTGAAGGGCGCTTCAGGGGCCCGCAGCTCGCGGACGCGTCCGGAGCCGTAGCCGACGAGCGAGAAGACGAGCGCCGAGACCCCGAGCGTCTGGGCGAACGCGAGGTCGACGAAGATCCCGACGCCGAAGCCGAAGAGCGCGCCGGGCAGCGCGCCGGTCAGGAACCCGGCGGCGGCCACCACCAGCGGCGAGAGGTCCGCGTTGACGCCGAGGATTCGGATCTGGGCGACACCGGCGATCTGCACCAGCACCGACACGAATGCGAGCACGGCGAGGCGCAGCATCAGGTTCGTCGTGTCGTTCATCCGCCCGTGACCTTCGTCAGCACCTGCACGTTGTCGAGCGAGGTCAGATCCGCGGCGGGCGCGACGATGATCGTGCCCCCGGCGCTGCCCGTGGACGGCACGCTGGTGACCTGACCGATCGGGATGTTCGGCGGGAAGAGCGAGGCGTTCTGCGTGTCGCGCTCGCCGGCGGTCACGATCAGGTCGCCGACCCGAACCTCGCTCGGCCGCGACACCAGCGACATCACGAGCGCTCCCGGGCTGCCGGGTTGCGGGCCGATCAGTCCGGTCTCGCGGCTCGAGCTGTCGCGCGCCGCGACGCCGGAGGAGGGGTCGTTGAGCAGCGTCACGATCGCCGAATCGGCGGCGACCTCGCTGATCGCGCCGATCAGGCCGTCGGGGTCGATCACCGGATCATCGACGGCCACCCCGTCGCCGCTGCCGGCGTTGATCGTCACATGGCTGACCCACAGGCTCTCGGGCTGGCCGATCACGCTCGCCGCCACGGGCGCGTCGGGCGCCAGGGCGAGCCTGCTGTCGAGGCGCGCGAGCTTGACCGCGTCGGCGTTCGCGTGCGCCTGCGCCTGCAGCGCGATGATCTCCTTGTCGGCCGCCGCGAGCCGGCTGCGGTAGCGGTCGCGCTGGCTGGCCGCGTGGAAGACGTCGCCGACCCAGTTGAACAGGTCGTGGACCGGGGTCAGCGCCTTGCTGGCGCCCGTCTCGACCGGCGAGAGGACGTCGAGAAAACCGCTCTGCACCGTGTGCAGCGGTCCGCCGCCCGAGCCGCCGAAGCTCGCGCTGATCAGGATCAGGGAGATGACGACGAGCAGCGCAAGCACTGCCCGACGTCGGCGCACGGTCTTGTCATGCACGATGAAGGGGGGGTCGCGTTACAGGGTAGGGGCGCGATGCACCACGTCAGGTGGGCGGGCACGGTAGCCATCAGCGCCGGCGCCGCCGGTGGTTGTTGCGTGAGGCGCGGTTGGTGCGGTGGATGACCTCGAACTCCTCGAGCGAGCGACCCGAGCCGACCGCAACACACGTCAGCGGCGACTCGGCCAGGTGCGTCGGTATCTGCGTCTCGTCGCGGATGCGGTCGGCGAGCCCCTGCAGCAGGGCGCCGCCGCCGGCGAGCACGATGCCGCGGTCCATGATGTCGGAGGCCAGCTCCGGCGGTGTGCGGTCGAGCGTCGCCTTGATCGCGTCGATGATCTGCGCAAGCGGCTCCTCGATCGCGACGCGCAGCTCCTCGCTGGTCAGCACCACCGTCTTCGGCAGGCCGGACACCATGTCGCGGCCGCGGATCTCGGCCTGCAGCTCCTCCGCCATCGGGAAGGCCGAGCCGATCTCGAGCTTCAGCTCCTCGGCCGTCTGCTGACCGATCAGCAGCTTGTACTCGCGCTTGGCGTAGTTGATGATCGCCTCGTCGATCTCGTCGCCGGCAACCCGGATCGACTGCGACACGACGATCCCCCCGAGCGAGATCACCGCGACCTCCGAGGTACCGCCGCCGATGTCCACGACCATCGATCCGGTCGGCTCCCCCACCGGCAGCCCGGCGCCGATCGCGGCGGCCATCGGCTCCTCGATCAGGTACGCCTGGCGCGCGCCGGCGGACAGGCAGGCCTCCTCGACCGCGCGCTTCTCGACGCCGGTCACGCCGGATGGCACGCAGACCACCACGCGCGGGTGCGCGAAGCGGCTCTGGTGAACCTTCTGGATGAAGTGGCGCAGCATCTCCTCGGTCACGTCGAAGTCGGCGATCACGCCGTCCTTCAGCGGCCGGATCGCGGAGATCGTGCCCGGCGTGCGGCCGAGCATCCGCTTGGCCTCGATGCCGACGGCGTGCACCTCACCGGTGCGCGAATCGATCGCGACGACGCTCGGCTCCGACAGCACGATCCCCCGCCCTCGCACGTAGACCAGCGTGTTCGCCGTGCCTAGATCGACGGCCATGTCGCGGCCGCCGAACCCGGTCATGTAGCTGAAGAGACCCATTTGGGGCGATGCGCAAGACGTGGATCGGAGCGGACGCGCCGCGCCGCCTGCCCTCCGACGTTGCGGGGGACGGCTGTACGGAGGAGGCCCCCGTCTTGGAGTGAGGGCAGTGTAGCGGACACCGCACCCCCGCCGGGTCCGCGCCGGCCCTTCGAAGCCCCTTTTAGTGCTGCAATTCGGCCTGATTTGGCGCCCTGAAACGATTGTTGCGCGCAGCGAGGAGGCCCGGGTGGGCCGCGAGCAGCGCGCCGACCGGAAGACCGACCACGTTGGTCCACTCGCCGGCGAGGTGAGCGACCAGCGCGCAGCCGGCCCCCTGGATCGCATAACCGCCCGCGCGCTCGCGCCACTCGCCGCTTCGCAGATACCACTCGACGGTTGCGCGGTCGAGCTCGCGGAAGCTCACGGCCGTCGCGCAGGCCGCGGTGATCGGGCGCTCCGCGAGCCCGATCAGCGCGATCGCGCTGACGACGGTGTGGGTCGCGCCCGAGAGCGCCGCGAGCGTCTCGCGCGCGTGCTCCGCGTCGCGCGGCTTGCCCCACAGCCGCCCGTCGAGCGCCACGACGGTGTCCACCCCGAGCACGACCTCGTCCGCCGCGCGGTCCACCGCCCGCGCCTTGCCGAGCGCGTTGGCCCGCGCAACCTGCTCCGGCTCTCCCTCCTCGCGCTCGTCGAACACCGGCGGGCGGACGACGAAGGTGACCCCGAGGGCCTCGAGGATCGCGCGGCGCTGCGGCGAGCGTGAGGCGAGCACGAGCCTCGTCGCGCCGGGCATGGGTGGGCGCTCCCGAACCGTCCTAGTGGGGCTTCTCGGAAGGTTCTGCCGGAAACCCCCCGGTCGGGGGGGCAAGCGGCTGCGTGGCTGGCGTCGTCTGGCCAGGACGCAGGGAGCGGGCAAGGCTGGTGGCCTCGCCGCGACCGAGGACGCCGCCAGGCGGCGTCGAGACGCCGACCCCCACGGTGGAACGTTTCGAGAAGCCCACTAGAGGTCGGGGAAGAAGATCGTGATCTCGCGCGCCGCCGACTCGGGCCCGTCGGAGCCGTGGACGAGATTCTCACCGGTGGCGATCGCCAGATCGCCGCGGATCGACCCTGGCGCGGCCTCGAGCGGGTTGGTCGTGCCGATCACCTGCCGTGCGGCGGCGATCGCCGACGGACCCTCGAGCACCATCGCCACCAGCGGGCCCGAGGTGATGAAGTCGGCGAGCTCGCCGAAGAACGGCTTGGCGATGTGCTCGGCGTAGTGGCGCTCGGCGAGCTCCCGGCTCATCGTCAGCACGCGCAGCGCGACCGGCCGCAGGCCCTTGCGCTCGAAGCGCGCGAGGATCTCACCGCTGAGCCGGGCGGCGTAGGCATCGGGCTTGGCGAGAACGAGCGTGCGTTCCATCGGGCTTTCCTCCTTGGTCAATATGGTCGAGCCGGGCGGTGGGTCCGCGGCGGGGCGCCGCTACGGTCCCGGCGGCATCTCGCCTGCAACGGCCTCGCGCCGGCGGCCTGACACCTCGAGGCCGACGATCACGGAGGTCTCGCAATACGGGCAGACGCTCCACGTCATCTCCAGCGGTCGCTGACAGTGCGGACACGGGTCGCGCAGGCGGCTGTGACAGCTGGGGCAGATGAGGAAGTCCTTTTCCACCTCCTGACCGCAGTGCTGGCAGGCGAAGTACGAGAGCGCCGCAAGGCGCGCTTCGCCAGCCTGAAGCTCGAGCTCGCGCTCGCGGACGTCGTCGAGGTACTCCGGCGGGCGCACGATCATGTAGACGATCGTCCCGATGAACGGGAACAGCGACGCCGCAGTCGCGCAGAAGACGAGCACCGGATCGGCGATTCGCCGCTTGGCGTCGACGCGCGTCCAGTAGATCATCGCCAGCCAGATGATCGCCAGGAAGAGGATCAACAGGTTGATGGCGAGGTTCACGCCATCGTTCTGGATCCCGAAATAGGCAAGCGTCGCGGGCACCTTTGCGCGAGTGTAGCGGTCGCACCTACAGGAACAGACGGCCGAACACGTAGCCGATCCCGACGAAGACGAGGATCACGAGCGCAACCGCCAGGGCGGCGGCGCCGATCATCAGCAGCAGCGACGGGCCGTCGTCGTCGTTCACAGCGTCGAACCTCCGCCGGCGCCCTCCGGGCGCATCAGATCCGCGATCAGGTAGATCGAACCGGTCGCGAGGACGACGCCGTCCTCCCCGGCCAACTCGCGTGCCCTGGCCAGCGCGCGGTGCGGGCCGGCGACCACGCTGGCCGCCGCGCCGCCGATCTGGCCGGCGAGCGAGGCGAGCGTCGCGGGAGGTAGCGCGCGCGGGCTCGTGCAGGCCGTGCAGACCACCTCGTCGCAGTGCGCGAGCAGGCGGGTCAGCATGCCGGCGGCGTCCTTGTCGTCGAGGATCGAGACCACCGCGACGAGCCGGCGGCCGGCGGCAAAGGCCGGCAGCGACTCGGCCAGCGCCTCGATTCCGCCGTCATTGTGCGCGCCGTCGAGCAGCGTCACCGGCCTGCCCTCCAGCACCTCGAAGCGACCCCGCACGACCAGTTGCGCGGCGACCGCGACGACGTGCTCGCGCGAGGGCTCGTGGCCGAGGAAGGCCTCCGCCGCGCGCAGGGCAGCGGCGAAGTTGCGCCGCTGGTAGCCGCCCCCCGCCCGAAGCTCGACCTCGACCTGAGGGTCAGACTCGACCAGGCGCGCGCCGCGCTCGAGCGCCGTCGCGCGAGCGAGCGACAGCGCGTTCGGATGGAGGTCGGTGCCGACCACCAGCGTGGCCCCCTTGCGCACGACGTCGAGCTTCTCGCGGGCGATGTCGGCCACCGTCGGGCCCAGGTAGCGCGTGTGTTCGAGGCCGACGTTCGTCAGCACCGCGACGCGCGAGTCGACGACGTTCGTCGCGTCGTAGCGCCCGCCGAGTCCCGCCTCCAGCACCGCCACCTCGACCCCGGTGGCTTCGAACTCGCACAGCGCGGCGGCCGTCAGCAGCTCGAACTGGGTGACGACATCGCCCGACGGCGAGGCGGCGCGATCCACCAGCTCGGCGGCGTGCACGCTGCGCGCGATCGCGGCGCCGAAGCGCTCCGGGGCGATGTCGCATTCGCCGATCTGGATGCGCTCGCGATAGCTGAGCAGGTGCGGCGAGGTGAAGCAGCCGACCAGCAGCCCTTCGCGCGCCAGCAGCGCCGCCGTCATGCGGGTCGTGGACGACTTGCCGTTGGTGCCGACGACGTGGATCGTCGGGAAGGAGGTTGTGGGCAGCTCAAGCACATTGAGCAGCCGGCGCATCCGCTCCAGTCCGAAGCGCATGCCGAAGCGCTCACGCGCGAGCAGGTGGCGCTCGGCGTCAGCGGCGCTCCAGCCCTCGCGCGGGTCGGGCGAGCGCGTGCTCATCGCCCGCCGGACTCCGACTCCAGGCGCGCGAGCTCCTGCTCGAGCGACGCGAGCTTCTCGCGTTCGGCGGCGACCAGCTGCGGCGGTGCGTTCGCGACAAACGCGGCATTCGCCAGCTTCTCGCGCAGCCGCGCGATCTCCCGCTCCAGGCGTGCGCGCTCGCGCGCCCGGCGTTCGGCGTGGGCGCTGAGGTCGACGCCGTCGAGCAACGAAAGCACGCCGCCCGGGATCGCCACGCTCGCCACCGCCTCGGCGCCGCCGGTTCGCAGCTCCAGGCGCGCGATCCGCGCCAGCAGTGGGTCGAGCCCGTCGTAGCCATCGGCGTCAAGGCGCGCCGCCAGGGTCGCCCCCGGCTTGACGCCGACCTCCTCGCGCCAGCTGCGAATCGCCTGCGTCGCGGCGATCACCCGTTCGAGCGCCTCCTCGGCGCCGGCGTCGATCGCCGCGCGCGCCGACGGCGGGCGAACGACCCCGGCCAGCAGTCCTTCGTCGGGCTCACGCACGTACTGCCACAGCTCCTCGGTCACGAACGGCATCACCGGATGGGCGACCGCCAGCGTTTCGCGCAGCAGGAAGCGCAGCGTGGCCCGCAGCTCCGGCTCGCCGGTCCGTCCCTTGACCAGCTCGATGTACCAGTCGCACAGCTCGCCGTAGACGAAGTCGTAGAGCGCGAGCGCGGCGCGCGAGAAGTCGTAGGAGTCGATCCGCTCGCCGAGCTCGCGCTCGAAGCGCGCCAGGCGCGAGAGGATCCAGCGGTCCTCGACCGCCGTCGGCATCGGCGACGCCGGTCCGGCCTGATCGCCGATCTTCAGCAGCACGAAGCGCGCCGCGTTGAACAGCTTGTTGGCCAGCCGCTCCCCCTGCTCGATCTTCTCGACGCTGTAGCGCACGTCCTGGGTCGAGGACATCGCCAGCATGCCGAAGCGCACGGCGTCGGCGCCGTTGCGCGCGATCTCCTCGAGCGGGTCGATGCCGGTGCCGAGCGACTTCGACATCCTCCTGCCGTCGGGCGCCTGGATCACCGAGGTGATGTAGACATCGCGAAACGGAACGCGCCGTGTGAACTCGAGGCCCATCATGATCATCCGCGCGACCCACAGGTAGATGATCTCGCGCGCCGTGACGAGCGCGTCGGTCGGATAGAAGGCTCGCAGCTCGGGCGTGTCGTCAGGCCAGCCGAGCGTCGCGAACGGCCACAGCGCGCTGGAGAACCACGTGTCGAGCACGTCCGGGTCCTGCCGCAACGGCCCGCTGCAGGCGCCGCAGCGCTCCGGCGCGACGAGCGTAACGTAGGTCTCCTCGCAGGCGTCGCAGTAGTACACGGGCAGGCGGTGCCCCCACCACAGCTGTCGCGACACGCACCACGGGCGGATCTCCTCCATCCAGCGCAGGTAGACGCCCGCCCAGCGCTCCGGGTGAAAGCGGACATCGCCCCGCTTGACGGCGTCGATCGCCGGCGCCGCCAGCTCGTCCATGCGCATGAACCACTGCAGCGAGATCAGCGGCTCGATCCGCTCGCCGGAGCGGTGCGAGTACGGCACCGCGTGGGTGTACGGCTCGCGTCCCCGCAACAGGCCCTCGGCTTCGAGCGCCGCGACGACGGCGCGCTGCGCCTCGGCCACCGCCAGCCCGGCGAACGGCGGGCCTGCCGACTCGCGCATGCGCCCGTCCTCACCGATCACCGAGAGGACCTCGAGCGAGTGGCGGCGGCCGAGCTCGAAGTCGTTGGGGTCGTGCCCCGGGGTCACCTTCAGCGCACCTGTGCCGAAGTCCCGCTTCACGTATTCATCGGCGATGATCGGCAGCCTGCGGCCGACGAGCGGCAGGATCACCTCGGCTCCGACCACGGAGCTGTAGCGCTCGTCCTGCGGGTGGACGGCGACGGCGACGTCGGCGAGCATCGTCTCGGGACGCACCGTTGCGACGACGATCTCACCGCTGCCGTCGGCGAGCGGGTAGGCGATGCTGTAGAGCGTGTCGGTCTGCTCGCGGTCCTCGACCTCCAGATCCGAGATCGCCGAGCCGCTGCCCGGATCCCAGTTGACGAGGTAGTTGTCGCGCCTGATCAGGCCGCGGTCATACAGCGCGACGAACACGCGCAGGACCGCGTCGGCGTAGGCCGGATCCAGTGTGAAGCGCTCGTTCGCGTAGTCGCACGACGCGCCCAGGCGCTTGTATTGCTCGACGATCGTGGAGCCGTACTCCTCGCGCCAGCGCCAGGTCCGCTCGATGAAGGCCTCGCGTCCGAGCGCCTCGCGGGTCGTTCCCTCGCGGATCAGCTGGCGCTCGACCTGAGTCTGCGTCGCGATGCCGGCGTGGTCGGTGCCGAAGATCCACTTGGTGCGCCGCCCGCGCATCCGCGCCTGGCGGATCAGCACATCCTGAATCGAGCCGCCGAAGGCGTGGCCCATGTGCAGCGCGCCGGTGACGTTCGGCGGCGGGATCGCGATCGAGTAGTTCTCCTCGGGCGTGCCGAGCGGTTCGGGCTCAAACAGCCCGGAGTCGAGCCAGGCAGCGATCAGGCGCGGCTCCACCTCGGCCGGCTCGAACCGCGTGCGTGCTTCGAGGTCTGCGATTGGGCGGGGATCGGACACCGGGGCCGTAGGCTAGCGGCGCATCGGATCAGGCCGCGAGGGCGGCCTCAACCGGCTTCTTCGAGGCTCTCGCCGCCCGCCGCCGGCTCCTCCTCCGGCACGGCCTCCGTGACGAGCGTCGGTGTGAGGCCCTTCTCGACGGTCTCCTTTGTGACGACGCATTTCTTCACGTCGCGGCGGGAGGGCAGCTCGAACTGCACCTCGAGCAGCACCTCCTCGATGATCGAGCGCAGCCCGCGCGCGCCGGTCTCGCGCTC
>Ga0209415_10012400_pt1 | contig 14200 bp, 12 predicted proteins | sample PeaSoiSIISIP2007_FD_187696 | JGI IMG/M metagenome (GOLD analysis project Ga0209415, IMG submission 187696) | Peat soil microbial communities from Weissenstadt, Germany - SII-SIP-2007 (SPAdes) (version 2) | ecosystem: Environmental > Terrestrial > Soil > Wetlands > Peat | place: Germany... | reverse complement strand
GGAGACGGGAATCGAACCCGCAACGTCCGGAGCCACAGTCCGGTGCTCTGCCAGTTGAGCTACTCCCACCGCGTACTGATGATTATAACAACTGGCCCGCCGAACAGTGAGATCAGCGGTCAGGTTTAATCGGCTGCCGCAACCTTCTCCTCTAGTCCGGCGTTCAGATCCGCGGCCAGGAGTCGATGAAAGAGATGCTCGCCTGCTTCACGCCGTACTGAAAGTCTTCCCGCGCCGTACGCGCGGGATTTCAATCCACGCTGCACAGCCTCGCAGATTCCCAGATCTTCATCTTGAACTCTAGCGCCCACCTCGACACTTTGCTGGTTGTACTCGCGATCTTCCTCGCTCACGTCAGCAAAATAGAAATCGAAAATCACGCGGCAGTGATCGACATCTATGGGCAGCACCAGATTCGTATCCATGTAGCCTTCGTAGCAGTTGATCATCAGATTGGGATACTGCCAGAAATACCACGCGCGATCGCCTTTGCGGGTTGCGCCGGTCGCGGCGTCTTCGCTCGAAGCCACCATTGGACTTGACTGAAGGCAATAGCGGTCCTCGATCTCGATCGTGTATTCCTTGTAATCGAGAACCGAGTTCAAACCCTTGTGCAAATGGGGCACGTGATATCCGCCATCGAGATAATTGTCGACGAACACCTTCCAGTTGCAATGGATGTCGTAGACGCGGTTATCGAAGTAATGCAGTCTGCTCACGCCTAGCGGCACAATCCGCTTGCCTAGCCCGCCAAGAAAATCTCGCAGCGGCGCCGCTTGCGGATCAAGATTGACGAACACAAACTTCTCCCATGTCTCCGCTTTCACGGGCGCCAGACCATTCTGTTGGCGGTCGAAGTTCTTGACTCCGTCGAACTCGGGCATCCCCTTCAGCGAACCATCGAGTCCATAGTTCCAACCATGATACGGGCAGTGCAGAATCGAAGCCTGCCCGCAGGGTTCGGTGACCACGGCGGCGGCGTGATGGCGGCACACGTTGTAGAAGCCGCGCAATATGCCATCGTTTCCACGTACCACGACAATCGGTTCGCCGGCCACGTTCGCCGTGACGAACTGTCCCGGTCGCTCCACCTGCTCGACGCGTCCGACCATCTGCCAGGTCTTGCTGAAAACGGTCTTGGTTTCGAGTTCGGCAATACGCGAATCCACGTACCAGGGCGCGGGAATGGTCGACGCTTCCGGCAGCGGTGCGTTCGCGTCGTACGAGGCGAGAATATTCCGCAATGTATTTTGTGGGATCATCGTTGCGCACGGATGACGGAAATTATGCTCTCCCTAGTCTGCGGCCTTCGCCCGTAAAGCGATAACCTCTCTGGAAGCCAACTTGGACTCATGCTTTGGCAGGGTTTTCTCGCGATTCCGTCCCGATGGCTCTTTTCAACACATCCAGGAACTGCACGATCCGAGCTTCTTTCCTCTCCGCCAGATCGCCCTGGCGCCGGAAAAGTCCGGGATCGAGTTCCTCGATCAGCAGAGCATCCTGGAATCGCTCGACCACCCAATCAAGAATGGAAACCACCATTTCGATATCCAGATCCCGGCGGAGTTCGCCGCGTTCGAGTCCGAAGCGGACGAAGTCCACGCGTCCGTAGGGATCTTCGGCAATCAAGAAGCGATTGATTTCCCGTCTCAAGGCCAGGTCGGTTCCGTATTGTCCGAGCAGATAGACGCGGTAGGGGATCCAGTCTTCGCGCAGCATGTGTTCGGTCCGCACCAGCCAGTAGCGCAGCACTCCGAAGAAGCCAAGCTCCCGGACTTCGGCGGGCACTTTTAAATAAGGAGAAAACGAATAAACCGCCTTCTTGTACGCCTCGAAAAACAATCCGTCCTTGCTGCCGAAGTGCTGGAAAATCGAACCCTTGGCAATCCCCAAGCCCGCGGCAATATCGCCTACTCGCGCTGCGTTGTAACCCTGTTCAGCAAAATGGCGCATGGCCGCATCGATGATCCGGGCTCGCTTGTCTTCCGAGCGGGGCCGCGGAGGCAGGTTTCGATATCGCGGCGGGGAAATAAGGCTGCTGCTGATCCCACTCATAGGTTGACCTCAGGTCATGGCAATGTACCCAATAAACGCTTGAATTTCAACTGTAATTTAGCTGCGCATGAAGCTGTTTGTTTGCCGCAGGCCGGAGATCCGTGACCAGCGGTCTGAAACCTGGGTTCATGCCGCGATCATGCGCCACTTCGACGGCCGGCTTTTGTGATTAGTTTATTGGGTCGCGCTGGAAGGTTTAAGCTCGACCGACACCAGCCGAATTTCGCTGGTGAAAGTACCCGTACTGCGCGAATAGCTGACGTACATGATGCGCCCGTTATCGGCGTCGTATTCGGAATGTGCATGCGCGTCGTAAACGTCACCTTGTGCTGGTTGCATCGCGGTGAAGATCTTGAGCTCGCCCGACCACGGGCCTTCCGGGTTCGGCGAAGTGCGCAGCATGACGTCTAAAGATAGCGGCGCGCTGTAGACAGCAACGTATTGTTGAATATACGCATTCCAGGAAATGCTCAGGATGTTGTCGGCGGTAAGCACCGAAATGGCGTCGCCAATTTGCGAGGACCAATTGCCGTTGCCCGCGTAGTAGGTCCAGGCGCTTCGGTTGAGCACGTTGGCGGGCGCGACCTTCCCTAGCATGCACTGTTTGCCGGTGCTGACGGGAGTACCGCAGCCGTAGACGTAAAGTGTGTTTCCATTCACAAATGCGGTTGAACCGAAGCTGGGTTCGTTCTGGTCAAATAAAAGATCGGGATGGCCTGCCACTACCGGCGGATTGATCGTGGGCCGTTGCGGCTCGTTCTGGAAGTTCTGCCAAGTCGCGACCGAATTGCCGAGAGCCTGAAAGTTAAAGTTGCCAGGCGCGGCACTGACCAGCATGTAGAAGATCAACGCACTGTTTCCAGTTGGGTCGGCGACGATAGATGACGGCCACAATGCCCACCGAGCCCCGCAAGGCTGTACCTGGCACGGATTTCCGCTATGGGCCAGGTCGAACGCCAGTTCCTGCGGGCTCTCCGGAAGAATCATCGTAGGCGCGCCCACGGCATCGTCGCGCTCCTGAAATCCGGTTATGCCATCTTGCGGGTTGAGGTCGCTGGTCCACGACCACGAGTCGCTGATCAAGGTGCGACCCTCCGCGTCCGGTTTCGCGAGGAATGTATCGCCATACAGCCACACCGATTTACCCTGGAACAGCCCGCTGTACGCACCATCTCTCCCTAGAATCTCGGGATTGGTTTGGATTGTTCCCAGGTCCGTGACATTGACGACCGTCAGGTTCGGCCGAGGGCCGGAAGAGTTGGAGCAGCCCCACATTCCAAGCACTAGAGAAGCGGTGAACCAAGCCAAACAGGACGATCTTGCAATCGTACGAACACGGGGAATTGCATAAAGCGCCGACCTTAAAGCATTCCGGTCCGCAGCTTTCGCAAAGGAGGTTTCCTCAGTCGCCGTGTGCTGCGAGCAGATCATCGCTCCGCCACTACGTCCCTCGTCGAAGACAGTATCCTGCGCTAGAGAATACCTGGTCCAGAGAAATAATATTTGGAGGTCCCGGGATCTCCTGCCGGGAACGGGCCAGCAGCGGATCACCCGTTCGCGTTTGGAAGATAGTAGCGCAAGGCCTACAGGCAATTGTCAAAAGTGCATCACGAAATTGTCATTTTCTTGTTACGAACCAGGGTCAAAAAGCAGTTCTCAGTGTCGTTCGTAGCTCGGGCTATCCGGAAGCGGCGGCGGATAATCGTGCCCGTACATGTTTTGGTGGCTCTGGGGCACGTTCGTGGGTGGAAGACGCATCGATCCCAAACTCGAGGCATCCTCGGCAATAGTGACGTCCCGGGTCAGATTGTTCAAATCCTCGGGCAGTGTGTTCTCGTACCAGATCCTTAACGTGTAACGGCCTGCGGGCACGTGCGGGATGGCCACCCGGCCGTGCGCGTCTGAAATTCCGTAGAAAGGACTGCTCACTGCGATTACCACGGCGCTCATTTCGGAATGAATATTGCAGAAGATGTAAGAAACTCCGGGTTTGTCAAAAACAACGTTGCGCGTGCTTCCGGCTTCATAGAGGCCGAGATCAAAGCGCTTGCCCTCGAAGAGCGAAAACACATTGTGAAAAAATGGATCCCGATTGGGAAATTCCACCACCGAACCAACTGGCACGACCAGGACGTGGGGCTCGAAGCTCTTGTTCTTCTGAACCAGGCGCGGCCGGCTGGAATCCTGATGAACCGGCGAACTCGGAAGCGTGGCGCCGCCAACCGGGGTAAGCCAGAGTACTGCGTTGCCGGCGGCGCGTGGCTTAATTTTCTTCCCGCTATTCACTAACGCTACATCGGCCGTCACTGTAATTTCCTGCGCACAGGCGACACCGCTGCAAACGATGAGCCAGCAGAGGCAGCAAACGGTTGTTGTTTTCATGATCAAAATAAAATTCCCATGATTAAACCGAACTGATCGCCGTTATTGCTGACGTCATTGAGTTGAAAGGTTTGCAAATGTTCGTATTCTGCGGAAAACAGCAGGTTCGAACGGGGACGAAACACAAAGTTCGCCAGAGCTCCGCGATTTTGAACAAGAAAAGGACCAGACGGAGGAGGCTGATTTACAGCCGTGATTCGCAGTTCTCCGGTCCTCGGATTGTCCAGGCCCACGGCGGCGTTCAGTTCGAGCCTGCTAGTCGCCTTGAATTTTAACTGCGACCATCCTCCGATTGCATCCAACCCGCGCACCGGGTTCGTTGAATAACTTGGATTGGCCACATACACGATGCTCTGACTGATGCCGCCGCCGATCCCGCCAATCGCCCGCCCGCGATAGAACTCACCTGTCAAGATCACGCGTGGGGCTAGCGGAATTTTCCAGTCTGCCATGCCCGCCCAACTGTCGATGCGGCTGCCGGACCAATCCTGGCGGCTGTAGTAGCCGCCCGCGCCGAAGCTCAGAGGCTGGCCAAAGATATTGTGTGTCCATGCAGTTCGGACGGCATAAGCGGGCTGCCGCGAAAGTTCCCCAGCAGCCGCCGTGCGAAAGTATTCCTGCGCGGGGAACTCTCCCGTAAGATTGTCGAGAATTCCGCCCTGGACGGTGATGTTCTGATCCGCGGAAAGCTCGAATCGATGCTCCACACGCACTTGCGGAGTCCATGCCCACAGGTTCCCAGCATAGTTGAGCGCGGGGACCGCAAGAGAAGCAAAAGACGTTGGTGAAAGTGGAGATATGAACAGGTTGTCCTGCCCGACTACAAGCGAAGTATCTGTCCAATCCATCCGCATGCTGGCCGTCCGCAAGCGGAAGATGCCTGAGTTGACTCCGTTCCACGTGTCGGGAAATCCACCAGCGAAATCGGCCTGCAAACTCGCGGATGTCTTCGCACCCGCCAAAGTGGGTCCGAACACCTCCAGCCCAATTTCCGACTGCCTCATGCTCGCGCCGAAGCTTCCCGTGCCTGTGCTCGGCCCAGTCACAAAACTGGGGAAGTCCTGGTTGTCGGTCGCCCCGTGAGAACTAAAGAGGTTTAAGAGCACGAGACCGGAGAGCCGGACGCGATACTTGGACGCGCTCTCGACTTTGGTCTGATACTGATCGTTGAGCTTACTATTCACCAGTTGCGTCGACTCCTCGAGCGTCGCCACGCGGTCCTCCAGCGACCCGGACGCGTTAGCTTTCCGCGGAGCAGTTTGAACGGAGGCCGGCTCCGGATCGGCGTTGGCTGGCGCAGCCGGCTGGTACGAATCCCGCGAGGGTGGCATAACTGCTGAGGCAGACGGGCTGCGCGCTGCTTGCAAGTCATGACGCAATGCCGCATTCTCGGCGCGGTATTGCTCAGTTTCCGAGCGCATTTCCGCCATTGCCGACCGCAATTCGTTGACTTGTTGTTGAAGCTCGTGAATCGCGGCCGCGGTCGAATCGCTTTGGGACGATGCCACAGCCGGGCGTGATTCTTGCGACCACGCGAAGACACTGCCCAGCAGCAGAAATACCCCAACCACGCTCGGCTTCCGCATCCAATCAGGCAAACCATTCCCATGCTTCACAAATCGCCTCCCCGGGGAAACTATGGGAGTGTGAACGATATTTCGTAAACCTGCGAGACGGTATTGAACTAAGTTGCGCACACTTCCCGAATGGGAAATCTTACTCCGACTGCATCCTTTTCGCCCGTGCCAGTGGTGGTAGCTCAGGCTTTCCTTCCCCGCCGCTGTCCGTGCTCGACGATGAAACGATGGGCAAGGTGATGCGGAAGACTGTACCGTCCTCGGACGTCTTCTCAACCATGACATCTCCTCCGTGGTCTTGGACAATCTTCTGCACCACGGTTAACCCGAGCCCAGTTCCGTTCTCTTTGCCATAGCTAACGAATGGTTCGAAAAGCTTGCCGCGAATCGACTCGGGGATGCCACGACCATTGTCGGAAAGCCGAATCTGCAAGCCCCCCGCGACTTCGCGCAAATCGACGTTGATTCGTCCATCCTCTCCTGCGATCGCTTCACACGCGTTCAACAGCAGGTTGTACAGCGCGCGCTCGAGCTTTTTGGTATCGAACCAACCCGTGCTGTTGCCCTCCTGACGCACCGAGACCCGCACCGCGTGAAAACGTGGATGCGTGCGTACCGCCTGCACGACGCGCTCAACGGATTCCTTTACGCTGCCGTACGTCCGCCGCAGGGATTCCCGGGTACGCGAGAACTCGAGCAAGGAATCGATCAGCTCCGTCATTTGGTTTACGGCAATGCGAATTTCCTGGTAGAGTTCCTCTCGTTGATCGGTCGACAGGCGGCTTTCGCACAGGAATTCGGCGTTCGCCACGATCGCCGCCAGCGAATGCCGCAGATCATGCGACACCGAACTGGCCATTCGTCCGATCGTGGCCAATCGCTCCGCATCGATCAACTCCTGTTGAGTTTTCAGCAGGCTGGCCCGCATTCGATTGAACGCCCCGGTGACTTCCGCAACTTCGTCGCCTCCGCGGGCGTCCAGTTGATAATTAAAGTCGCCTCGCCCCAAAGCCCGCACACCAGCTACCAGGTTTCCCAGCGGCCGGGTAAAGGTGTGCGAAATGAAGAACACCAGCGCGCTTCCTCCCAGCACCGCGGTCAATCCCAGAGCCAGCAGCAGGCGGTTAAGGCTATCCAAAAAAGCAGTGGCCTGGTCGTAGGATTTGAGCACGCTCAAGCGGACCGAAGGCGCCTGATCGGCGGCAAGCTCCAACGAGGTCGCGAGGAAACGTTCGTCTCCCAGTTGCACCTGTTCCGGCTCGGGAACGCCCGGCGCAGAATGCACGATCGGATGCCGCGAAAGTTCAGCTTCGTGTGCGGGATCCAGAGTGCTCCTGACGATAGCGTCGCCGTAGTAGAAAGCCACCTGACTGGCCGCAATCCGGCTGACTTGCGATGCCACGGTGTCGTCAATCTCATAGCCGATTACCAGCAATCCCAGGAGATTGTTTTTCGCCGCCGGACCGGAATAGATCGGCTTCAGAAAAACCTGGTACAGATGCTGCGCCCCAAACCACCACTGGCCTGAGCCCTCTTGATTCGACGGATGGCTCAGTGCCTGTTGTGCCATCTCCCGCGAAAAACCTGGCGTGGCCGTGTGCAGTGCCACGACTTTGCCGGTTCTGTCCGCCAGCACAAAAAGATCGCTGCCTCCAAGGCGCCACAAGTCGGTCGATCCATCCTGAATCGTGGCCTCATGCTGAGTGGTCATGAGCGCCCGCAAATTAGGCAGATCGGCGAGTAGCTCGGCCAGGTGGGTGAGCGTAAGTTCGCGTTCGCGGTGAAAGTTCTGGTAGGTGCTGACGGAGTTATGGAGGTCGGCGAAAATGCTCTTTTTCACCTGCGCCTGAACGCTGCGGCGCACCAGCAGCAGGCTGGTACAGGTGAGGCCGGCTGAGATCAGTAGCATGGAGAGCAGAAACTTGGTCCGCATCCGAAGTTTCATCACGCTCACCTCTCCCCGCGCTTCCACACTTCGCAGCCTTGGGAGTCAACGTACAAACTTGTAACCCATGCCATGAACCGTCCGGAAATGTATCGGGTTGGTCGGATCAGCTTCCAGCTTTTGCCGCAGCTTTAGAATATGATTATCCACGGTGCGGGTGGAAGGATAATTCTGGTAACCCCACACTTCATTGAGCAACTCATCCCGTGAGATCACCCGCTCTGCATTCTGTATCAGAAATTTCAAGGTCTTGAATTCCTGGGCGGTGAGCACTACCGGCTCTCCATTGCGGTTCACTTCCATCTTGGTGAAGTCAACTGAGATTCCAGCAAAAGTCACTACGTCGCCGGTTCCGGTCCGGACCGTGCGTCGTAAGGCCGCCCGCACCCGCGCCAGCAGTTCTCGCGGGCTGAAGGGTTTGGTCACATAGTCGTCCGCGCCCAATTCCAGGAGCAATACCTTGTCCGAAACATCGCTACAGGCGCTTAGAATAATAATAGGAACCGTGGGCGCCTGCTGTTTGATTTCCCGGCAAACGTCCCGGCCGGACATGAGAGGCAATCGCAAATCAAGCACGATGGCAGCCGGCGCAGCCCGGCGGAAAGCCTCCAGTGCCGACTGGCCGTCGGCGGTGATTTCGATCTCGAATCCCTCCGTCTCAAACAATCGCCTCAGGGCTTTCTGCACGGCATGATCATCTTCAACGACCAGAATTCTCTCCATCGTGTTCGCCCCCGGGCTAAGGTACGGTAACGGCTTGCGCAGGATGCCTGGGGCACCCTGTAGCGTCGCATCTTGGGTTGTTTCTACTCGAATCATAAAAGCTCCAGAATCGCCAATCTATCGCATCAACACCGGACAAGCTTACTACCAGCGGCGCGCCAATCGGCGTCCGGGACCAACTGTTGACAATGTTTTTACAATCTCAAGACAATTGCAGCCCCTGGACACGCCCCCGGAGGCGAATTGACGCTTCCTTGCGCTTATTCGGGATTGGTTCGGTAAGACCATGAAACCTGGCCGCCATCGGAGTTTGCCATCCCGCGTGCGCTTTCAATCAAATGATGAGTGGGAGCGAGCGTACAAACAGGATCCGTCGCGCTGGCATCGCCGGTGAGCAGAAAAGCCTGGCAACGGCAGCCGCCGAAGTCCTCGGCCCGACGCTCGCAGCTTCGACATGGCTCGGGCATCCATTGCTCCCCGCGAAAGCGCTGGAAGGCCTGAGATTCTTGCCATATCCATTCCAAGGAATGCGCTCGCACATTGTCAAAGGTCATGCTCGGAATCACGCCTGCAGCATGGCAAGGCAGCGCCTGACCGGCAGGATCGAGCAAAATCAGACGCCGGCCCCATCCTCCCATGCACGCCTTGGGGTAGCGCGCATAATAATCCGGCACCACGCAATCAATTCTCATCCGGCCCGAAAGGCGTCCTTGCGCAGCTTCGACGATGCGAAGGCAGTTTTCAAGTTGCTCACGAGTGGGAATCAACGTATCCCGATTCTTCAAAGCCCAACCGTAGTACTGCGCGTGGGCTATCTCCAGACGATCCGGCTTTAGCTGTTCCGCAAATCCAATCATTTCCTCGAGATGGTCGAGGTTCTGCCGATGCACCACCAGATTCACCGTGAAAGCAATCGGGAACCGGCGAATCGCCTCCGACAGAACAACCTTGTGGGCGTGCGCCCTCGCGCCCGCAATCCAATTCGCCGGCTGGTCCCGCGAATCTTGGAAACTGAGTTGAATGTGGTCGAGCCCTGCATCCACTAACGAAGCGAGTCGCGATTCCGGCAAGCCAATCCCCGATGTGATCAGGTTGGTATAAAGACCTGTGCTGTGCGCACCTTCGACCAGATCTTTAAGATCAGGCCTCGCCACAGGCTCGCCGCCAGTTAAGTGGAGATGAACAATCCCGAGCCCTCGGGCTTCCTTAAATACGCGAATCCAATCCTCGGTCGAGAGTTCGGCCTTGGCGCCAATCATCTGCAGCGGATTCGAGCAGTAAACGCAATGCAGCGGACAGCGATGCGTCACTTCGGCAATAAGGGCAAGAGGATTGAGAACCATTAGCTATCCTGAGCCGTTTTAGCTGCAATCTTGCCGCAAGAGGCCCGCTCTTTCTTCAGGCAGGTCCCTTGTTCCTGTACGAGGCTCGAATACATAAGTGAGAAAGGCCAGACCGACAACCAGCAGGTGAAGCAAGGTTTGATGTCGACACTCGAAATCACTCGCTCTCATTCGCCGCCCCGTTCCTCACATCACACGAAAATAATAGACGCTCTGTCGCTGGTTCAGTAATCGACGATACGTTTCTGCTGTAGAGCTTCCAGAAAACTGACCACGTCTTCCCGAATCTTCACGGGATCGCCTCCGCTGAACGCCGCTGAGAGCGCGGCCACAATCTCCTCAACCGTGCGTCGCCCGTCACAAAGTTCTAGAACTTTCTGCCCTGTCCCTTGAACCCGAATCATGCCTTCGGGAAAAAGCACGACGCGTTCCTCGCCCTGCGTGCCCCACCGGCAACCGGGGGCAAAGCGGGGCTGGCTGGAATCCAAAGGACGAGCCACCCTAGGACTCCTGAATCCGAAACGCTCCCGGCGGCGGCCATCCCGGCTCGACGTAGGCAAAGTAGAGCGCGTCCAACTGCGCCCACAGAATGTCGCATTTTGCCTGCAAGGCTGCGATTGCCATTTCTTGCTCGGCCCGGGTTCGTGCATTCTCGGTAACAAACTGCAATGCGAATCGCGCATCCTCTGGGGCCTGATCGAGACGCGCCGTAAAATAATCGAGCCCGCCGGAAAGCCATGGATAGTGCTGCCGCAAACGATCCATGCGCAGCGTGATCAGGTCGCGGGAAAACATTTCCGTCAGCGATGAAGCCACGGCCTCCAGGAAGCTCCGGCTGCGGACCAGACTCAGGTAAGCATCCACGGCATACCGCGTCGCCGGCAATACTTCTTCGCCGCGCATCACCAGCTCGCGTTCAAGCCCGGTAGCTTCCGCCAGTTTGATCCAGCGCTCAATGCCGCCCGCCTGAGTCGCATCACCATCGTGATCGACTACGCGCTTCCGCCACACTCGGCGAAAATCAGGGTCGTCGCTGCGGGAGAGAATGATCGAATCTTTGATCGGGATGATGCTTTGATAGTAATAGCGGTTGAGCGCCCAAGCCTGCAACTGCCCCCGGCTCAACTGGCCTTCATGCATCATCAAGTGAAACGGATGCCGGTGGTGGTAACGCTCTTCCCCTACCTGCCGCAGGCGAGCCTTCAACTCCTCAGCCGAGAGCATGGGCGAATCGCACAATATTTCCGCCGCTCGTTCCGCTCTCACAAATCGAAACTCCATCCGTCCTCCGCCACTTCCCAACCCGCAGCGCGGACTTCCGCATACTCAGGGCCAGATTCATCCAGCACGGGATTAGTGTTATTCACGTGCACAAGAACTTTCCGCGGACCACGCAAACCCGCCAGCTTGCGCAAACTTCCCTCTGCGCCAGATATCGGAACGTGTCCCATTTCGCGCGCCGTCGAACCGCCCCCTTGGACTCGAATCAATTCGTCATCGCTCCAAAAAGTTCCATCAAACAGAAGCAGGTCGGCTTCATCCAGACGCCGCAGGAGCGAATCATCTATGTCCGGGACCGCAGGCATGTAAGCGAGCCGTTTACCCGACGACGATGTCAGTATCGCACCCAGCAAAGCTTCCTCAGACTTGAGGCTCGCAATACGCTCGTGCGAAACATAAGCTGGAAAGCGATCCCCCAGCGAGAACACGTCGCAGTCGACTCCCACTCCTCTCTCACCGTGCAAACTGAAGCGGCCGTCACAACTGATGTCGATCCACGATACCTGATCGGGCACACGATTCAGCATGGCGAACATGCTGTTGTCTTCTTGCAGGATGCGCCGGATCGAAGGTGTGCAATAAATTCGGAAGGGTTGCAATTCGCGGAGAGATAGCAATCCCGCCACTTGATCGATATCACCGCTGGTCAGCAGAACGCTAGAGATGGGAGAATCCCGGCCCGCATTTCGCGGATGAAGCGCTGGCGTTGCTTCGATCTGCAACCGCAGATCGGGAGAGGCGTTTAGCAGGAACCACGCACAATCATCACTGCTGATCGCGACTTCTGTCTGAGTTCGGCTCTTGCCAGCGAAAGTTCCAGCGCGTAACGACTCGCAGTTGCGGCAGTTGCAGTTCCACTGCGGAAAACCACCGCCGGCGGCCGAGCCCAGAATCTTTATGTGCATCCGCTACGACGATTACAGTGCGGCGGAGGCGTAAGAGTTGATTTCACAGTTCAACGCCACTTCTTCAAACGTCGGTGCTGTCCATTCCATGATTTCTACCCCAGAACGACTTTAAGTTGCCCGCCTAGTATACAATCCGCCACCGAATTGATCGACGAAAATCTTAGCCATAGAAATCACTTATTTTCAACGGCTTAGTGCAAGGTTACTTTGGGGTACGTCCCTTATCTAGTTGGTGTCATGTCCTTACGTCAGGCTTGTACTTAGACCAAGCATGATTTCAACTATCCATTGGCCCTCCCGTATAAATCCAATGAGGATTAGCGTTTTGGAGCGACTGTGGTAGAAGATCCGAAGTGGGAGTTGGCTATTCTGGCGACGGTTCAGGGCTTCTACGAGAAGCTCCTGCAAGAGTCTGTGGGCGGAGAAGTTCCCGTCCCGGCCGGGCTCGAGGCAATCTCCCTGCAGAGCGACGACAGCGTCATGGAAACTTTGTCCAGCATGCATCGCTGGCTGCGTTTGCTCGACCTGGCCATTACGCCCGCCATGCTGCGGCGGGCTTTCACGCCCGACACAGACCCTGAAATCGCCGAAGCGATGCTCCGTTACTTCACCCGCAACCGCGAGACAACCGAAGTCCATCGCGACAAGACAGACCTGATCACGACTTTCCTGTATCGTCATCCGCGCGTTCCCGGCCAGTGGGAGCGCCGCGGTTACGGCCTCGACGGTTCCCTGCCACTGTCGCCGTTCGAGATCGCATTGCTCGAGATTCTTGCCGACGCCGATGTTCCCTCGTTGACCGAGGAGCACGTGCAAACCTTGCGCCTCTTCGACCATCTCCAGCAGGAAGCAGAGAACTTCCACGATCTCAACGCCCTGCTCGATTCCGGCATCATCGCTCGGGTGCGCGAACTCAAGCAGTCTCTCGATGCATCTTTCTACCATCCCGGCGCTCTGGCCACGATTGCTCCTTACAACACTGCCTTTGGCAAGAAATTTGATGCCCTGTTTCATCAGTCCGCTGCTGAGATCAAGAGCTTTGCAGAAGTGGTTGAGGAACAAGGCGGCAGCATTTTGGGGAACGTCGACGGCGTGGACGTCACCGTTGAACATATTGCGGCATTGGAGGAAAGCGCGCTGCTTCGCATCGACTACGGCGCTGCACTCGAAAAGTTCAAACGCATTTCGAAATTAAAGAAGACTCTGGACCAGCGCCCGCCCATCCGCCGCAGCCCGCGCCTGGTACGGCCGGCGGCGAAGGCGAATGTGAATACTCCGGCCAAAATAACCTTGATCCCCAGCAAGCGTCCCGTGCTCGATGTGCACGCCATGCGCGCGGCAGTAACTCCGCAGCAAATTTCGACCGAAGAAAGCAAACTGCTAAGAATCGAAGAGTCGATTCGTATTTTTGTGCGCGTAGCCGACCCGAAATTCCGCCAAGTAGTTCCCATGCGATTCTTCAATCTTCTGCTCACGCCCGCCGAAGCCGATGCGTATTGCGCCGACTATCTGGAAGAAAAAAGCTTGCGAGCCGGCGTGGCGCGCGTGATGTTGCGCCTTGTTGCGGTGGTAGCACGCATGACGACCGAACTGGAAGAACTCAAGCGCGCCGAGAATTCCGCATCGTTATGGAAGCTGCACGCAGACTCGATGGTCGTCCTGCTCGAAATCGGCCGCTCGGTAAACCAGAACGCCGAACGCGTGATGACGCTGGCTGAACAACGCGGCGCCAAAGTTGAGGCGGACAAGATCCGCCCCCCCCTGCAAAAGCTGCAAGATTGCTCCGAGTTAGTCGAGAAAACACTGGCCGGAATTCCGCAGGAAAAGACGCTGGGCGCCAGCGCCAGTTGACTTTGGATTTTCCCACACTGGAAACGCAGTTTACTTAGTACCGGGCACCCCCTCCCCCTTTTGTCTACAAAATCCAGAAAATAAAGGATCAGTTCCGGCATGGTACCCGGCAAGCTTGGTCAATGAGCGATATCG
>Ga0209415_10012399_pt1 | contig 14200 bp, 14 predicted proteins | sample PeaSoiSIISIP2007_FD_187696 | JGI IMG/M metagenome (GOLD analysis project Ga0209415, IMG submission 187696) | Peat soil microbial communities from Weissenstadt, Germany - SII-SIP-2007 (SPAdes) (version 2) | ecosystem: Environmental > Terrestrial > Soil > Wetlands > Peat | place: Germany... | reverse complement strand
TAGCCGCGGCCACGGATCATGTATTCGGTCTCGGTCATCTCGATCGTGCGACCGCCGACATCCTGGTTGCTGGCGCGAATGGCGTCGCCTACGCGCTCAAGCGGGATGCCGAAGGCTTGCAGCTTCTGCGGATCGACCACCACTTGGTACTGCCGCTCGAAGCCGCCGACGCTCGCCACCTCGGCGACCCCCTTGGCGGTGACAAGCTGGTAGCGCACGAGCCAGTCCTGAATGCTGCGCAGTTCGGCGAGCGTGCGCTGCGCGCCCAGCACGACATACTCATAAACCCACCCGGCGCCGCTCGCGTCCGGGCCGAGGGTCGGCGTGATACCTTCGGGCAGGCGCTTGGCCGCGAAATTGAGATATTCGAGGACGCGGCTGCGCGCCCAATAGAGATCGGTACCGTCCTCGAACACCACATAGACGAAGGACACGCCGAAATTCGAGAAGCCGCGCACCACCTTCGCATGCGGTACCGCGAGCAACGCGGTTGCCAGCGGATAGGTCACCTGGTCTTCGACCACCTGCGGCGCCTGACCCGGATACTCCGTGTAGACGATCACTTGCGTGTCCGAGAGGTCAGGCAGGGCATCGAGCGGCGTGTTGGCGAGCGACCAGAGGCCAAGCCCGGCCAGCATCAGCGTGGCAAGGATGACCAGCATCCGATTGCGTGCCGAAAGGGCGATGAGCCGGGCAATCATGGCTTGCTTCCCGACGCGCCGGCGGGAGCCAGGTTCACGGGCGGCGCCGCCAAGCCTTGCAGGGCAGTGCGCAGATTGCTCTCGGCATCGATCAGAAAGTTGGCGCCCGTCACCACCTTCTCGCCGGCCGTTACGCCATCAAGGACCTGCACCCAATCATCGCCTTGCGCCCCGAGGCGCACCGGACGCGGCTCGAACCGGCCTTCACCGCGATCGATGAGCACCACCTGGCGCGTGCCACTGTCGATGACGGCCGAGGTCGGAACGGCAAGTGTCGGCCCCACCGTCGCCGGTGCCGCAATCTGCACGTTCGCATACATCGCGGCGCGCAGAAACTGGTCGGGATTCGGTATGACGATGCGCACACGCGCCGTGCGCGTCTCGGCGGATAGCGACGGATAGATGAAATCCACCGTGCCGGTGAACGTCCGCCCGGGGAAAGCGACGAAGCTCGCCTCAGCCTGCGCGCCCGGCTGCACCTCGCCGAGGTCCTGTTCCTGCACCTCGGCGATCAGCCAGACATCTGCGAGGTCAGCCGTCTTGTAGAGCGGCTGCCCTGGCTCGATGCGCATACCTTCCTGCACCGGCTTGTCGATCACGACACCGTCGGCCGGCGCGCGCACCGCGATGCGGCGGGACGCCTGCCCGGTGCGGCGCAACCGTGCGATCTCGTCGTCGGGGACATCGAGCGCACGCAGACGCTGCAACGACGCGGCCACCAGAACGCCGGCATCGCCGTGCCGCGTGCTGCCGGCCATGGCGCCGCCCATGCGTGCCGCGACAAGATATTCCTCCTCCGCCTCAACGAGATCGGGCGCGTAGATTTCGGCGAGCACCTGGCCGCGGCGGACAGGATCGCCGGTCGCGGCAACCGCCAGATGTTCGATCCAGCCCGCGACCTTGGTGGTGACGGTGGCGAGGTGACGCTCGTCGAACTGCACACTTCCGGTCGCCCGCACCGTGCGGGTGAGGGTGGGACGGAAAACGACCTCCGCCGTGCGCACGCCGAGCGTCTGCAAGCGGCCAGGGCTGATGCGGACGGTGCCCGGCACATCGCCCGCGCCGTCCCCGTCGGCATAGACAGGCGTGTAGTCCATGCCCATCGCATCCTTCTTGGGCACGGGCGAGGTGTCCGGCAGGCCCATCGGATTGCGGTAGTAGAGGATGCGGCGCTCGCCGCCCGCTTGCTTCGCCATCGGAGCGGGCGGGGCGGCCGCCTGAGCCGTCGCGCCCTCGACGAAGACCGGCTTGTAGTCACGCCCGTCCGCCGTCTTCGACGGGCCGGCAGCATAGAACGGCTTACCGTCCGGATCCTGGTAGTAGAGCGGAGGCTGTGCCGAATCATCGGCGTAGGCGATGCCGACCAAAGCGATTCCGATCGCCGCGCAAGCCAGAAAAATGGGCCGCATCACAGGTTACCTCCGACCAGGCGTTCGATCGCGGCGAATTCGACATGTTCATCGAGCTGGGTCTGAAGAAGGCGAAGCTCGACCTCGTGAATCTGGCGCTCGGCGGTGATCGCCGCGGTCAGATCACCCTTCCCCTGGCTGTAGTTGGCCAGCACCGTCTCGAACGTTGCTCGGGCCTGCGGCATCACCTCGCGCCGCAATAGCGCCTCTGTCGCACGCGCGGCACGCAGCTTGGCGACAGCCTCGCCCAAGGCACCCTCGATCTCCAGCACAGCGGCGTCGTACCTTTGCTGCGTCGCCCCGAGCTGTGCCGCCGCCTCGTGCTGCCCTGAGGCCTCGCGGCCCCAGGGAATCGGGATATTGAACCCGATGGTGGCCGCGAAACCGACCGGCTGGTTGTTGGTCTGGATCATCGGTCCCCCGCCGATCGTCAGGTCCGGATACCAGGCCTTGTCCGCCAAGCTGCTGCGGGATCTGGCCGCCGCAATCGCTGCGTTGCTGGCCGACAAGGAGGGATTGGCCGCGCGCGCGCGGTCGACCAACGCCGCGAGGACTGGCTCCGCGGTGGGCATCGGTCTCACCCGCGTCGGCTCGGCCAGCACCGCGTCGGCAGCTCGCCCGACCAGGACGTTGAGGCGCGCGCGCGCAGCGCCTTTCTCACCCTCCAGCCTGACCGTCTCGGTTTTGGCGGTCGTCTCCTCGCCGAGCGCCTGGATGACGGCGGTCTGGTCGCCACCGCCCTGACCGTAGCGGGCGGCGGCGGCCGCGCGCATGCGGCGCGCCAGCTCGCCGACCTCCCGGTTCACCGCGATATCGCGGCTGATCAGGTAGTATTGCGCGTAGGCGACCTTGATCTTCTCGTCGATTTCGTCCTGCACCGCTCGCTCCCGCCCGCGGGCGGCGTCGACGTCGGCGAGTGCCGCTTCGCGGCGCAGGCTGCGCTTGCCCCACAGCGGGAAGGACTGGGACAGCATCACTGTATGTGCGCTCATGACGCCGGGGTTTTTGTAGTATTGGTAACTGTCGCTGATCATCGGGTCATCGAGCGCGTCGGCGCCGTCGGCCTTGGCCGCGGCGGCTGCCGTCTCGAGGGCCGCCGCGCGCAAGGCGGGGCTCAACTGCCGCACCGCGGCGAGCAGGCTCTCCACATTCGCGCCAAGCGCTGCCGTGCCGTCCTGCGCAAGCGCAGGGCGGACAAGAACAACGGACGCGGCGATCAGGACGCAAGCGGCCCGCGCTGCGGCGGACAGGCCGGGGGGAAAGCGCATGTCACTTACCGAGCTTGACGGGAAGCGTGGCGCGGACCGTCTCGGCCTCGCCCTGCACCTTGGCCGCCAGCTTCAGCTCCCAATTGCCGGCCGCCATGCCCAGTTCGATCTGAAAGGTGTACAGGCCCGGCTGCGATGCCGGCATCGCCTTCACCGGCGCGGTCATGGTCGGCATGCCGTCGGGTCCCATATCGGCCATGCTCTGGAAGATGACGGCGTTGCTTACCGGCTTCTTGTCCGGCACATGCACAAGCCGGAGCGTAACGTTGCTCTTGCCCGGTCCGGCGGACTGCACCTGCACGACTTCGAAGTGGTAGTCGGCGGAGGCGGCGCGAACTGGAGTGGAAATCAGCGCCGCGGTCGCGACGAGGCAGGCGCCCGCGAGGGCGCGGGTGGTGTGAAGAGTCACGATCATATCTCTCTTTCCGCGGCCGTCGATGATGGCCGCATGTCACCTGAGGCGACGCCAAGCGTCATCCGCTCGAGGTCGCAGGAGCTCGCTCGAACCTGTCCGCGGAAGCTGCGCACGCAATGGCACGCATCATTGGAGACCACTGGTCAAGCGAGAGCAAAGCGTCACCGACTTGCGTCGGCGCGCTTTAATTCAGGCGCGGGATATGGGAGGGCCGAGCGCCGGCCGGATCGTGCGGCCGTGCAGGGAATCGAGTGAACCTGAGTAGGTCACCGGGGACCAGGCGATGCTGGTCGAGGCGGCAAGGTCGGGCGCCGGCAAGCTGACCATGAACACACAGCCAAGATCGGTCATGCATGTGGGCATCTTGCCCTTGCACGGCATTTCATGACTTGTGCCATCCTGCTGATGCATCATGCCGCTGCCCATCTCGACCGCAGCGGCATTGGCAATAGGCATGGCGGCAAGAATCGTAGCGCTCAGATAAGCGCTCATAATCAGCAGGGCAAAAAATCGGCGTAGCAGTCGCACCAGCATCCTCAAGAGATACGCCACTTTCCGGTCTGGATCAAGGCGATCGACCGCAGGGTGCGGCGTCTGGAAGGAAGCCGAGGAGATGGTCCGCCGCACGGCCGTTACGCTGCATGATATCGAAATCGCTGACATGGACAGAGCCGAGGCCGCCGTGCGAGCGAAGCGGCACGTTATCGAGCGTGTGCCGAGCATCATGATCGAAGGCCAGCTCGCAAGTCGCTGCACCTCAGCCGGCCCTGACGAGGCCGTGTTACGTACCGCGCTCGGTCGCTGAGCGAGGCATGGTGATTCGGTCTCGTGGGATGTCGATCAATGCTACGGCAAATTCCTAGAATGGGTCAGAAGGGACCGGACGCCCGACTCGGGCGTAGAACGGTATCGGATCGTGGACTGACTCGCGAACCGTCCGATTCATACGCCACTCCGTCCCAGCTTGCGCGCCCCAAAAACTCAGACTTGCTGTCCATCCCCAAATCCCTGCTGATCTTCCGTCGCCATGAATGCGACCAAGATCCTCTGGGGCCAAGTGCTCCTCGTCAGCGCCGTCGTGATTGCCTTTATCTGGGCAGCGACAGAATGGACGGCATGGAAGCTGGGCTTCCAGCCGCAGCTCGGCCACCCTTGGTTCGAGATCTTCAGCTGGCCGGTCTATCAGCCGCCGGCCTTCTTCTGGTGGTGGTTCGCCTACGACGCCTATGCGCGCGAGATATTTATCGAAGGCGCCTACATCGCGGCGTCCGGCGGCATCGCCGCGGTCGTCGTGGCCATCGCCATGTCGGTCTGGCGGGCGCGGGAGGCCAAACGGGTCACGACCTATGGCTCCGCCCGATGGGCTGAAGCTCGTGAGGTGCGCGCGGCCGGCTTGCTTAACCCCGATGGCGTGCTCCTCGGTCGCTGGCGCAACGACTATCTCCACCACGACGGTCCCGAGCATGTGCTCTGCTTCGCGCCGACCCGAAGCGGCAAGGGCGTCGGCCTGGTCGTCCCAACGCTGCTGACGTGGCCAGGCTCCGCGATCGTCCACGACATCAAGGGCGAGAACTGGACGCTCACCGCCGGCTGGCGCGCGCGGTTCGGACGCGTCCTGTTGTTCGATCCGACCAATACGCAAAGTGCGGCCTACAATCCGCTGCTGGAGGTTCGGCGCGGGGAGTGGGAGGTGCGCGACGTCCAGAACATCGCGGACGTGCTGGTCGATCCGGAAGGCGCGCTGGAACGGCGGAATCACTGGGAGAAGACCAGCCATTCGCTCCTGGTCGGCACGATCCTGCATGTCCTCTACGCCGAGCCGGACAAGACGCTCGCCGGCGTCGCCAATTTCCTCTCCGACCCCAAGCGGCCGATCGAGACGACGCTGCGGGCGATGATGACGACGACGCATCTGGGTCAACGCGGCGTGCATCCCGTCGTCGCGAGCGTCGCGCGCGAGCTACTGAACAAATCGGAAAACGAGCGCTCCGGCGTGCTGTCGACGGCCATGTCGTTCCTGGGACTCTATCGTGATCCCGTGGTCGCGGCCGTAACGCGCCAGTGCGACTGGCGCATCCGCGATCTTGTCGAGAGCGGGCACCCGGCAACGCTCTATCTCGTTGTACCCCCGTCCGACATCAGCCGGACCAAGCCACTTGTCCGGTTGATCTTGAACCAGATCGGCCGGCGGTTGACCGAGGAGCTGGAGTCAAAGTGCCGGCGCCATCGGCTGCTGCTGATGCTCGATGAGTTCCCAGCGCTGGGTCGGCTCGATTTTTTCGAAAGCGCTTTGGCCTTCATGGCCGGTTATGGCTTGAAGGCATTTCTGATCGCCCAAAGCCTGAACCAGATCGAGAAGGCCTACGGCCAGAACAACTCGATCCTCGACAACTGCCATGTCCGCGTGAGCTTCGCCAGCAACGACGAGCGGACCGCCAAACGCGTATCTGACGCGCTCGGCACCGCCACCGAAATTCGTGATGCCAAAAACTATGCGGGCCATCGGCTGAGTCCATGGCTCGGCCACTTGATGGTCTCCCGCCAGGAGACCGCGCGGCCGCTGCTGACGCCCGGCGAGGTGATGCAACTCCCACCCGACGACGAGTTGGTGCTCGTCTCCGGCTGTCATCCGATCCGCGCCAAGAAGGCGCGTTACTACGAGGATCCGCAATTGCGGACGCGAATCCTGCCGCCACCCAAGCCCTCTCGCTCGGCGGAATCCGCCAGCCACTCCCCCATGACGCGCCCGGCGCACAGCGACGATTGGGCAGGGTTGATAGTTGCGGCTCCGGTGCAATCCGATGATCCTGACAACGCCGGTATTCGGCGCGAGCCCGAACTTCCCGAGCACGAAGAGATCGCCCCGGAGCCCCGCCAGCCGGCGCAGGAATTCGAGTTGGCGGATGACGACGCAGATGACGCCCCCCAGCGTCTCCGCGTCCTGCAGGGCCAGATCCGCAACATCGCCCGGCAGGTCTCGCTCGATCCGGCCGACGACATGGGGCTGTGACGCATGCGCACCAAACACACCTTCCGCCTGCCGCCGGATCTCGCCGGCAAGCTGGCCGACTACGCGACGCGCAAACGCGTGCCGCAGGCGCTCGTGGTGGAAACGGCGCTCGCCTCACACCTGTCGCCGGATGGCGCCGATCGATTGGAGGCCGCGCTCGCACGTCGGCTCGACCGCATGACGCGACAGATCGAGCGCCTCGAACGGCTCGTCACCATCTCGAACGAGGCGTTGGCGCTGTTCGTACGCTTCTGGCTGACAAGCACCCCGCCATTGCCGGATACAGCCCAAGCGGCAGCGCAGGCGAAGGGCCGGGAGCGTTATGACGGCTTCGTTGAAGCCTTGGGTCGACGACTGGCGCGTGGTCGGACGCTCGCCGATGAAGTCAGCCGCGATGTCGAAGCGGTCTCGCCGCGAAGTGACGGCCCGGCTCTCGATTCAGTCGATTGATTTCCGACTTGCGGTCCGACGCAGATGCTTGGCATCACTGGGGCGATGGGTAGCGGCTTGAGGCGGTGCCGCCGATGGGTGAAGTCGAGTATGATGGCCTACGCCCTGCAACCGGCGATCACACGATTAGCCCAAGGCAGTCCGACGTAAATCGCGTGAGGGATTTGGCCAGGCCAGTTGCTTGGGTACGGCATTTGGATTGAAGGCGCTGACGATGACGTTCAAGAAAGATGGCTTCCTGTCGCCCACGATGGACGAGTTCCGAAGGTCGCTGAGGGAAGTTCCGGCCTACAAGCTGTGGCTCGAGTTTGCGGAAGAACTGAACCGCCTCGGCTGGGACATGCTTGAAAATCATGAAACGCCAACCACCGAAAACCAATTGCTGATCATATCCGTGCTATTCGTACGGGCTCACCAGTCCTTTCAAGCGGCGATCATGCTTATCGAAAAGGGCTTGCTCGCGGACGCGCGCGTCGTGCTCCGCAGCGCTGTCGAAGGGGCGATGGCGCTAAACGCCCTGGCCAACGACGCGACCTTCGATATGCAGCTCATCGAGGCACACCTCCACAACCAGAGGAAGACCGCCCGAATTGTGCTGAACACGCCTGAATACCGATCTGGCTACACTGCGGCCGAGATTGCTCCGATGGAAGCCACTATCAAGGAGGTTTCTGATAAGGAGACTGCGGTTGGCCGAGAGTTTCGCGACATCACATGGGCCACGGTGGCCGCGAAGCACTGTCGCGACCTGTACGACCTCCTTTATCGCTCGCTATCAAACGACGGGACTCATACCAACATCAACGCGATCCACCGGTTTCTCGAATTCGACGGCTCCAGCCAGCTGACAGGCTTACGGTTTGGGCCGAACACGCGAGATATGGTTGACGTGCTGAAAATGGCCTGCCTGATGTTCATTTGGGCGGCCGATCCATTTGCTCGCGCTCACGCCTTACAATTCCGGCCGAATATCGCGTGTAAGTTGAGCCAATTTGATGGAATGCCAGGCGAAGAACCGCCAGATGTTTCGGTCTTAGCGCATTTCGACGACTAGGCACGGGAGCCAGCTTTATACTCACCGACACTGCCGTGATCTGCGTGCCGCGCCTGATGCGGACCCTGTGGGAGCCGCTGCGGATGTCCGCACCTCGCTCATTTGCGTGGTTCGATCAGCGGGACTGAGCCGCGGTCCCCTATCCCCATTGCCAAACCTCTAGCCATCTCACCGGGTAGGCCCAGCTCTCAGCGCAAGCGATCGTGCCGTCCACAAGTCTTTCTACCCCACGGCCCTACGCCCCCATCAGCCTTGTTGCGCTTCCCCATTGCCGGCTCTTTCTAATCAACCCCGGTGATCAATCCGCCTCGACGAGGCGTGTTTTCGGGGTTCGCAGTGACGACGATCTCGTTCCGCTCAGAAGCCTTCGCCCGCGGTGCGCGCATGCTGCGCACCGCGCTTGGCCCCGCGATCGCCGGCTATCTCGAAGATCCCAGCATCGTCGAGGTGATGCTCAATCCCGATGGCCGGCTCTGGATCGACCGGCTATCGGGCGGTCTCGAAGACACTGGCTGCCGCGTCACCCCGGCCGACGCCGAGCGGATCGTGCGGCTTGTCGCCCATCATGTCGGCGTCGAGGTTCATGCCGGCAGCCCGCGCGTCTCCGCCGAGCTGCCGGAAAGCGGGGAGCGGTTCGAGGGTCTGGTGCCGCCGGTCGTGGCGGCGCCGTGCTTCGCCATTCGCCGCCCGGCCGTCGCGGTCTTCACCCTCGGCGACTATGTCGAGGCCGGTATCATGTCCGGCGCGCAAGCCGAGTTGCTTCGCGTGGCGGTCCGGGAACGGAAGAACATCCTCGTCGCCGGCGGCACCTCGACGGGCAAGACGATGCTGGTCAACGCGCTGCTTGCCGAGGTCGCCAAGACCGGCGACCGGGTGGTGCTGATCGAGGATACCCGCGAGCTGCAATGCGCCGCGCCCAACCTCGTGGCGCTGCGCACCAAGGACGGCGCGGCATCGCTGTCCGATCTCGTCCGCTCGTCCCTGCGGTTGCGGCCCGACCGTATTCCGATCGGCGAGGTACGCGGCGCCGAGGCGCTCGATCTCCTGAAGGCATGGGGCACCGGCCACCCCGGCGGGGTCGGCACCTTGCACGCAGGCTCGGCCATCGGTGCGCTGCGCCGCCTCGAACAGCTCATCCAGGAAGCCGTCGTCACCGTCCCGCGCGCGCTGATCGCCGAGACCATCGACCTCATCGCGGTTCTCGCCGGCCGCGGCTCCGCGAGAAGGCTCGCCGAACTCGCCGCGGTGAAGGAACTCGGCCCAACCGGCGACTACGTCCTCACCCCAGCAGGAGAACCGTGATGCTGTTCAACCGTGTCCGCCATCGCTTCGCACTGGCCTACGCATTCGCCTTTGTCGCGCTCGTCTCGTCACCCGCATACGCGGCCGGCTCCAACATGCCGTGGGAGCAGCCGCTGACACAGATCCTGGCGTCGATCCAGGGTCCGGTCGCCAAGGTCGTCTCGGTGATCGTGATCATCATGACCGGCCTGACGCTGGCCTTCGGCGAAAGCTCCGGCGGTTTCCGGCGGTTGATCCAGATCGTCTTTGGCCTGTCGATCGCCTTCGCCGCGTCGAGTTTCTTCCTGTCGTTCTTCTCCTTCGGCGGCGGAGCGCTGATCTGATGGACCAGGCCGAGCCCATCACCGGCTTCTATGCGCCCGTTCACCGCGCGCTCACCGAGCAGATCCTGCTCGGCGGCGCGCCGAGGGCGGTGGCGATCGTCAACGGCACGCTCGCCGCCGCCGTCGGGCTGGGCCTGCGCCTTTGGATCGTCGGCGCCGCCATCTGGCTGATCGGCCATGTGGCGGCAGTGTGGGCCGCCAAGCGCGATCCCGCCTTCGTCGACGTGGTGCGCCGGCATCTGCGCTACCCGCCGCATTTGGCCGCGTGAGGCGCGCCCATGATGAACCTTGCTGAATATCGCCGCCGGCCTCAGAGCCTCGCCGATTTCCTGCCCTGGGCGGCGCTGGTCGGAAAGGGTGTGATCCTGAATAAGGACGGCTCGTTCCAGCGCACGGCGCGGTTTCGCGGACCCGATCTGGATTCGGCGACGCCGGCCGAGCTCGTGGCGATCACGTCCCGGCTCAACAACGCCTTGCGCCGCCTCGGCTCCGGCTGGGCGATCTTCATCGAGGCGCAGCGCCAGCCGGCGAACCGCTATCCGAAAGCCGAGTTTCCCGACGCCACCTCCACTCTCGTCGATGCCGAACGCCGGGCGCAGTTCGAGGAGGAAGGTTCCCATTTCGAGAGTCGATATTTCTTCACGCTGCTCTGGCTGCCGCCGGCCGAGGACGCCGCGCGCGCCGAGGCCTGGCTCTATGAAGGACGCGCGCGCGACGGCGCCGATTGGCGCGCGGCGCTGGCCGGATTCATCGACCGCACCGATCGGGTGCTGGCGCTGATCGAGGGCTTCATGCCCGAGGCGGAGTGGCTCGATGATCCCGAGACGCTGACCTATCTGCATTCCTGCATCTCGACCCGTCGCCAGCGCGTGCGCGTGCCCGAAACGCCCATGCACCTCGACGCCATCCTGGTCGATGAGGACCTCTCCGGCGGGCTCGAACCGCGGCTCGGCCGGGCGCATCTGCGCACGCTCACCATCATGGGCTTCCCGTCGCAGACCTGGCCGGGCCTGCTCGACGAGTTGAACCGGCTCGCCTTCCCCTATCGCTGGTCGACGCGCGCGATCTGTCTCGACAAGACCGACGCGGCCAAGGTGCTCGGCCGCATCCGCCGCCAATGGTTCGCCAAGCGCAAGTCGATCACGGCGATCCTGAAGGAGGTGATGACCAACGAGGCGTCGGTGCTGATGGACAGCGACGCAGCCAACAAAGCGCTCGACGCGGACATGGCGCTCCAGGAGCTCGGTTCCGATCTCGTTGGCCAGGCCTATGTCACCGCGACCGTCACTGTTTGGGATGACGATCCCCGCATCGCCGAGGATCGGCTGCGTCTGGTCGAGAAGACCGTTCAGGGCCGCGACTTCACCTGCATGCGCGAGAGCGTCAACGCGATCGAGGCCTGGCTGGGAAGCCTGCCGGGCCACGTCTACGCCAATGTCCGCCAGCCGCCGATCTCAACCCTCAACCTCGCGCACATGATGCCGTTCTCGGCGGTTTGGGCCGGCCCGGAACGGGACGAGCATTTCCAGGCGCCGCCGCTGTTCTTCGGGCGGACGGAGGGGTCAACCCCATTCCGGTTTTCGCTCCATGTCGGCGATGTCGGCCACACGCTGATCGTGGGGCCGACTGGCGCCGGCAAGTCCGTACTGCTGGCGCTGATGGCGCTGCAGTTTCGCCGCTACGCGGGCGCGCAGGTCTTCGCCTTCGATTTCGGCGGTTCGATCCGCGCGGCCACGCTCGCCATGGGCGGCGATTGGCACGATCTGGGCGGTGCGCTGGCCGACGCCATCGCCGAGCCTGTCGCCTTGCAGCCCCTCGCACGGATCGACGATGCCGGCGAACGCGCCTGGGCGGCCGAATGGGTGGCGACGTTACTCGGCCGGGAGGGCGTGACCATCACCCCGGACCTCAAGGAACACCTCTGGTCCGCGCTGACCTCGCTCGCTTCCGCCCCATTGACGGAAAGGACGATCACCGGGCTCTCCGTCCTTCTGCAATCGAACGCTTTGAAACAGGCTTTGCAGCCTTACACCGTCGGCGGTCCCTGGGGACGGCTGCTCGACGCGGAGACCGAGCGCCTCGGCGAGGCCGAAATCCAGGTGTTCGAGACCGAAGGGCTGATCGGCGCGGGTGCCGCGCCGGCAGTGCTCTCCTATCTCTTCCATCGCATCGAGGACCGGTTCGATGGGCGCCCCACGCTGCTCATCGTCGACGAGGGTTGGCTCGCCCTCGACGACCAGGGCTTTGCCGGCCAGCTCCGGGAATGGTTGAAGACGCTGCGAAAGAAGAACGCCAGCGTCATCTTCGCCACGCAGTCGCTGGCCGATATCGACGGCAGCGCTATTGCCCCCGCGCTCATCGAGAGCTGCCCAACACGGGTGTTCCTGCCGAATGAGCGCGCGCTCGAACCGCAGATCGCAACCATCTACCGCCGCTTCGGGCTGAACGATCGCCAGATCGAGATCCTCAGCCGCGCGACGCCGAAACGCGACTATTACTGCCAATCCCGCCGCGGCAATCGCCTGTTCGAGCTGGGCCTGAGCGAGGTCGCGCTCGCCTTCGCCGCCGCGTCGTCCAAGACCGATCAAGCCGCCATCGCCAAAATTACCGCCACCCATGGCCGCGACGGCTTCGCCGCGGCGTGGCTGCGCAGGAAGGGCCTCGATTGGGCGGCGGACATGCTTGTCAACCGTATCCAGGAGGTTCCCCAATGACCACGCGTCGTTTCCGCGCGGCACTCGCCGCCGGCGTTACCGTTCTGACGCTTGGCGTCATGAGCGTCCCCGCCCACGCGCAATGGATCGTCTTCGATCCGAACAACTTCTCGCAAAACGTGCTGACGGCGGCGCGCGAGCTCCAGCAGGTCAACAACGAGATGCAAAGCCTGGAGAACCAGGCGACGATGCTCATCAACCAGGCGAAGAACCTGGCGAGCCTCCCGTACTCGTCCCTGGCCCAGCTCGAGCAGTCGATCACCCAGACGCAGCAGCTTCTCGCGCAGGCGCAACGCATCGCCTACAGCGTCACCACGATCGATCAGGCGTTCACGCAGGTCTATCCGCAGGCCTATTCGAGCTCGGCATCCTCTCCGCAACTCCTTGCCGACGCGCAGACCCGATGGCAGAACTCCCGCGCCGGGTTCCAGGACGCCATGCGTGTGCAGGCGGGTGTGGTGCAGAACCTCGACAGCACCCGCACGCAGATCGACGCGCTGATTTCATCGAGCCAGTCGGCCTCGGGCGCGCTACAGGCCGCTCAGTCCGGTAACCAGCTCGTCGCGCTCCAGACCAAACAGCTCGCGGACCTCACCGCCGTCATGGCGGCGATCGCGCGCGCCCAGAGCCTGGAAGGCGCGCGCACTATCGAGAGCCAAGCGCAGGCACAGCAGCAGCTCTCCAACTTCCTTAACTACGGTCCGGGCTACCAACCCGGCGCCGCGCAGATGTTCCACTGATGCGCGGCCGTCCGCTCAATTTCCCTGCGATTGGCCGCGCCGCCGGGTTTGCTCTGGTCGCCGCGGCGATCGTGGCGACCGCCATCCATTTCCGGCACGACGACTCCCCTCAGAGCACACCCCGAAGCACGCCTTCGATCCAGAGCGATCCGCTCGCGCGTGAGCTGGCGCGCTGCCAGGCGATCGGCATGGCCGCCAAGGATGATGCGGCTTGCGAAACCGCCTGGGCCGAAAACCGGCGCCGTTTCTTCACTTATCGCCCGGCGCCATCCGCTGCGTCCTCGCCACCGGCAGACCCGCGCGTAGCGCCCAAACTCGAGGACCATTGAGCGATGGGCGGCACCGGCGTTATCGACCGTTTCCTGGGAGTTTTCACCCAGTACATCGATTCCGGCTTCGGGCTCGTGCAGGGTGATGTCCGCTGGCTCGCCGGTGTGCTCATCGCGATCGACATCACCCTGGCGGGCCTGTTCTGGGCGATGGCGCCCGACGAGGACGTGCTCGCACGCCTGATCAAGAAGACCCTCTACATCGGCGTCTTCGCCTTCATTATCGGCAACTTCAACAATCTCGCGCAGATTATCTTCAACTCCTTCGCCGGCCTCGGCATCGAAGCCGGTGGCGGGACGCTGAGCCAGGCACAGCTGCTTCAGCCGGGCCGTCTGGCGCAGGTTGGCATCGATGCAGGTCAACCCATCCTCGCTTCCATCTCCGGCTTGATGGGTTTCACCAGCTTCTTCGACAACTTCATCCAGATCGCGATCCTGCTGATCGCCTGGCTGATCGTCGTCATCAGCTTCTTCATCATGGCGAT
>Ga0209415_10012398_pt1 | contig 14201 bp, 10 predicted proteins | sample PeaSoiSIISIP2007_FD_187696 | JGI IMG/M metagenome (GOLD analysis project Ga0209415, IMG submission 187696) | Peat soil microbial communities from Weissenstadt, Germany - SII-SIP-2007 (SPAdes) (version 2) | ecosystem: Environmental > Terrestrial > Soil > Wetlands > Peat | place: Germany... | reverse complement strand
CATAGGCTTCGGCCGGAGCGGTGGTCGGGGCGCACATAGCGGCTGGACATTACGGCGGGATGGGAGAGCGTGTCAAGTATTATTTCCTAGTTCGAAGATAAATGTCACTTAAGTGGCACGTGCGCCACGGAAGCGGCGAAGGCCGGGCGCGCGCCCGGCACCTCGGGCGAACCCATGAGTGCGTCGTATCAAGCCAATCGTGGACCAAGTCGAGGCGCACGATCGACGTCCAGCTCTCGCGCGCCTTCTTACGGTGGCACTTGGCTTGTTGCGCCTACGCGGTATGGCGCTAAGCCGCGCCCTCGACGTGGCACGAAACGTTTAGCCGCCGCGATTTTGTTACGCTCCGCTGCGGCCCATCACCGAGCCGCTGCGCCAGCCTTGCCCGCCCGCGCCCCGCTCCCTCCGCTCCCGCTGAAACCAGTGGTGCGCCGGTGCCGCCAAGTGGCATGATCGCCCGACCATTTCAACCTGAGGTAGCGGCACCCATGACTTCCCCCAAAACCATCGGCGTGCTTACCAGCGGCGGCGACTGCGCCGGGCTCAATGCCGTGATCCGCGCGGTCGTCGCCCGCGCCGTCCTCGGCTACGGTTGGCGCGTTCTCGGCATCCACCAGGGCACCCACGGTCTGCTTCGCCGGCCCGTGGATGCCATTGCCCTCGATCTGCAAAGCGCCACCCCGGCCGTGGCGCGCATGGCCGGCACCATCCTCGGCACCACCAACCGCGGCGACCCGTTCGCCTATCCGATGCCGGACGGCAGCCTCAAGGACCGGTCGGAGGAGGTGATCGAGGGCGTCCGCTTGCTCGGCCTCGATGCGCTGATCGGCATCGGCGGCGATGGCAGCATGGTCATCCTGCGTCACCTCGCCCAGCAGGGTGGCATCCCCTTCGTCGGCATCCCTAAGACGATCGACAACGACGTGGGCGCCACGGAGAACTCGGTCGGCTATGACACCGCGGTGATGGTGGCGACCGAGGCGGTCGATCGGCTGCAGCCCACCGCGGCCAGCCACGACCGAGTTATGATCCTCGAAGTGATGGGGCGCGACTGTGGCCATATCGCGCTGGCGGCCGGCATCGCCGGCGGCGCCGACGTGATCCTGGTGCCGGAGATCCCCTACAACCTCGATATCGTCGCCGCGCACATCGTCAAGCAGCGCCAGGGCGCGCACAACTTCGCCATTGTCGTGGTCGCCGAAGCGGTGCGCGACAATGCCGGCGCGCGCGTGGAGCGCCGGCATGCGCTGGGCAGCGCCACCTATGGCGGCATCGGCCACGTGCTCGGCGAGGCGCTCGCCCATATGACCGGGGCAGAGACGCGGGTGACCGTGCTCGGCCATCTGCAGCGCGGCGGCCAGCCGACCTCGGACGACCGGCTGCTCGCCTCCGCCTTCGGCGTGCATGCCGTGGACCTGGTCGCGAGGGGAAAATTCGACCGCCTGGTCGTCTGGCAGCACCGCCGCGTGACGGACGTGCCGCTGACCGCCGCATTCGAGCTGTCGCATATGCTAACCGACAACGATACGTTGGTCCGCACCGCGCGCGGCCTGGGCATCTGCCTCGGTGACAAGTAGCGGGCACGGGCGGCGATCATCAGCCGCGCGGATCGGCATAGACGCGGGGTTCGGACGACAAGAATTCCAACTGTGATCACCCCTGGGTTGCCGTGCGCTTGCCCAAACCGGCTAGGGGACGCAGCCTGCTTCAGATCGACCCGATTTCGGGATCGCGCATCCCGGGAGGCTGCGCATCGGCTTTTATTGCGTTCTCTAGTTCTCGCAGATCGCGCGCGATCACCTTGCGGGCCGCAGCCTCCATGGAGCGGAAGCGGCGAATCACCTCGCGGCCGAACGGCGTCAGGTCGGCGCGCTTGTTGGCTCTGCCTCCCGGCCGGGTCACGACAATCTGCTCCGCGAACGCCTGATTGAGGCTGTCCACGAGCAACCAGGCCCGGCGGTACGACATGTCCATGGCTCGGCCGGCGGCACTGATCGAGCCGAGTTCGCCGATCAACTCCAGCAGTCGGACCTTCCCCGGTCCCAGGCGAACCGTATCGCCGAAATCCAGCCGCAGGGAGAGTCGTGTCGTTCGCTCGGCCATGGGACAGGCATTACCCGTTCAATCGGATCAGTTCGAGAGGACCGGGGAAGCGCCAATGGCCGCACCGCGGTTCTGTCGCAAAAAACCCCGGGAGGACGAGTTGGCCCTGCGAATGTGGGTTGGTTTACCCCACCGGATGGCACTCTCGAGGGGGATGATAAACCAGACCTAAAGGTTCCGGCCCCGCCGGTTCAGGATCGCAACGCCAGACCTGGATCCCCACCGCTCGTCATGCTCTGCTACACCACCGAAGAGCCGACGCCCGCAGGCCGGGTGTCCGGTTCGTCGGTGGTTGCAGCCCGCAAATGATGGTCCGCGGCGAGCAACATGTAGACCGCCGGAACGACGAACAGGGTAAAGAGTGTGCCGACCGCGAGGCCGCTGGCGATCACCAGGCCCATGGCGAAGCGGGAGACGGCGCCGGCGCCGCTCGCGGTCAGTAGCGGGACCACGCCGAGCACCATCGCAGCCGTGGTCATCAAGATCGGCCGTAGCCGGATCCCCGCCGCATGCTCCACCGCTTCGCGCTTGGTCATGCCCTGTTTCTGCATCTCATTGGCGAATTCCACGATCAGGATGCCGTGCTTGCTGATCAGGCCCATCAGGGTGACCAGCCCCACCTCGGTATAGATATTGAGCGTGGCGCCGCCGATGCCGGTGCTGACAAACAGCAGCGCGCCGGCGATCGACATCGGCACCGAGATCAGGATGATCAGCGGGTCACGGAAGCTCTCGTACAATGCGGCGAGTGACAGGAACACGATGATGAGCGCGAAGCCGAACGTGGCCACAAAGCCGGCCGACTCCTGGATGTATTGCCGCGACAGGCCGCCGTAATCGACCGTATAGCCCTGTGGCAGCGTTGTCTTCGCCAGAGTCGTCAGATAGTCCACCGCGGTACCCAGCGCGACGCCGGGCGCGGGCACGCCCTGGATCGTTGCGGCGTTGAGCTGTTGGAAATGATTGAGCGATTCCGGCACCGCGTGGGTGACGATGTGCGCCACCGTCGAAAGCGGCACCGAAGCGCCACCGGCCGTCCGGATGTAGTAGTTGAGCAATTGGCCAGTGTTCAGCCGGAAGCGTTGCTGCACCTGCGGGATCACCTTGTAGGACCGCCCCTCCAGGCTGAAATAGTTGACGTAGCCGCCGCCGAGCATGGAACCCAGCGCGGCACCGATGTCGCTCATGTTGAGGCCCAGCAGCGCCGCCTTTTCACGGTCGATCTCCACCGTCGACTGCGGCAGGTCGATGCGCAGGTCGCTGTCGAGGAAGATGAACAGACCGCTCTTGATGGCGGCCTGCAGGAAACCCTGCGCCACCATGTTGAGCGTAGTGAACGGCTGCGTCGTACCGATGGCGAACTGGATCGGCAGGCCGTTGGAACCGGGCAGTGGCGGCGGCTGGAACGCGACCGTGCGGAAACCGGCAATCTGGCCGAGGGCCTGCTGAACCTGCGGCTGCAACTGATTGGTGGTGCGCGTGCGCTGGTCCCACGGCTTCAGCACCATGCCGCCGATGTTCTCGCCCGGCACGTCAAGCTGGAACACGTGGTCGGTTTCCGGGTACTGCGTGAAGACCTTATCAATCTGCTCATCGTACATCAGCCGCTGCTGCAACGTGGCGTTGGGCGCCGGGGTCGAGACAGCGATGATGACGCCTTCGTCCTCCTGCGGCGCCAGTTCACTCTTGGCGCTGCTGTAAAGGAAATAAATGCTGCTCAGCACGATCGCGGCGAACACCAGGGTGACCGGCCGGAAATCGAGGCTGTTGTGCAGCCGCCGCTCATAGCGCCTATGCAGCCAGGCGAACCGCCGGTCGATGAAGTCCACCAGCCGGGCTTCCCAGCCGCTGCGGTCGGCGGTGTGCGGCGGGAGGAAGCGCGAACAAAGCATCGGCGACAACGTCAGCGCGATGATCGCGGAAACCGTGACCGCACCCACCAGCGTGAAGGCGAACTCGGTGAACAGCGCACCCGTCAGTCCGCCCTGGAACCCGATCGGCACATAGACCGCGATCAGCACGACGGTCATCGCGATGATCGGACCGCCAAGCTCGCGCGCGGCCTGGATGGCGGCGGGGATGGGACGCATCCCATCCTCCAAATGGCGATTGACGTTTTCCACCACGATGATGGCGTCGTCCACCACCAGACCGATCGCCAGCACCAGGGCGAGCAGGGTCAACAGGTTGATGGAGAAGCCGAACATCAGCATCATGCTGAAGGTGCCGATCAGCGACAACGGAATGGCGATGATCGGGATTACCACCGAGCGTGGCGAACCGAGGAACGCGAACACCACCAGCGTCACGATCAGCACCGCCTCCACCAGGGTCGTGATGACCTCCCTGATGGAACTGTTCACGAACGCCGTGGAATCATACACGATCGTTCCGGTCATGCCGTGCGGCAACTGCGCCTGGATGCCGGGAAACACGTCGCGCACGCCCTTGATGACGTCCAGCAGATTGGCGGCGGGCGCCACCTGGATGCCGAAATACACCGCACGCTTGCCGTCGAAACTGACCTGCGAGTCATAGTCGTCGAAGCCGAGCGAGACGTTCGCCACATCCTTCAGCCGGATGAGCGCGCCGTTGACCTGCTTGATCTGCAGATTCTTGAACTGTGCCAGCGTGTGCAGGTCGGTGGAGGCGGCAAGGTTGACCTGCACCATTTGCCCCTTGGTGGTGCCCAGGCCCGAGATGTAGTCGTTGTTGGCCAGCGCCTGTGCAACGTCGGTCGCGGTAAGGCCGTATGCCGCCAGCCGCGTCGGATCAATCCACGCGCGGAGCGCGAAATTCTTGCCGCCCAACAGCTCGGCTGTCTGCACCCCCGGTACGGCTTGCAGCTTGGGCTGCACCGCGCGCACCAGGTAATCGGTGACCTGGTTGGGTTCCAGCACATCGCTGTAGAAGCCGATATACATGGCGTCGATGGTCTGGCCGATCGTCACCGACAGGATCGGCTGCTGCGACCCGGCGGGCAACTGGTTCAGCACCGAGCTGATCTTCGTGTTGATCTCGGTCAGCGCCTTGTCCGGATCGTAGTTGAGCCGCAGGTTCACCGTGATCGTGCTGGCGCCGGACTGACTGTTCGACGTCATGTAGTCGATGCCGTTCGCCTGCGCGATCGCGTTCTCCAGCGGCGTGGTAATGAACCCGGCAACCACGTCCGGGGCGGCGCCGTACATCAGGGTGGTCACCGTGACCACCGCATTCTCGGTGCGCGGATATTGCAGCACCGGCAGGGAGCCGACCGCACGCAACCCCAGCACCAGGATCATCAGGCTGACGACGGTGGCAAGCACTGGCCGCCGGATGAAGATATCGGTGAATTTCATGGCGCCTGTCCCGCTAATGGTTCGGTACGTCCGGGTGCGGATCGTCGAGCGGCTGCACCGTGTTGTTGATCACCACCGGCGAATCATTGTGCAGCTTGATCTGGCCCGCCGAGACAATGACATCCCCCGCCTTGACACCCTTTAGGATGGCAACCTGGTCGCCGCGCGTGTCACCGGTCGTCACGAAGGTCTGTTGGGCGACCAGTTGCGGCTCACCCTGTGCATTCTTGCCTTTGTCGAGCACCACATAGACGGTGTCGCCGTACGGATTGTACGCGATAGCGGTCTGCGGCAAGGTGACCAGGCGCTGTCGCGCGCCGGTGCTGATATCCAGCGTGGCGAACATGCCAGGCAGCAGCCGGTGGTCGGGATTATGCAGCGTCGCGCGGATCTGCACGTTGCGCGACGTGGGATCGACCTGCGGATTGATCGCGCTGACCTGGCCGGCGAAATTCTCGCCGGGCCAGGTATCGACATGCACCACGACCGCCTGATCCACCTTGATATTGGCCAGCGCCTGCTGCGGCAGGTAGAAATCGACAAACAGCGGATCGAGTGCCTGCAACGTCACCACCTGTGTGCCGGCCGCCAGATATTGCCCGAGATCGACCGCGCGAATCCCCAGGTGGCCGGCAAACGGCGCGCGCAGGATCTTCTGGTCCACCACCGCCTGCTGTTCCGCGACCTGCGCCTTATCGTTCTTCAGTGTGGCGGCATCGCTGTCCAGCGTCGCCTGGCTGACCGCCTGCACCAGAAATTGCTTGCGGTCTCGGTCGTAATTAACCTGCGCAAGCTGCGCCATAGCTTGCAGCGCCTCCAGCTTGGCGATGTCGTCGTCGCTGCGCAGCCGCAACAGCACCTGGCCGGCCTGCACGTCGTCGCCTGACTTGAAGTCGATCTCGCTGACAATGCCGGCAAGCTGCAGTGAAAGCTCGGCGCCGTTGACCGCCCGGAGTGTGCCGACAGCGGAAACCTCGGGCTGCCACTCCTGATAGCCCGCGGTCACGGTGGACACGGTTTGCGGCGGATTGGCCAGCGACGCCATCACGTGCCTGATGATGTTCGCCTTGAACACCTGGAAGCCGAACACGCCGCCCAGTACGACGGCAACCGCGATCAACATGATGATCATGCGCTTGGCCATGGTAGCCGTCTCCGTCAGTGTTGCGTGGCCGAGAGCGAGATCCCGAAGCGGTCGGGCTGACCGATCGCATCGGGTGCCACGTCGGTGCGATGCCACCAGCCGCCGCCCAGCGCCTGGAACAACGCGGCGGTGTCGGCGTAGCGGCTGGCTTGCGCCTGAACCAGATTGATGTGAGCTTGCTGGTAGGTCCGCTCGGCGTTGTCCAACGTGAGGTAGGTGATGGCGCCGAAGCGGAATTGATCACGCGCCAGGGACAGGCTCGCGGCCGCGGTTTGCTCCGCCTCGGCCTGAGCCCGCAGCGACTCGGCATCCGCCTGCAGCGCTCGCAGCGCGTCGGCGACGTTCTGGAACGCCTTGATCACAGTGCTGCGATATTGCGCCGCCGCCTGGTCGAATGCCGCGACAGCAGCGCGCTTCTTGTGCAGCAGCGTGCCGGCGTCGAACAGGGTTTGCGTGATGCCGCCGGCAATACTCCAGGCCGCGGTGGCCGGCGTGAACATGTCGGTGAAGCCCAGCGCCGCGGTGCCGTACTGACCGGTAATGCTGAACTGCGGCAGTTGGTTGGCGATGGCGACACCGATATTGGCACTCGCGGCGTGCAGGGTCGCTTCGGCGGCGCGAGTGTCCGGCCGCTGTTCGACGAGCTGCGAGGGTAGGCTTAGCGGGAGCTCGGTTGGAAGCTGCAAACTCGCCAGTTCGAACCGGTCCGCCGGCGCCTGGTTTGGGAAGCGTCCGAGCAACGCGGTGAGCTGGTTGCGAGTCTGCGCCAACTGTTTCTCCAACGCCGGCAACGTGGCTTCTGTCGCGGTTAAAGTGGCCTGCTGCGTCAGTACGTCCGATCGTGCGGCGCCGCCGAGGGACAACTGGCGCTGCACCAGTCTGAGCTGGTCGGTTTCCAGCCGGATGATGTCGCGTGTCGCCTCGATCTGGCCCCGCAGCGACGCCTCATTCACCGCAGCCACCACGAGATTCGAGGTCAGTGTGAGATAGGCCGCTTCGAGCTCGAAGCGCTGATACTCCACCTGTGCCGACAGCGATTCCACCTGACGGCGAACCCCGCCAAACACATCGGGTGCATAGGACACGTTCAAGGCGGCAGTGTTGAGCGTGAACGTCGCACTCCGGCTTGGCTGGCCGAACTCGGCGCCGGACAGCCGCTGGCGATTGACCTCGGCGTTGACACCGAGTGTGGGAAACAAGGCGCCTTGGCCGGCATAGAGAGTCTCATTTGCCTCACGCAGCGCCGCCTGCGCGGCCTGCAGGTCGGGGTTCGCCCGCAAGGCTTGGTCGATCAGATCGTTGAGTGGCCGCGAACGGAACAAGGTCCACCAGGCGCCGGACAGGTCGCCGCCGGGCACGAAGCGCTGCGCCTCGCCGCCCGGCACCGCGGTGGCCACGGTACCTGGCTGCAGCGGCTCCTTCGTGTAGCCGGCCTGCTGGGGTGTGTCGGGACGGTGAAAGTCGGGACCGACCTCGCAGCCCGAGAGCAGTACCAGGATGGGCAGGGCGATGCGGCAAGCGGTTCGGGGAAGTGATGTCACCGTACCGCCCCCTTGACGACACGGAAGATGGCCCTGGTGTGCTCGCGCACCAGCGCCTGGATGGCGCGGACGCGCGCGTCGTCGAGTTGTTGCCAGCCCAACGCCTGGTGCGCCTTGCGGTTGCAGAACACCGACACCTGTCCGATCACTGCCACGGTGCGCAGCAGTGTTTGCTCGGCATCGGGCGATTGGCCGATCAGGTGTCCGATCAACACGGCGCACGGTTCGACGATCTGTCGTGTCACCCGCTGGTGCAGCGCGTCCAGCGCGGACTGCTGCTCGATTTCGGCGCGTGCGAAGAACAGGGCTCGCGATTCCCAGTCAGGGCTGGTCTGGTCGGTAACCAGGGCAACGAAGGCGTCGAGCATGCGGCACAGCAGATCCAGGACCTGCGCGCGCGAGATCTCACCGCCGGCCAGTCTCGTACGGATCTGCTCTGTCACCGGCGCGATACGGTGTTCCACGGTCTCGCTGATGTGATCGATGACCGCGCGGTACAGGCCCTCCTTGTTGCCAAAGTAGTATTGTAGGGCGGGAAGATTCACGTTGGCGCGCTGCGCCAGGGTGCGTGTGCTTGCGCCCTCGTAGCCCTCGGTCGCGAACACCCGCAGCGCGGTTTGCAGGATGCGCAGGCGGGTATCTGCGCCGCGCTGCTGGGCACCCGGGCGTGCGCGACCGACGGCGGGCATGGCGCTGGGTTGGCTCATGCGCACCCATTTATATCAGTTGATATTCTATGTCAATCGATCGATATTTTTATTGTTGCCCGGTCAGGTCGCGCCATCCGCGGCGTCACTCCTGACGACCGTAGAGCGTGCGTATGGTGATTCCTGAACCATAATAAGTGGCGCACGAATCGTGCCACATTCGTCATGTCGGGCCTCCGCCCGCCATGACGGTGCGGCTGGTCGTGCGCACTCGGGGCGACTGGTTTTGTTTCTAGACGCCGCCTAATCGCGTACAACCGCGCTCGGTGCTGCGCGCCGGTTACGCTCGGCGATCGCCTGCAGCGGAGCGGCAAAGCATGGCCGCTCGATGTAGCGCCCGGCGCCGCGCGTCGTGCGCAGGTCGCCGTCGGTCCAGACCAGTTTGCCCTGACTGATCGTGTGACGCGCCAGACCGGTCACCTCCATCCCCTCGTAGATATTGAAATCCACATTCTGATGATGCGTCTTCACCGAAATCGTTCTGCTCCCGTGTGCATCCCACACCACGAGGTCGGCATCCGCGCCGTGCTGCACCGATCCCTTGCGCGGATACAGGTTGAAGATCTGCGCCGTGTTCGTCGATGTAATACGCACGAACTCGTTGGGCGTCAGTCGTCCGGTGCCGACGCCGTGGTGCCACAGCACGCTCAAGCGGTCCTCGATCCCGCCAGTGCCGTTGGGAATGCGGGTGAAATCGCCGCGACCCGCCGCTTTCTGCGGCGCGCAGAAGCAGCAGTGATCGGTGGCCGTGGTCTGCAACTGGCCGGAGACGAGCCCCGCCCAGAGTGCCGCCTGGTGATGCTTCGCACGGAACGGCGGGCTCATGACATAGGCCGCCGCAGTGGCCCAATCCTTGTTCTGATACACGCTCTCGTCGATCAGCAGATGCTGCGCCAGCACCTCGCCATAGACCCGCTGTCCGGTGGCACGTGCGCGGGCGATGGCCTCGGCGGCCTCGGCGGTCGAGACGTGCACGATGTAGATCGGCGCGCCGAGCAATCGCGCGATGGCGATCACCCGGTTGGCCGCCTCGCCTTCCACGTCGGGTGGGCGCGACAGCGCGTGGCCTTCCGGGCCGGTGATGCCGTCGGCCATCAGCTTCTGCTGCAGATGCGCCACCGCGTCGCCGTTCTCGGCGTGCACGTTGCAGATCGCGCCAAGTTCCAGCGCGCGGCCGATGCTCTGCAGCAGCACGCCGTCATCCACCATCAGTGCGCCCTTGTAGGCCATGAAGTGCTTGAAGCTGTTCACGCCATGCTGGCGGGTCAGCACGCCCATCTCCGCCGCCACCTGATCGGACCACCATGTCACTGCGACATGGAACCCGTAGTCCGCGGCGGCCTTTTCCGACTTGGCGCGCCAGGCGTGCCAGGCCTCGATCAGCGAAGTGCGCGGCGGCGGGATGACGAAGTCGATGATGCTGGTGGTACCGCCGGCGACACCGGCCGAGGTGCCGGTGAAGAAGTCCTCGCTGGCGGTGGTGCCCATGAAGGGCAGCTCCATATGGGTATGCGGATCGATGCCGCCCGGCATGACCAGCATGCCGCCGGCATCCACGATCTCGGTGCCGGTCGGAGCTTCCAGGTCGGGCCCGACCGCGACGATCACGCCGTCCCGGCACAGCACATCCGCACGGACGCTGTCATCGGCGGTGACTACGGTCCCGCCACGCACCAGCAGTGTCATACCAACCCCCTCTCGGTCATGGCTCCGGCTTCCGCACGCCGCTTCCCTTCAGCACCAGGGCGACGACCGTCTCCGTCGCCACCGCGAACTCCGCGTCGTCGATCGTGACTTTGCCCAGTACGGCGCGGATCTGCACGTCGAAATCGGCGTAGGTCTGAGTCATCGCCCAGATACTGAACAACAGGTGGACCGGGTTCACCGGATCCATCAGCCCACTGCCACTCCAGCCCTCGATGACACGCGCGAGTTCCATCACCCGCCGCCGCAGCTCGATCCCAAGATACAGCATGATGCGCGGTGCGCCGCGCAGAAGTTCGCCGGCAAAGATGCGCGAGGCATCCGGACGCAGCCGAGAATGCGCCATCTTGGCGCGGACATAGCCGGCCAATCCATCGGCCGGGTGGCGCTCGGGCGTGATCCATGTGGCGGCGTCCTCCAGCCACAAAGCGAGGATCCCCTCCAACACGGCACGATAGAGTCCCTCCTTGGTGCCGAAATAGTAGTGCAGGTTGGCCTTCGGCAGGCCGGCGGCCGCGGCAAGCTGCGCCATGGTCGCGCCCTCGAAGCCGTGTTGCGCGAACACCCGCTCGCTTGCCGCGACGATATGCCCGACGCTGACCTGACGGATGGAGGAAATTCCTGTATCCATTTTGTGCAGGAACGGTCCATGGACATTGTTCTGCGCAAATTTTGACCATATCTGTCCAGCCAGTCAAGAAATTCGTTGACACGGCCGGGCGCAATACCGTTAGCTCGCGCATCGTCCCCTGCGAGCGAACAGGAGCCCGGACATTGAGCGACATTGGCGATATCGCCGCCGGTCGGCTGGACGCCGCGCAGCTCGCCGCCAATTTCGCCGATGCGCATCCGCCACTTTCTGCCGCACAGGCGGTGGTGGAAGCCAATCGTTGCTACTTCTGCTACGACGCTCCCTGCGTCGAAGCCTGTCCGACCGGCATCGACATCCCCTCGTTCATTCGCAAGATCGCCACCGGCAATCTGCGCGGCTCGGCGCAGACCATTCTGGAGGCGAACATCCTGGGCGGGAGCTGCGCTCGCGTCTGTCCGACCGAAGTGTTGTGCGAGCGAGCGTGCGTGCATACCGCGCAGGAGCGTAAGCCGATCCAGATCGGCGCGTTGCAGCGCCATGCCACCGACTGGCTGATGGAGCGCGGCATCGCCCCGTTCCGGCGTGCGGAGCCGACCGGGCGGCGGATCGCGGTGGTGGGCGCCGGACCGGCCGGGCTTGCCTGCGCGCACGGGTTGGCGCGCCATGGTCACGAGGTCACGATCTTCGAGGCGCGACCCAAGCCGGGCGGGCTGAACGAGTACGGCATCGCGGCTTATAAGTTCGCCGACGACTACGCGCAGCGCGAGATCGGCTTCATCCTGTCGATCGGCGGTATTCGCATTGAATACGGCAAGGCGTTGGGCCTCGACGTCACGCTGGATGCGCTGCGGCGGGATTATGATGCCGTGTTCCTGGGTCTCGGTCAGGCCGGCGTGAAGGCGCTGGGGCTCGCCGGCGAAGCGATGGCAGGCGTGCGCGACGCCATCGATTTCATCGCCGAATTGCGCCAGGCGCCGAAAGACCGGGTGGCGGTCGGGCGTCGCGTCGTGGTGATCGGCGGCGGCAATACGGCGATCGACGCGGCGACGCAGGCACGTCTCCTGGGAGCGGAAGACGTCACCATCGTCTATCGCCGCGGCCCGGAGCAAATGACTGCGACCGGTGAGGAACAGGCCTGGGCGCAGACCAATAACGTGCGCATCCGCCGTTGGGCCGCGCCGACGCGCCTGATCGGCGGAACCCGCGAGGGGACGCAGGACCCGGCCGTTACCGGCGTGGAATTTGCCCGCACGAAACTCGATGCCGCCGGGCGGCTGACGCTGACGGGGGAGATATTCGTGCTGGCGGCGGATATGGTGCTGAAGGCGATAGGCCAAAGTTTGGTGTCTGATCCTGTGGAAGACGCTCCGGCACTGTGCGATGGGCGCATCGTGGTGGACGCCGATCGCCGCACGTCTCTGCCCGACGTTTATGCCGGCGGCGACTGCGTGCCGGGCGCCGACCTGACGGTTGTCGCCGTGCAGGACGGGAAGCTCGCGGCGGCGGCGATTCATCGCCAGCTCGGCTGCTGAACCTATTGGAGACGCGCCATGGCCGATCTCAGATCGAATTTTTGCGGGATCGCGTCGCCCAATCCGTTCTGGCTTGCCTCGGCGCCGCCTACCGACAAGGCATACAACGTGGCGCGGGCGTTCAAGGCGGGCTGGGGCGGCGTGGTGTGGAAGACGCTCGGCGAGGATCCGCCGATCGTCAACGTCAGCAGCCGCTACGGCGGCATCAGCTATAACGGTGTGCGGATCGCGGGCTTCAGCAATATCGAATTGATTACCGACCGGCCGTTGCAGGTCAACCTGGACGAGATCAAGCAGATCAAGCGCGACTGGCCGGATCGCGCGGTGGTGGTCAGCCTGATGGTGCCGTGCACCGAGGACAGTTGGAAAAGCATACTGGCGCGGGTGGCAGACACCGGCTGCGACGGGGTCGAATTGAATTTCGGCTGTCCGCACGGCATGTCGGAGCGCAACATGGGTTCGGCGGTCGGCCAGGTGCCGGAGTACGTCGAGATGGTAACGCGCTGGTGCAAGCAGCACACGCGCATGCCGGTCATCGTCAAGCTGACCCCGAACGTCACCGACATCCTGGCGCCGGCGGCGGCGGCGCAACGCGGCGGCGCCGATGGCGTGTCGTTGGTCAACACGCTGCAATCGATTACCGGCGTCGATCTGGACCTGATGGCGCCCGAACCGGTAGTGGACGGCCTCGGCACGCATGGCGGCTATTGCGGGCCGGCGATTAAGCCAATTGCATTGCGCATGGTCGCCGACATCGCCCGAGCCATACCGGGGCTGCCGGTGTCGGGGATCGGCGGCATCTCGGTCTGGCGCGACGCAGCCGAATTTATTGCCCTGGGCGCGGGCAACGTGCAGGTGTGCACCGCGGTGATGCATCACGGGTTCAAGATCGTCGAGGACATGATCGACGGGCTGGCGAACTGGATGGACGGGAAGGGCTACGCGACGGTCGCGGCAGTTCAGGGGCGTGCGGTGCGCAACTACGTGCACTGGAACGACCTGAACCTGAACTACAAGATTGTTGCGAAGATCGACCAGAGTCTCTGTATCAAGTGCGGTTTATGTCATATCGGCTGCGAGGACACCTCGCACCAGGCGATCGCGGCACTGCGCGTGAACGGCGAGCGGCGCTACGAAGTCATCGATGCCGAGTGCGTCGGCTGCAATCTGTGCTATCTCGCCTGCCCAGTGGATGGCTGCATTACCATGGAACGGCAGGAGACCACAGGCGGAGTAGTGACCTGGGAGCAGCACCCGAACAATCCGCTGCGCAAGGAGTCGGCGGCATGAGTGCACAGACTGGACCCATCGTCCCGGCCGGCAACATCGCCATCGACGGCGACCGGATGTGGGCCACGATCATGGAAACCGCGCAGATCGGGGCTACGCCGAAAGGCGGGATCTGCCGGCTGACGCTGACCGACCTCGACCGTCAGGTGCGCGACTGGTTTCGCGCCGCCTGCGAGGCTGCCGGCTGCACCGTCACGATTGACAACATGGGCAACATCTTCGCCCGCCGTCCCGGCCGCGACCCCACGCT
>Ga0209415_10012397_pt1 | contig 14201 bp, 10 predicted proteins | sample PeaSoiSIISIP2007_FD_187696 | JGI IMG/M metagenome (GOLD analysis project Ga0209415, IMG submission 187696) | Peat soil microbial communities from Weissenstadt, Germany - SII-SIP-2007 (SPAdes) (version 2) | ecosystem: Environmental > Terrestrial > Soil > Wetlands > Peat | place: Germany... | reverse complement strand
TCGCGCGTGCCCGGCGGGTCCTGGCCGCGGTAGGACGCGAGCACCGCGGGCGCGATGACCTCGTAACTGCCGCCGCGCGTCACTTTTGATCCGGTGGACGTGAGGTTCGTGCAATCGGTGCATGGGGTCACGTACGTCGCGTACGAGTCCAGGGCCCACTCCCACACGTTCCCGCCGAGGTCCGACTGCCCGAAGGCGCCGTCGCCCTTGGGAGAATCATTGCCGACGCTGGTCGGGCCCGTGGCCGAGCAGGCCATGTTGCCGCCCTCCCCGGCGAACAGATAGTTGGCGTACGTGCAGTTGATCGTCGCCGAGCTCGCGGGGGTCGACCACGGGTACACGCGCTGGTCCGTGCCGCCGGACGCCGCATAGTTCCACTCCGCCTCGCTCGGGAGGAACGCGCCGTCCCAGATGCAGAAGGCGTACGCCTCGTACCAGGTGATGCAGTTGATGGGGCGCTGCTCGTTGGCCCCCGCCGCCGCGGTCCACGTGGGGTCCCCGGGACACGCGAGGTTCGTGTTCCACGTCGCCTGCGACGTCGCGATGTTCGAGTCCCAGGAGCCCGACCATCCCGTCTCGAAGCCGCCCGCGTCGACGCCGACGCTCACGAGGCCGCTGCCCCCGTTGAGGTGCGCGTGCTTCCCCGCGCCAGGCGCGATCGGAGCCCAGCTGGCGCTCACGGTCGCTTCGACGAACTTGCGGAAGCGCCCGACGGTCACCTCGTACGCGTCGAGACGGAATCCGCTGATCGCCGCCGGGTACGCCTGGCTGGTGTCGCCCGCCGAAACGCCGTCGTAGCTCCGGTAGAAGAATGACCCGCTGGGCACCGGCGGCACCTCGAGGCTCGCGCAGCAGTCATTCGTGCCGGCCCCGCCATCTGCACCCGGCCCGCAGTTGCTTCCGGCGCCCTCCCCGCCGCCCTGGCAGCTCGGGTAGAAGCCGCACGCGCCGGCGTCGCAGAACTCGGCGCACGCCGACGTCGCCATCCAGCCGCCGTCCGACGCGCACGTCTGCACGCCGTTGCCAGAGCACTGCGTCATGCCCGGTGCGCAGACGCCCGTGCACACGCCGTTCACGCACGCCATGTCCGTACAAGGCGCGCCGGCCATGTGGGACACGAGGTCCGGTCCACACTGCACGAGCGTGGTGGCCCCGGTGCAGATCGGCTGCCCGGGAGATGCGTCAGCACACAGAGGATCGATGGGGGCGCACGTGCCCTGCGAGGCCGCCGCGCCGGTGGTGTCGCAGTTGCCTGCGTCGCACTGCGGCCGGCCACTCCACAGGCCGTTGGCGCAGACGAGCGGCTGGCTGCTCGCGTTGCCGTTGCACGCGAGCTGCCCGGCCTGCGAGGACGGGCACGGGCATCCGAGCACCGCGAGCCCGCCATGGATGGTCGCCGTCGAGCACCCCGCGAAGCCGTCACCGGAGCCGTCCTGTCCGACGACGCCGCTGCTGCCGCCCTCCTGCCCGCCCTCCTCCTGCGTCGTTGCATCGCCGGAGCCGCCGTCCGCAGGGCTGAATTCGGTTATCCCGAGCACGGCGCTGCACGCGGCCGACAGGCCGACTCCGATGCAGACGGTCGCGGCGACCGTTCCTCGTCGCAGGCTCATCGTCAGAACCCGCCACCGACGGCGAGGCCGCCCGGCCAAACCTGAAGTCCGACCGTCGTCGTCGATTTCGGCGCCGTCAGGAAGAGCGTGACCCCCGCCGCCGCGAGCACACCGCCCGCGATGAAGCTCACCGTCGAGGCGGTCGCCATCGTGACCGCGCTGCTCCGGTCGCTCATCGCCTGGGGCGAGCAGCCCGCGTGGGTGGGGCACTCGCTCTGGGCCTTCTTCCAGTCCGACGACGCCACCTCGCCCAGGATGGCGCCTGCGGCGATCCCGGCGATGCCCACGCCGCCGGTGACGAGCCCGATCACGCGGCGGCCGCTGCCCGTCCCTTCGGGTGCCTCCGCGGGGCCCGACTCGGCGGTCGTTGCCTCGCCCCCTGCGTGGTGGGGACCGGGGGCAGCTCCACCGCCGAGGACGACGACCTCGCGGCGGTCCTTTTCACCCTCGTGCAGGACGATCGTCTCCGTCAGCGAGGGCAGCCCGCTCGCCTCGAACGTGAACTCGTGGGCTCCCGGGTCGATGGGCAGTGCGCTGCCATCGAGGTGATCGGCCACGACCTGACCGTCGACCGTCACCTTCACGGCCACGAGCTCCTTGCCCGCAGGGTTCTTCACGGCGAGGACAATCGTCGGCGCGGCGGAGTTCACCTCGTCGATGCGCCGCATGCACTCCTGGCGCACCTCCGCCGGGCAGCTCGGCGCAGAGCACACGAGGAGCTGTGTCCGCATCAGATGCAGCTTGTGCTCCGATCGGAGCTTGAGAGACGCCTCGGCGGCGAGCAGGCAATCGCCGATCGCGGGATCGCCCGCGCGCACGGGCGGCGCGACGGAGACGAGCGCCCCCAGGAGGGTCACGGCGATGACGGATCGCATTCTGGGGGTGGGCACCAACGCGTCAGCGCCCGAAGCACTCGGGCTTGAAGTGTTTGTTGCCATCCGCGTCATAGTAGTAGCTGGGGTTGCAGTCGGCGCTTGGTTTCGCAGGGGCTGCGGCGGCGGGCTTCTCGGCGGGATGTGGAGCGGCGACGACGGGCCTCGCCACGGGCGCGACGAATACCGGGGCTTGCACTGGCCTGAGTGGAGCCGCCGTCGCCTTGGACGTCGACGATAGCGCGGACACCTCCACCTCGGCGATCGACTTCCCTGCCTCCGTCGTGGCTGGCGCGGCGGGACCCGTTGCGGACGCGGGGGGCGGGGCGACCGCCGCGGGAGACACCGCGGGGACCTCTGCGACGGCTGGTGTGCGAGGCGGCGTCGCGGAGGACGACCCGTGCAGCCGCCCGTACCCGATGCTCCCGGCGACCATGAGCACGCCCACGGCGGCGGCAGCGGCGAGCAAGCCCGCCCTCGACCGGGGAGGAGGCAGCCCTACGGCCTCGGAGGGCGGCGACGCGTCGAGGGCAGCCGACGCCGATGGTTGCGAGTGATCCGCGTCCGCGGCGATCGGCGCTGGATGATCCCCCGTACGGGACATCGCGCTCAGGGTGTGCGGTCCGCTGACCCCCAGCGCCGACGATCGGTCGGCCGTCAGCGATCCGCTGGGCTCCGGAACCGGCACCGGCCCGAGGCGCTTGAGCGCCGCGAGCACCTCGTCCATCGAGCGGAAACGCTCTTCGGGCGCCTTCGCCATCGCGCGCATGATCGCCTCTTCGAGAGCCGGCGAGATCTGGGCCGCGGGGTTCAGCTCGTGGATGCTCGGGGGCTTCTCCTCCACCTGCGCGGTCAGGATCTTCAGGTTCGTGGCCCGATCGAACGGCACCTTGCCGCTCATCATCTCGTACATGATGACGCCGAGGGCATAGATGTCCGTGCGGGCATCCACGTTCCCGCCACCGATCTGCTCGGGCGCCATGTACTTCGGGCTGCCCATGAAGAGGCCCGCCTGGGTGAGGTCCTCGCCTTCTTGGTCCGCGATGTTCTTCACGAGGCCGAAGTCGAGGACCTTCACGAAGTCCGGCTCGTCGCCGTGCTCGAGGAGGTAGATGTTCGCCGGCTTGAGGTCCCGGTGGATGACCCCGACCGAGTGCGCCTCGCGCAGCGAGCGGCAGATCTGGCGCGCGATGTGCGCCGCGCGCTGCTCGGTGAAATGCCCCGCCTGGCGGATGGCGCGATGGAGCGTGTACCCCTCGAGGTACTCCATCGCCATGTAGTAAACGCCGTCCTCGGTGCGGCCGTAGTCGAAGATCGTGACCGTGTTCGGGTGGCGGAGCTTCGAGGTCATGCTCGCCTCGAGGAAGAACCGCTTGTGAAACTCGGGATCGTGATCGCCGGAGTAGTTGGCGTTAAGCACCTTGAGCGCGCACACGCGCCCCAGCGGCGCCTGCTCGACGCGATAGACCTTCCCCATCCCGCCTTTGGCGATGAGGCCGAGGATCTTGAACTTGTCGTTGATGACGCGGCCGATCAGCGGGTCGGGTGCGCCGTCCTTCGACATTGCCGCCACCGCGCGTTCCGCCATCTAGCCGCTCCCAGGACGCACCGCGGAAGGATTACGGCACCTCTAACCGCAATTTGCCCTGATGCGACGGTCGTGTCAACGCGGCGTCAGGCTTGACACAATGGCCCAGTGCGGCACGGTCTCTCTCGCACGCGCTCTATCGCGTGCGAGGGCGCACACAGAGGATGACATCGGGCGCACGGCCACGGACCCACGCCCGCGAGCCCATCCGCTCCCGGCGAACCGATCAGAACGCGTACTGACCGCCGATCTCGGGACCGCAGGTGAAAAGCAGGCCACCCCCTCCGGCGACGATGTTGAGCCTCAGCGCGCCGGTGGCGGCGACTCCCATCGGGAGCTGGTAGCGCGCGCCCCCCCCGAGGGTGAGAAACCACGGCGCATCGGTCTTCCAGATGTTCACCGGTTGAGTGAACGGCTGCCCCTCGCCGTTGATGTACGTCGCCGTGCTGCCCGAGGAGCCGTCGAATTCGGACAGCCCTGTCCCCGCGAAAGCCATCGGTACGAATCCCTCGCGAGAGAGAGGGTCGTCGCCGAAGAGATAGGTGGCCCTGACCTCTAGGTACACGCTCGAGCCGAGCGCCCGCCCGTCGTGAACCGCGAAGTAGCCCGGGTAGGTGCCGAACACGTAGCCGAGCCTCGCCCCCACGAGCCAGTTGGCGAAGATCGCGTAGTCCGCGGTGAGCATGAGGCGGAAGTTGCCTGAATGAAGCCCGCCGCCAAGCTGACCCGCCTTTCCGCGCACGAGAGAGTCGCTCTGCTGCGGCGACGCGCGCGATGGGAAGTCGGCCCCGCTCGGCGTCGTGCAATAGGCGTTCGAAGCGTTCGCTGGCTTACCGTTCGAGTTGAGGACACACAGGTCGTTGCCTGACGGGAGCGACAGGAAGTCGAGCGAGCCCGAGAGGCCGAACCACAGGCGCCGGGCGAGGCCCTGCGCCCCTGGCGGGCCCGCGGGCGAGGTGGTCGCCGCCGGTTTGCTCTGGTCACACGCGCTTCCCGGCGCACATCCGGCGTCGGCGCAAGTGGGCGGCGGCACCTCCGGCAAGTGGGGGCGCTCGCCCGTGATCTCTTCGCGGATGGGCACGATGTACGGGTGCTCCGGATCGCCCGAGCTTCCGATCGGGTCGCCGCTCTCGTCGAAGCCCTGCACCCAGTAGCGAAGGACGCCAACGTCCACCTCGCCGCACGGGACCAACCCGCCCCAGCCCGCGCCGACGCGTTTCAGCTCCAGCCGCCGCCACTCGCTCGTCGGCAAGCCGCGGTACTTGACCACCACGCGCACGACCGTCCCCTGCCCCGCGTACCTCACGTAGATGGGGACCGGCGCGTTGACGCTCTGCTCCTTCGCGGGGCGGTGCTTGAAATCGCCGCCCTTCGGCTGCTCCGCTCCTCCCGCGGCGAGGGCCACCTCCTTTGCCTCGTTCCAGGCGGCGTGGACGTCGGGCGTGTCGTAACGCGGATCGAGCGTGAGGCTCGATTTGAGCGCGAGGGCGGCCGCGAACGAGCTCACCCCCTCCGCCTTGTCGTCCGTGAGGACCTGCATGATCCCGAGATTTCGCAGGACGACCGCCTTCGTCGCGGCGGCGCACTGGCTTTCCCCGCAGTCGCGGGCCGCCGCCTGCAGCCGGGCCGCGGCCGTGGCGTACTCCTTCTCGTCGTAGTCGGCTTCGGACTTCTCGATCGCGTCCTGGGCGGCCGCCTCCGCAGGGTTGTCTGCCCTCGCGGGGAGGACGACCGCGAGCAGCGACGCGAGGACGGCGACTGCGGCGAATACGGGGCGGAGGCGAGTCATTCTCGGTGGTATATTGTTACTCGCTTGGGGTGCGAAAGGTGCGCCGATGGAGTGGGTCGAGACGGTAACCGGACGCGCGCACCCCGACGACCTCGGGATGACGCTCATGCACGAGCACCTGCTCGTGGGGTATCCGGGCTGGCAGATGGACGCGCTCGCGCCGAGGTTCAAGCGCGAGGACGCGCTCGCGCGCGGCGTGGCCAGGTTGCAGGAGCTGCGTGAGCTCGGCGTCCGCACGTTCGTCGATCCGTGTCCGATGGACCTGGGGCGCGACGTGGAGTTCATGGCCGAGGTCGCCGAGCGATCCGGAATGCGGATCATCTGCACGACCGGCGCCTACAAGCAGAACGAGGGCCTCACGTACACGTTCGGCGCGCTGCCCGTCGAGGACATCACGGCGATCTACGTCAAGGAGCTCACCGAGGGGATCGGCCAGAGCGGCATCCGCGCGGGACTGGTGAAGGTGGCCACCGGGGCGCCGGAGATCTCGGCCTACGAGAGGAAGCTCGTCACCGCTGCCGGGCGGGCGGCCGCGACGGTCGGCTGCCCGGTCATCACACACACGGACGACGCGAGGTGCGGGCTCGAGCAGATCGCGATCCTGGTCGAGCAGGGAGTCCCGCCCCACCGGATTCTCGTCGGCCACTCCGACGGCCGCGCCGACCACGACTACCACCGCTCGCTCGCCGACCGGGGCGCCTACGTGGGATTCGATCGCTTCGGAATCGAGGTGATGATCCCCGACGAGAAGCGCATCGAGAGCGTCTGGAAGATGGTGGAGGCCGGCTACGCGAGCTCGATCTGTATGTCGCACGACTGCACGTGCGCGAGCTGGATGGGGCGACCCGTGTTCAACGGGCGGATCGTGATGACGCCCGAGCAGATCGCGATGGTGATGCCGAACTGGGAGCCGACGCACATCTTCAGGCGCATCCTGCCGAAGCTGCGAGAGCGCGGAGTGACCGACGGGGACGTGGCGACGATCTTCGTGGAGAATCCGCGACGCTACTTCCAGGGAGAGAAGGCGCCGCGGTAGCGGTGCCATCAGAGGTGGATACCCTCTCAGGGGCAGAACACGATCGCGTAGTCGTTCGCCCCCTTGCACGTGAACGTGCTCGTCGGGTCGTCGTACGGGTAGCTGTACGCCGTCGGGCACGCGGTCTTGAAGAACCGCGTGTACTGGTTCAGGTACACGCAGTCGGGGCTGCTCGCATCGTTGCCGCCGAGGACCTTGCACTCGTCGTTCGCGCACGCGAGCACCTGACCGCCGACGATGTCCTGCAGCGGCGCCGGGCACGTCGCGTTCAGATTCACCGCGCACGTCGGATCGCCGCAGCTGTAAGGATGGGAGGGGTCGGAGACGTGCCCCTCCGCGACGATCTCGATGGGGAGGTTAAACCCGTCGACCAGGCTCACGTCGTAGAAATCCTGCCCTGTCGCCGGCGTGTCGGTCAGCGTCAGCTCTGCGAGGGACGCGGGGAGCGGGTCGCTCGCGCACGTGAGCTTGCCGCCCGACGTCGTGCACATGACCTTGCCCCAGATGCGCCCCGACCACCCGTTGGCGACGCCGACCTTGAACGCGTAGCCGGGCGCCATCTCGACGTAGCCTCCAGGGAACGTCGTGGCCGGGAGGGCCGCCGCCCACACCGTCTCGGTGCACTGGTTGACGACGGTGTAGAAGCGGGCGGCGCCTCCGCCGTCGCCGAGCAGCGCCGCATCCGCGGGGATCGAGGCGTCGGGTGGCGGCGCGGCCGCGGCTTCGGCGGGCGTTCCCGAATCGCCGGTCGCGATGCCGCTGTCCAGCGCTCCGTCTTCGCTGCTCCCGCCGTCCACCACGCCTGCTCCGTCGGAGAGTCCGACGCTGCCATCCGGTGAGCCCGCGTCGTGCCCCGAGCCGGAGGATCCGCACGCCGGCGCGGCGCCGAGCGCGAGGAACAGAAACGAGCGTCGAGCGATTGTCATGGCATGGCTCGCGTGGTGCCCGCATCGGCGAGCCACTGGCTCACGATACTCTCGGGAATCGATTCGGCGAAGTCGAAGTCCGTCGCGTCGAGGCGCCGCATGGCGATCGAGCTGCTCGGCGCGTCGAAGATCACGACGAACGTCGCCGTCTCGTAGACCGGCCGCTGGAAGTACGCCGACCCGCCTCCCGTGACACCCTGGAACGAGTAGATCGTGGTGGTCGCCTGCATCGGGTGCTGTGGCGTCGCGGTGGCCCCGCCGAGGACCTCCGCGACGTCGAGCTCGCCGCATCCCCCCTCGGCTCCCTCGCCGCGACAGTTGCAGCCGTACTGCGCCGACCGGACGACCTGCGCGGGCAGGATCCAGTACGCCGGAGTGACGTTACCGATCGGCATCCGGAACTTCGTCGCGAAGATCTTACTCCCCGCCGCGTCCCCCTTGAAGCCGTGGAGCGCGAGGCCGCGGCTGAAGCCGCAGTCGGTCCCGTCGGTCGTGCCCGTGCAGGGCGTGGAGCTCATCACGTTCACGCCAACGCCCGCGTCGAGGCTGCCGGCGAACTGCACCGGGGTGGGGCTGCTCATCGTGCCATCGGCGGTGACGTAGCTCTGCACGTACCCGTTGCACTGGTACCACGACTTGTTGCCCACGAACGCGAGACCCTCGGTCGTGCAGCGGTCCCAGTAGGCGACGCGCTGGTAGCCGCCGTTCGCCGGGTTGTACACGGCGACCTGGTACAGATCCATCGGACCGCTGAAGACGAGCGTCATCTCTTCGTCGAATGGAACGAGCGGTCCGCTCACCGCCGTCGCGGCCTTCTGGCAGACGTTGGCGACGCACGAGGGCGCAACCGTCGATGTCACGACCCTGTCGTAGCTGCCCGCGGCGCCGACCTTCGTGTACGTGATCGCCGAGACGGCCATCCCGGTCGGATCGGGCGTGTCGGTACCGAGAGGCGTGTTGCCCACGTCGCTCGCGGGACAGTCCGCGGGCAGGTTGTTCATCCCCGTCGCGCCGTCGAGACCGCCGTCGGAATAGGCGCCCCCTGTGTTCGCGTCGGTCCCTTCGACGCCGGTGGTCGCGTCACCGGACCCGCCGCGCGGTCCAATCGTCCCGTCGACGCCCGCGCCGCCGGACGAGCCGCCGTCGCCGGCCAGCTTCGACGCCGACCCCGCGCACATGACGAGAGCCAGCGGCGTGGCGAGGAGGAGTCGAGTCAGCGATGCCATGTGATCACCGCCGTCGCGTGCAAGAGGAGCGTGAACGTGAACGTGACGAAGCCTGCGATCATGAGAAAAACGCCGGTCACCCCGAGGTTGGTGACGGGGGCGTCCACCGTCAGCCGGAACGCGTGGTGCGTATAGTACGCGACGAGCCAGCCGTTGAGGGCGACCCCTGTCGCAAAAGTGCCGAAGCAGATGAGCATCGTGCGCGTGTACGCAAAGCGGGCAAACCATCGCCGCGTGACCTCGCCCGAGTAGTCGAAGAAGACCTGCGCGAGGATGCCGAGGTAGATGCACTGCATGCCGAGCGTCGCGAGGGTGAGCCCGAGGAGCATCCAGTGCAGCGACAGCACCATCGGTCCGACCGTGATCGGTCCGAAGGACAGCGGGACAAGGAGCGCGAGGCCCAGCCCCGCGAGGACGAAGCCGGGACGGTAGAGGAAGAAGTCGGCGCCGTAGACCAGCATCGCGCGCAGGTTGATCCACGCCGCAGCCCAGGGCGAAAACCACCCCGATCGCTTGTGGTGGCTGAGCCTTCCATTCCGGTCTCGCAGGAACCGGATGGGGACCTCGTCGGTCACGAGCTTCATGTGGACGGACTTCAGGACCATCTCCGAGGCGTACTCCCACGACTGGGAGCGGAGCCTCATCCGGCGGAGAGCCACCGTCGAGATGCCCCGCATCCCGCAGTGAATGTCCGAGAAGCGGCCGGAGAAGATGAGGTTCAGGATCCACGTCGTCACGGGCGTGCCCAGGTAGCGGTGAAGAGGAGGCATCGCGCCCGGCTCGATCGTGCCCCGGAAGCGCGAGCCCATGATGAACTCGACGCCCTGGCGGAACTTCGTCACGAAGGCCCCGATCTCGCGGAAGTCGTACGTGCAGTCGCAGTCGCCCATCAGCACGTACTTGCCGCGGATGAACGAGAGGCTGTCGATGTACGCGCGCCCGAGGCCCCGCTTCGGAGCCTTGATCACGCGCGCGCCCTTCGCGAGGGCGATCTCGGCCGTCCGATCCGTGGAGCTGTCGACGATGACGATCTCCCCGGCGACGCCGGCCTTCGCGAGGCCTTCTCTGCACCAGTCGATGAAGAGGCCGATCGTGACCTCTTCGTCCAGCGCCGGGACGACGATCGACAGCTCGGGAGACGACACGTCGTCGTCCGGAACGAGCAGCGTGAGGTCCGCGTCGGGTTCGAGCGTGGCGACCGAGACCAACTCGAGGGCAGCGCCCATGGGTCAAGCATGCCAGAGCGGCCGAGGGTCGGCCGAAAAAGAAAGCGACCGGCGTCTGGCGTCCCTGCCTCGGCGTCTTCCCGCGTACGCTGCCTGGCTGAACGACTCGAATGACCTGGCCCCCGAGCTCCCGTCGCAACCATGTGGCTCTCGTCACGGGCGCGGCCGCCGGTCTCGGCGCCAGCTTCGCGAGGCGCCTCGCGCGTGAGGGCTATGACGTCGTCCTGGTCGATCGCCAGGCCGGCCGCGTGCACGATCTGGCCGACGAGCTGGCTCGCCGGCACGCCATCACGACGCACGCCATCGTCCAGGACCTTGCCCACCCGGGCGCCGCCGAGGCCATCCATACTCGCTGCCGCGCGTTCGGCGCCCCCGTCGACATCCTGGTCAACAACGCGGGCTTCCACCTCGACAGGCGGTTCCTCGATTTCCCGTGGCCCGTGCTCAGGGACAACATGCGCCTCCTCCTCGACGTGGTGGTCGAGACGACTCACCGGTTCCTGCCGGCCATGGTCGAATGTGGCTGGGGCCGTATCATCAACGTCTCGTCGGTGTCGGGCTTCATGCCCGGAGGTGTACGCCTCGCGACCTACACGTCGACCAAGACCTTCCTCATCCCGTTCTCCGAAGGGCTCAACCTCGAGCTCGAAGGGACCGGCGTGCGCGTGATGGCCTTGTGTCCCGGCTTCACGCGGACCGATCTGTACGCAAGCTGTGGCCTCACCGACGTGAGCGACGCCGTCCCCGCGTTCATGTGGCTCGAGCCCGATCAGGTGGCCGACGAGGCGGTCCGGGCCTCGATGAAGGGCAGGCCCCTCCACGTGAGCGGGCTGCCCAACCGCATCATCGTCGCCGCGGCGAAGCTCGCGCCTCGCGCGTTGCTGCGCGAGCGCACGCGGATCCTGCATCGCAACGCGTACGGGATGAGCGGGAGCGCGGCGTTACGGGACGGTCCGGATCCGGGCAGGAGGAAGGGGGCGCTCGTCACCGGCGCGAGCGCCGGCATCGGTGCGAGCTTCGCCGAGCTGCTGGCGCGCGAGGGGTACGACGTCGTGCTGGTCGCGCGCCGAAAGGCACGCCTCGACGATCGCGCGGCCGAGCTGTCGCGGCGCTACGGGGTGAAGGCGAACGTCGTCGTCCAGGACCTGACGCGGCCGGAGGCGGTCGACGCGATCCTCGCCGGGTGCCGGTCACTCGGCTCGCCCGTCGACGTGCTCGTCAACAGCGCCGGCTACCCGGTGAGCGAGCTGTTCCGGTGCATGACGTGGCCCGAAGTGGACGCGGCCCTTCAGATCCTCCTGCGCTCGATCGCGCAGCTGACGCACTCGCTGCTGCCGGGCATGGTCGAGCGCGGATGGGGCCGGGTGATCAACGTCGCGTCGCTCGCCGGATTCGAGCCCGGCAGCTACCGGTCGACCCTGTACTCGAGCGCCAAGGCGGCGGTGATCTCGTTCTCCGAGTCGGTGAACGCCGAGCTCGAGTCGACCGGCGTCACCGTGACTGCCGTGTGCCCGGGGTTCACGAACACCGAGTGGGCGCGCAAGGCGAGGCTCGCGCCCGGATCGATCCCCGCCGCGCTCACGATGGAGAGCGACGACGTCGCTCGCATCGGCTTCGAGGCAGCGAAGCGCGGCGCGGCAGTCAGCGTCGCGGGCACCGTACCCCAGAGGGTCATCTCGGCGGCGTTCCGCCTCGCGCCGCGACGCGCCATCGGACGGCTGCTGTCCAGCAGGCGACGGAAGATGACCGAGAGCCTCACCTGATTCTCGGCCGCCGCTCCGGCGCAGCCCAAGAAATGCGCCGGCGGCGTCTGGATGCTCCGAGGCGGTTCCTTTACGATTGGGACATGCGCCCGGTCCTGCTTTCGCTGGTGGCCTCGCTCGCCCTTCTTGCGTGCTCGAGCGGTGACAAAGCCACCGTCGCCGCCGAAGCCTCGGTGACCCCGGCCGACGACGGAAGCACCGTGGCGTGCACCTCGATGGGTGGGACGTGCGAGCCGTACACCACGACGTGCCCGCTGCCGCAGCAGAACCCCACGCTGTGTGGTGACACCGTGCTCCTTTGCTGCCTGCCCGTCGCGCCCGTCGTGCCGCAAGGCCCGGGGGGCGGAACGGAGGCTGGACCTGCACCCGGGGATGCCGGCGGTCCGGGGCCCGCCGACGCTCCGTACGACGCTCCGGGGGGCTGAGGGGGGGCCTCTTGGCCCGCGCTCCCCGTGGCCCTAGCCTCGGCCCATGATCGAATGGTCCGAGACGCACCTGGCGATCCGCGACGCCATGAGGCGGTTCGTCGAGGCGGAGGTGGCCCCCAGGATCGAGGACATCGAGCATGGCGGAGAGCCGCCGTACGAAGTCCTGCGCAAGATGGTCGCGACCTTCGGCCTCAAGGACATGGCCGAGGCTCGCTTCGCCCACCAGATCGCGAAGGAGAAGATGCGCTCCGCCGGGCACGAGCCTCCGCCGTCCGAGGAGAAGGAGCGCGTGCCCGGCCCGGAGGCGGCCAACGAGGCGGCGATGCGCATGATCCCGATCATCGAGCTGTGCCGGTTCAGCCCCGGCATGGTGACCGCCCTGGGCGTCTCGATGGGGCTGACGGCGAACGCAATCCTGTCGCGCGGCACGATCGCGCAGAAGGAGCGGTGGGCGCTCCCGTTGCTCACGCTCGACAAGATCGGCGCCTGGGCCATCACCGAGCCGAGCTCCGGGTCGGATGCCTTCGGCGCGATGCGCTCGACGGCACGGCGCGAGGGCGACGGCTACGTGCTCTCGGGGAGCAAGACGTTCATCACGAACGGCCCGTACGCCGACACGATCGTCTTCATCTGCAAGCTGGACGAGGGCAACGACCCGAAGGACCGCAAGGTCGTCAGCTTCGTCCTCGACAAGGGCATGCCGGGCCTCACGCAGACCAAGCCGCTGCGCAAGATGGGCCTTCACGGATCGCCCACGGGCGAGCTCTTCCTCGAAGACGTGCGCGTGGGACGTGACAGGCTCCTGGGCGAGACCGAGGACGCACCCGCGCGGAGCGCGGCCAAGGACACGTTCGCCACCGAGCGCACGGGGGTCGCGGCGATGGCGTTGGGGATCGTCCTTCAGTGCATGAAGCTGTGCGTCGAGTACGCGAAGACGCGCGTGCAGTTCGGCCGCCCCATCGGCGACTTTCAGCTCATCCAGCTCAAGCTGGCGAAGATGGAGGTCGCGCGCATGAACATCCAGAACCTCGTCTTCCGGCAGATCGAGCTGGCTGGCGCGGGCAAATCGATGACGCTCGCCGAGGCCTCCGCGTGCAAGCTCTACTCGGCGCAGGCCGCGATGGAGGTGTGCCTCGAGGCGGTGCAGCTCTTCGGCGGCAACGGCTACATGGCGGAGTTCCAGGTCGAGCAGCTGTGTCGAGACGCGAAGGTGCTTCAGATCTATGGCGGTACCGACGAGATCCAGGTCTCGCAGATCGCGCGGAGCCTGATGGGCGAGGCGTGAGCGCTCGCCCGAGGGCCGGTAGCCTCGCATCGACGTGCGTGAGGGGCGCGCCCATGCCATTGGACGGGCGCTGGCATTGCTGGGGATGGGTGCATCCGTCTCGTCTTATGGGCGCACCCATCACGTGGGATGGCCGAATCCTTCCGGCGGAATGGGCGCATCTCTCCCGTGGGATGGATCCACGCCCCTGCGGGATGGGTGCACCCTTCCAAGGGTATCCGTGCATCCCTCCCATGACATGGGTGCATCCCTCCCGTGGGATCGATGCGCCCGTCTTGCAGGGGCTTGCACGCATGCCGTGGGAAGGAGGCACCCATCCCGTGTGAGGGATGCGCGCCCCATGACGTCGGTGTACCCATCCCATGAGATGGGTCCGTGGAGTTGACCCGATTTTCCGGACACGAAACGGAGCAAGTAAGCTCCCGGAGTCTGGAACATGGGCAAGCCGAGAA
>Ga0209415_10012396_pt1 | contig 14202 bp, 9 predicted proteins | sample PeaSoiSIISIP2007_FD_187696 | JGI IMG/M metagenome (GOLD analysis project Ga0209415, IMG submission 187696) | Peat soil microbial communities from Weissenstadt, Germany - SII-SIP-2007 (SPAdes) (version 2) | ecosystem: Environmental > Terrestrial > Soil > Wetlands > Peat | place: Germany... | reverse complement strand
CCTCCAGCGCGTCCATCATCTGCGCAAAGCCCGCATCGAGGCCCTCGGCCTCCCCGCCGAGGATGTTCTCGGCCGGGCAGCGGTAGCCGTCGAAGACGAGCTCGGTGGACTCGACGCCCTTGTAGCCCATCTTCTTGATCTTGGGCGGGACCACCAGCCCGGCGAAGGCGCCGGTGTTCTTGCTCACGCCCGGGGCCTTCTCGGCGATGAAGCACGTGAACCCCCTGTGGCGCGGCTGCGCGTCGGGGTCCGTCTTGACGAGCACAAACACCAGGTCCGACATGAGCCCGTTGGTGACCCACATCTTCTGCCCGTTGATCTCCCAGGAGCCATCCTCGACGCGCCGGCCCGAGGTCTTGATTGCCTGCACGTCGGAGCCGAGCTCGGGCTCTGAGAGCGAGAAGGCGGCGCGGATCTCGCCGGTGGCCATGCGCGGCAGGTAGCGATCGCGCTGCTCGGCCGAGCCGTACTTCATCAGCAGGTAGGTGCCGATGAAGTGCGTGTTGATGACGCCCGAAATCGAGATCCAGCCGCGCGAAAGCTCCTCCACGACCATGCAGTACGTGGTCAGGTCCAGGCCCAGCCCGCCGTAGGCCTCGGGCACCGTGATGCCGAACAGCCCCAGCTCCTTCATCTGCTCGACGATCGGCTCCGGGTACTCGTCCGCGGCGTCGTAGTGCTCGGCCTGCGGGATGATCTGCTCGTCGACGAACTGACGCACCATCTCGGTGATCGCTCGCTGCTCGTCGGACTGCTCGAAGGAGGAAGTGGCTACGGCCATGGCTCAGGGCACTCCAGAGGTTGAAGATTTCTTTTAAGAATAGAGAGGGCCGCGCAGTGGGGGGCCGCCGCGCGCAGCTGCCGATTGGCTGGGACGACGAGTTCACGCGCACGGACAGCTGCGAGACCCGCCGTCGAGCAACGACGGAGGCGACGCCGTGGACCGCCGGCCGCCAGCCCAGGCAGCGATGACAGACTGCCACAGGTGAAGAACTTCTCGAGCGAGGTGGTAGACCGCCTGCCCCCCACCGGGACGGCGATGGTGGAGCTGGCGCGCGACGGCAGCCGCCGCGAATGGAGCGGCGCCGAGGTGCAGGAGAAGAGCGCGCGCCTGGCTGGAACCCTGATGCGCCAGGGCGTCAGCCGGGGCGACGTGGTTATGACCGTGATCGGCAACCGACCCGAGTGGGCTCTGGCGATGGTGGCGTGTTTCCGTATCGGCGCCGTGGTGCTGCCCTGCACCGAGCAGCTGCGCGCCAAGGATCTGCGAATGCGAATGCAGGCGGCCCGACCGAAGCTCGTGCTGGCCGACGAGCGCGACATGGGCGAGCTGATGGCGGCCGCGCCGACATGCCCGGTAAGCGTGCCCGGCGAGAACCTCTACGCCGCCGAGCCGGCGCCCCCCGTGGACCTGAACCCCACCGACCCCTGTCTGATCACATTCACGAGCGGCACCGCGGGCGAGCCCAAGGGCGTCGTGCACGGGCAGCGCTACCTGTGGGGCCAGAACGTGCAGGCCGAACACTGGCTGGACGCGCGGCCTGGCGATGTCGTGTGGTGCACGGCGGCGAGCGGATGGAGCAAGAGCGCACGCAACGTGTTCATCGCGCCGTGGCTGCGCGGGGCCACGGCGCTGCTGCACGACGCGCGCTTCGACCCCGCCGAGCGCCTTGAGATCGTGGCGCGCGAGCGGGTGAGCGTGCTGTGCATGGCGCCGACGGAGTACCGCGTGATCGCCAAACGAGCGGAATTGGGCCCCACCCCCTCCCTCCGCGGGCTGGTGGCGGCCGGCGAGGCGCTCAACCCCGAGGTGCTGCGCGTGTGGCTCCACGCAACTGGCCTCGAGATCCGCGACGGGTACGGCCAGACCGAGACGGGCCAGCTGACGGGCGCACCGCTTGGCGAAGCCCGCCCGGGGTCGATGGGCCGCGCGCTGCCGGGGATGGAACTCGCGATCGAGGACGGCGAGCTGGTGGTCGAACCCCAGAGCGTGGCCACCTTCTTCCTGGGGTATCTCGGCGAGGGCGCAACCCACAACGAGGACGGAACGTGGGCTATAGCCGACCGCCGCGAGCAGGGCCGCTGGCACACGGGCGACCGCGTGCGCTCGGACGAGGACTGGCTGTACTTCGAGGGCCGCAACGACGACGTGATCGTGAGCGCCGGCTACCGCATCGGCCCCTTCGAGGTGGAGTCGGCGCTGGTGGCCCACCCCGCGGTGGCCGAGGCCGCCGCCGTGGCCGCACCTGACGAGGAGCGCGGAGCGGTCGTCAAGGCGGTGGTCGTATTGCGCGACGGCCACCAACCGTCACCGGCGCTGGCGGCGGAGCTGCAGGAGCACGTCAAGCGCGAGACGGCCCCCTACAAGTACCCGCGCGTGGTGGAGTTCGCCGACGAGCTGCCCAAGACGCCCAGCGGGAAGGTCAAGCGAGCGCAGCTGCGGGGGGCGTAGAACGGGCGAGTCGCGTACCGGCAGGACTGGAGGCCGGGCACAGCCTGGGCGCCTGCCCTGGTCTCAGGCGAGGGCGACGACAGCGTCGATCTCGACCAGCGCCCCCCTGGGCAGCTGCGCGACGCCGACAGTGACCCGCGCCGGCGGGTCTGCCTCGAAGAACGACCCGTAGACCTCGTTGACATCACCGAACGCGGCCAGGTCGGTCATGTAGATCGTGAGCCGCACCGCCAGCTGAAGCGAGGTGCCCGCGGCCGCACAGACGGCCTGCAGGTTCTCCAGACAGCGCTGCGCCTGCTCACCAGCGCTATCGCCGACCAGCTCCCCGGTGACTGGGTCGAGCGGGATCTGGCCTGAACAGAACAGCAGCTCGCCGGCGCGCACCGCGTGGCTGTAGGGACCGATCGCGGCGGGGGCGGCGGGGGCGCTGAGCACCTGGCGTGATGCATCCACGCACGGAGCTTATAGACGAAGCAATCAGCCGGCCGATCGAATAGATTCCGATTGATGCCACCAACCGTGGGGAAGCTCACCGTCGTGTGCCTGGCCGCGTTCGCCTTCGCGGGCGCCGTGGCGCCATCCTCCGGAGCCCAGATCGCGCTCGTCCCGTGCGGCGGGGAAAGCAACGAATGGGCGTGCGGCCACGTGACCGTCGCACTGGACCCCAGCGGGGCCACGCCCGGCGCGATCACGCTCGCGCTGCGCCGTCACCGCGCCCCGATCGAAGGGCCCGACTCGGCGGTGATCGCGCTCGCCGGAGGCCCCGGACAGGCGGCGATCCCGTTCGCCGAACAGTTCGCGACTCTGCTCGGCCTGATCGCCGCGACGCGCGATTTGATCGTCTTCGACCAGCGCGGCACGGGGCTCTCGCACGCGCTGTCCTGCCCTCCGCCCAAGCACATCGCCAGGACTCCCCCCGCGCCGGGCGAAACGATCGTGCGGTGCGCCGATGAGATCGGTCCCGCGCGCGCCTTCTACACGACGCCCGACAGCGTCGCCGACATCGAGGCGATCCGCCGGGCGGGGGGCTATGAAAAGCTCGTGCTGTACGGCACCTCCTACGGCACGAAGGTGGCGGAGCAGTACGCTGCGGAGTACCCCAGCCACGTCGAAGCGCTGGTGCTGGACTCGGTGGTGGCGCCCAACGGACCCGACCCGTTCGACCGCTCGACCTTCGCCGCTGTGCCGCGGGTGCTGCGCGCGCTGTGCGCCGACCGCCTCTGCGCCCACATCACGCCCGAACCGGTGGCCGACCTGGCCAAGCTGGTGGCGCGGATGCACGGCCATCCGATCGAGGGGCGCGTGATCGACGGCTACGGCCGAGCGCAGCCTGAGCCGATCGCCGCCGACGACCTGCTGGGGATCCTGCTGGAGGGCGACCTCAGCCCCCTGCTGCGCGCGGAATTCATCACGGCGGTGCGTGCCGCGGCGGACGGCGACACGGCCCCGCTGGCGCGGCTGCTCGCGCACGCGGAAAGCGGCGAAGAAGCGGGGGGCAGCGACGCGCCGCTCTACCTCGACACGACCTGCGAAGAGCAGCAGTTTCCGTGGAGCCGCGCCGCGAGCCCGCAGGCGCGCCTGGCGCAGGCGAGAGCTCAGCTGGACGCGCTGCCGACAAGCGCGTTCGCCCCCTTCACCTCCGCCAACGCGCTCGCCTTCAGCGACGCCAGGGCCTGCTCGTTCTGGCCGTTCGCCGCGTCGGCGCCGCCAGTCGTGAACGCTCCCCTGCCGAACGTGCCGACGCTGATCCTGAGTGGCGCTGCCGACCTGCGCACCCCCACCTCCGAGGCGCAGGAAGTGGCAGCGCAGATCCCCGACGCGCACCTGCTGGTGGTGCCCTACGCCGGCCACTCGGTGCTTACCGACGAGCCCACCCCCTGCGCCAGGGAAGCGCTGCAGGCGATGTTCGCCGGCCATCCGGTCAAGCCATGCCCCGCGGCGCCACCGCCACCGATCCTGCGACCCCCGCCGCTGCCACCACCGCGGCTGGGAGCCGTGTCCCCGACGAAGGGCTACGCGGGCAGGCCGGGGCGCACGCTGCACGCGGTGGCGCTGACGCTGGGCGACTTCGCCCGCCAGTTCCTGATGCGCCTGCTGGAAGCGCTCAGCTCGCCGGGGAGCCTGCGCTCCCTGGCCTCGCACCAGCTGCGGGGCGGCGGGTTGCGTGCCGGCTGGTATGCGTTCAGCGGCAAGAGCCTCCTCCTCCACGGCTACTCATATGTGCCGGGCGTGACGCTCTCCGGCACGATCGCCGCCAAGAAGCTGGTGCTGCGCGTGGGCGGGCCCGCCGCGGCGCACGGCACTCTGCGGCTGGGCTCCCACGGCGCGCTGGTGGGAACACTGGGCGGCCGGCGCATCCATCTCGCCGCCAAGTCGAAGAAGACGACGCCGGCCACGATCGCGCGAGCCGGGTCGAACCTCGGCGCAGCCCTCGACACGCAGATGACGCGTCTGGCCCCCATCCTCAACATGCCGATCGAAGCAGGCGAACTCAACATGCCGATCGAAGCGGGCGAACTTCAAGCTGTGCTCTCCGCCTGCCGCTATTGTCGAAGCCGATGCGCGGCAGAGTCCCCCTCCCTGTCCTGGCAGCTCTGCTGACGCTCCTCACGCTCGCCGTGGGGGCGGCGCCGGCGCTCGGCACCCAGACGTACACCCCCTGCGCGAACAACCAGGGCTTCGGCTGCACCACCGTGACGGTGCCCCTCGACCGCAGCGGCGGCGTGCCCGGCACGCTCGCGCTGAAGGTCGAGCGCCTGCAGGCCGGCGCGGCGCCGAGCAACGAAGCGGTGATCGCACTGGCAGGAGGACCCGGACAGGCGGCGCTGCCGCTGGCGGGCTTCATGTCAAAGGCGCTCTCCCCCGCACTGGCCGCACGCGACCTCGTGGTGTTCGACCAGCGGGGCACCGGCGAATCCTCACCCCTGAGCTGCCCGGCGCTGAGCAGCCCCGCGGGTGCCGCCGGGATCAATTCGGTCGGGAAGCTGTTCGAACGCTGCGCCGTGCAGCTCGGCGCAGCGCGCGCGGGGTACACGACGGTGGAATCGGTGGACGACATCGAGTCGATCCGCCAGGCGATGGGCTACGGCAAGCTCGTGCTCTACGGCGTCTCCTACGGCACGAAGGTGGCGGAGGAGTACGCGGCGCGCTACCCCCAGAACGTCTCGGCGCTGGTGCTCGACTCGGTCGAGCCGCCCAGCGGGCCGGAACCCTTCCAGGTGGCTACCTTCCAGGCGCTGCGACCGGTGCTCGCGGAGCTGTGCTCGGAAGGCGCCTGCAACGGCATCACCGCCACCCCCCTGACCGACATCGCGCGCCTGGCGGCGCGCCTGCGCGTCCACCCGCTGGCGGGCGCTGTGTATGACGGCGCCGGACACCGCCACACGGTGAGGACCGGCGAGAGCGACCTGCTGGGGATCCTGCAGGCCGGCGACCTGAACCCCGCGCTGCGCGCGCTGGCGCCCGCGGCGGTGCGCTCGGCGCTGGCGGGCGACGCCAGCCCGCTGCTGCGCCTGGAGCTGCTCGCGCGGGGGCTGATCCCGACGGTGCCGGGCTCCCCACCCCCGGAATCGGAGGGCATCGACGGCGCCCTGAACGCCACGACCATCTGCGAAGAGTCGCTGTTTCCGTGGGGCCGCGGCGACCCGCCGGCGGCTCGTCCGGGCGAGGTGAGCGCCAAGCTGAAGGCGCTGCCGAGCTCGGACTTCTACCCCTTCGATCCCACCATCGCCCTGGAAGACAGCACCATCCCCGGCTGCCTGGACTGGCCCGACGCCGCCCCGCCACCGCCCGTGGTGAGCGCCCTGCCCGACGTGCCCACGCTGATCCTCTCCGGCGCGCAGGACCTCAGGACACCCACCTCCGATGCACGCAGCGTGGCCGCGATGATCCCCGGCGCCCAGCTGCTCGTCGTCCCCTACACCGGCCACTCGGTGCTGGGAACCGACTTCAGCGGCTGCGCGGAGACAGCGGTCAAGACGTTCTTCAGCGGCGCCCCCGTGCAGGCCTGCGCAGCCGGCCCCGACATCTTCGCGCCCACCCCGATCACCCCCGTCCGGCTCTCCGCGGTGCGGGCGGCTCCCGGCGTGGGCGGAACCCCGGGCCGCACGCTGACCGCGGTGCTCGACACGATCGTCGACCTCAACCGCCAAGTGATCGGCGCCACCCTGCAGGCCAACCAGGCGCTCCCCAGCGGCTCGAGCTTCGGCGGGCTGCGCGGAGGCTACGCGCGCCTGGGCCGGGGCTCGCTGACGCTGCACCGCTTCTCCTTCGTGACGGGCGTCGAGCTCAGCGGGACGTTCCCGGTCAGGGAAGGCAAGCTGCAGAGCACCACCGTGCGCATCGGCGGCTCCGCCGCATCGCCCGGCACGATCACGGTGGGAGCCGGCAAGCGCGTCAGCGGCGACCTCGGCGGCCGGCGCTTCGACATCGCGCTGGCAACCGTCAAGCTCTCGCGCGTGGGCGCGCCGGACCGCGAATGGCCCACGGCGCCGCTGGGCTTCCCGCTGCCGGGGCCGATCGAAGGGCCGCCAGCACGCCTGCCCTGAATGACCCGCCGCCTCCCGGTGCACGGAGCAGCAGCGCGGCGTCAGCCATCGCTGATCTCGCGGCGAACGTAGGCGGAGAAGAGCGGGTCGGCCAGCGTCCAGGAGCCCCGCCCGCCTGGCCTTATGACGATCGACGCGTCGGCGAGCGCGTTCAGCGCGCGGTTGGCTGCCTTCTTCTCCAGCTCCGTGTACGGGGAGCGCCGGTGCGCGAGGCGGATGGTGACTTCGACCGCGGTGTTGCTCATGGCCCGGATACGATCCATCAGGTCGCTGTGCCGGCCGGCATCGGCCGCCAGCGCTCCGCGGTGGCCGCGCTCGGCGAGCGTGCCGTCGATGTGGCGGGTGTCCTCCTCAACCGAGGCGTGGTGCGCCTGCTGGGCGATCAGCATCGTCGACCGTGGGTGCCCTTCACCCGAGGCGATGATGAGCTCCATGGCCTCATCGTCGACGGTGCAGCCATCCTGGGCGAAGCGCTCGCCGAGCCCTGTGCGCCACTCGTCCTCGGTGATGCGCGAGAGCTCGTGGAAACCGCCGAACTGGTAGAGCGCGCGGTGCTGGTTGCTGAACAGATCGCGCATCAGACGCTCGACGCTTCCCGCGAACAGGCAACTCACGCGAGGGGAGGCGTGGAGCGTCTCGCGCAGCCGCTGAGTGATCTGTTCGGGATCGCCATAGGCGCCGCTGGTCAGCTGCTGCAGCTCGTCGATCAGCAGGATCAGTTGCCGGTCGTCGCGCTCGGCGATCCGCTGGGGCAACTCGAGGGCTGCGCTCAGCTCGTCCAGTGGGTCGCGGCGTCTGCGTGCCGGCTCGAGCGCGATCTCAACGGCATCGCCCAGTTCGGACTTCACGCGCAGAACGGCCGTCAGCGAGCGTCCGCTGAGCACCCCCGAGCCGACGTTGCGCGTGCGCTCGATGAGCCGCCTGAGCGCCGAGCGGTTGGCGAGCGTCTCCCGCGCGAGAGCCTCGGCGAGCGAGGCGGCGTTTGTGTATTTGAACAGGCTGACGCTCACCGTGTAGAGCCCCTTCCGGCGGAGCGCCGCGACGGTCGCTTCGCAGACCGTGCTCTTTCCCGTGCGGCGTGGCGCGGCGAGAATGCGGTGCAGCCCATCCGCGAGCTGGGAAGCCAGCTCCTCGACGTCGCCCTGGCGGCCGATGAGCTTGCCCGGCGGGCGGACGGGCTCCTCGGAGGGAAACAGATCTCGGGACCGCAGCCGGCTCATGTTGTCCATTATGCCAACATAGGTTGACGAGTTCGCCAACAAGACGAAAGAGCAGCAGCGCCAAGAGAGTTGGAGCTACGCTCGCAGAGCGGTGACGATCAGACCGCGAGCCAGGCGATGCCCTCGTACCTCCTCGCCCTCCGGTGCCTCACGGGCCCGCCGCTCGCATGGCGTGCGGTCCTTCCTGGGCTTGCGCGCGCACGCCTTCAATGCTGCGGCTACGCTGGGCGAGTGTCCAACGCCCTCGCCCGGGAGTCCTCGCCCTACCTGCGCCAGCACGCCGAGAACCCGGTGGACTGGCTGCCCTGGGGCCCCGAGGCGCTGGCGCGCGCACGCGAGCGGGATGTGCCGCTGCTCGTGTCGATCGGCTACTCCTCCTGCCACTGGTGCCACGTGATGGAGCACGAGTCCTTCGAGGATCCGGCAACGGCGGCGGTGATGAACGAGGAGTTCGTGTGCGTGAAGGTGGACCGCGAGGAGCGCCCGGACATCGACGCGCTCTACATGGAGGCCGTGCAGGGCATGACCGGCCACGGCGGATGGCCGCTGAACGTGTTCCTCACGCCCGAGCAGGTGCCCTTCTACGGCGGCACGTACTTCCCGCCGGAGGCCCGTCCCGGGATGCCCGCGTGGACGCAGGTCCTGCAGGCGATCGCCGAGACCTGGCGCGCGCAGGCCGATGAGATTCGTGCAGGGGGCGAGCGGCTGCGCGCGCAGCTCGGCGGCGGCGCGCGGTTGAGCCCGTCGGAGGCGCCCTTCCAGGCCGCCTCGCTGGACACCGCCGTGGAGAATCTGCGCGGGTCCTTCGACGCGTTGCACGGAGGGTTCGGCGGCGGGGTGGGTGGGCCTCTATTTCCCCAGGCCTCGGTGCTGGAGTTTCTGCTGGCGCGTGGCGAGCGCGAGATGACTCTCGTCACGCTGCGCGCGATGGCCTCTGGCGGCATTCACGACCACGTCGGCGGCGGCTTTCACCGCTACGCCGTCGACGCCACCTGGACGGTGCCGCACTTCGAGAAGATGCTCTACGACAACGCCCTGCTGGCGCGTGCCTACCTGCACGCATACAGGGTGACCAAGGAGGCCGCCCACCCCGGCTCGCCGGCCTCCGACCACCCTCTCGGCGAGGGCGAGGACCATTTCGCGCTCGTCTGCCGCGACACGCTCGACTGGGTGCTGCGCGAGATGGCCGGCCCCGAGGGAGGCTTCTACTCCGCGCTCGACGCCGATTCCGAGGGGGTCGAGGGACGCTGCTACGTGTGGACGGTGGCGGAGTTGCGGAGTGTCCTCGGTGATGACGCCGACGCCGCAATCGCCTGGCTGGGAGCCACCGAGGAGGGTAATTTCGTTGACCCTCACCATCCTGAGCCGGGGTGGAATGTGCTGGAGGATCGCGGCCCGCGACCTGCAGAGGACGTACGCGAAAGCATCCGCACACGTCTGCTTACCGCGCGCGAGCAGCGCGTGCGGCCGGGGCTCGATGACAAGCGCCTCACGTCCTGGAACGCGCTGGCCATCGCGGCGCTGGCCGACGCCGGCTCGGTGTTGGACGAGCCGCGCTATCTGGAGGCAGCAGAGCGCTGCGCCCACTTCGTCCTGAGCGAGCTGCGCGACGCCGACGGTCGCCTGCTGCGCACCTACTCCGATGGCCGCGCGCGGCTGGGCGGCTATCTGGAGGACCACGCCTTTCTGCTGGAGGCCCTGCTGACGCTCTTTGAAGCCACCTGCGATGCCTGCTGGCTGGACGAGGCCCGCGCGCTGGCCGAGGAGCTGGCGACCCGCTTCGCCGACCCCGAGCGCGGCGGATTCTTCTCGACCGCCTCCGACGCCGAGTCCCTGATCGTCAGGCGCAAGGACCTGGAGGACTCCCCCATCCCCTCCGGCTCCTCCTCCGCGGCGCTGGGGCTCCTGCGCCTGGCGCGCGTCACGGGCGAGCAGTCCTATGAAGAGGCCGCCGTGGGAGTGCTGCGGCTGGTGCACGAGATCGCGCCCCGCCACCCCACGGCGTTCGGGCACGTGTTGCAGGCGATGCAGCTGTACCTCTTTCCCGAGGCGGGCCCCGCGTGCGCAGTGCCGCAGATCCGGACCCGCCCACCCCGCGCGCCGGGCGTGTCGCGCTGATTCGGTTCCTCCGGCCACGGCGCGGCTTGTCGGAGGTAGCCCCGGCCCACCAGCCGAGGACGGCCTGCCTGGCGCGACCCTCTGCCGTAGCCCGTCAGGGCGGAGGCCTTCGGGTGGGTGGGTCCCCTTATAAGACCGCCAGGTATCGATCCAGCTCCCACTGCGTGACCTGCACGCGGTAGTCGTCCCACTCCTGGCGCTTGATCTCCACGTAGCGGTTGAACATGTGCTCGCCGAGCGTGCGCAGCACGAGCTCGGACTCCGCCGTCAGCGCGATCGCCTCGCCGAGCGTCTCGGGCAGCTGCTCGACGCCCAGGCGCCGGCGCTCCTCGCCCGATAGGTGGTAGAGGTTCTGCTCCATCGGCTCGGGCAGCTCGTAGCCCTTCTCGATGCCCTCGAGCCCCGCCTGCAGCAGCGCCGCGAAGGTCAGGTAGGGGTTGCACGCGGGGTCCGGGCAGCGCAGCTCCATGCGCGTCGCCCGCTCGCGCCCGGGGTGGTACAGCGGCACGCGCACCAGCGCCGAGCGGTTGCGCCGCGACCACGCCACGTACACCGGCGCCTCGAAGCCCGGCACCAGGCGCTTATAGCTGTTGACCCACTGCGCGAAGATCGAGCTGACCTCGCGCGCGTGCTTGAGCTGGCCGGCGATGAACGCCTTGCCCACGTCGCTGAGGAAGTACTGGTCATCGGCGTCGTAGAACGCGTTCTGGCCGTCCTTGAAGAGCGACTGGTGCGTGTGCATCCCCGAGCCGTTCTCGCCGAACAGCGGCTTGGGCATGAAGGTGGCGTGCCAGCCGTACTTCATCGCGTACTCCTTGACGGTGATGCGGTACGTCATGCAGTCGTCGGCCATCTTCATCGCGTCCGCGTAGCGCATGTCGATCTCGTGCTGGCTCGGCCCCACCTCGTGGTGGGTGTACTCCACGTGGATCCCCAGCTGCTCGAGCGCCAGCACCGTCTCGCGCCGCACGTCGGACCCCGCGTCGAGCGTCGTCAGGTCGAAGTACCCGCCGCGGTCGAGCACCTCGGTGGAGCGGCTGTCGCGGAACAGGAAGTACTCGAGCTCCGGCCCCACGTTGAACGTGTCGAAGCCCATGCTCTGCGCCCGCTGCACCGCGCGGCGCAGCACGTGGCGCGGGTCGCCCTCGTAGGGTGTGCGCTCGGGGGTGATGACGTCGCAGAACATCCGCCCCACGCCCTGCTCCTCCGGGCGCCATGGCAGGATGGCGAAGGTGGTGGGGTCGGGCATCGCGATCATGTCTGACTCCTCGATCGCGTTGAACCCGGTGATCGAGCTGCCGTCGAAGCCCATCCCGGCCTCGAACGCGTCGTCGAGTTCCAGCGAGTTGATCGAGAACGACTTCAGCTGGCCCAGCATGTCGGTGAACCAGAAGCGGATGAACCGTATGTTGCGCTCCGCCACGAGCGCCTTGACGTCCTCGGCTGTCTTTGGCATGTCGGCGGGCTTCTCGGCCATCTGGGGCTGAGCTTAATCGATGGCCCTTGGCGCCGGTATCGACGGATGGCCAAAGTGGGGTCGGCCCCGAGCCCGAACTCCCCGGATCCGACGGCCAGACCCGGACCGGCTGTGACCTAGGGAGTCCCCGGCGGCAGAGGCCTGCCCTTGGCCCGCAGCCACACGCGATAGCCCTCGTGCGGCATGTCCTGAAAAGAGGTTTCCGTCGTCAACTCCTCGGGTGGGTTGCCTTCGACCACGAGGCTGCACGGGAGACGCAACTCGGGTTCCGGGTTGTCCCAGGTGTCCAGGCCCAAGAGCAGCTTCTTCTCGACGCGGGGGCCAAAGAGGGTGAGGTTGGTGGCCCCCACCAACGCTGCGCTCGGCGAGAGGACACCGCGAAAGCCGGCCGCGCGCAGGTCGTCGGCGAGCTTGCACGAGTCCTCGTGTGCGCCCACCGCCAGCCGGGGGTCCAGGCCGCATGCCTCGTAGCGGTCGAAAATGCCGAGATCGGCGACGTCGCGCTCGCGCACCAGCACCAGCCACAGCCGGCGGAGGTACTCCACGGCGCGCGTATTGCCGCGGATGCCCTCATAGCGGACGAGCTCGGCCCAGGCACCCATCGGCTCCAGTGCCATGTATTGCGCGTAGCCCTCTCCCATGCGATGCCAGCGCCCCGAGACCTGGCTCGGGTGCAGCTCCCTCGCGGCGTGATACAGGGGCGTCCATTCCGGCGAGACCTGACGGAAGCAGTACCTCTCAACGGAGATCCGCGCCGGCTCAGTCCGCCAGCTGGCCACGGGCGCCTCGCGCGAGTTCGATCAGCGCCTCGCGGGCGCTCGCCTCGTCCTCGTCGAGCATCTGCAGGGGCGTGCGCCCGCCCAACTGCTCGCGGGTGGCGTCGAACCACATCACCAGGCCCCGCGGGGTCATCGAGGCGCGCAGATAGGCGAGCAGCTGCGCGACGGTGACGACACGACGAACGTTGCGGGCCACGGGCCTGCCGGCCCTCCAGGCGTTGATCGTCTTGGTGGAGACGCCCAGAAGCCGAGCGACTTCCTCGACGCCGACGCCCTTCAGCGTCTCCAGGACGTAGTCGGCGGCCGCGCGCGGATCGTCCAGCTGGCCATGCAGCAGGCGGCGCCCGACGCGGTGCGCTACATCGCCCATCTCGATCTTGGCCAATTCGACCTTGCCGGTCGCGTCTGTGCCCTCGGGATCGCTTTCGATGGCGTTGCGCAGCTCGAAGAGGAGCTCGAAGAGCTTGCGCACGTCGTAGTCCTCTGCGCCCTCCGGCATCGCCTTGGATAGGTCGATCACGCACTTCTCGACTTCCCGGTACCAGGCGGAGCGCTTCTCGGCGCACGCAGCAGCCACCTCGTCGCCGACGGGTGCGCTGGTTTGCGCATGCGGCGTGAGTGGAGAGGAAACGAGTTCTCCAACGTGCTCAGCCTTGCTGCGCAGAACGGTCCACTGATCTTCGACTTCGAGCAGAGCGGTGCTCATCTACATTTCCTTGTTGGATTGCCTCTTAGTACGTGTTTGAGAACGATCGGCACGCCCGGATGCGCCCCTGTACGCGGCGCTGGTCCAGGAACGCCCCACCGATCGAAGATCGGCCAGCACCGCCTGTTCTCAAACACGTACTTAGAAGTCCGCTGAAGTTCTTCTAGAAGAATAAGTATACCCGACCCATCGGCGAAGCGCAGGATTCTTTGCTTTTGGCTTCGCCAACTGGACGCTTGGGCCATCGCGCGGGACGACCGACGACAAAGCTCCTGGCGTTCGCTCATGCACGGTGACTGCGTGCCACGCCAGATCCGCCGCTCAGCCGTGGGCGCTGAGGATCGCCAGCACCACCAGCAGCATCCCCATCGCCACCGCCCAGCCGGCAATTCGATCCGGGCGTGGCCCCAGGCGCTCTACCGGCCGACGCGGTGGGCGGCGCCTGACTCCGCTGCGCTGTGCGGCCTGCGCGGCGGCCAGCTGGCGACGCGCGACGCGCTCGCGCCTGCGCACATCCTCGACCTCGTCCCACCACGCATGTGCCTCGGCCCGCAGCGCCATCACGACGATGCTAAAGGCGCCTCCGGCGGCAAGTTCCTGACATCGCGCTATCTGCGGGGAATGAATGCACGACAGCGCTCCCACCCGCCGCGTTGGCGGGGTCCAACCTGTGCTCAGTGACCGGCGACGGCCGACACGAAATCCGCCACCGCTTCGGCTTCGTGGCCCTGGAAGAGCAGCGCCGGCATCTGGCCGAGCCCACGTGCGCGGCCTTCGGCGATCGCGTTCAGCACGAGCGCCTTGCGCCCTTCCACGGTGGGGATCGAGTCTCCCAGACGCCTGTCGAGGTTTGGTCCGATCTGCCCGACCGCGTTGGCCGCCGCGAGGGGGTGGCACATGGAG
>Ga0209415_10012394_pt1 | contig 14204 bp, 13 predicted proteins | sample PeaSoiSIISIP2007_FD_187696 | JGI IMG/M metagenome (GOLD analysis project Ga0209415, IMG submission 187696) | Peat soil microbial communities from Weissenstadt, Germany - SII-SIP-2007 (SPAdes) (version 2) | ecosystem: Environmental > Terrestrial > Soil > Wetlands > Peat | place: Germany... | reverse complement strand
TAACGGCTTGTGGGGTTCTGTGGGTGCGGCCGGGCGATCCTATGACTAGAAGGCCTAGTTCAATTGTGCCTATTTAACCCTTGTCGCCTGTCGAATTCTGTGACCGCCGTCACGCTTGCGCGTGATCGTCATCATCCCTCCGCCTCTTTTGCCAGACATCGTACCGGCCCACTCTGGCATCTTCCCTCGCCGACGCACATCCGCCTGTGACCAGAATCACGGCCTGCTCTCCCGCCGCTTTCTTACACTCGTTATCGAGCGAAGCCGGAAGTGCTCATTTCACTCTTGGAGATGGTTTCATCATGGCCTACGTAATCACTGATTCCTGTATCAAAGATTCCCTCTGCGTCGACGTTTGCCCCACCGACTGCATCCACCCCAAGCAGGACGAGCCCGGCTTCGAAGCCGCCACTCAAATGTACGTCGATCCCGAGGGCTGCATCGACTGCGGCGCCTGTATCCCGGCCTGCGGCTCTGATTCCATTCACGCCCTCGAAGACGTCCCCGCCGAGAAGAAGGAATTCATCGAGAAGAACGAGGCCTACTACAAGCACTAACCCATCCGCTTCGACGCGTGGGTGCCCCATTCTAACGTCGCGCTTTTTGCGACGTTAGAGTGGGATTCCACTCCATCTCTCCATCCCGCCACCCTTCCCGTTGACTTCCCGCACCCCCGCCCGCTATCGTTGCCAACGCAATGAACATCGTCAAAGCGACCCGCCAGTTTGAAGACTGGCTTGGCCATCGCACCGGCATCGTCAAGAAAGATCTCCACACCAAGCACGCCAACATGAAGGCCGCAGTCTTTCCCTTTCTGCGCGCCACTTATTACCGCTGGGCGCAAGTCTGGCCGCAGGTTTGTCCGGAACTCGCCAAGGGCCCGCACGCCCTCGCCGTCGGCGACCTGCATGTGGAGAATTTCGGCACCTGGCGCGACGTCGAAGGCCGTCTCATCTGGGGCGTCAACGACTTCGACGAAGCTCATCCCATGTCGTATGCCAACGATCTGGTGCGCCTCGCCGTCAGCGCTCACCTCGCCGTCGAAGCCGGGCACTTGGCTCTGAAGCGGAAAGACATCTGCGATTCCATTCTCGAGGGCTATCGCGAAGCCATGCGCGACGGCGGCCTGCCCTTCGTCCTGGGCGAGAACCACGACTGGCTGCGCCAGATCGCCGAGAGTGAACTGCGCGACCCGGTCCACTTCTGGGCGAAGATGGACGCGCTGCCCACCGTGAGGGCCGAAGTGCCGGTCAGCGCCATCGACGCCATCGAGCACCTCATGCCCGTTCGAGACCTGCCTTACCGCCTGACCACTCGCGTCGCCGGCCTCGGAAGCCTGGGGCATGCGCGCTATGTCGCCATCGCCGACTGGCACGGCGGCCGCGTCGCCCGCGAAGCCAAAGCCCTGGTTTCCTCCGCCTGCTACTGGGCGAAGGACCATCAGGGCCCGTCCGAGATTCTCTATCAGGCAATCATCAGCCGCGCAGTCCGCTGTATGGATCCTTTCGTTCAGCTGCGCGGACGCTGGATCGTACGTCGGCTGAGCCCGCATTGCTCGCGCATCGAACTGGCCACGCTGCGCGCGCCGGGCATGGAATTGCGACTGCTTCGCGCCATGGGATGGGAAACTGCCAACATCCATCTCGGAACAAAGTCTGCCCGCAAGCCCATCCTCCGGCACATGCAGAAGCAGAAAGGGAAGTGGCTGCACCAAGCCACGGAAAACATGTTGCAAGCAGTCCGCGACGACTGGAAGACGTGGAGAAAAGACGGTTACGCCTAGAAACCGGCTCGGGTGTGTGGTCTTGTTCGGGGCACGTCACGGCGGTCGGTGGAAAGGATTTTGTGAAGGATTTTGGGAAGGGCACGGCTTTAGCCGTGCCCTTTAGCGTTCAGATGATTTGAGGGCTTCAGCCGTGCTGTCAAGCGTTCAGATGATTGAGGGGCTTCAGCCCCTGCGGTTTTGGTTTTGGGTGGCGCAGCGCTTTTAGCGCTGCGATCAGCCCTTCATTCTTGAGGGCTTTAGCCCCCGAGGTACCGCTCTGGTCCGACGCCTGCGGATTTCCAAAGAGCTCTTGTTGAAGGAATCGGGCTGTAGGAATTGTGGAAGCAGAGATCTACGCCGCGCCGCTTTGCACCCTCCCGGCCTCGGTCACGGTCACAGTCACCGCCGGACGCCGCAGCGGAACCAGCGCGACTCCGGTCGCCCGATCGTAGACCAGCGTCCATTGCTTGGCGCACTCATCACACAGCCAATAGTGCTCAACCAGTCGTTGCTGTTGCCGGGCTCGAACAAACGGAGGCACGGCCGCTTCTCCTGGTTTGGTCACCCGGTCGGTCTCCACCAGAAACAGTTTGCCCTCTCTAAGTTTGAGGAAAGGTTTGCAACACTTCGAATTGGCGCATCGGCTGAGCATACTCTCACTGCTTCCTGCTCTGCCAAGAACAGTCTCGGCGAGCCACTGGATTGTGAATCACAAGCACGTCACAGGCCACAGGGTTTCCCCGGCTCTGCACAAGGGTTCGCAAAATCCCTGACTCGTTCTATGCATTACTTCCTTCCACTTTGCCGACTAATCGGCAAAGCTGCCGATGCCTCGTCGCTGCTTCCTTGCTTGTGCTCTGTGAGGCCAGCTACCATCAATCGTATGCTCAGGGTCTTACTCTGTCCGCCGAATTATTTCGATGTGGTCGATCAAAAAAACCCGTATATGTCGAGAGAATCCCCAGTGGACCGAGTGAAAGCGCGCACTCAGTGGGAAACTCTTTGTAGTGTTTTGCAACAGAACGGATGCGACGTCGAAGCCATCGATCCAGTCGATGGCCTCGAAGACATGGTCTTCGCCGCCAATCAAGTTTTCGCTGGCGAGAAAAGTGGATATGGAAAGTTTGTCGTTCCCAGCCGCATGGTCTACCCATCACGCCAGCGCGAAGTTCCTTTTTATGCGGACTGGTGCCGGGCCCACGACTATCGCGTGATCGAACTCGATTTCGGCACCGACTATCTCGAAGGCCACGGCGATCTGCTCTGGCATCCGGACGGTTCGCGCATCTACGGCGGCTATGGTTTCCGCAGCACCCGCGGCGGCATCGAGAAATTCTCCGCTGCGATGTCCGAAATGGGAATTTCCGTCGTGCCCCTGCATCTCGTCGATCCTTATTGCTACCACCTCGATACTTGCCTCTGCCCGCTCAATAACGACGCGGCCCTCATCTTCCCCGGCGCCTACTCCGCCGAGGCCCTTGCGTCCGTTCATAAATTCTGGAAGCGGGTTCACCTCCTCACTGCCGACGAGGCCCATCGCTTCATGGGCAACGGAATCGTCGTCAACGGCAGCTACATCACTCCTCACTTGACTTCCCAGTTAGAGACGATTCTTCATGAGGAAGGACTAACGCCGGTGATCGTCGAGACTTCCGAATTCGAAAAAGCGGGTGGGAGTTGCTTCTGTATGAAGACGTTCTTGCAGTAGATTGTGCAGCGCGTGCGCCGCAAATGAACGAAGCAGATTTCAATTTGAATGGCCGCCTGACCCGCGTCGCGCGCTTCCCGCGCCTGCGCGCCCTGGCCTGGTCTTGCGATCCTCTGTCCGCCGATCATCTCTACGCCTCCCGCGGCTACCAACTGCTGCGCGCCAAAATTAATGTGAATGACCTGTCCGACAACCTGGCCTGGCAGCCCGTCGCCAAATTTGTCCCGGCCTTGCGCCGCCGCCTTTCCGGGATGAACGGCCTCGCCGCCCGCTTGTTTCGCGATGGCTTCCATGCGCTCGCGGTGTTGCCCTCGGGCGCGCTCGTTGCCGCCGTCCCAGGAGCGATCGTCACGCTTCGTCCCAGCGAACCAGAATTTCGCAGCACCCACACCGTCCTCCGCGGCACCCGCCCGCTGCATCTCACCGCTGTTCCGGGCGTCGGAGCATCCGGCACAATCTATTGGGGAGAATACTTCGACAACGCCGCTCGCGATGCCGTCCACGTCTATGCCTCCACCGACGCCGGAGCCTCATGGGCCGTCGCCTACACCTTCCCCAAGGGCGCCATCCGTCACGTGCACAACATCGTCCACGATCCCTGGGGAGATTGCCTCTGGATTCTGACTGGCGATTACGGCGACGAATGCCGCATCCTGCGCGCCGCCTGCGATTTCAGCCGGGTCGAGTCCGTGCTGCAGGGCCGGCAGCAAGCCCGCGCGGTCGCCGCCATTCCCACTGAAGACGGCCTCTATTTTTCTTCCGACACGCCGCTCGAATCCAACTTCATCTACCGCCTCGACCGTCGGCAGAAATTGCTGCAAGTCGCTCCTATCAGCAGTTCGTCCATCTACGGATGCCGCGTAGGAGGCCGAGTCTTTTTCTCCACTATGGTCGAGCCCAGCGCCGTGAACCGCGATCGCCACGTCCGCGTCTATGGCGGTGCCGCCGCCAGCGGCGCCACATCCTCATGGAACCCTCTTCTGGCTTGGAAAAAAGACCGCTGGCCCATGGGCCTGTTCCAGTACGGTAACGCACTGATGCCCGATGGCCACAACGCCACGCCGTTCCTCGCCCTGACCACAATCGCCGTCGAATCCGACGACATGGTCACCTCGCTGTACTCCGTAGGCCCTTAGAACGAATAGGCCCTTAGAACGAATATGTAGGGCAGCCGCCCTCGGCTGTCCGTCGAGCGCAGCTCGACAGCCCGGCCACTGCGTCCTTGCCGTAATATGAATTGAATCAAACAGAAATCCGCTTGCCCCCTCTCGCCTACTACCGACGCATCTTCAGCGCCTACCTCCTCGGCGGCAAAAGTCACCTCACCTTCTGGCATGAAACTCCCACCGCGAATCCGAACGCACTCCCCGGCGAGCTCGGCGAATACTACATGCTGTTCGCCGAGAAGGCCGACTATCAGGGCTTCTACGATGCCTCCGGAGTTCCGCAACTCGACTATCACGGCCAGATCGGCCTGCAGTACAACCCCATCGCCATCGCGCAGTACGGCCTCGGCAACTACAATCTCTACCGCCGCAGCGCCGATCCCGAACGCCTCCGAAAATTCTTTGTCGCCGCCGACTGGCTCTCTCACCTCGAGCAAAACCCGCAAGGGCTCTCCGTCTGGAACCACCACTTCGATTGGGAATACCGCGACACCCTCCGCGCCCCCTGGTACTCAGCGCTCGCTCAAGGCCAGGGAATCTCTGTTCTCGTGAGGGCGCACAAAGAATCCGGCGACGCCCGCTATCTCGACGCCGCCCGCCGCGCTCTCGCCTGCTTCCACGTTCCCATGAACGACGGCGGCGTCGCCTTCACTGACGAATCCGGCGACCTCTGGTTCGAGGAATACATCGTCTCCCCGCCCACCCACATTCTCAACGGATTCATCTGGGCCGCCTGGGGCCTCTACGATTATTTTCTCGCCACTCAAGATGCATCGGCGCAGGAACTCTTCTCCCGCGCCGTCCGCACCCTGCTGCACAATCTCGACCGCTACGACTTAGGATTCTGGTCGCTCTACGAGCAATCCGGGACGCGCCTGCCCATGGTCGCCAGCCCGTTTTATCATCAGTTGCACATCATCCAACTCCGCGTGATGCATCGCCTCACCGGAGAATCCGCCTTCGCCCGCGTCGCCGACCGCTGGGAAAACTACACCCGCAGCCGCCTCAACCGCGCCCGCGCTCTCGCCTACAAGAGCGTCTTCAAACTCTGTTACTACTGAGAATTGATCCGATGAACGCGCGACTTGATCCAGTCAAGGAATGCAATTGTGCTTTTCGTCAACCGTCGCAGGTCAGCTCATTCCACGAAAATCCCTGCCCCCCGAAGTTTTCTCTCGCATTCCAGACGTGCAGGCCGCAAGCTTGCATATACCTGCGTAATCCCCAACAAGGCACCGATATACCTTCGTGCCTAGCTTCTCATTTCTCCCGCGAGTAGCGTGCTCGAAGGGGAGTGTTTGGGGCTGGAGCGATCCAGTTCACTCCATCCCCGCAGAGGAAATCATGAAAAGCAGTCGGGTAGTTCTGGCGATTATGATGACAATCGTTCTTTTCGGGTGCAGTGGAGCGAGTAAGTCGGGCAGCGGCAACCCGCCTCCTAGCGGCTACACGAACATGGACGGCGGCACCTGGACAATTAACATGCAAGGTTCAGGGATTAACGATACCTTCGGCGTCACCTTTGGTTCGAGCGCTTGTACTCCAGTAGGCACATTGCTGGAGAATTTCACCGTGACCGGGCCGGTCTGCTTCGACGCCTCGGGCCAATTCCCTCCCCAGCAGAACAACGCACCGTTCGAGTTCCTGATGGGCGTTCCGGCCAATCCGGTCCCACCAGATTCGACGGTGAGCTTCCTGTATGGCGTGGAGGGCGGCGACAACTCAACGTTGGTGGTCTTTCTGGCCACAGGACAGGTCTCCGGCACGAACTGGGCGGGAACGTGGGGATGCGACTCACCGGCGGTCTGTGGTACCAGCGGCACGTTCACGGCAACGCTGGCGACCGGCAGCAGCAGTGCAAGAACGCACATTGCCAACATCGCTAGGTGAAAATCATGCGGGACTGCTTTCGGCCCCGACCCGCGGAGCAAGAAAGTAAAGGGCAGCCGCAAGCTGCCCCCAACCTTCTTTGCTGTGGCTCATACACCGCACGCGCCCTTCGCTCAACTGGATAGAGCGTCTGGCCACGAACCCTTTCTGACCAGGCCATTTCACTCGTCGAGAACTGGCCCGCCCGACGATCGGTCGCCACAGGTGAGTCTTCGCCGACGGTGTCTAGGGTTTAACAGCGCCGTTCCCCGGAGGGCAATATAGATTCTTCATCAAGCACCTGTTTAGCTCAGCTTAGAATGGCCCTTCCACGTAACCGGCGTAAGAAGTTGGGATGTGCTGGAGAGTTTCCAATGGGAGTTCAAGAAGCTCGGCAGTTCTTCTTAGCGCGGATCGAACGGCAGTTGGCTGAAGGCGGGCAACCGCTCGATGGCCTCGAACTGCGATATTGGAAAGCGTTGGCTCGACAAGATGAATCTGAAGTCGAAGAACTGCGGAAAGACAAGGCCATGCGCCAGGCCCTTGCTGAGGCAGACAAGAAATTTGAAAACGCTCTGTACGACGCAATTACCTATGACCTCTCGGTCAGTTCGGCTGCGGCCTCACAATATTTAAGGGCGTTAGATGACATCAAGAGCGTTGATGGGGTCCAGTTGCAAGCTCTCGTATTCGCCGCTGCCATGAAGTTCAAAGAACTAACGCCGCCCCATCCGCCGTGGGTACGTTGGCTGGTGACTGCTGCGATTCTGATAATGCTCGCTGTCGGCGTGTGGCTAGGAATGCACCTAAGGAAGTAAGCAATCTCTTTCGCGGGAGAGTAGGAGGTCAATTGCTCTTTTTAGCCTTGCGATTTCAATGATTGTTCCCTGGCGTTTTCGGCGTCAGCTTCTTCACGATAAATTCCTGAAGCAAATTCGACACCGCCGTCCCCGCTATCCCCAGCGCCGCGTTTTCGAACGTCAGCTCCGCTCCATCGCGATCCTGCGCTGGATAGTAGAGATTCGAAATCCCGCCCGCCGCCAGGCTTCCCAGAATGCCCGAGTAATTCACCTGCCAGCGTTTATTGTCGCCCTTGCAGATAAATGCATTCGCCATCGCATACAGAACCCGCGACGGCACGCTGCCGGTTCCCTTATAGAAGTATCGCGGATCTTGTTTCAGAAGGGACGGCAGAATCGCGCCGCCGATGAACGTCCCCGTAAGCGTGTCGCCATAGCCGGCCCCGAAGCGTTTCGCGTATCCCTGCGCCCCCTGCCCGTATCCCTCGAAATGGTTTTGCCACTGCTGCACTCCCGCAGCGCCTCCCACAGAAAGGATGGTGAAGGGATCAATCACCGTCCTCCATGCCAGCGTGAACTTTTGCTTCGTGTTGAGCGGAGCCGCGTCGGGAACATAGCTGACATAAAAATTCGGCACCACGCCAAACACTCGCTGCTTCTCTTCCACCTTGAGCTGCTCCTCCGCCACTTCCACCTGCGAGACTCCCACCTCCACATCCGTGACCGCTGTAGCCACTGCCAGCGCAGCACCCGGCACAACGTAGTTCTCCCCCGCATGCAATATTCCAGAGGATGTCTGCGCCGCGAATCCCGCCGAAATAACGGTCAGCTGGAAAGCTCCGGGAGCAACATTGACAAATGAGAATTTTCCATCGCTCCCCGACACCGCTTCCTGGCTCGCGGAGGGATCTTGCCCCGTCAGCCTCACGCGTGCCCCAGCGACGACGGCTCCACTCTGATCCACCACCGTCCCGCTGATGCTTCCCGATGATTGCTGAGCAGGCACCTGACTGTTGGAAGACGTCCCGCTTTGCTCCGTGCCCTCTGCCTGACTTTCCGGAACAAAAGCTGTCTGATAAATAGGTTTTGGGAAGGGCACGGCTTCAGCCGTGCCGCCCAGAGCCAATAAAAACGCGGGCTTTAGCCCCTGAGGGACTGGCTGTTTCCCCTCAGATTCATTTATGAGATAGCATCCAGCCGCCGGTTGCTGTCCCCAGCAAAACGCCGCCGAACTCAAAGCGAAAATTGCGACAATGGTGAGTCTAAAGTGGAACGAGAGGGCCATGAATGTTCTAACTCTATCCTCTCGTGCTCCGCCCAGCCAAGTCACCAAGGTTCGTCGCGTCCCGCCGCAGTAGCAGCGCTTATTCGTGCCGCAACGCCTCGATCGGATCCAGCCGCGACGCCCGAAACGCCGGAATCATCCCGCTCACCAGTCCCACCGCGCCCAGAATCAGCGTGGACGCGATCAGCGTTCCCGGAGCGATTATCAGCCGGATGTCGCCCGCCTCCGCGTTCTTGGCAAACGCGCTGTACAGCGTGAGCCTGCCCACGGAAAGCGCGACTACATACGCCAAGATCACTCCCAGCACGCCGCCGACAAACGTAATCGTCAGAGCTTCCGCCAGAAACTGCAGCAAAATATATCGCCGCGGCGCGCCCAGCGCCTTCTGCACCCCAATCTCGCGCGTGCGCTGCGTCACCGAAACCAGCATGATGTTCATCAGCCCCACCCCGCCAATACCCAGTGTAAGCGTGCCAATAAAGCCCATCAGCACCTTCAACCCGATCGTAATAATCTCGAACTGATGCACCTGCGTCATCAGGTTAAACACTTCCACCGCCTGCCGGTCCCCCTGGTTGAACTTGTGCTCAGTCGCCATGATGGTGCGCACCGTTTGTTCCAGGCTTTCGTACTCCGGCCTCTGGTAGGTAAACCAGATCGTGTCCAGATAGTGCGTGTTCTTCAATTCGCTCATCGTGCTGAACGGCACGTACACCACGCGGTTAATGTCGTCATTGCCTTCCTGCATCTTGCCTTTCAGCACTCCGATCACCTCGAAGCTCAGGCCGTCCAGCCGGATGTGCTCCCCCAGCGCGTTGCGCCCGGAAAACAGTTTCTCCTTCGCCTCTGATCCGATCACCGCAACCTGGGCGCGCTGAATCTCATCCTCTGGATTGTAGAAACGCCCCTGCCCCACCTTGAGCGAGCGCACATCCACTACATTCGGAAGATTGCCGGTCACGCCCCAGGTGAAAACCCGCGTGTCGTACTGCACGCTGACCTGCTTGCTGACCTCAGGTGTGATGTGCGTAATTTGAGGAAGGTTAGTCGTGAAGGTATCCAGGTCATCCGAAGTAAAGCGGACCAGAGCTCCCGCTTTCTGTCCCCCCGCCTGCATGGACGTGCGCCCCGGCACCACAATCACCAGCTTGCTGCCGAAATTGGCAAAAATGTTGGTGCAGGCCTGCCCAAAACCGTCGCCATACGCCAGCAGCATCACCACCGTCGCAATGCCCCACGCCATGCCCAGCATGGTCAGCGCGGTGCGGCGGCGATTGTGCCGCATCGCGCCATACGCTTCGTGAAACAGATCGCGAAGTATTGAGCCCACGCTCTAGTCCCCCTCCTGCCGCAGCGCTTCCACCGGCTGCAGCATGGCCGCTCGGCGCGCGGGATAAAGCCCGGCCACCACTCCCGCCAGGGTCAGGCTTCCAATCGCCAGCATGGCCGACATCGGCACCAGTTTCGGCGGATCGAATCCCCCCGGCCCTTGTATGTTCCCCATCGCGCCCATCAGCAACGCCGCGAAGCCCATCCCGATCACGCCGCTGCCCAGCGTGAGCAGCAATCCCTCCAGAAAAAAATGAAACAAAATGCTTCGATTCGTCGCGCCCAGCGCCTTCCGCAATCCAATCTCATGCGTCCGTTCGCTCACCGCAACCAGCATGATGTTAATCACGCCAATCGCGCCCAGTGCCAGCGTGACCATCCCCACTGCTCCCAGGAACATGTTCATCACGTTGAAAATCGTTCCCACCATCTGGGATTCCTTGATCGAATCCCACCCATCAAAAGCATTTTCGTCGCTGGCGTCGAACCCGTGATTCCGCGCAATGATTTTGTGGACATCATCCTCCGCCAGCGCATGCTCCGCCGTCACCCGCGGCTGATATTCGATGAACGAAATTGAGTTCTGATGGTTTTCTCCCTTAAGCGGGAAAAATGTGGCCATCACCGGGAAAGGGATGTAGCCCCGCATGTTCAGCCAGGTATTGTCGCCGCGGCCGAGGTGCGGCATCGTGCCAATCACTTCGAACCGGATGCCGTTCAGCAGAATGAATGCGCCCAACGCCGGCCGCCCAGGGAACAGCGTTTTCAGCAGCTCGTTTCCCAGCACAATCACATTGCGTCTCTGCACAATGTCCATTTCATTCAGCCAGCGTCCCTCCTTGAGCGGGAGATAACTGATCTCATTCAGCTCAGGCACCGCCCCCAGGATTTCCACTCCCGCCGCCGCAAACTCGCTCACTTCATGCAGGTCACTGCGCGATAGCACCGGGCACGCCCTGCCGACATGCGCAGCCTGTTCGCTGACATCCACATAATCCTGATAAGTCAGCAAATAAGGCCGTGCAGAATTCATACTGCCCTGTACCGCCGGAGCCCGTCCCGGGAATAGAAACATGATGTTCCTGCCGAACTCGGCCAGTTCGCGTTTGTTGCCCGAGCGAAATCCTTCGCCGACTCCCACCAGCAACAGCAACGATCCCACGCCCCAGGCAATCCCAAACATGGTCAGGAACGAGCGCAGCTTGTGCGACCACAAGTTGCGGAAGATTTGCCCGAAGATGTCAAAAACTGTGCGCATACTCAAAGAAACATTGTACAGTCCTCAATATTGGATGCGCGGCTGCCGAAGCCCGCTGTCCGCCACCTACCCCGAACGCCCATTTATGCGATAGCCTCTAGATTCGCGTGAAGATCCTCTACGTCTCACAATACTTTCCGCCCGAGATGGGTGCGCCTGCCGCCCGCGCCTCCGAACTCGCCCAGCACTGGGCGCAGGCCGGCCACGAAGTATCTATCCTCACCGGATTCCCGAATCACCCCACCGGCGTGGTTCCCGCCGAATGGCGCAGCCGCTTGCGCCATCTCGTTTACCGGGAAAAGGTCGGCCGCGTGGACGTCTTCCGCACCTGGCTGTGGCCCTTGCCCAACCGCAAATCCCACGAGCGCATGCGCAATTACGCTTCTTTCTGCGTTTCCGCCGCCCTGCGCGGCCTGGCCATCCCGCGTCCAGATGTGATCATTGCCTCGTCGCCGCAACTCCTCGTCGGACTCTCCGGCTGGTGGCTCGCTTTTGCCCGGCGCCTGCCCTTCGTCTTCGAAGTCCGCGATCTCTGGCCGGAATCCTTAACCGCCGTCGGCGTCGGCGATGAAAACTCCCTGCTGCACAATACGTTGGCAGCGGTCGCGAAGTTCCTTTATCGCCGTTCCGACCGCATCGTCGTGGTGACTCCCGCGTTCAAAGATCATCTGATGCGGCACTGGCGCGTTCCCCCGGAGAAGATTTCCGTCGTCGAAAACGGTGTCGAGACCGCTCTGTTTTCGCCCGCCGCGGCCGCTGCCAACGACGCGCTGCGCAAGGAACTCGGCGCCCAAGGCAAGTTCCTGGTCTGCTACATCGGAACCATGGGTATGGCCCACGGACTGGAAACCCTGCTCGACGCCGCCGCTCAACTGCAAGGCCAGCACTCCAACGCGCAGTTTCTGCTGGTGGGCGAAGGTGCGGAGAAAGAGCGAATTAAGACGATCGCGCGATCCCGCGGATTGGCCAACGTACGTTTTCTCGACCAGCAGCCCCGCGAGAAAATCCCGGCTCTCATCTCTGCTTCCGATGCCTGCGTGGTTCTTCTCAAGAAGACCGATGTCTTCAAGACCGTCATTCCCACAAAAATGCTGGAGTTCATGTCCTGCGCCCGCCCGGTGATTCTTGGCGTCGAGGGTCAGGCCCGGCAGATTATTGAAGACGCCGGAGCCGGGATCGCAATCGAACCGGAGAATTCGGACGCTCTGGTGAACGCCATCCTCCGGCTATCCGCGGATCGCGAACTCGGTGCAGCGCTGGGTCAAAAGGGAAGGGAACACATTCTGCGGAATTTCTCGCGTGACCTCACGGCGGAGAAATACATCGCTGTACTGCAAGATGTCCTGCAAAGCCTGCTGCCTGATCTCCCGGACTAAGGGTGCACGGCGTAGATCGAAACCGCCGTCGCCATTGCCATCGCAGCTTCAAACGTCCTGCCCGCCATCACCCGGCCCGCACTCACCGGAATAAACAGAATGTCGTCCGCCTGCAGAGTTACATCGGGCGTCTTGGCTTCCAGCATCTTCTTGAGCTGCACTGTGGTCTCCGTCATTCCCGCAGGCGTCTTGCGGATAATTCGCGCCCCGCTCATTTTCGCCGTGTGGTTCGTGCCGCCGGCCAGCGCCAGCGCCTGCAGCACTGTCAGCGTGCCATTGTCCACCAGCAACCCCGAGGGATGGCCCACATCCCCAACCACATAAATGATAGGAGCTCTCGGCACCGTGATCGTGTCGCCCGGCATGATGTCGATGTTCCCGCTCAGATCATCGGCCAGGTTCCGCGGCAGGTTAATGCGAATCGGCTCCGGCTGATTCTTTCGGATCACCGCGATCTTGCGCGATGCCGTGGCCGTGAACCCGCCCGCCAGGGAAATCACCTCATAGAGTTTGTGGTCCGCCACATCCGGATAGATCCCGGCTTTCGCGACTTCCCCGAGAATCGTTATGCCCTGCGACGCGGCCTCGTCCACGAAAATCGTCACATGCGGGCTGCGGACGAATCCCCCGTCCTCCAGCCGCTTCTCGATCAGCCTCTGTGCTTCCTCCTGGGTCAAGCCGTCCACGTGAACGTAGTCAATGAGCGGGAGGTAAACATCGCCCGCATTGCTGACCCGCACCTTGCTCTGCAACTCAGGAACGTTATAAACGCCCACCTCCAGCAGATCACCAGGCCCCAGCTTGACCGGCGTCGGCTGGTCGTCGGAGTCTTTTGCCGCTTCCGTCTTTGCCGGTGCATTGGAGACGGCATCGGACACGCTCCGCGCCGCCTGCGATACCGGCTGACTGGCGGGGACTTGGGCCGGCATTGCCGCGGGGGGGGCCGAGGGATGTTCCGCGGATGCACTGCTTGGCGCGGCCTGATCTCCGCTCGCAGTTTGCTGGGCGGCGACCACTCCAGCCAATACGAAAAATGCTGTGAGAAGAACCAAGAAAACGCGACCGCGGCGGGTGAAGCTTAAGGTGCCCGACTCCATCACGATACCCCTGAAGTAAAAAGCGAGAAGTTGAACAGCAGTTTAGCACAGCAGCACAGCTTACGCCCCCGCTATCCTTGGGCTGCCTGGTTAGTTTTCCACAGGTTTTTGCTGCCGCCAGATTGAAAGTTCCATTCTGGTACTGCTACAGTGTTTCCATCCACATCGTCGACGGGAATCTGATCACTTACTATTAACGGCGTCTCATCGCTGCAATACTTCTAACAAGAGTGCCGAGCGGTCGCGCCTTGTCTGCGCGTTTGCTCGCCGAAGGTGGTTTTGTTGACGGGGATATTCCTCGGAACGTTTGTTTTAGCGCTGCTGTCAGCTTTCGTACTGACGCGGTATGTCCGTGACTTCGCCACGGCCCATGGCCTGGTCACGGTTCCCACGCAAGAACGTCATCAGCATTCCAGTCCTCTGCCCCGTCTGGGCGGCGTGGCCATCTTCCTTTCCTTTTCCGTTTGCATGGCATTGGCTGCGCTCTGGGCGATGCGCAGTCCTCGCCTGCACTCCACCTTCTCCCTAAAGGCGTTGCTCACCATTCTCGT
>Ga0209415_10012393_pt1 | contig 14204 bp, 10 predicted proteins | sample PeaSoiSIISIP2007_FD_187696 | JGI IMG/M metagenome (GOLD analysis project Ga0209415, IMG submission 187696) | Peat soil microbial communities from Weissenstadt, Germany - SII-SIP-2007 (SPAdes) (version 2) | ecosystem: Environmental > Terrestrial > Soil > Wetlands > Peat | place: Germany... | reverse complement strand
TTGACTTGCCGGTTGGCCATCGGTGATCCTTCCTGATTCTGGTATCAGTGTAGGTATCACCGACTCGCAAGTGCTAGATAACAAAAGTAATGGCGGAGAGGGAGGGATTCGAATCCGCCTGAAAACGTCAAACAAAGGACTTAACCGCGCACGGACAGCGATTTTAGTGCACGCAAGTACACGGAAAACCAGCCTTCTGATTTGCAACTGATTTGATACCTATTTTGGGCCGCCTAGCGATACTTGCGCCACTGCGGAAGCTGGAACAATCTCTTCCCCGTTTCCGGCTCACGCCACGAAGGGATTTTGCGAGCCGTTCGCAGCAAATGGGCTGCATTTTGATTCGGCGGTGGTCTGAGCGCAGCCGGTGGAAAGAAGAGATTGACCACATCCCGTGGCTGTGAAGGATCAAACTCAATGAGTGTGCTCGTTCCGCCAGCAAACAAATGACTGCCGACCGACCGAATCGTGAGTATTGCATCTGCAACAACACCATTGGCACCGAGATACACCAGGCGCGGATTCGCTGGTTGTGTGTAGTCGAACCCATAAATCATCCCATTGCCATTCTCTGGTGGATCGTTGGTGTCGGCGTTATAGACGCCGACAAACGCGACCCTATTCAACACGGCAACCGTCGCCGCTTTGTTCAGCAGGTACGATTGAAAGCCTGCATAAGGATCAATCGTGTCCAGTTTTGCCTGACCCACTAGCTGCGGTGCGGCAGGATTCGTTATATCGACAATCACCAAGCCGCCATCCCAGGCGGCCAGCAGTGCAAGATTGCCGTCTACCACTATATCAGTCACAGACGTGGAGGGCGTCGTCTGAGAAAGCAGGACGGGTGCGCTCGGAGTTGTGATGTTGTAGATGAGCAGCCCTGCCGAGCTATCAGCTACCAACAGAAGATTTCCAGAGATGACAAACTCGATCGGCAAACCTGGCAGGTTCAGATTCGTTCGCTGAGATGGGTTTGCCGGTTGAGAGATATCGTAGACAACGAGCCGATTGTCTACGGTCCCGGCGAACAGCGAGTTCCCGGTGACAGCCAAGGCGGAGATCCCCCCGCTGATGGAATCAACCTGGGTGAGGCTGGCCGGATTCGACACGTCGAGAACTCGCAGGGAGTCCGTAGCACCGACGTAAAGGTAGCTATTGGAGAGTGCGAGGGCCTGGCAAAGCGAAGAGCTTGTCGAAAAGCCTCCCACGGGAGTTGGTGGTTGTGTACGGAGGTCATAGTCAAGCACGCCTCCGCCAAAAACCGCGTTAGCGATTGCGAAATAAAGATTCGAAGCATTGGATGTTTGGGCAAATGCTGGGGGACCAGGGACATCCACGCTTGGCGCTGCTAGATAGCTCGGGAGCAGACCGCCTGGTTCTGTTAGATCGTAGATGGCAAGGCCTCCCTCGGCCTCCGTGGACAACACGTAGTTGCCCATCAGTGCAACCGTGTACTGCGTATTGACGTAGTCGAAGACAGTGCCAGTGAGTCGCGGTTGCTGTGGATCGCTGATGTCAACCATCGTCAACCCTGTTTGCCCGGTACCGCTCACCACCGTCGTTCGGGTGGACGCCAACACTGGGCCAACGGGCAAGGTGGTCAGCAGAACGGGCTGCGGAGTGGAAACGTCAAAAATCTGCGAAGCAGGTATTTCGAGATTGATGTCTGACACAAACAAAAGATTGCCGACGATGCTGGGCGACGAAGGAGAACCAAACCCTACCTGAATCAGGCCGACCTGGGTGGGCGGCTGCGTACTCAGGTCGTAGGTGATGAGATCGTTGTTGACCAGCAAGAACATAAGGTTGCCGTCAGAGGCGAAGCCTCCGACCGTAGGTGCCGTGATCGAGCTTGGTAATGCGAGGCTGTACTGCGCGTGTACTACGTTGCCTTGCTGCAAGTTGAATTGATCCAGTACTACGGGTGCTCCCGTCGCCGACGCTTCGTAAGCCGCCAACGAGATTTCAGTGAAAACACAGCCAGTTTGTGAGGAGATGACCGGGGTCGCAACTGGCGAGATCTGCCGCGACAACAGCGCCGGATGTGGCCCACTGATGTCATAGACCGCGATCACGCCGGGCAAAGTCGGGACTTGCGAGTAATCCTGCCCCGCAAATTGGTACAAATAGCCATTGCAGGAAAGCAATTGTCCAAGCGCAGCCGGTTCGAAGGCGTCGGTCCAGACCGGGTTCGTGGGGTTGGAAACATCATAGACATCGACCCAGTAGTAGTTCGGACTCGTGACTCCATTCCAGTAGTCCGCCGACTCGACATAGGCGTTGTTTCCAGCGATGCCGACATAGGCTGTCCTGGTGCCCAACGGAAACGGAGTTTGAGTCAGGTTGATGTAGTCTGCGACCCGATTGACGATTCCGGGAACGGCACCAGTTACCGAGAGCGAGGTTTGTTCAGTGACTCCGCTGTACGTCGCCGTGACCAGGACTCCTCCGCCGCCCGTCAATTCGGAAGACGCGGTATAGTCTCCGCTGGATGTTAGCGATCCCGGTCCTTTCAACTGCCACGTAGGGTCAACAGTGGCGCTGCCTTGGATTCCCGACAGCTGCACTGACTGCCCCAAACCGTCTACCGGTACGGTCGGTGCAACGCGAAATGGATGCAGGCCCAGCCGCTCCTGGTCGCAAATCTGTGTGCCTTGAACGCAGGCGGTCACTACGGCGAAAGAATCGGATTTTACGCTGGCCGGTGCCGTGTACATGCCATCACTGCTCACGCTGCCAACGTCGGCAGACCAGGTTAACATGTCTGTTGTCCCTGAACCCAGGATGCGCGACTGAAACGAAACACTCTCGCCCGCCGACAAATCCCGTTGCGCCGCACGAATACGGACACGCGGCAACCTCGTAAACACCACAGAATTCGACTGCTGTATCGATCCGTGCGCTTGCACTTGAACGAAGGCCTGACCGCTGACTGCGGAGAGCGGCACCACCACGAAAAGCTGCGTAACAGAAGATTTGCTCGAGTCAGGCAGAACCGCCAGTTGTATTCCGCCTGGACCTGGAAAGAACACTGTGACGATGCCGTCGGCACCGGCAAACGTTCCTGCATAGCCAGTCCCTGTCACCTCGACCGAATCGCTGGCATTGGCTGTCGAGGGCGAAAGCTGCGTGATCGTCGGTGGATTTTGAGTGAGAGTGACCTGCGCCGACGCCTTTATGGCGCTATCCACTGCGCTCGTGACTTCCACAGTCACCGAGCCGCTCGAAGGGATGAGTTCGGGTGCGGTGTAGAGGCCGCTGGCTGAAATCGTGCCCTCAACGCTGTTCCCTGAACTGTCATCGCCCATCGACCACCTGACCGCATTGCTAAAGCTGCCCGTGCCCTGCACCGCGGCCGTAAATTGCTGGGTCTGAGTGGTCTTCAGGTTCGCCGAAGTGGGTGAAATCGTGACTCCGGTTATCTGAAATGGCGATGACCCGACAACGATGCTGCCGCTGCCTGACTTTGAAACGTCAAGCGTGCTGGTCGCGGTGATGGAGACTGTATTAGGGTTCGGTGGATTGTTGGCGGCGGTATAGAACCCCGCGCTTGAGATGGTACCGAGGTTTGCGTCATCGGATGGACCGCCGACCGACCACCTGACCGTGCTGGGGAAATTACCCGTGCCAGAAACTTTTGCGGTAAACTGCTGTCCTGCGCCCGGCTCCACATTGGCGCTTGTCGGGCTGACGGATACCGAAGTGATGGTCGGCGGTGGAGGCCCACTAGAACCGGTCGAGCCTCCGCCTCCACACGCGCTGCATATCAGGAGCGACGCAATAGCCAGCTTGTCGAAACAACGAAAACTCACGTGAATCCGCTCCACTTGGAACGACACGGATTGTGACCAAATCACGCTGCCTTTGCAGCTAGGCTGCTCTGGTTTCAACAAGGTCTCGCCACTGACCGCACATTCCCGCGCAGCTCCCGTTCCGGGGTGACGTGTCAACCCTTTCACCCGACGCCGTAGGCGGCGCGCTCTTGATCTTGCCTTTATCGTCCTTATCTGAGTCGAACGCCTTTATCCCTTTCGACACATCATCGGCTGTCAACTGCTTGGTTTGGCTCTGATTTTGCGCCAACTCACGGATCGCCCCGTCGTAGTTGCACCTCCTTGAATCGTAAACTTAACGCTTAGTGCTCTTGTTGCCGTACCCGACCCAGTGAGTGCCATCGCATCCTGCGGATAGATATTGCGACAGGCGAGCCTCAGCCTCTCGGTTCTGGTCCTTCAGAAAGATAACGTCATCAAGGACGAAGTGGCCGTCTTCTTGCACCACGACTGCCGCAACTCTCCAAATCAACGGCTTCTCCGGCGGTGCGTCCCACGTAAGCCTCACATACACGCGAAAGGAACCATCCTCCTCCTCTGGGGCATAGAGCACACGGCGGTCTTCCAGGAACGCAATCACCCGGCGAGCGGCACTCACTTCCAGATCGGATGACTGCCACGAAACCCCGCCCAACGGCGTCGATATCCCCGTCAAACGGTTCGCGATTTCGGAGAACTTCATACGGCATTTCCCAGCGACAGATCGACAGCTAAAGAAGAACCTCACTCACTCCCAGATCGCGCCTGTAATCCGCCCTGGAACGCCAAGGGAAGCTACTCTGCTCAGTGTCGCAACCAGCTCTCAGAGCTTGAACGTAGACGGTTCCGCATTCTTGATGAAGTCTTCCATGACCTTAAAAAGCGTTCGCCCACATTCTGAAGCCGCTTTGGCGTCGCATAGGACTGATCGTATCGAGCTTCCATCAAGCGATAGATGGCACTCTTTTTCGCTGTAACACTTTGCCCATCCGTAGCTGCTTGCAACACCGATAACATCGTTGTGCTCTGCGCAGGCCAGGTAGATCGTCATCACGATTCCCCGGCGCCCTTCATCGTCCAGACTGGGAACCTGATGGTACTTCTGTGAGGCGTGGATTGCTTCCGTGAATGAGGAAACAACTGCAGAAGGAACCTTCCCGTCACAGTCCGCATGGATATACACGGATTGGGGGCTTTCCGCCGCGTTCGCAGCCACGGGGACAAGCGTAAACAGCAACATCAGGACTAGGCGATACATTTGTGTCTTGCCTCTGAGCATCAGCTATTCTGCTTGCCGGTTGGCTGAGGCCGCTGCGGAAAATTCGTGAAAGTTAATCTCCACGCGCTTCTCTCCTTGCCCCGTGATGCATTCTTCGTAAATCCACACCCCAGGGAAAGTCTGCGCTATGCGGTCTAGGGACTGTGAAACGGTCATGTCCGTCAGTGTGGCATTCAGATGCCGGCCACTTGCTGGTGGAACAAGACCACCCGAAGTCGTAACGAACTCAGTGCGATGACCCTGCATGTAAGTCTTGAGTTCCGGCGAAGCTAAAAGTTTGGAGGTAGCTTCCCTCGGGTCATTCTCTTCCTGAAACTTCACATCGTGGATCGTCACACCCAGAAGTTCGGGCTGAACGTCACCACCAACAACCCTGATCATGCCAGACGAGTCTTCCTTCTTCACCGTGAGCGTGGGATCATTCCCAAACGCTTGGCGAAAGGCCTCGACTGAGGGCGCATTGTGAGCTGGTGGAGTGACCCTGAAGGAGTCGGTTATGCCGCCAGAGTCGGTGCAGCGCCCTCGGTAGACGAGAGACCCTGACTGATGGTTCTCCTCCAGCACTCGTAGCACGGTCGCAACAAACTGCGAAGAGGGCATCTGTTCCTGCGCTGTACTGCCGGTGACGCTGTTTTGCGGCGGGCTGACCTTCGTACAGCCTAGCGCAACGCCAATGATCAAAAGCAAACACACTGTCCGAATCATCGAATCCTCTCCCTACAGTCACCAGCTCACGGAACGATGACAACCGTTTGGACCGTCACATTGCCATTGGTAACTCTGACGTACTGGTTTACTTTCGTGCTCATCTCGTAAGCGTTTCCACCCTTCGTGGCCGTGAACGTCTGCTCTGTTTTGAGGAAGGAATTCTGAGTCGGTGGCGCTAGCGGTCCAATCCGATCAGAGACCACGCCCGCCGGGTAGTGAACAGGGTTTGGATTTGGAACTATGTCAACGTTTTCTGCGGCAACGACTTTTACATGTTCTTGAACCGAGACGTCCCGGACTGGTCTGCCTGTGGGATCAACTACCTGATATGTGAACGTCTTTGCCCCATTGGCAGCAGGCGTTGACCCCGTTGGTTGGAGGCTGGTGGGTTCGCCCTTGTGTGCCTCACCGGGCGCGGGTTGATTCGGCTGGGTTTGGTTGTTGTTATTATTTTGCGCCTTCTCTGCCTGCTTCTCGGCCTTCTGGGCGGGGCTATTGACGGTGAGGCCGGGTTCAGGAGCACCCGCGTTCCCACGAGAACTAGGATCGGGATCTCCGATGGCTAAGGCGGTGTCTACGTGCCCGTCGGCGTCGATACGGTTCAAGGGAGCGTTCTCCACGTAACTATACAAGTTTAAGGTCTGGGGATCGCCGAACTTGGCATAAGGCACGGTCACCGGCTTGCCGTCCCAGTCCGGGGTCATGAATCGGGCGTACTGCGACGAGTAGTAGCGGGCGTCAAAGTCGTCCAGATTCGACTCCGTATCGCGTTCTTTGCCGGTGAAATGCAGCGGACTCACGTCCGTCCCCGTGCAAACCTGGCCGTCGCCGAAGGGCAGGCTCTGGCACTTCTCCACCACCGTGTTGGCTATATTGGTGCGGGCCCGCTCGGTGCCCAGCCAGTCGCTGTGAATGAAATAACTTGTACCCAACCCAACATTTTGCGTGGCCAGATGGCGGCCACCCGCATAAGCCTCAGTGCGATTCGTGGTTGTTGTCCCCGCCACCAGTTCGGTCACCGCCCTGCCCGCCAGATCGAACAGGTATTCCCACGAACTCGACGCCGTTTTGCGCGCCGCGCGGCGGCCATGGGCGTCGTAGGTGTAGGTGCCGGTGCTCCCGCCATCGACTTGAATAACACGATTCTCCGCATCGTAAGTATAGGTGTGGGTGGCGTCGTTGAGCAGATTCCCCACGGCGTCGTAGCTGAAGCCATCGATGCGGTTATTGGGCACGCTGCCTGGGCCGTTGAATGTGAGCTGAGGCTGAGGCCCGCTGCCTGCCGTCACCGTCTGGTTCCAGCGGTTGCCATAGCGGTCGTAGGAATAGCTGAAGGCCTGGGTCGAACTGGCGTTGGGGCAGGTAGCGGTGCAACTGCTTGTGCTGACCCGGTTGAAATCATCGTAAGCATACGCCCAAGTGCCGTTGACGGTGTCCGAATTACTGAGGACGCCGCCGTTGCCTGAGTAGGTGACGTTCGTGAAGCTATACCTCGTGGTCGACGAGACCTGCGCCGAGTAGGACTGAACACGTCCGCGCGCGTCGTATCCCCAGCTCTCATTGATGTTGTTGTAGAGCGTCGACGATGCCGTGTCGCCAAAGGCGTTGTACTTAAAGCTCGTAATGAGATTGCCCGACGACACGGTCGAACTCATCCAGTTGGTAGCGATCTGGGTCAGCCTCGGAGCAACGTTGTAGCTGAGGGTATAGGTGATGCCGTTTCCGTTGCTCCTGGTGAGTTCATCGCCCTCCAGGTCGTAGGTGTAGTTGAACGCGAACCCGTTGGGTTGCGTAGGGGTGGCCTGCTGGTTGCGAAGAGTCCGGCCCATAGGGTCGTAGCTGAAAGCGCTCATAGTCGCGCAGGTGCTCCCGCTCGCCGTACACGTTGAACTCAAGCGGCCAATCCCGTTGGTGATGCTGATGTTCGAAGAACCCATGGTGACGCTGGACAGGTCATAGACGAACGTCGCAGTGGGGGTCTTGCCGTCCGAATACGATGTTTGCTTGACGCGATTGAGCGCGTCGTATTGATACGTTGTCGTGATATAGGTCGTGCTGCTGGTCTGGTTGGGTGCGGGGCGCGTCCGCGAGAGCAAATTGCCATCGGCGTCATATCCGTTCACGCAGTTAGCGCCGCTCCAGACGCCGTAGCAGGTTGTACCCGACTCCGGGTTGGCGGTGGTGATCACGTGCGACAAACTATCAAAAGTGAAAGTGCGCGGAGCCATGCTGCCCTGGACCCCAGACAGCATGTTGCCCAGCACGTCGTAGGTGTAGGTGGTAAGGAAACCCGTTTTCGCGATGTCCTGCCCACAGGCGGCGGGCGTTCCTCCTGGCCCGCTCTGGGTGGAACCACTAGCCTCGCAAACCGATGTGAGCCGTCCTAAAGCGTCCACCTGCGAGACTCTTTCAGAGTGCTTGGCGTTGCCATTGCCCTCGTCCACCACGTCTGTTGCTCTGCCAATGTAGTTGGTGGAAAGAACGCTCCCATCAGAGTGGGTAACGGTCAGGATGCGGCTCAAGGCGTCATAGGCGAAACTGTCGCCCAGCCCGGAACAAACCTGGGCGACATTCGATGCGCTGGCTTGATATGGATAGGAGGCAAAACTCTTGCGCCCGAGCCCGTCATAGCACGTGTCAGCCTTATCCCACGGTGTACTTTCGCCGTTGGCCTTGCTGTGGCTGATCTCTCGTCCTAGGCCGTCAAAATAAAAGAACTCGTCCGTGGTTTGCGAACTGCTAATAGCTTCCTTCTTCTCGACACTCAGGCTGGCCGGTGCATCACTATAGGTCCAGGTGGTCAAACCGCCGTCGGGATAGCTAGCCTGTGTGAGGCGTCCGTCAAAATCGTAACTGTAGCTCGTGGCCCGAGTGTTCGGATCGGTGGCGGACCCCAGAATACCGGTGCAGGAATAGTACTTCTTGCTGGTTATCTGAGATAGAGTGTTCGTAATCTTGGTTACGTAGGCTTTTCCGTGGCCAGCGCTCGGCGCACAGGTCGAATTTGTCCAAGAGTCCGTGAAATCGAAAGTGGTTTTGTTCAGGAGCGGGTCGATGCTGGAAATCAAGTTGCCCGCATCGTCGAACTGGCTCGTGGTGGTCAGCAGCGAGCCATCCGTATTGCGCCAGCGCTCCACCGCAGTTTGATTTCCTCGCGTTGTATAGGACGTTGTGAAGGTTGACGCGTGCTGCACCGCGCCACTAGCCGTCATCGGCTGATTGGCGTGCGAATAATTGTCGTACTCATAGATCGTCTGGGAACAAGCTCTGGACTGTCCCTGGCATTGGGCGCTGGTGCTGTCGTAAACCGTGGTGCTTGCAACCCGGTCCACGATGTTCAACGTCGCGTAGATCGAGTTGTTGTTGTGGAGATAGGTGTAGTCGGTACGGCGCAGGAGTGAACCCGGAGCGCCACTGCCGTAGGCGTACTCTCTAACTTCCGTGGCATTCAACCTCGTCCCTGTATAGTTTGCACTGCCCGTTGAATAGCTGAAGGTCTCGTAGTCCGTTTGGACTTGCTTGACTTGGCCATTGTCAAGAGTTGTGGTTTTGCTGATTGGGCGGAGATCGCCGACCTGGGTGGGAGTCAGCGGTATAAGATCGCTCGCGTAACTCGTGGCGACTGAGCGAATGAGCGTTCCCGCTGTCGTACATCCAGGTCTACCGGGTGCACATCCTGAATATGATTGAACCAAGGTCTCGACTGTTCCGGCACTTGTTGCCGAACCGTTCGAGACACTAGAGAAAGCGTGGACTTCGTCGTTGCCAAGAGGGTCAGTGACCACCTTGCCAGTGGTGTTGCTGCTGTACGTCCACTCAGCGCTGCTTCCATTTTGGGTGACAGTGCGTGAAGTGACCGCACGTCGGCAATCATAGTTGGGCGTTCTACCGGTTTCGGTAGAAGGCTTCATACACGAACCTCCATAGGTGTATGCGATTGTTCCCCCCGTAGGCAATGTAATCTGCTGCAGTTCGAGAGCGCTATTGTTGTACCAGGCAAATTGATAAGTCTCGGTCGTATTGGGATTGGGGATTGTGAGTTGTCTTGGCACAACCCTGGCGCCACCCGAGATATCGGTACAGGTGCCGGGTTGGCCCCCACAGAAAGTCGTGGTCACATCCACGGCGGTATAGTCAACACGAAAGACACGAGCAGTTCCATTCGAGTCCGTCGTCGTCCAGAGCGTGTATTGCGGACCGTCTGCGGTAGCCCCCAATGGTGTCGTGTATTGAACCTGGGAACCGACCGTGACAATGAGCGGGTCACGATTAAGAGTATCCGCTACAGTCCCGCTGGCCGACAGAGTCTCGATATTGCCATTGGTGTCCTGAATCGTATTCGTGGTGGCAGTTGGGGTAATTTGAGTGCCATCCTTCAGGGTGATAAGGAACGCCCCGGAAGAGGGTGTGTACTTAACCCAGATGCCGGAACCATCTAGTCCTGGTCCACTGTCTGTTTCGCCACAGACAGTGGTGCCCGCAGCGGTCGCGGTCACTAGCGACACGGGATGCTTTGCACCTTCAGGATCAGTAACCACATAGTTCTCATTGACGTTCAGGTCTTCACTGTTACAAGACGTGGCGGTGAACGGCGAGCCTATGCCCCAACCGACCGGGTTGCTGAGCCACCAGCCTCCACTGTTAGTAAAGAGAACGGCATAAGTGCCATTATTCGGATTCTGCGGTGTGGGGTTGGACTGCCAAGCCTTTTGAAAAGGTGGGGTGTCATAGATGAACGACCACGTGAGTTCTTTATCCCCGCGTTGCGGCACCTTGAGGACAGGGATTTTGATGTGAACGTTGCCGTTCTGAAGGCTGATAAGGTCGAAATCGCTGCCCGTATAACTCCCAAATGGCGGCAGAGTCTGGTTCCCGTCATAGAGTTGCTGAGCACTTGCGCGTCCGACGAAACATGAAATAAGGATAATCGCGAACAGAGCGCTCAACAATGCTCTCTTGCCGAAAAACGGTAATCGGTTGGCATGAGGCAAAATTCTGTATGGCAGACAAGAGCCAAATGAAAGGCGGGTCATTACGCTTCCTCCTCGGACGAACAACGGGCTGAGAGCGGTCTTTGAACGCTTGCGTTCAACTGGGTGTTGTCCGCACCGTGAACGCGAACCAATGCTCACATTCACGCCAACACGTTTCACACTGCAGGGGGAAGCAACGATCAGGATCACGGACGGAACTGAAAATCCGTCGCCCCCTCTGGCGTATCCCGCTCGCTGATTTGCACCTACGTTACGCTCAGGATCCTGTGAGTGTCAACAAAGCTTCGACCTTTTGTGCGGGTTGCCACAGTGCAGGGTGATCCGGAACACAGTGATCTCCCAGGCTCGCCCGCGCGGCGCGTTCTATCATTGAGATCCGAATGGGCTGTTTGTCGAATCGACAACCACCTCACGACGCTCTATGACAACCAACTGGTTTCCAGAAAACGGGAATCGTTTACCCGATGCTGGGTATCACGTCGTTTTCAGCACCGAGTTTTTCCGTATCACCGCCGGAGGTGAGCCCGAATGCTCAAGTAATGCAAGATAAAGATCACCATGATTAGACAAGAAGTGTTGGAGTCTTGATTCCAAGAGGGCAGTCGCAAATCGTTCACATTAACAGCATTTGCCTGAACGTTAGCTCTTCCAGTGCGTTTCTAACGTTACGTACGTACGTTACGTGGAACATGACAATCACTCATCTGAGTCACTGTCGAACATTGAGTCTGCCAAGAACTCAATTTGCGCCTCGCAATTCGGACATGCATGATCTCTTGAATGGCCTGCGTATCCGCAAGAACATTCGACATAGTACTCATAGCGGAGAATATGATGCACGCGCTTGATTCGCGCACGTTCTCTTTCGCAAACATCACGGGAGGATCGCGGGGTAAGTACTCCATACGCAGCGATTGAATCAGCCATGAAATTGATCTGCGCTTGGCGTTTGCGTTTGGGAAACCTCGGATCGCACACCACCTGGAGAATTAGGTCAGCCATCCTTATAAGGTCCAGCGCGTACGAGCCGACCTCGGCACCTGAAAAGGACTGTACGACATCTTGCCGTGTTTTCGCCTTGGAAAGTCCGGGCCAAACGTGATCCCAAATCAGCTCAAGAATGTTGTCGCGACAGTTGTCAGCTCGGCCCCGCACCCAAGACGCCTGAATCTTTACAGGACGGCCTCTCGGCCGTTTTTCTGAAGCCGTGTCAATAGGGATTTTGTCTTTTTTTCGTCCTCTTCGCTGTCTATCGGCTTTTGCGGAAGTTTTCGGCATACGTCGGTTCTGAATTTTACGGAAAGTTCCCGACAAATGCTCCTGATTTAAGCGGGAAACCACCCGTCCCATCTGCTTTCCTTCTAAGCGGCAAAACCCGGCCTTTCCAAAAACCGGCCTTAAACTAGGCTCCAGACGGCCATTCTCACCGATCCGGTTTCAGTGGGGATTGCGCCCGGAGGTCTTCCAATTTATGAGCAGCAAACAGATGTTCCCTTGCCCCGTATGTACGGGACCAAGGGAAGTGCGGATGACGAAGAAGGACAAGCCGTACTTGACCTGCGACCCGTGCGGAGTCCAGGTGTTTGTGCGTGGACCCGACGGAATTAAAGAGTTCAGCCGGTTACTCCAAAACACGAGCGAAGAACCGTTGCTGGCAAGGCTCACACACATGGAGCAACGATACCGTCTTGCATGCCCTGACTGCGGGCACAAGTTCTGGATCACTCCGAGGCTGATTAAAACCAGCGTGTTTGATGGCAGTGTGAAAGGTTTCCGCTGCCCGGAACGGGGCTGCGATGGTGTTGCAGTCTGGAGTGAGGGGGCGAAATGAGAATGACAGTCGTGGGAGTCGTGAGCGTGATCGGCGGCGTCTTGCTGCTTGCGGTTGTTGCGTACGCGCTACTAGGGACCGGGCCGACCAACACAGAGGAAAGCAATGAGCAACCAAATCTCAACCGATAGCGAATGGCTCACGGCGAGTGAGGCCGCTGCACACCTTAAGGTTAAGGCCCGCACGCTACTGCTTTGGGTGCGTCAAGGCAAAGTGAAAGCCTTTGCACTTTCTGGGACCAAGCGCCGGGTCTGGCGCTTTCGCAGGCAAGACTTGGACGCAGCCCTTCTGGAATCTGCCGTGCTACCATCCATTCCGCTGTCCGTGCGCTCGGAAGGGAGGCTTCCTTGAAAAGAGCAGCACGGGTAAACCAAGGTAGTGTCGTGTTTAACAAACGCTTTGGAACGTGGAATTTTCTGTGGTGCGAGAACGGTCACCGGCGTTCAAAGGTGATCGGGAGAGCACAGCAATTCCCAACCAAGGCAGCGGCATGGCGAGCAGCCGAGCCACTGCGAAAGCAGCTAGACCAGACCACGACAAATGACGACCTGGTGATTACGGTGCGGAGTCTGGTGGAACGGTACCGGACGGAAAGAATGCCACGGAGGGCAATGACCAGACAGGGATACAACACGTGGCTCAACGGCTACATCGTCCCGAAATGGGGTGACTCCAATCTACAGGAACTACAGGCGCGTCCTGTAGACCTGTGGTTGCAGTCCCTCGCACTCGCACCGAAGAGCAAGGTCCACATTCGTGGACTCGTCCGTGCGTTGTGGGAGTTCGCGATGTGGCGCGGTGACGTGCCCACACAGCGCAACCCAATGGAACTGGTCACGATCAAAGGTGCGACCAAACGCATGAAGAGACCGCGCAGCTTGACTGTGGAAGAGTTCCAACGGCTCGTTGAGCAGCTTGAGGAACCTTTCCGCACAATGGCACTGGTCTGCGTTTGCTGTGGACTCCGTATCAGTGAATGCCTGGCATTGAAGTGGTCAGACGTGGACTGGTTGAACGGTACGCTTAGCGTTGAACGCGGCATTGTGCATCAGGTCGTGGATGACGTGAAAACACCTGAGTCACAACGTTCTATGCACATCAACGGCGACATGCTGGAGGTGCTTAAGGCGTGGAAGCAACAAACCCAATTCTCCGGTTCGGATGATTGGATGTTTGCTTCTCCGGTGCAAATCGGACGCTTGCCCCTCTCCTATGCGGGAGTGTGGCGAGCACTTCGCAGGGTAGCGGTTAAGGCGGGCATCGGTCACCTCAGTTCACATGCGTTCCGGCACACGCATCGGTCGTGGCTTGATGCGGTCGGTACTCCGGTGGGCGTTCAGCAACGGCTGATGCGGCACGCGGACATCCGAACAACGATGAACGTGTATGGCACAGCGGCGACAGCGGACATGCAGCAGGCGCATGCAAAAATCGTGAGGCTTGCCTTGACGCGGGCTTAACTGATTTGCGCGCTGATTTGCTTAACCGCAAGTGCCCGAAAACATGGCGGAGAGGGAGGGATTCGAACCCTCGGTACAGGTGTTAGCCCGTACAACGGTTTAGCAAACCGCCGCATTCGG
>Ga0209415_10012392_pt1 | contig 14205 bp, 13 predicted proteins | sample PeaSoiSIISIP2007_FD_187696 | JGI IMG/M metagenome (GOLD analysis project Ga0209415, IMG submission 187696) | Peat soil microbial communities from Weissenstadt, Germany - SII-SIP-2007 (SPAdes) (version 2) | ecosystem: Environmental > Terrestrial > Soil > Wetlands > Peat | place: Germany... | reverse complement strand
CGGACGCGTCCTCGGTCACCCCCTGGCCGCCTTGCCAGATCCCCGCGTGCTGGCCGTCCTGGCTCGCGCTCCAGCCGTACTTCTGGGTGATCGTGCCCGCGGTCGCGTCGTACTCGTAGCCGATCAAGAAGCCGTGCCAGGGGCTCTCGTCCTCGTGCGACGCAAACGCGAGGTACACGACGCCGTTCGCAAGGAGGAGGCCCGGACGCTGCGCTTGGGTGATCGGGTCGTAAAGGAGGGTCGAGGCGTCGTCGACGGTCCCCGCGACGACCGGGCTCACGACGATCGGGCTCCCGCTCACGTCGGCCCCTGTGGCGAGGGAAAGGACGTGGAGCTTCTGCGCGACGACCTGGTCTACGTAGTCCTTGTTCGTCACGTAGAGGAGGCCGCGGTCGCGGTCGATGACCGGCGTGCTGATGTTGCCGACCTCGTTCAGGATGTTCCTCGTGATGATGACCGTCGTCGGGACGGAGGGCCCCAGGTTGTGCTTCCAGACCGGCGTCGGGCTCGACGAGTCGGCGTCGAACGCGAAGACGGTGTTGTGCGCGGTCACCACGACGAGTAAATTCATGAGCTTCCCGCCGACCGGGAAGCTGCCGACGTAGAGCGGCTGCGCGTAAATGAGGCCGTCGACGGGGAGCGCGTAGAGCTGGCCGAACGACCCTGCCGCGAGGCTCGCCGGCGTCAGGACGGTCTCGTGGGCGTAGATCCCCGTGCGTGCGGGGTTGCCTCGCTGCGTCAGGACGTCGTGCGCCGTCGCGCTTCCGGCGTCGCTCCCGCTCGACCCGTCCCCCGCGTCCCCCCACGGCGAGACGCCCGTGTCGCGCGGCGGGCGACGGCTCGCGTCCACGATGCCGCTGATCCCTTTGGCGTCGCGCGCGCCGGCGTCGCCGGACGTCGTGCGCGCCGCGTGGCTACAGGCCGCGACGAGCGCGGCGCACCCGAGGCCCAGAACGCGCGCGAGGCTCATCGTCCCGAGAGTTTACACGCCGTCCTCTGCACGATGCACCTGCATGAGCTCTGCCGGTTCGACGACCATGCCGGCGCCCGTCTCGGGCTCGCCACCACCCCCTGGAGCGTGCGCGCGACCTCGTAGTAAAGAGGCGCCCATGAAGCCCTACGCCCCCCTCGCCCTCGTCCTCGCATCGATCGCCGTCGGTTGCGGCGGTGAAGTCACCGCGCTCCCCCCTCCGTCCGCGCCGGTCGCCGCGCCCGCGCCGCCGCCTGCCCCGCCGCCAGCCCCCGTGGCGCAATCGGCCCCGGCTCCGAGCGAGCCCGCGCCCCCCGCCGTCCCGCCGATGACGCACTCGGGCGCCGCGCTCACCTGGTACGGCCACGCAGCGTTCAAGCTCGTGACGCCGTCGGGGAAGGTGATCTGGTTCGACCCGTGGGTGACGAACCCCAAGAACCCGAGCGGCAAGGACGACCTCGCGAAGATCGACAAGGCGGACCTCATCCTCATCAGCCACGGCCACTTCGATCACGTCGGCGACGCGGTCGCCATCGCGAAGAAGACCCACGCCAAGCTCGTCACGACGTTCGACCTCGGGCGCGCGATCGTGGGCTACCTCGGCTACCCGAAGGAGGGGGCGGGCTTCGACTCGCAGGGGAACGTCGGCGGCGACGTGAGCTTCTTCGACGGCGAGGTGACCGTCGGCTTCGTGCCCGCCGTCCACAGCTCGGCGGTGTCGAAGGAGGACGCGAAGGGGAACCTCGTGGACCTCCGCCCCGGCGGATCCCCTGGAGGCTTCGTCGTCTCGATCAAGAACGGCCCGGTCGTCTACCACACGGGCGACACCGATCTGTTCGCCGACATGGCGCTCATCGCGAAATTCCACAAGGTCAACGTGATGCTGGCGTGCATCGGCGATCACTTCACGATGGGCCCCGACCGCGCCGCCGAGGCCGTGCGCCTCGTGTCGCCGACGATGGTCGTCCCGATGCACTACGGGACGTTCCCGGTGCTCACCGGCACCCCCGAGGCACTCGACGCGGCCGTGAAGAAGAGGGGGCTCGCCACGCAGGTGAAGGCGCTCGCCGTCCACGAGACGCTCGCCCTGTAGAGCGCGCGTCGTCCGACCGCCCGGCCACGCCGGCGGACGCGTTGCATGCGCGTCGAGGGCCGGCTCGCGGTCACGCGCGAGCTCTCGCGAAGGGTCGCGTGGCATCGCGATCCGATCGCGTGGGGGGCTCGCGATCCAGCCAAAAACAAGCCGAAACGTGCGCGGTACATGACTTGCTCAATGGCAAGTCGGGGCGACTTCCGCCCCCCCCAAACGAGCCGCGTCCATGCTTTCTCTCCGTCACATCCAGGCCACCGTCGCCTTCGGCGCCCTCGGCTTCGCGTTCGCGGCCTGCGGCGACGCCCAAGTGGGGGGCGAGGACGTCGGGTCGCAAGGCTCGGCGATCACGCCGATCTCCGGCTGCGACTACTCGTTCGCGCGCCCGTCCCCGGCGAGCCTCGTCTCCATGGGGTACCACTTCGCGGCGCGGTACCTGAGCGGCGACCCCGGCGGCGGCAAGGACATCACCGCGAGCGAGGCGAACGCGCTGACGGCGGCGGGGCTCGACGTCGTGCTCGTGTGGGAGACTACGGGGACCGACGCGCAGAACGGCTACAACGCAGGCGTCAGCGACGCACAGGCGGCAAAGAGCGAGGCGGTGAGCGTCGGTCAGCCGTCGACGCGTCCCATCTACTTCGCGCTCGACTGGGACGAGACCTCCGCCGAGGCGGGCGCGGTCGACGAGTACTTCAAGGGGGTCGCGTCGGTCCTCGGGCTCTCGCGGACGGGCGCCTACGGCGGCTACTACGCGGTCGACCAGCTCTTCAACTCCGGCCTCATCACCTACGGGTGGCAGACGTACGCGTGGTCCGGCGGCGCGTGGGATTCGCGCGCGCAGCTCCGCCAGACCCAGAACGGCGTCGACGGCGACCAGCTCGACGACGACCTGGGCATGGTGGCCGACTACGGCCAGTGGGGCCCCGGCGCGCCGAGCGGCACCTTCGACTACGCGGCCGCGTACGTCAGCCAGTCGTTCCCGCTCGCGGTGACCGCGCTCGACATGGTGGAGGGGCAGACGATCCCTTCGTACATCGAGCTCAAGAACACCGGCACCAAGACGTGGGACAGCAACACGCGCATCGGCACGACCCAGCCGCGTGATCGCTCGAGCGACTTCGCGGACAGCAGCTGGATCGCGCCCAACCGCCCCGCCGCCGTGACGGGCACGGTGCCGCCGGGCGGGACGTTCAAGTTCCAGTTCAATCTGCACGCGCCCAGCACGACGGGGACGTACCACGAGTACTTCGGCGTCGTACAAGAGGGGGTCGCGTGGTTCAGCGATCCGGGCCAGGGCGGGCCGCCGGACAACGATCTCGAGGTGCAGATCGTCGTGAGCGCCCCCGAGTACCGCGGCACGTTCGACTCGCAGACCTACCCGCTCGCGCCGGCCGCGTTCACGATGCACGTCGGCGAGGTGTCGAGCGGGTCGATCACGCTCACGAACAGCGGAACGAAGCCGTGGATCGCGGGGACGACGAAGCTCGCGCCGATCCCGCGCGACCAGGCGTCGACGTTCGCGACGTCCACGTGGCTCTCGCCGACGCGTGTCTCGACGGTGCCGGCGGACGTGCAGCCGGGCCAGAAGGGGACGTTCCCGCTCGCGCTCGAGGCGACGAAGGTGGGCGACTTCGAGGTCGAGCTCGGCCTCGTCGAGGAGTCGGTCACCTGGTTCGCGGACGCGCCGCTCGGCGGTGGACCGTCGGACGGGTTCCTTCGCGTCCACGTGACGGTGGTCGCCGATGCGGACGCCGGAGCGCCGGTCGACGACGCGGGCGCCGCGCCCGACGCGGGCGGCATCGTGATCGACGCGAGCGTCGAGGCGGACGCGGGGGTCACCTTTGAGCGCGACGCCGCGGTTCACCACGACGCGGGCAAGCACCACGACGCGGGCGAGCCCGTCGCGACGGCCGAGGGAGACACCGACGCGGGCGGCATGGGCATCCCCACGGTCGGCAGCAATGGCGGGTGCAGCGTGGCGCGCGGAGCCGAGCCGTCCCCGGCTCCGTTCCTCCTCCTCGGCGTCGCGGTCCTCTTCCGCCGGCGCCGCGGCACACGCCGGGCGGGGTAACGGAGACGCTGGAGGGGGCTCCTTCTTGGGTCACCCCACCTCGAGCATCTCGTCGCAGAGATCGGGCGGGCCGCAGCGCACGGTGTCGTGGGAGCTGCCGCGCAGGATGGGGCGTGTCCCGGTCGTCGGCTCTTCCCCCCACGCGGGGGCGTCCGGCTCGTCGCCGATGGCGTCGTTCGCAGGGTCGCCGAGCCCGCCGTCCACGCCGTGCAGCCACGCGTGGCTCCCGCGGGCGCGCTCGAGGCTCGGGACGGGGAGCGTCCAACGCGGGAGCGGTTCGGGGTCGTCGAAGGCGTCGTCCGTGTCGTCCAGCGCGTCGAGCGCGCTCCACTCGGTCGTGCGACCGTCAGGGAAAACGCTGTCGGGGCCCGGTTCGATGTCCATCGTGCTCATGGTCTCTGTGCACTCACAACGGCGGCGCCTGCGAGAAGTGAAGCGCGGTGACGCCTCTCGAGTGCAAGTCCGATTCCACTCAAGGTTCGCGTGGAGCCGCCGACGGCCCCGCACGATCCGAGGGGAAAACGGCCTCGCGCACGCGTCGGCGTCATCGCGTTGACGGGCGGCGCCGCCGGGCCGCTGGCGCCGCCGTCAGCCGAGCTGCTTCAGCATCGTCCCTGCGTCGCTCACCTCGAACTTGCCGGGGGCCTCGATGTTGAGCTGCTTCACGACGCCGTCGTCCAGGAGCATCGAGAAGCGCTGCATACGCGTCCCCATCCCCGCCTTCGTGAGGTCGAGCTCGAGCCCGAGCTTCTTCGCGAGCTCTGCGCTCCCATCGCCGAGCATGCGCACCTTGCCGAGCGCCTTCTCGTCCCGTCCCCATGCGGCCATCACGTAGCCGTCGTTGACCGACACGCACCACACCTCGTCGATCTTCTTCGACTTGAGGGTAGGGAGCGCTTCGACGTAGCCGGGGACGTGCTGCGCGGAGCAGGTGGGCGTGTACGCGCCGGGAAGCCCGAAGAGGACGATGCGCTTGCCCTTCGTCGCTTCCGCCACGGAGATCTTCGCGGGGGAGACGGGGCACGCCTCGCCGAACTCGGTCGACTCGCTGAGGGTTGCGTCGGGGATGCGATCGCCAATCTTGATCATGGGAGGTCTCCTTCGTTTCGATCCGGGGAGAGGACCTTACACAAAGGCCGGAGCGCGGACGAGGGGCGACCTCACTGGCAGCGTTTCCACGGGAGCCCCTCGACCGGCGTGCTCCCGTCGGCGACGCAGCTCGACCCTGTCGTGCAGAGGCCATCGGCGGTGCAGTCGCGAGAGCAGGTGCCGGCGGTGCGGTTGCAGTAGCCGAAGAAGCAATCGCCGTCCGTGGCGCACGACGCGCCGATCTCGCCCCCCGAGAGCGCGGGCAAGCAGAGGCCGATGCGGTCCGAGCCCACGGAGCCGACCGCCGTGCACGCGTACCCGAACGCGCACGTCCCCTGGTAGAGGCAGGAGTCGACGCACGAGTCGCCCGCGGTGCCGTTGGTCGTCGTCGTCGCGCTGCAGCTCACGGCGGGAGCCGCGGGGATCGTGAACGTCGTGAAGTCCATGTGCTGCGCGTCGTTGCACATGTTGACGACGACGCCGTCGGCGTCGCAGGCATACTGCGCGGGGGTCGAGCCCTGATCCTCGGGACCGAAGACGTCCGCCGGTCGCCGGCAGATTCCGCTCGCGTCGCAGGTCCACGGGGCGAGCCCTTGCGCGCGCTGGGGGCAGTCGCTCGCCGAGCTGCACGCGAGCGTGCACCCCGCGACGACGAGCGTGGCGCTCGTGTCACAGGCGGCCGCCGCGATGCACCCGGAGGTGTCGCTCGCGTCGCAGGGAACCTCGGCCTTCACGCAGACCGAGACCGCGGGCGTCCCGACGGCCTGGCAGCCGTAGCCGTTCGGACAGTCGCTGCCGGAGGCGCACGGCATCGTGCAGTACTGCTGCGTGGTCAGGCACCCGAAGTTGCACGTCGACGAGCTCACGCAGGAGCGGCCGATGTCCGACCACACGCAGTACTGATCGGCGCCGACCGTGACGCACCGCGTGCTCTCCATGCACTGGGCGGTGGTCGTGCACGTGCGCGTGCACCGCGGCAGGCCGTTCACGTAGAGCGGCTCGCAGAGGAGGCCCGAGGCGCACTCGGGTGTGCTCCCGCAGAGGTCGAACTCGGTCTTCCTCGCGCCGGATGTGTCGGGCGACGGCGCGACGTCCTTCGAGCCGGCGTCGGGGGTCGTCGTCGCGTCCGGGTGGGAGGCGGCGTCGTGCGGCGAGCCGTCGCGGGAGGCGTCGTCGGGCGCGCGCGACGCGTCGGTGCGGGAGTCGACGAGGACGCCGCCGTCCGTCTGCACTCGCCCGGCGTCGCCGACGGGGTAGACGCACTGCGCGACCGCGTCGCAAATCTGCCCGGGCATGCAGTCGACTGCCGCATTGATGCAGTCCTGCTTGCAGAGCCCGTTCGAGCAGTAGGCGTTGTTGCAGTCGCTGTTGTAGCGGCACGCCGCCGACCCCGCGCAGCTCGACACCGTGCCGGCGAGCGGGACCGCGACCAGCGTTAGCGCGAGGAGGACGCGGGCCGCGCGGAAGCCGGGGACCATGCGATGAGCCTATCACGCAGCCGCGGGCCGGCCCCGCGACTCTCGACCCGTGCCCCCGCGGGTGGCGTAGCATGGCGCGACCTCGCGTCAGGAGACCCCGATGATCCTCCAGGAAGAACAGATCGACCTCGCGACCCCGACGGGCAACATGCGCACGTACGTCTACCGTCCAGTCGCCCGCGGGCGTTACCCGGGCCTCGTCCTCTTCTCCGAGATCTTCCAGCGCACCGGGCCCATCAAGCGGACGGCCGCGCTGATGGCGGGGCACGGCTTCGTGGTCGCCGTCCCCGAGATCTTCCACGACCTCGAACCGTTGGGCGCGGAGCTCGCGTACGACGAGGCCGGCGCGAACAAGGGGAACGCCGACAAGGTCGGCAAGCCCGTCGCCGCATACGACGCGGACGCGCGCGCCGTGCTCGCCTACCTCGCAGGCTCGCCGCACTGCACCGGGAAGCTCGGCTCGATGGGCATCTGCATCGGCGGACACCTCTCGTTCCGCGCGTCGATGAACCCCGAGGTGCTCGCGGGAGCCTGCTTCTACGCGACGGACATCCACAAGGGGAGCCTCGGCAAAGGCGGCGACGACACGCTCGCACGCGCGGCGGAGATCAAGGGCGAGATGCTGATGATCTGGGGGCGCCAGGACCCGCACGTTCCCGCGGAGGGGCGCGCGAAGATCCACGCGCGGATGGCCGAGGCGGGGCTCACGTTCACCTGGCACGAGATGAACGGTCAGCACGCCTTCATGCGCGACGAAGGGCCACGCTACGACCCCGCGCTCGCGCTCTCCTGCTACCGCATGGTCATCGACCTCTTCAAGCGGAAGCTCGGTGAGGGGGACTTGTCGGCGGACGCGTCGGCGGCGACGGGCGAGACGCGTCACTGACGGGGGCGCGGTGCGCTAAGCGATCGGCACGAACTCGGCCCAGCCGTGCTTCGCAGGGTACTCGCGCCACGGGCCCTCGCACGCGTGCTTCCGCGTGCACTCGTGGCAAGGGGGGCCGTGCGCCTTCCCTTCGGCGACGCGCCACTCGGAGTAGTCGAGTACCTGCCCGTCGAAGTCGAGCACGGTCGTCTTCGGGATCGCGTCCTCGACCGCGAGCTCTTCCATCCCGCGCAGGAAGCAGAACGGGATGGCCTCGGTCACGAGGCGCATGCCGGCGTCGCGCGCGATCTTCGCCGCGAGCGAGAGCGGTGGGACGACCTCCGGGAGGCGAGGCACGACCTCGTCGAAGAGCTCGTGGGCGGTCCCTACGGGGTGCACGAACGCGAGCTGCGCCTGGCGCACTCCGAGCGAGGCGAGCAGTCGGGTGAGCTCGGGGAGGTCGTGGACGTTGGATCGCGTGATGACCGAGTTCGTCACGACGGGGAGGCCGGCGTGCACGACGTTCCGGATGCCCTGCCGGGACTCGTCGAAGCTCCCCGGGGCGCGCGTCAACCCGTCGTGGATCTCGGCCGTTGAGCCGTGGAGCGAAGGCGCGAACTCGGTGGCGCCGGCCCTCGCGAGCGCCGAGAGCACGGGCAAGTAGGAGAGCATCCGCCCGTTCGTCTGGATCTGGATCGACGTGAACCCGAGGCGTCTCGCGGCGTGGACGAGCGGGAGAAGGCTCTTGTAGAGCGTCGGCTCGCCGCCGGTGAGGACGAGCGCGTCGCTCTCCTTGCGCGCGCTCGCGAGGCGATCGATGAGCTCCGGGACTGGGACGGCGCCGCACGCCTCGCGCTTTTCGCCCTGCGCGCAGAAGACGCACCGATTGTTGCACGCGAAGCCGACCTTTAGATCGACGCGGGGTGCGATGCGCGACATCGCCCGAATCATGGCACAATCCGCGCCATGACGCTCGACCCTAGCTGGCGCTCTCGCGCGGTGAGCGCCTCCGACGTCGTCGCGAAGGTCGCGAAGGGCGCGAGGGTCTTCGTCCACGGCGCGGCGGCGACGCCCGTCCCGCTCCTCGACGCGCTCGCGGACCGCACGGACCTCGAAGGCGTTCGCCTCTACCACCTGCACACGAGCGGGACGAAGCGCTTCGTCGATCCGAGCGTGGCGGGGAGGCTACGTTCGGTCTCGTTCTTCGTCGGTCCGGACGTCCGGGCGGCGGTGGCGGATGGACGCGCCGACTTCATCCCGGTCTTCCTCTCCGACGTCCCGCTCCTCTTCGCGTCGGGGCAGGTCCCGCTCGACGTCGCGCTCGTCCAGCTCTCCCCCCCCGATCGCCACGGCAATTGCACGCTCGGGACGTCCGTCGACGCCGCTCGCGGCGCCGTCGATCACGCGCGCGTCATCCTCGCCGAGATCAACGCGCAGATGCCGCGCACGCTCGGGAACACGGTCGTCCCCCTGGCCGACGTGAACGCCTTCGTCCTCACCGACCGCCCGCTCTTCTCACCGCCCCCGACGACCGTGAGCACGGTCGAGCGGCGCATCGGGGAGCTCACCGCGGCGCTCGTGGAGGACGGCGCCACGCTGCAGCTGGGGATCGGCGGTATCCCCGACGCCGTGCTCTCGTGCCTCGGAAACCACCACGACCTCGGCGTTCACACGGAGATGTTCTCCGACGGCCTCCTCCCCCTGATCCAGTCCGGCGTCGTCACCAACCGCCTGAAGTCGGTGCACCCAGGGCGGACGGTGACCGCGTTCGTGAACGGGAGCCGGACGCTCTACGACTTCATCGACGACAACCCGTCCGTCGAGTTCCACGGCTGCGACCGCACGAACGACACGGGTCTCATTCGCAAGAACCCGAAGGTGACCGCGATCAACTCCGCCATCGAGATCGATCTCTCGGGACAGGTCTGCGCCGACTCCATCGGACACGCCATCCACTCCGGCATCGGCGGCCAGATGGACTTCATGCGCGGCGCCGCGCTGTCGTCGGGCGGCAAGCCGATCATCGCGCTCCAGTCGACCGCCGCTGCCGGGAAGGTGTCGCGCATCGTGCGCGAGCTCAAGCCGGGCGCCGGCGTCGTGACGACGCGCGGGCATGTCCACTGGGTCGTCACCGAGTACGGTTCCGTGAACCTCCATGGGATGACGCTCCGCGAGCGAGGGGAGGCCCTCGTCTCCATCGCTCACCCAGACTTTCGCGCCGAGCTCCGCCGAGCCGTCGTCGGGGTCTAGGGCGGCCTCGGCGTGACGCACACGACCGAGCTCGTTGGCCGGCTCCGCGCCGTCGCAGAGGCGCGTGCCAGCCGTGACCCTGCCCACGATTTCCTCCACGTCCTCCGCGTGACGGCAAATGCCGAGCGAATCGGCCGCGCCAGCGGAGCCGATCTCGACGTCGTCATCCCCGCGGCGCTGCTCCACGAGCTGTGGAGCTATCCGAAGGGGCACCCCGAGTCGCATCTCTCGGGTGAAGTCTGTGCCGATCACGCGGCGGTCGTCCTCGACGACTCCGGGTGTCCCGCGGCGCGCGCCGTTTCCATCGTGACCTGCATCCGAGAGCACCCGTTCTCTCGCGGCCTCGTGCCTTCGACGCTCGAGGGGAAGGTGATGCAGGACGCCGATCGCCTCGACGCCATCGGCGCCATCGGCATCGCGCGGTGCATGGCGACGTGTGCCGAGATGAAGCGCCCTCTCTATTCGCCCGTCGATCCGTTCTGCCAGGACCGCGTCCCCGACGACAAGGCGTGGGGACTCGATCACTTCTACAGGAAGCTCCTCAAGATCCCAGGCGCGCTCCACACGGGAGCCGCCCGGGAGCTCGCGCGCGATCGGCTCACCGCGATGGAGTCGTTCCTCGCACAGCTCGCCCGCGAGATCGCGTAACGATGTTCGAGGTCACGCGGCCGTCCCGCCCTGCCGCGGTCGCACGGCGAACACGCGCCCCCAGAGCGGGTAGCTCCAACAGAGGAAAACGAGGTGACTCGTGCAGAGGCGCACGAGGACATACGCGTGCGCGGCGCCGGGGATGAGGCGCAGCGCGACGTCGAAGAGAGCACCGTTCATCGCGAGCGCGAGCACCTCGGTGACGGTGTAGAGGAGCGCTTGCCTCGCGAGCGGCCCGGCGCCCGCGCGAAACGCGAAGTGGCGATTCCCGATGAAGTTGGCGACGCCGCCGAGGACGAGCGCCGGGATGCTCGCGACGTGCGGGTCGACGTGCAGGGCCGACACGAGGAGCGCGAGGACGGCGAGGTCGACGAGCGTCGCGGCGAGCCCCGCGAGGCCCGCCCGCGCGAGCCGGAGTGCGCGGTCGAGTGACCATGGCGCGTGGAGCGTTGCCTGGAGCATGCCCCCCCTCGAGCAAGCGCCAGACCAGCTCGCGTCACTGCGCCAAGTGCGCGAGACGACACGGAAGCCGGCCCGCTTGCGTGAACCGCGCTTCGCGTGCCGCGAAGTGTGCCGCCCCGGCACGGGGAAGCGTCAGAACGTTCCCAGGACCCGAGCTCGCCGTTCACGAGCGGCGTGAGCGCGCGTCGCTGTCGCCCCTGTTGACGAAGCGCAGCGTAACCGCGATCGTACCCCGCACGGAGGGACATCATGGACAAGCCTGCGGTCGGCAAGATTCATACTCGCGAGAAGGTGCTGCCGTGTCCGCGCGACAAGGCGCCGATGCGCATGACCGTGACCGGCGGGGCGACGCTCGACGTCTGCGGAAAGTGCGGCGGGCAGTATTTCGATTCGGGCGAGATATTCGCGGCCTTCGGCATCAAGGCAGACCCGTCCTACTGGGACCGCCCGGAGACGGGGGGCGTCGTCAAGAACAGCTCGCTGGCCTGCCCGGTCTGCCACTGCAACATGCTCGCGCAGGACGTCCGCTACGAGGGGTCGCACGTCGAGATCGACCGCTGCGGGTCGTGCGGTGGAATCTGGCTCGATCGCGGAGAGGTCGACACCATCATGTCGATCGGCGAGCGTGTGCGCCCGGTCGTCGAAGCGGAGATCGCGCAAGCGAAGAAGGAGCTCGCCGAGATGGGGGACGTGAGCTTCTCTTCGCCGGGCCTCATCGCTCGCTTCCTCGGGCTCTTCAACAAGAAGACGTGAGACACACGCGTCCCCGCTCTGGCGGCTCGCAGTACCGTCGGAGAGGAGAAGCGGTTCCAGACCGCGCGGGAGCGACGACGCGACGAGTCAGCCGTACGTGTTGACGAGCTTCCCGCCGCCTTGCGGGGAAGTGGCCGACTGGATGAGGCTTACGGCCTCGGCTCCGTTCTCGCGTTGCTGATCGAGCTCCTTGGCGAGGACCGCGCCCCCGGTCGAGCTGACGCTTCCTACCTGCGCGAGCTCTGCCTGGCTCAGCGAATCGATGGTCATGCTCATGGCGAGAGTCTGCCTCCTCGCTCGAGGGACGGCGGTCCAGGCGACACCTTGAGCCAAAAGTCAGGATGGGACGCCGACGGCGGCAGCTCCGATCGTCCGGCCCTGGGCGCGGAATTGTTCGACGCGGTATCCCGCGACCAGCGCGGCCCCGATGGCTCCCGCGAGCGCGCCGCTCGGGTTCGTCTGCACTTCGAGGACCGACGCCTTCACCCGCCCTTTCGTCTGCTCCTGCGCGAGGAGCTCGCGGAGCGCGGCCACGAGCCCGGCGTCCTGCGAGAGCCCTCCGGAGAGCGCGACGGTTCCGCTCGCCCCGGCCGAACGAACGAGGCGTGCGAGGCGCCCGGCGATGCTCAGGTGAATTCCACGGAGGATGTCGGCGGTGCTCATGCCGCGCGAGACGAGGTTGATGACGTCTGTCTCTGCGAGCACGGCGCAGATGCTCGAGACGTCCTCGGCGCGATTCGACTGCAAGGAGACCGACCCGACGTCCTCGATGGGGACGCCGAGGTACCGCGCGATGTTCTCGAGGAACTGACCGCTTCCGCTCGCGCACTGGCTCGTCATCCGGTGATCCAGGACCTTGCCGCGGGCATCCATGCGAATCGCGCGCGCGTGGAGGGCGCCGATGTCGATGACAGCCGTCGCGCCCGGCACGAGATGCAGCGCGCCGCGCGCGTGGGTCGTCATGCCGTAGAAATGACCGGTGGCGAACGTGACCGCGTCCGCGTCGCCCGTGCTCGCGACGTAGTCGAACTCCTTCGGCGTGACCTTGGCCTCGCGGCACGCGTCGTCGAAGGCACCCTGGATCACGTCGCGCACGTTCCGGCGGCGGATGCGCTGGAGGTTGGTGGCCAGGACCTGGCCGTCGGTTCCGCCTCGGCTCCGCACGACCGCGACCTTGATCGCGCTCGTGCCGGCGTCGATCCCTGCTGTGAGCGTCCACGGTGTCATGCGCTGGCCTCCGCTCGCGCGGGCTCCTTTGCGTGGATCGGGGCACCCGTGCGCACGCTGTCCAGGGCGAACAGCGCGGCGCCGAGCGCGCCCATGTAGATGGAATCGGGGTGGATGTTCAGCTTGATGCCGCCGCCGTAGTTTTCGGCGACGAGCTCGGTCAGCACCTTCGTCGCCATGACGTTGTTGCAGACCCCGCCGGTGAACGTGAACTCGTCCTTCACTCCACCGGAGCGTGCGAGGAGCGACATCGCGCGCAGCATGATGGCGCGATGGAGACCCGCGAGGATGTCCTCGCGGCGTTGACCGAGCGCGAGCCGCTCGCGGAGCTCCGCGCCGGCGAACACGGTGCAGGTCGAGCACACCTTCACCGACTTCGTCGCCGAGAGCGCGAGCGGTCCGAGCTCGTGCAGTCCGAGGTTCAGCTCGTCGGCGATGTAGCCCAGATAACGTCCACAGCCCGCGGCGCATCGATCGTTCATCTGGAACGAGGTCACGACGCCGCTGTCGTCGACCTGGATCGCCTTGGTGTCCTGTCCGCCGATGTCGAGCACCGTTCGGGTCCCGGGGAAGATGCGGTGGGCGCCGCGGCCGTGGCAGAGGATTTCGCTCCGGACGCAGTCCTTGGGGAAGGGGAGCGTCTGGCGACCGTACCCCGTGCCGACGACGCCAATCTCGTCGAGGCTCTCCGCGGCCGAGGCGTCGATCGCCGAGAGGACGCGCGCCCGCTTGTCGGACGCGTCCGGCAGCACAGCGCTCAAGGCCTTCCGTAGCAGCACCGTCAGGTCCACGTCTTGCGCCCGCGTCTCGACCTCGAGGATGGCGCGATCGAACAGCGCCGCGAGCGCCTCGAACGGCACGTCGCCGCGGCGTGCGACCTTCTCTGCCTCGGCCACATACGCAGCCCCGGCGATGTCGCGGAAGAAGTCGCTGCGCCGGGGGGCGTCGCCCAGGAACATCGGGGGCGCGCTCGCGCGAACGGCGTCGAGCACGTCGGCCACGCCGCGCGCGAGGGCCGGCCGCTGACCGACGTTCGTGATGTTTCGCGACAGGTGTCGCTCGATGGTCTCGCGGAGCGCGTCGAGCTCCACCATGAACAGCTCGAGGCGGAAAGCCCGACGGAGGAGCCCGAGGAGCTCGCTCATGTCCTCGCCGTCCGTCCCGCCGAGCGCGCGGGCGAGGAGGTCGAAGCGCGCGGACGTCACGGCCTCTCGGCGCGCGACGGCGCACGCCACCTCGTAGTTGCTCCGACTGTTCGTGATCCCGCGACCGAGCACAGATCCGCTCTCGTCGAGGAGAACG
>Ga0209415_10012388_pt1 | contig 14207 bp, 15 predicted proteins | sample PeaSoiSIISIP2007_FD_187696 | JGI IMG/M metagenome (GOLD analysis project Ga0209415, IMG submission 187696) | Peat soil microbial communities from Weissenstadt, Germany - SII-SIP-2007 (SPAdes) (version 2) | ecosystem: Environmental > Terrestrial > Soil > Wetlands > Peat | place: Germany... | reverse complement strand
AGCGGGCGAAGGGATTCGAACCCTCGACCCCAACCTTGGCAAGGTTGTGCTCTACCCCTGAGCTACACCCGCATCCGCGCGGACTTGCCGCGCCCCGGCTTTATGCCGCAAACCCCATCGCATTGCAAATCAAGCCTGCGGCGCGCAATTCTCAGGCGGCTTGACGGAAAAATGGCGCCGCTGCAGTTGCGATTTGACGGCCGCACGTCCATTTTCGGCTAAGATATGGCCGGCGTGGAAGTTCGGGCCCATTCATGAATTGTGGACTCCGTTCGAACGCGGGATTTTGTTGGGAGCATTCGGCCGCGAACCGCTTGGCCTGATCATTCGTGCACATGCATAAGGAGAGGCGCGGAATGGCGCAATATATGGGGCGAGAGACAGTGGCCGAAGCGGCGGCGCCGATCAAGGTGACGACGACGGCGACATTCGCCGCCGACGTTCTCTCGGAGTCCGCCCGCCAGCCCGTACTCGTCGATTTCTGGGCGCCCTGGTGCGAGCCCTGCAAGCAACTGACGCCGGTTCTCGAGAAGGTCGTCAAGGCGGCTAGCGGCAAGATCAAGCTCGTGACGATGAACATCGACGAGCATCCGCAGATCGCTAGCCGGCTCGGCGTCCGCTCGATCCCCGCCGTCATCGCCTTTCAGAAATCGCAACCGGTTGACGGCTTCGTCGGCGCGCTGCCTGAGAGTCAGATCCGCGGCTTCATTGAACGGCTGGTCGGCCCGCTCGGCGCCAGTCAGGACATGCGCGCCGAGGCGGAGGCAGCGCTCGGCCGCGGCGACGTCGCCGCGGCGGCGGAAATCTTTGCTTCTCTGCTCAGTGACGATCCGACTGATCTTGCCGCCCTGGGCGGCCTCGTCAAAAGCTCCGTCGCGATGGGCGAGCTTGCAACCGCCGAGAGCCTGCTTGAGCAAGCCCCGCCGGGTTCCGAACGCGATCCGGCCATCGCGGCGGCGCGGGCGGCGCTTGAAAACGCGGTTCAAGCCGCCTCCGTCGGCGATGTCGCCGAGTTGGCGCGCCGCGTCGCCTCGGAACAAAACGATCATCAGGCCCGTTACGACCTCGCCATCGCGCTCAACGCGCGCGGGCGCCGCAATGAGGCGGCCGACGCGCTGCTCGAAATCATCAAACGCGACCGCAGCTGGGGCGAGGGTTCCGCCCGCAAGCAGCTGCTGCAATTCTTCGAAGCTTGGGGCAGCATGGATCCGGCAACCGTCGCCGCCCGGCGCAAGCTTTCCGCGCTCCTGTTCGCCTAGGTTCAAGAGGGCATTCGAAAGAGGATTTCGAGGAGGGACGAGGACATGAGCATGAACACTCCCTATCTCGGAGCGGAGCAAGTGCCCAACGTGATCCCGGTGTTTCCGTTGCCCGGCGCCCTGCTCTTGCCGCGCGGGCAGCTGCCGCTCAACATCTTCGAGCCGCGCTACCTCGCGATGATCGACGATGCATTGAAGAGCGATCGGATCATAGGCTTGATCCAGCCCGCATCCGAAGAGGCCACGTCGGGCGTGCCTGCGCTCCTCTCGGTCGGCTGCGCCGGGCGACTGACGCAGTTCGCCGAAACCGGCGACGGGCGCTATCTCGTGACGCTCACCGGAATTGCGCGCTTCGCCGTCGTCGAGGAGATCGCCGCCCCAACCCCCTATCGCCAGTGCCGCGTCGATTTTTCGGCCTTCCACGCGGATTTCACGCCGCGTGCCGGGGAAGACGCCGTCGACCGCGACAGCGTGCTCGCGACCTTGCGCCAATTCGCCGACGCCAACGACCTGCAAATCGATTGGCAAAGCATTCGCGAGGCGCCGAACGAGGCGCTGGTCAATGCGCTCTCGATGATGAGTCCCTATGGACCAAGGGAAAAGCAGGCGCTGCTTGAAGCGCCCAACCTCAAACGCCGCGCCGAAGTCCTCGTCGCGATCACTGAATCCCAGCTCGCACGGGGCAAGCGTGCGGCAACGCCGCTGCAATGAGCGCTAACGACGAGGACGACATGGCCGACAAGAATCAAAAACCCGGTTCGGGCGAAACGGAGGCGTCGCGGATCGACCCGCGGCTGCTCGAAATTCTGGTCTGTCCGCTGACCAAGACCACGCTCGAATATGACGCAAAACAGCAGGAATTGATTTCCCGCGCCGCCAAGCTCGCCTATCCGATCCGCGACGGCATTCCGATCATGCTGCCCGAAGAGGCACGCCCGCTCGAGGACTGAGGGCGCGGGCACGCCAGCGCCGACGCCGGTTCGCGGCAAGCAAAAGCATGCGCCGGCGGAGCGTTCCGCACGCCGCCACGCAGGATCGTGGCGCATGAAACCCATCCTGCTCTGGATTCTCTTGTCATCGCATGATCTCTTCCCAAAACCGGTCCACAATCCTGCGGGTCATGCTTGATGCCGAGCGCCATCGACAATCTTCTCATGATCCTCGATCTCGAGAGGATCGAGCACAATATTTTCCGCGGCCATAGTCCGCAGGTCGGCTGGCAGCGCGTCTTCGGCGGCCTCGTGATCGCCCAGGCGCTCGTCGCCGCGGCGCGCACCGTGGCGGACAGGGAGCCACATTCGATTCATGGGTATTTTCTGCTGCCGGGCGATCCGGCGGTGCCGATCGTCTATGAAGTCGACCGTATCCGCGATGGAACCAGCTTTACGACGCGCCGCTGCAACGCGATTCAGCACGGCCGTCCAATTTTTTCCCTTTCCGCCTCTTTTCAGATCAGGGAACAGGGCCTTGAGCACGCCCTTCCCATGCCGGACGTGCCTGCACCCGAGGATTTGCCTAGTGAATCCGAGCTTTATGCTCAATTTGGTAGCATGTTGCCCGAACCGATGCGCCGCTGGTTCGCGCAAGACCGGCCGATCGAAATCCGCCCCGTCGCGCTGTCGCACTATCTGGGACATAAGCTTTCAGCCCCGGTCCAATATGTCTGGCTGAGAGCAGCCGGTACGCTTCCCGACGACCCGGCGGTGCACCGCGCCGTGCTGGCCTATCTCTCCGACATGACGCTTCTCGACACGGCGCTCGTCGCACATGGCCGCACGATTTTCGAACCGGACCTGCAGGTGGCGAGCCTCGATCACGCGCTCTGGTTCCATCGCCCGTTTCGTGCCGACGAATGGCTGCTCTATGCCCAGGATAGCCCGAATTCCGGGGGCGCCCGCGGCCTGACGCGCGGCCTCATCTATGCACGCGCGGGTCGTCTCGTCGCTTCGGTGGCGCAAGAAGGCTTGATCCGCCTGCGCCCCAAGTCGACGTGACTTCGCGCAAATTCGCGCAAATTCGCGTTGAGCGCGCCGAGATCCGCGCCGAATTTCCGCAAAATCATGACCGCTGGCCCATGGCTTGCTTTCTAGCGGACTTGACCATGGCCGGCCGCATTCCGCGTGATCAGCAGGGGGCGTGGTCACGATTGGAGGCGATAGGTTCAATAAGCCCGCATGTCGGCCGCAAGATTAAGCCGCAACGGCTTGAAACCCGCGACCTGAGCAAATCCGGACTGATGAAGCTTTGGCCGGGTGATGGCTGCTTGTGCTCGATGTGCGTTCGGGTCGGACCTGCGCTCACTGGAGGATGAAATGAAAATTGTGACGGCGATCATTAAACCGTTCAAGCTCGACGAAGTGAGAGACGCGCTCACCACGCTCGGCGTGCATGGCATGACGGTGAGCGAGGTCAAAGGCTACGGGCGCCAGAAGGGCCACACGGAGATCTATCGTGGGGCAGAATATGCCGTGAATTTCCTTCCCAAACTCAAGCTCGAAGTCGCCATCGCCTCCGAACTCGTCGACCGGACAATCGCGGCCATCACCGCGGCGGCGCGCACCGGCGAAATCGGCGATGGCAAGATCTTTGTCAGTCCGCTCGACGAAGTCGTGCGCATCCGGACCGGCGAAAAGGGCACGGACGCCATCTAGACCTCAACCGAGATCAGCAGGGGAAAGAAATGAAATTTACTCCGTCACTTTGGGAGGCCGTTACTTCCGCGGGCAGATGTTGCACGAAGCCTTCGCGCTTCGCCCCCACGGTTTTGGTTTTCGGTATCCTATTCACTGCCTTCGCCACTTTTGCCGCCATCGATGGCGCCCGTGCGCAGACCCCGGCCGCGGCTCCTCCAGCAGCAGCTCCTCCCGCGTCTCGCTGATCATTCTGTGGCTCATCGACATGACGATCGGTCTGCGTGTGAGCTCCGAGGTCGAACGCGACGGCTTGGATCTCGCGCTTCACGGCGAGGTCGTCCAACAGACGTGCCGGCTTCTCTGCGCTGGACAAACTCGGGGCTCCTTTGGGGCCCCTTTTTGTCTCCCCGCGCGGCAGGTTTCGGACCCGCCGTCGCCGCGATCCGACCGCCACGATAGGCAAGGTTAAACCGGCCTTAACCACGCCTCTTTAGCCTGAAGCCGATCGCCGGTTGTCGCAGCGCGAGCTTCGTTGACCGCGCGTCTCCTTCGACCGGCGAGGCTCCATTTCTGATCCGACCATGCTCGATCTTCGCAAGCTTGCCGATCGGTGAATTCTGCGCGTTTGCCATGGTCGACTTTGACCAAGGTGGTCACTCAGGCGCAAACTGATGCGGACGACGACCAGCTTCACGGCCTTGGATTGCATTCCCGATCCGCTGCGCGCCTTTGCCGTGCGGCGGGCCGCGGAATTGGCGGGAATTGCGCTCGTCGTCGGCACGGGCGCGCTGGCGCTGGCGCTCCTCACCTGGTCGGTTGAGGATCCGAGCTTCAACCACGCAACTGACGGGCCGGTCCGCAATCTGCTTGGCCTACCCGGCGCGATCACCGCCGATCTCGTGATGCAGATGCTGGGGCTCGCCGCGGTCGCGTTGCTTGCGCCGCTTGCAATCCTGGGCTGGCGGCTCATGACAAGCCGCCATCTCGACCGGATCGGAAGGCGGCTCATGCTCTGGCTCGTGGGCGGCCTCGCCGCGGCGGGGTTTGCGGCGATTCTGCCTGTGACGAGCCGATGGCCGCTGCCGACCGGCCTTGGCGGCCTGCTGGGCGACGCCATGCTTCTCCTGCCGCGCCGCGTTTTCGGCGGCCACGCGGCGATCATGCTGATGTTCGCGCTCGGTTTCGCGGCCGTTGCGATTCTTTCGCTCGCAGCCTCGGTGAGCCGGCCCAAGCCGGAGCCGACCTTCGAAGATGAGGACGAAGAAACGCCGCAGCACACGCCCGGCGCGGAAGATGAGGATCGGGCCGGCGAACCCAGTTTCGCGCTCGTGCTTGTCGGCGCGTTCATCCACGCTCTGCTGGCGCTGAAATCGGCAACCGTACGCGCCCTGAGGAGGCGGCCGCGCAAACGGACGAGGCCCACTCCCGCACCCTGGCAGGACGCGGCGCGCCGGGTCGGTCCGTCGCTCGATCAACGCTTTCTCCGCGAAGATCCGCCCATCGATGCGGCCTTCTTCGATGCGAGCACCTACGCGCCGCCGGCGCAGCGCGCTGCTGCACAAATGGGCGCGAACGCCGGGCCCGCGGCGGAGACTAGGAGCCGCATCACGCCCGCGACCGCGGCACTCAAGGGCGGCCAGCGCCTGGCGCGCGAAATCCAGCCCTCGATGCTCGAGCGTTTCGGGCAAGGCAAGTATCAGTTGCCGCCTCTGCTGATGCTCAGCGAGCCGAAGCGGCCGGTCGGCGGCAGAGTTTCGGAAGAAGCGCTCCAGCAAAACGCTCGACTGCTCGAAGGCGTGCTCGAAGACTTCGGCGTCAAGGGCGAGATCATCAACGTCCGCCCCGGGCCGGTCGTCGCGCTTTACGAACTCGAGCCGGCGCCCGGCATCAAGTCGGCGCGGATCATCGGTCTTGCCGACGACATCGCCCGCTCGATGTCGGCCGTCTCCGCCCGAGTCGCCGTCGTCCAAGGCCGCAACGCGATCGGCATCGAACTGCCGAACCAGCGCCGCGAAATGGTTTTTCTGCGCGAATTGCTGGCCTCGCAAGATTTCGAGAAGACGAAACACAAGCTTGCCATCGCGCTCGGCAAGACGATCGGCGGCGAGCCGATCATCGTCGATCTCGACCGCATGCCGCATCTGCTCGTTGCCGGCACGACCGGCTCGGGCAAATCGGTCGCCATCAATACGATGATCCTCTCGCTGCTCTATCGGCTGCGGCCGGACGAATGCCGGCTCATCATGGTCGATCCCAAGATGCTCGAGCTCTCCGTCTATGACGGCATCCCGCATCTGCTGACGCCGGTCGTCACCGACCCGAAGAAGGCCGTCGTCGCGCTCAAATGGGCGGTGCGCGAGATGGAGGACCGCTACAAGAAGATGTCGAAGCTCGGCGTGCGCAACATCGACGGCTTCAACACCCGCGTCGCCGAGGCTGCCGCCAAGGGGAAGACCGTCACCCGCACCGTGCAGACCGGCTTTGACCGCGAGACCGGCGAAGCAACCTACGAGCGCGAGACGATGGAGCTTTCGGTCCTGCCCTATCTCGTGGTCATCGTCGATGAAATGGCCGACCTGATGATGGTCGCCGGCAAGGACATTGAAGGCGCCATCCAGAGGCTCGCGCAAATGGCGCGCGCCGCCGGCATCCATCTCATCATGGCGACGCAGCGGCCGTCCGTCGACGTCATCACCGGAACGATCAAGGCGAATTTCCCGACCCGCGTCTCCTTCCAGGTGACTTCGAAGATCGACAGCCGCACGATCCTCGGCGAGCAGGGCGCCGAACAATTGCTCGGCCAGGGCGACATGCTCTACATGGCTGGCGGCGGCCGCATCATCCGCGTCCACGGGCCCTTCGTCTCCGATGGCGAAGTGGAGAAGGTCGTCGCCCATCTGAAGAGCCAGGGCCAGCCCGAATATCTCGACGCGATCACCACCGAGGACGATCCGGACGGGGAGGACGCCGAGTCATTCCCCGGCGCCGAGGGGGAGGAGAGCGGCGATCTCTACGATCGCGCCGTCGCCATCGTCCTGCGCGATCGCAAATGCTCGACGAGCTATGTCCAGCGGCGTCTCTCGGTCGGCTATAACAAGGCCGCCTCCCTGGTCGAAAGGATGGAAAAAGAGGGCGTGGTCAGCGCGCCGAACCATTCCGGCAAGCGGATGATTTTGGTCGGCGGCGGCATCGATCGCGGCGCTTTCGATCCGAATGGCGACGATTGAGGCAAAACGGTCAAAAGATGCCGCCCATGCGGGGTCGTCCAATTGCCGCCACACAGACAAACTACCGGTCGTTCGAGCGCGATCGGGACCCGAGTCGCATCACGCTCGAACTTTTGCTGCGTGATTTCCTCGGAAAATCTGCAACTTTTCGGAATATGCCGGCGCCGCGATTGAGCGCTGCGCACGAGGTGCCGTATGATCAACAAGACACGATGGGGGCTCGCCCTGGCTTTGTCCTTCGGTTTGGCTGCCGGGATCGCCCGATCCGACAGCGCCATTGCCGAGGACTCGAACGCCCCCGCGACATCGGCCGTCGATAGCGCCGCCCCCGCCAAAGCCACGAGCGCCGCGCCGACGGCTGCGACCGCCAAGTCCGCATCCCCTGACGCGGCGCCGGCAGCCTTCGTGCCGATGGACCCGGCGCTGGCGATCCAAAAGGCCAATGCCTATTTCAACCAGGCGACGACGATGGTCGGGGATTTCGTCCAGATCAGCGGCGATCGGCGTTCGGAGGGCAAGATCTACGTTCAAAAGCCCGGCAAGCTTCGTTTCGAATATGCCGATCCCGCGACCCTCGACATCATTGCCGACGGGAGCACCGTCGCGGTCATCGACCGCAAGCTCGCGACCACCGATTTCTATTTCATCTGGCAGACGCCGCTCAAATTCCTGCTCAAGGGTCAAATCGACCTTTCCAAGGACGTCTCGGTCGTCGACGTGACGAGCGATCCCGACACGGTCACAATTACCGTGGAAGACAAGCTAACCTTCGGGGGAACCTCACAAATCAAGCTGATGTTCGATCCTGCCCAGTTCCAGCTGAAGCAATGGGAAGTGACCGATCCGCAGGGCAATGAGACGCTCGTTTCGTTGTTCAATGTGGATTTCACCGAGCCCCCCGATCCGGCGCTGTTCAAGATCACCCAAAACCGCATCGAAAACACCGATAGCCGGAGGCTCAACCAGAGTAATTAACCTGATTTTTTTGCCCCGGCGCCTTGCGGGGCCGCCCGCGATTTCCTATTTCTCGGCCTGGAGAGTGATACGGTCAGCCTGACGAATCCCCCCGTTCAGTCACGCTGGCTTGCCGGACCCCTCCCGGTTATGTGTCGCTCCGCGGGGCGTCCGATCTCTGGTCGGACGCCCTATTCTTTTGCCCGGAGGGATGCCGGACATCCCACGGAGGATCGCATGCCTCTGATCCGCATCGACATGGTGGCAGGCCGAAGCGAGGCCGAGATCAAGCAGCTGCTCGATGCCGTTCACCGGGTGGTGCTTGCCGCCTTCAGCGTGCCCGAACGCGACCGCTACCAGGTCGTGACCGAACACAAGCCGTCGCATCTCATCGCCGAAGATACCGGCCTCGGCATTCCAAGAACGAGCAAATTCGTGCTGGTGCAGGTCACGACTCGGCCTCGCACACGCGCGGAAAAGGAAAAGCTCTACCAGCTTTTATGCCGGGAGCTCGAAGAGCATTGCGGCATATCGCCCTCGGACGTCATGGTCGCGATCACCCAAAATACGGACGAAGACTGGTCTTTCGGCCACGGCCGCGCGCAGTTCCTCACCGGTGAGCTCAGGAGCAAATCTGTGGCTTGAACGCCGGGACTGCTTGAGTTGCAGCGCCTGGCGTGGTCAACCGACGCTTGGCATCGGAGCTGGTGGTCGGCTTGTGGACTGTTCCCATTCTTCCTTGAAACTTGCATCGACCGTTGACTGGTCTCTCGAAGGAGAGCGCCGCGCATGCGTCTGACGCTCGCGACCTGGAACATCAATTCGGTCCGGCTGCGGATCGATCTCGTCGCGAAATTCCTCGCCGGCCACGCGCCGGACGTCATCTGTCTTCAAGAGACGAAATGTCGCGACAGCGAATTCCCGGCTGCCGCCTTCCGCGAGCTCGGCTATGAACATCTCGCGATCAACGGCCAGAAAGGCTATCACGGCGTCGCCATCGCCTCGAAGCTGCCATTCGTGGCGATCGATCGGCGGCCTTTCTGCGCGAAGGGCGATGCGCGTCACATCAGCGTGATTTTACGTCCGGCGAAGGGCCGTGCCGTCACCTTGCATAATTTTTATGTGCCGGCCGGCGGCGACGAGCCCGATCCTGTCGCCAATCCGAAGTTCGCCCATAAGCTCGCCTTTCTCGACGAAATGGCACTATGGATGCGCGCCGAGAGGATCGCCGGCGCCGACGCGATCATGGTCGGCGATTTGAACATCGCGCCGCTCGAAACCGATGTTTGGAATCACAAGGCGCTGCTCAAGGTCGTGAGCCATACGCCGGTCGAGGTCGAGAAGCTCGGCAACGTCTTCGCCGCGGGACCCTGGATCGATGCCCTGCGCCGCTATGTCCCGGCCGAGCAAAGGCTTTACACATGGTGGAGCTATCGCGCCCCCGATTGGGCCAAGGCCAATAAGGGCCGCAGGCTCGACCACATCTGGCTCAGCGAGAGCCTCTCGTCGCATCTCTGCGGCATGAATGTCCTGCGCGAGAGCCGCGGCTGGAACCGCCCCTCGGACCATGTGCCGGTCATCGCGCATCTCGATTTCTGAGAATGCGGCCGGCCGGCGCGCTCAGTAAGGGAAGGGAGGAGTCCAGAACTCGGCGAGCGGCTCGGGACGGCCGGGCAGGTCAAACCGGCGCGGCAGGGTCTCGTTGCCGAATCTCGACCGGTAATAGGCCTGATCGGGAGTCTGGTTGAAGATCGTATTCTCGGTCACGTAATCTTGCATGCTGCCTTGCGGGACCACCTGGCCCGGATCGAGCCAGCTGCGCTTAGTGACGGTGAGCGGCGGGCGCGGATCATTGTAGACGGCCATATTCTGGTGCGTGCGATGATGCGGCGTCTTCGTCGCCGCCGAAGCGCCCGAAGCAAAGACGCACATCGCCGCGACGGCAGCAACCGAAAGTGATGTGATCGGACGCATGACTATCTCCTTCCCGAGAGCGCTCCAGCGGATCCAATCTGCGTCCGAACGCGCCCTGATCCTTTGACCTGGAGCAATTCCCAGAACCGTTTTCCGCCTCGCCCCGCGCCCCAACCGATTCGGCCGGCTATGATCTAAGACAACACCCTAGACGGTTTTTAGTTCGGCGCGAATGACAAACGCGCCACAGGCGCCCCGAAAACCCGGTCAGTGCGCTTTTCGCAGCCTGAGTGGCGCCGGCGCATCATCCTGGTCGATCCAATTCGCCTGAATCGGCGTCGGCGCGAGCCCCGTGCCGGCGCAGGCCGGATCGCGTCGCAATTCAGTGTCCGCGAAAAAGCCGGCCAGCGCCGGGTCGTCCCCGCCCGAATTCAAATCCAGGCGATCAAGCAGGCAGCTGAGCGCCGGACGCGATATCGGCCTCGCCGGCGTAGCGCAGGCAAAGCCGCTGATTCTGAAGCTGGTGTTCAGCCCGGCGCCACGAAACCCGAGGCAGGGCGTCGGCGCGCTTGCCCCGGCGGCGAGATCGATATCGGCCGCTTCGAACGGCCCGAAGCGGGTCGCGAGTTCCGATGGCGTCAGGCTGCGGATGATCGCGAGACCTCCCATGGCCGCCGTACGGGCGAGATCGACGAAGAGCGGCGCTTGCGGCGCGGGCTCGGTGCCGACCCGATAGAGCATGAGGCGGAAGAAGGGCTCCTCGCCGTTCAGCTTGCCAAAGGTCAGGATATCCTCGCGGCCGCCGCCCGTCCGATGCCGCCGCGCCTCATAGATCAGCTTGGAATTGGCGAGGTCGGGCGCGTCAAGGGCGAAGAGTTCGATCGGCTGTGAAATGTCGATCCAGGCTGGCGGCGGCGCCGCCGGTACGGCCGTCTCAACCGGCGCCTGCGGCGCCTGTGTCCGGGCCAAGAGCACCGCGGAGGCTAGCAGGAGCGCCGCAACCGAGGCGCTTCCAATTGGCCAGCGACGCGTGCGCCGCCGCGATCCGGCGCGAAACCTTGTCGGCTCGATTTCACGAACGTGGGTGGCCATCCCTGCCTCTCGGGAGGCACTCTGGACCGCAACATCTTGCCGGCCGTTACCGCGCGGCGGCGATTTCGAGATAGGGTCAACAACCGCTTTATGGCGGGACCGATCGATAATCTCTGCCCTTAGGGGTGGGAGCGGCCGCGCGGTTCCAATGAGATTGCCGCGGATCGGCGGCGGCATTATCTACCAGGCTCGGGCAAGCAAAGGAGATCGTTATGGGTTTCAAGGTCGCCGTCGTCGGCGCGACCGGCAATGTCGGGCGGGAAATGCTCGACATCCTCGCCGAGCGTCAATTTCCTGCCGACGAGGTCGTGGCGCTTGCCTCACAGGGCTCGCTCGGCACCGAGGTCTCCTTCGGCGACCAGACCTTGAAGTGCAAGGTGCTCGAAAATTACGATTTCTCCGGCACCGACATCTGCCTGATGTCGGCGGGGGGCGCGATCTCCAAGGAATATGCGCCGAAGATCGCCCGGCAGGGCTGCGTGGTCATCGATAATTCCTCCGCCTGGCGCACCGACCCCGACGTGCCGCTGATCGTGCCCGAGGTCAATGCGGATGCGGTCGCCGGTTTCGCCAAGAAGAAGATCATTGCCAATCCGAATTGCTCGACGGCGCAGCTCGTCGTCGCGCTGAAGCCGCTGCATGACGCCGCGACCATCAAGCGCGTGGTGGTCTCGACCTATCAATCGGTCTCCGGCGCCGGCAAGGAGGCGATGGACGAACTCTTCGCGCAGACCCGCTCGATCTTCGTCTCCGATCCGGTGGAATCGAAGAAGTTTCCGAAGCGCATCGCCTTCAATGTCATTCCGCAGATCGACGTGTTCATGGAGGACGGTTCGACCAAGGAAGAATGGAAGATGATGGTCGAGACGAAGAAGATCCTCGATCCGAAGATCAAGCTGACCGCCACTTGCGTGCGCGTGCCGGTTTTCATCGGCCACGCGGAGGCGGTGAACGTCGAGTTCGAGAAGCCGCTGTCGGCCGACGAGGCGCGGAGCATCCTGCGCGAGGCGCCCGGCTGTCTCGTGATCGACAAGCACGAACCCGGCGGCTATGTGACGCCGCACGAGGCGGCGGGCGAGGACGCGACCTATATTTCGCGCATCCGCGAGGACGCGACGGTCGAGAACGGGCTTTCATTCTGGTGTGTCGCCGACAATCTGCGCAAGGGCGCGGCGCTCAACGCCGTGCAGATCGCCGAGCTGCTCGTCAACCGCAAGCTGATTAAGCCGAAGCAAAGGGCGGCGTGAGCCGCCCCTCTCCCCGCTTGCGGGGAGAGGGTTAGGGTGAGGGGCTGGGTGATTTGCCACCACTTTCCTCGAGGCGAGTCATGATCGGCTTTGGCAAATTCGTTTGCATGATGGCGATCGCGCTCTGGGCTGTGCCCGCCGGAGCGGACGAGGTGCCTGCCGACGCGGTCGGGTTCACCGTCTTTTTGGCGAAAGCCTTCCAAAATGCCCAACCCAATGCCGGCGTCACCATTGCGGGGCCGCTGCATCTGACCATCAAGCAAAACGGAGAGACTTGGGAAACCTACCTCTATACGATTTACTCTTATTGCCTGCGCAACAGCAAGGATCTCTGCGCGGAAGCCGTTGCGCTCCATGTTGAGGAAATCGCCGCTTCATGTTGAGGAAATCGCCGCTTCGCATAACGAGGCCTCGAAACCCGTAGAACGCTCCGCTCTGCGCGTCGTGGTCCGGCAAACCGAGTACGTCAATGAGATAAAGGCGCACCTCGGCAGCAGCGGTGATCCGATTGCCGAGCCTGTATGCGGTGATCTTTGGACGATTGGCGTCGTCGATCAGCCCACGACAATCCGCGTTCTGAAACCAAGCGACTTGACCGCCCTTGATTTGTCGCCGGACGAGATCTTGGCGCTCGCCAAGCAAAACACAAAGGCCGCCCTCGGCGATCGCGTTCCAAGCGGTAAGGACGCCGGCAAGGACAGCATTGGCGTGCTTGTCGGCGACTCCTATACAGCGAGTCTTTTCGCATTCCCGGAGATTTGGGCGCCGCTGGCGCATGCCTTGGGCGGGCTCATCGCGACTGTCCCTTCGACGGACCGCCTATTGTTTACGGCCGACTATGGACCGGATGCGGTGGTGACCTTGCAGAAAGTCGCCAACGTCGATTTCAATACGGCGATGCGACCCCTGTCACACGTCGTATGTCGCTGGACCGAGAAAGGTTGGGTCGAAATTCCCACAGCCCAGCAATAACCCAGCTCACGCGCCCATGGGCAGCCGCTGTTTGGGCGGCAGAGGCGCGCTCATCCTAGAATTGCTGTAGTGTTGCGGGTTGGGCGGTCGCGAATCTCCGCGCCTGGAACTCGGGAAGGGCATTTAGCGCTCGGCGAGGCACGCCATCATGACCCGCGATGATCTCGGCCATCTCGCGCTCGCGATCAGCCTCATTGCGGTCGCCGGATACGTGGATGCGGTCGGCTTCTTGAAGCTCGGCCACCTCTTCGTGTCCTTCATGAGCGGCGATACCACGCAGTTCGCCGTCTCTGCGAGCCACGGCGAGGCGAGCAAGGCCGGGGCGGCCGGCGGCATCGTCGCCCTGTTCGTGGTAGGCGTCGCCGCCGGGCGCCTATGCGCTCAATGGGCTAAGGAATGGTGCCGCCCTGCCGTTCTCATCCTCGACGCGGCGCTGCTCGGCCTCGCGGCGCTCATCGCCTCCTCGCCGGCGGCGATCGTGCCGATCGTCTTGGCCATGGGAATCCAGAACGAGGCCGTTCATAGGGCCGGCGAAGTGAAAACCAACGTCACCTATGTGACCGGCACGCTGGTCAGCCTCGGCGAGAAATTCGCCGACGCGTTCAGAGCCTCGGAACCTCATGAACGGTGGGGCTGGGTGCCTTACCTTTTGCTCTGGACCGGGCTGGTGATCGGCGCGGGCATAGGCGCGCGGATCTATGGCGACCATGGCCTCACGGCGCTCCTATGGCCCGCGGCGGTTTTGGTCCTCTTCGCGGCGATCACGGCGGGAATGGTGTGGTTCGGCCGCGGGCAGGAGAAGCCCTCGGAGTAAGGCGCGGCTGCCTCACCCCGTCATGGCCGGGCTTGTCCCACGGCTGTCCGGTTTGATTTTTGTGGACGTGGCGCATGGCATGGATTCTTCTGTGT
>Ga0209415_10012387_pt1 | contig 14207 bp, 7 predicted proteins | sample PeaSoiSIISIP2007_FD_187696 | JGI IMG/M metagenome (GOLD analysis project Ga0209415, IMG submission 187696) | Peat soil microbial communities from Weissenstadt, Germany - SII-SIP-2007 (SPAdes) (version 2) | ecosystem: Environmental > Terrestrial > Soil > Wetlands > Peat | place: Germany... | reverse complement strand
ATGGCGGTTGCGCTGTTGCTGCCGCCATTAAAAGCGAACACTCGCGAAGTAGCAGGATCAAAAATTATGGCATCAGGTTTCTGGCCCGTCGGAACGTCGGCAATCGATTTCAGGGTCCTCAAGTCGAAAATTGTGACCGTAGAAGACTGGCCGTTGCTTACGAATCCGCGGCCGAGTTCCGGCGCGATCGCAATCCCGTGTACCCCGGGGGTCTTCGGAATGCTCCCGACGATGCTTCCCGAATCCACGTCAATCACCTCTACCTGTGTCCCGTGAGAAACGTAGAGACGCCGGGCGGCTTCATCCACGCTGAGATAGTCCCAACTGCCCTGCCCAGGGATCGGGATCTTCTTAACTATGCTGTAACCATCCGAAGGCGAAGCGGCGACGACTGGGAGCGCGGAACACAGCAGCACCGCACCCACAACCATCAAACGTGTTGCTAGCGATGGAGAGACTCGGTTTCTCATGATTGCTCTCAACCTCTTTCGACAAAAGCTTTGGTGGGGGTGTATCCGCCTGCACGAACTATACCCGGTCAACCTGAAAGGAACCTGAACCCGCGCGACTATTCTTGCTTCTTGCGGCCACGATTCTCGACTAGAACTCGAAGCGAAGCTTCTGGTCTGGGCCGTCTCCTTCAGCCAATCTTCAGGTAGGGCCGAATAGACTAACAGGTGTGCAATCGCCGAGTAGCGCAACCCGGAGTGTGGTACAACGAGACTTTGTGAAGCTGCTTGTCGTTGAAGATGAACCTCGCATGCTGGAACTGTTGCGCCGCGGCCTGACCGAAGAGGGCCACAATGTGACGTGCGCCTCCGATGGGAGCGAAGGCTGGGAACTGGCGCACGCTTATGAATTTGACGCGGTCGTGCTGGACATCATGCTGCCGAAGATGAATGGCTTCGAACTGGCCAAAAGGCTTCGCAAGGAACGAATCGCCACACCGGTGCTGATGCTCACCGCCAAGGATTCCGTTCCAGATATAGTGCGCGGCCTCGACGCGGGCGCTGATGACTATCTCACCAAGCCATTTAGCTTCAGTGAACTAATGGCGCGTTTGCGTGCGATCCAGCGACGCGCCACTTCTCGCCCGGAGAACCGGCTGCAAGTCGCCGATCTTATCCTCAATCCGGAATCGCGGGAAGTCTCGCGTGCTGGACTACCTATCTCTTTGACGCGCACGGAATACAGTCTGCTCGAGCGCTTGATCTACCGCGCCGGCAAAGTGGTTCCCCGGCACACACTCATCGAATCTGTCTGGGGCTTCGATCGGGAAATCGAAGACAATACGCTCGATGCATTCGTCCGGCTTTTGCGCCAAAAGGTGGACCGGGAAGGCATGACGAAACTGATTCTTACGGTGCGCGGCATTGGCTACATGATTCGTGAGGAGCCGGCGGAGTGAAGAAACTCTCGATCGGCATGCGGTTGACGCTGTGGTATTTCGCCATTTTCCTGCTCGCGGAATTCGCTTTTGGTGCGGGCATGTGGCTAATCCTACGGAAAAACCTGTTGGACATTGCGGACGAGGTACTGGAGGGCCAGGCGGCTGACCTGCAGCGATTCCTGGAAGCGCGAAAAGATGTGTCTCCCGCGCAGCTGCAGGCAGAGATCAGCGAAGACTACAAGTTCGAACGATCAGCAGACTATTTGCAAATCAGCGACGCCGGCGGCAGTTCGATCTATGGTTCGAGATTCTTCGAAAAGCATCCACTACCGGAGCTTTCACCGGATCAGCTAGTCAGGCCCCGATATGAGAATCGACGGCTAGGGCACGAGCATTTCCGTTTCATGAGCGAAATGATGACCGTGGGCGGGCGCGCGTATGTGGTTCGAATCGGGCACCCCATTGATGAAGAAATCGAGACGCTCGATGCCTTCCGCGGCTACCTGCTATGGTTCGCACCGATCCTGCTGCTGGGTGCATCGGGCATTGGCTACTGGCTGAGCCGCAAGGCTCTGGCACCGGTCGACGCTCTGGCCCGGACCGCTAGGACGATCTCCGGTCACAACCTCAGCAGCCGGCTTGAGCCGTTGCATACGGGAGACGAGCTGCAACGTCTATCCGATACCTTGAATGAAATGCTGGGGCGGATCGAAGCAGCGTTCCGCAGGATCACGGAGTTTACCGCTGACGCATCGCACGAACTGCGAACCCCGATCGCTCTCATCCACACCGAAGCAGAGCTGGCCTTGCGCCGATCGCGAGATGAGGCCGAATACCGCGAGGCGCTGCAGCACATTCTTCTGGAAGCCGACCGCACGGCCAGGCTCCTCGAGGAGCTTCTGGATCTGGCGCGCGCCGACTCGGGCAGCGAAGGGCTCGACATTCATCCCATCGACCTGCTCGCGACCTTGCGGGAGTCCGCCTCGAAATGGAATCAAGTTGCGTCGCTGCGAAATTTGCAATTCGAGGAGCACTTGGAAGTTCAGAAGCTTCCGGTAATGGGAGACGAGAATGCTTTGCGCCGCGTGATCGATATTCTGCTCGACAATGCCCTCAAGTACACGCCCTCGCCGGGAAAAATAATGCTTTCGGCCGAGGAGATGCACAGCCACGTTATCGTGAGTGTCGAAGACACAGGCATTGGCATCGCGTCCGAGGATCAAGCCAGAATTTTCGAACGCTTCTACCGGGTCGACAAGGCACGCAGCCGGGAACTCGGCGGTGCTGGCCTGGGCCTCGCCATTGCGCAATGGATCGTCCAGCTTCACAAGGGATCTATCGTCGTGGAGAGCGAGATCGGGAGAGGATCTGTGTTCCGAGTGGAGATCCCGGCAACGACTTCAGCTGTCGACAAGCATCCCGGCCAACAATAGCAAGCGAGGAGCAGAACTGCTCGGCCCGCGTATTGCATCGTCATGAAGTCGTAGTCCTGGTAGGGGCGCCCATTTCTCAGCGTTCGTTGCGAGAAGTGGGGACTTTCACCTCTCTCAAATCCTCTCTTCCCGACGAATCTTCTGACTCCGTTTGCCTGCGGGTGGACTTCTCTTCTTTTGGATCGAAGTTTCGGGACGTGTGGGGTCTGATACGCTGGGATGCGATCTGGAACGGGCGCATAATGCACGGGGCGCCAAATGTGAGATCCGCACGGGGAGAAGGAAAACCATGCTTTCAAACAAGGCCAACCACTGGGTTGCAATTTTCGCGGTCCTGATTATGCTCACAGGGACCATGTCAGCGAAGACTCGCGTCTCCAAGCAAGCATTCGGGCATACGCCGGAAGGAACGCCGGTCGATCTCTACTCGTTAGCGGATGGAAAGATTGAAGTCGGCATCATCACCTACGGGGGGATCATCGTTTCCCTGCGCACGCCCGATCGCAACGGAAAACTCGACGATGTGGTGCTGGGCTGCGATTCGGTCGAGAAGTATGTGGCGCAGACTGCGCATTTTGGAGGCATTGTCGGCCGTTACGCGAATCGCATCGCGCATGGCAGCTTCCAACTCGGCGGTCAGACTTATGCTATTCCTAAGAACGATGGCGACAATGCTCTTCATGGAGGAATTCGCGGGTTCGACAAGGTGGTCTGGGCGGGCAAGCAAATAAAGGATGGAGTCGAACTTACTTACGTGAGCAAGGATAGGGATCAGGGCTTTCCCGGAACTCTAACTGCCACTGTGCGGTACACGCTGAGTGGGAGCGCCTTGCGAATCGAGTATTCGGCGACCACTGATAAAGACACCGTCCTCAACCTGACCAACCATTCCTACTTCAACCTTGCGGGACAAGGGAAAGGCGACGTCCTGGGGCACGTGCTGAAAATCGATGCTTCGCAGATCACGCCCGTCGATGCAACGCTTATCCCCACGGGGGAACTGAAGCCAGTGGAAGGGACGCCTTTCGATTTTCGAACGCCGCATGCCATTGGGGAGAGGATTGATGGAGACGATACCCAGCTGCGTCTTGGCCATGGCTACGACCACAACTTCGTTCTCGATCATCCGGCAGGGCAGTTGGCCGAGGCGGCCGAAGTGTATGAGCCCACCACCGGGCGGATTCTGCGCGTATCTACGACTGAGCCGGGAGTGCAGCTTTACACCGGAAACTTCCTCGACGGATCGATCACCGGCAAAGAAGGCCGGGTTTACAACCGGCGATTTGCCTTCTGCCTGGAAACACAGCATTTTCCGGATTCACCCAACCACGCAAGCTTTCCGTCGACCGAATTGAAGTCAGGGCAGACGTTTCGCAGTCTGACCGTGTTTGAGTTCAGCACTGGCTCGCGCTGAAGGGCCGCATCGGCCGCTAGATGATTCCGAATTAGTACCAGCTTTAGTACGCGTTGAATCTGCATTAGTATTTCGCCAATTGTTCCCTCCAGTACCGCCCACTTCCTTCCGATGGAATTCTGCGTAGACCGCTTTTGAACCTTGTGCTTGCAAGGTGCGCGACCTATGCTCTGCGCTGGGGTCGCTCTGTGAAACGAGTTCGTGTATTGGTGGCAAATCATCCGCGGTTGATGCGGGAACTGGTGATGGCGACGATTGCCGACCAGCCCGATATTGAGGTCGTGGGCGAGGTGCAGAATGAAACGGAGTTGGCGGACATCGTCGAACAAGTGCAGCCTGACGTTCTGATCATTGCCATGGATTTTGCGAGCCGCGGTTCCCGCGACGGGAAGGCTCTTCCGGATTCCGAAAATGGTCCGGAGCGAGGCCAAGATCCAACTCTGCGGACCTGTCGCAAGATCTGCCCGCGACCAGACACGAGTGCGTGTCCTAACCTTGACGGGCTCCGGTGTGGCTGTTAGATTTCGGTCCTACACCACGAATCTCCGGGGGCACAGCTCTGAGTCGGGCAGGGAAGACGCTTCATCCGGCCAATCTTCATCTGGTAAGCCCCAGTCGCCGCAACTTTCTCGTCCGCTGCTGCCAGGGAGCGACGGCGGCGATGGTTCCGGCTTGCCTGAGCCAGTTGGCTTTCCCGTCCGCCTGCTCTTTCAACTCTTCTACGCCGCTGCCTTCCAGCGGCGAGTTCTATTTGCATCCTCACTATCGAGCCCAGAGGCCGCTCGATGCCACGCTGCTTAAAACGCAAGCCGGCCTGAACGATTACGTCACCGAAAAATACCACGACCAGATCGCGACGATTTTTGCCGAATGGAGTTCGAGCCTGCTTCAGTCTCCGCAGGAAGTGCAGGCGTTTGAAAAAATTCTTTCCTCCGATTTCTCCGGTTCATCGCTGCGCCCGGCTGACTCCCGCCTCGTCCGTTCCGGCTCAGGGCTCGAAGTCCGCGAAAACAAATTTACCTCCCAACCCAATCTCACGCGAGATGCGTTTCTTCAGGAATTGCGGTCCTCGATGAGCACCTTCACGAAGATCATGACCGCGGAGTTCCAAGTTACAGACATAACAGCGAGCCCAACCATTCCTCCCCAACTTCCAGGGCGGCTGCAGACTCGCGTCCGTTACGAGCTAGTCGGCGCGGGCGCTGGTTTTCACCGTGAGCAACGCATCGGCCATTGGGACCTCGAATGGGTCTTGGCTTCTTTGACGCCCGGCGAGTTTCGGCTCCGGAGGTGGCAGGCGCTCGGCGAGACCCGAAGCCGCTCTGCCTCTCCAGTTTTCCTTGATGTCACGGCGTCGGCTCTGGGCAGCAATTCTTCGTATTCCGCTCAACTGGTTCGCGGCGTCGATTACTGGCGAACGGTTCTCGATGGCGCCTGCGGCATCGATATCTACGGCCACAATGGAGTCTCCGTCGCCGACATCGACAACGACGGCTTTGACGACCTCTACGTTTGCCAGCCGGCAGGCCTGCCCAACCGGCTGTATCGAAACCGGGGAGATGGAACGCTCGAGGATATTACAGAAGCTTCGGGCTTGGGGATCCTCGAGAACACAGCCTGCGCGCTCTTTGCCGACTTCGACAACGATGGCCGCCAGGACGTAGTCGTCGTGCGCGCGAACGGCCCGCTTTTGTTTTTGAACCAGGGCGGCGGCAAGTTCCGCCAGAAACCCGATGCGTTTCAGTTCGCCACCCCTCCGCAGGGAACCTTTACCGGCGCAGCCGCCGCCGACTATGACTGCGACGGCTGGTTGGATATTTATTTCTGTGTCTACATCTATTACCAGGGCACGGACCAATACAAGTATCCCGTCCCCTATCACGATGCGGAGAACGGTCCTCCCAACTTCATGATGCGGAACTATCGCGACGGTACCTTCCGCGACGTTACCGCGAAATCGGGCCTCAATCAGAACAACACACGCTACAGTTTCTGCTGCGGATGGAGCGATTACAACCGCGATGGCTGGCCCGACCTCTATGTGGTGAATGACTTCGGCCGGAAAAACCTCTACCGCAATAACGGTGATGGAACCTTTACAGACGTCGCCGCCCAAGCGGGCGTCGAGGACGTCGGCGCCGGCATGAGCGTGTCCTGGCTCGATTACGACAATGACGGCGCCGAGGATCTCTACGTCGCGGACATGTGGACCGCAGCCGGCGAGCGCGTTTCCGCACAAGAGATCTTCAGGAAGGACTCTCCCGAAGAGATTCGGACTCTCTACCGGAAGCACGCGATGGGCAATTCCTTGTTTAGAAACAGCGTGTTTCGCAACAACGGGTCCCGCAGTAACGCTGAGACCTTTCAGGATCGAACCAGTCCCGCCGGAGTTGGCATGGGCCGCTGGTCGTGGTCGAGCGACGCATTTGACTTCGACCATGATGGCTTTCCCGATCTCTACATTGCAAATGGCATGATTTCCGGCGCCTCGCACCAGGACCTGAACAGCTTTTTTTGGCGCCAAGTGGTTGCCAATTCTCCCGACCAGGCAAAGTCTTCGCACGATTACGAGCAAGGATGGAGCGCGATCAACGAACTAATCCGGGCTGACGGCACCTGGAGCGGGTTCGAGCGGAATGTTTTCTATGCCAACAACCGGGATGGAACATTTTCCGACGTTTCTGGCGCAGTGGGATTGGATTTCCTCGAGGACGGCCGGGCGTTTGCCCTCGCCGATTTCGATCAGGATGGTCGGCAGGAGGTGCTCCTGAAAAACCGCAACGGTCCGCAGTTGCGGCTGCTGAACAATGTGATGGAAAATCTTCCGCCGTCGATTACGTTCCGCCTCCGCGGCACGAAGAGTAATCGCGACGCCATCGGTGCGGCGATTACTGTGGAAACTGAAGCGGGCCGACAGACTCGCATGCTCCAAGCCGGATCCGGATTCCTTTCCCAGCACAGCAAGGAAGTGTTTTTTGGCCTCGGAGAGGCCAAAGGCCCGGTGCGGGTGTCCATCCGCTGGCCAAACGGCTTGGTGCAGGATCTTCACGATCTTCCGCCGAACCACAGAGTCTGGGTGGAAGAGGGAACCAAAGCTTCTCGCATCGAACCGTTCAAAATAAAAACATCGCCACCGAGCCCGCTTGTCACGGCTCTGCCGCAAACCGAACCACTCCCCACCATGATTGAAACCTGGCTGCTAGCGCCTGTCGCCGCACCGGATTTTTCTCTTCCCGACTTGGGTGGACAGGTGAGGACTCTAGCTGCGCTTCGCGGAAAGCCGGTACTGCTCAACTTCTGGGTTTCACAATCAGCGAGTTGCCAGGAGGATCTCAAGGTTTTCAACCGCATCCATTCACGGTGGGCGGCGCAGGGCCTTCAACTGCTGACCGTAAACGTCGACAATCCTGCCGACGCCGAAAGCCTCGCAACGCTGGCCCGAGAACGTCACATTTCCTTTCCCGTCCTTCGCGGATCGGATGACGTGGCCGCCATTTACAACATCCTCTACCGCTATCTGTTCGATCGGCATCGTGATTTGAGCCTGCCCACGTCTTTCTTGATTGATGGCCATGGAGAGATCGTTAAACTCTATCAGGGACCGTTGAATCCGGAGCATGTCGAACAAGACTTCCGGCGCATCCCCCAAACCAATGCGGAGCGCCTGGCGCGGGCGTTGCCTTTTCCGGGCGTTAGCCAGACGTTTGAGTTTGGCCGCAACTATCTCTCCTTCGGCTCCGTGTTTTTTCAGCGAGGCTACTTCGATCAAGCCGCTTCGTCATTCCAAATTGCGCTCCGGGACGATCCCTCGAGCGCCGAAGCCTGCTATGGCCTGGGAAGCGCCTACCTCAGTCAGCAGAAAACGGCCGAGGCGCGCCAGAGCTTTGAACGCGCTGTCAAACTTCAATCGAGCTATCCTGACACCCTGGCCAACGCCTGGAACAACCTGGGGCTACTCGCCACACGCGAGTCTCATACCGACGATGCGATAACGTATTTTCATCAGGCCGTGCGGCTGAGTCCTGATCATCTGATCGCGCTCAATAATCTCGGCAATGCCTATCGCCTGCAGAAGAATTGGGAGGCGGCTCGCAAAGCATTCGAGCACGCGCTTGAAGTGAGCACGCAGGATCCCGAAGCAAACTACGGTTTGGGGATGGTCTTCGCGCAAGCCGACGACACCGCGCTTGCTTACAAGTATCTGCAGAGAGCTTTGAAGTCTCGTCCCGCTTACCCGGAAGCTCTAAACAACCTCGGAATACTTTATTTGCGCACACAGCGGCGAGATGAAGCGGTCGCGAGTTTCGAAGAGTGCATTCGCGTGGCCCCCGCCTTCGATCAGTCTTATCTGAACTTGGCCAGGGTTTACAGCGTGGAGGGGACGCCGGAAAAAGCTCGCGCCGTCCTGCTCGAACTTCTAAAGCAGCATCCAGAACACGCGCAGGCGCAGAGCATGCTCGCGCAACTTCCGCGATAGGACGGCCAAAACTGCGCAGCAGGAGCTTACCGTTCACTAATTCTTGCTCGGCGCCGGTGCCCTCAGCAGATCGACAAACATCTTGTAAAACTTCTCCAGATCCAGATCGTCCTGCACCTCGACCGGCTGCATCTCGTTCTTAGGTTTGTCCTGGTCCGTCCAACTCAGGGTATTGCCGTAGCCGGCGCCGCGGTCCAGATCCACATCCATGAAGAGGTTTTCCTTCTTCGTGATCAGGCTCGGATCAAGCCACGCCGCAGCCGCCAGTTCATCCCACAAATAATTGTAGTTGCCGCGCAGGCGGGCATACTTGCCGATGTAGCGTGCCGCTGGCGAGTTGTCGGCTTTGATGCGATCGATCAAGTCAGCCGTGAGCCTCGTCTTCACCGAGATATCCACCGTCGTGCAAACGGTTTTCTTCCATGGCGCGCGGAGCACAACGTGAGCCGCTTCCGGATCGAACCAGAGGTTGAATTCGTGAGTCGGAGTGTTAGCGAACTCGGGATCGTCTGTCCGTGGATTGAGGCTCGCGCCCATAAACACCAGCTCTTTGGCCAGTCCGGCAAATTCGGGATCGAGCGAAATAGCAAGCGCCAGATTGGTCATAGGACCACCTTCGTAAATGGTCACCTGGTTCGGAAACTTATGTACCATGCGCAGCAAAAAGTGTGCGGCGTCTTCATCGGCTGGTTTGGTTGTAGGCTTGCCCTCCGGCATCTCTCCCAACTGATCCGGCGGATGATAAAACCTCGGAGTCCACGCTCCCAGCCAGGCCACGTTTCCATATTGTTGCTCCCATCGCTCTGCCTCCTCTTTTCGCCTGACCAGCGGATACTCTGCCCCCGGCACGACGGGAATGTCAGTCCGACCGATGAGTTCGAGCATGCGCAAGGTGTGCGCCACTTCCTCGCGGAGCCACTGATCGCCCGTCACCACCGTGATGCCCAAGACTTCCGTCTGTGGCGACTGGATCAGCAGGAGCATCGATTGCTGGTCCGTTCCGGCGGGTCCAGCTGCGTCCTGATCGATGATGATTTTTCGTTTCTCCTGGCCCCAGCACGTGAGGCACGACATGAATAACGTCGCTGCCACGAACCACACTCTTCCCAATTTCATTAATGCCTCGATGTTTTATGCCGCGCGGAGTCCACATCGCGGCAGCTGAGTCATGAACTTAACGTAGAGGTCACAATGCTTGCAAGTCTGTCGACTGCGCACATGGTGTGTACACTATCTTGTGAGTATGCACGGCCTGCCGTCGAACATGGGGACCACAGCCGTTCCGAGGAAGCGAGCGACAACCTTTGCGCTCGTGGTGACCGTTCTGTTTGTTTCATCCATGGCTCAGGGGCAGTCGGCTGACGCTGAGACGGAGCCCTCGGCGACGCTTCAGGGGTTCGTGCGAGATTCTGGTAACCACCCAGTTGCCGGAGCCACCATCTGCCTGCAGGCCAGGGACGCGCAAACTCTCACCGTCCAAACGGATTCGGCCGGGGCCTATCGTTTTTCGTCAGTTCACCAGGGTGTTTACATTCTCCGCGCGGAAATGGCTGGCTACCACGATGCGACTGTTAATCCCCTTGTTCTCGGACAAAAAACATCCAAAACCGTTGACCTCACTCTCGAGCCCATAAAATCCGCACCGCAAGCATCTTCAGCAGGACAGCCGGAGTTTTTCGACGAACCCCATTTCACCGTGGCAGGAGTCACTGACACCACCAGTCTCGGCGGCCACGGTTCCGATACGATTGTCAGGAACAGGGAAGCGCTGGCCCAGGCAACCGCTGCATTGAGGAAGGAGCCGCCGGGTCAGACGGCCACAGACGAGGCCGGACAGCATCACCTGCTCGCCGACGCAGATGAGAAGCGAGGCGACCCTTTGGAAGCTGTTCGAGAATATCAGCGCGCGGCGGAGCTGAACCCGAGCGAATCGAATCTCTTTGATTGGGGGTCTGAGCTGCTGGTGCACCGGGCAGTCGAGCCGGCCGTCGAAGTTTTCACCAAAGGCAATCGCCTCTTCCCCCGTTCCGTTCGGATGCTGGCCGGCTTGGGCGCGTCCTGGTACGCCCTTGGCTCCTACGACCACGCGGCACAGCGTTTGTGCGAAGCGTCGGACCTGGATCCCAACGATCCGGATCCCTACCTTCTGATAGGCAAAATGCAAACGGTCGAAGCCGCTGAATCTGAAGCGATTGTGGAAAGACTAGGGCGATTTGTGAGGCTTCAACCCCAAAACGCTTTGGCCAATTACTATTATGCCGTGAGTCTTTGGAAGCGCCGCAAGTCGCCGGAGGACGTCAAGGATTTGCCGCAAGTGAAGTTCTTGTTGGAGCGAGCTGTTCAGCTTGAACCCAAACTCGGCCCCGCGTATCTGCAACTCGGCGTCTTCTACTCGGAGCGAAAGGATTTTCCCAACGCGATTTCCGCCTACCAACAAGCGATTGCGGTCGCTCCCCGTTTGGAAGAAGCGCACTATCGTCTCTCACAGATCTACAGGCAGGCAGGAGATGCTGCGAAAGGCCAAGGCGAACTGCAACGTTACTCGCAGATATCAAAGGAAAACGCGGACGAGACTGAGCGCCAGAGGCACGAACTGCAACAATTTGTGTATCAACTGCGTGACACGTCGTCAGCCCCGAAACAATAGAAACGCGATCCGCCAGCGTCAGCCCCTGCCTAGAAATTAAGCCTCAAAGCGAACTGAATCAGACGCGGGTTGTTTACCGTGTTATTGACCACGCCGAAACTGGAGGTAGTGTTTATGTCCTGCTCCCCGGTGTCAGCGACACCGTTCATGTAGAACTGGGCATGGTTGAGGAGATTGAAGAACTCTGCCCGGAATTGCAGATTCATGGCCTCGCGGAAGGGCAAAGGAAAGTCCTTGATCACCGAGAAATCCGTGTTGACAAAACGGGGGCCATAAACCGGAGCACGCGGGGCAGTTCCAAGTTGGCCGGCCGGAGCCTGCGCGAAAGCGCAGGGGTTGAACCAATGCTGCAGCGTGTGGATCTGCGTAGGGCAGCCCTTAAAGCCGCCTTCGTCGCCGGCCTTGTTAGGATCGCCCACTTCGTTCGGGCGCTGGAGGGTAAGTCCATTATATGAGAAGTCCACTCCCGACTCATCGGCGCTATCGACCACAAATAGCGGGAAACCGGACGTGGCTCGTTCAATCACAGTGAGCTGCCAATTTCCGAGGATGGCGTTGGTGGCGCCGCTCCAGTTGCTGCCGTAACGCTTGCCTTTGCCGAAAGGCAAATTGTAGAGGACGCTGGCGGTGAAACTGTTGTTGAGGTTCAGTTGCGACAAGCCCCAATCAAGTCTTGCAGTGCCGGGCAATGGGTAATAGATCCCGCCGGGATTGGTTGCCAAGCCGTCAGTCAGACCAGTATCGAAATTGCGCGAATAGGTATAGCCAATCAGAGCGTAGAGACCGTGACGGGCGCTCTTGGTTTCGGCTTTGACCTGCAGGGAATCATAACGGGCGGCGCCGATGCTGTTGTTGATATCAACGCTTTGAAAGAACCCCGCATAAGGGAAGTTTCCAAAGTTGCAACCCAGAGTATAGCCGGCAGTGGCATGCGCGCCGCCTGGGCAGGCGCTGGGATTATTGAGGTTTTCGTTGAATTGCCCGACTAGAATATGCGCAGTGCGGGATCCGCCGTAGCCCACTGTCAGCACCACGTTCCCCGGCAGCTGGCGCTCAACATTCAGGTTGAATTGCTGAATGATTCCTTGCTTGAAGTTGCGGTTTTCAGACTGAATGGTTCCCGTGTACACCAGAGGATTCACAGGCGCGTCGTAAACGGCTCCTCCCGCAACGGGGGTAGTAGACGCAGTGCCCACCGCGAGCAGGAAGCCATTGGAGAGGCCGCAGCCCGTGCTGGTGGGGGTGGCGCAAAGCCCCCCAGTATCCACTTCCGCATAATATGGGGGATTCTGCCACAATCCTTGTCCACCCTGATTCCACGCGGAATCGTGCACGATACCATAGCCTCCCCGAATAGCAGTTTTCTCGCTGCCCATGGGTTTCCACGCGAATCCGATGCGCGGTTCCAAAGCGGTTTTGTCAAATTGGATGCCGACCCGCCCATCGGTAGTGACGCAGTTCGTGCAGCCGCTTATCCCCGGACTGCCAGACGGCACGTACCACTTAAGGCTGGCAACATCGAAGTTCGCCTGCCGATTGGCCTCCTCGGTTTCGGGCGTCGCTAAAGCCCAGGCAAAACCGAGGTTCAAAGTCAAATTGTTGGTAATCCGCCAATTGTCCTGCACAAAGGGTCGAAACAATTTCCAGCGGCGTCCCGTGGTCGCCCCAAGAAACGTTTGATCGTGAGCCGCGAAAACGCCCAAGCTTCCCAGAAGTAAGTCGCCTATATCGTCGCCGGTCGCAGAGCCGACTTCTACGGCGAATCCATCCTGGAACGCATTGTTTCGTACATTCATCTCCTCGGCGCGAAACACCAGTCCGGCCCGGATTTCGTGTTTGCCGTGAATATAATCCAGCGTATCGGAAAGCGAATACACGTTGGTCCCGCCCTGGTAGGGTGCATACCCGCGATCGCCAACAGAAAAGTATGCCGACATATCGAACGAAGTCATGCCACAGCTTTCGCATTCCTGAGGCGCCTGGTTCAGGCTCGCGGGATAGCCGGTAAAGGCATCGCACGAGCTGGCAAGATCCGCACCATGGATGCCGAGAATTGCCGCTTCGCAGCTGCCGGTGCCGAACGAGAGAATGTGATTGAAAATCCGGCTGTAGCCGGCGGTGGCCTGGTTGATCAGGTTCGGGGAAAAGACGTGGGTCTCAGTCACGACCACATTGCGGCCGTGGTTTTCAATGTGCTGGTTGCTGCCAAAGGCGTTGGCTTCCGACCACGTCGGCGAGCCGCCCGGGACAAAGTTCGTCGCCTGGTCATAGCTGAAGCGGGCGAAAGCAGAATCCTTGCTGGAGAAATTGTGATCAAGGCGGACGTCCCAAGTCCCCTCGTTGAGCTTTCTCACCGGCTGATTGGCGTAGGCGCCCGGCGTCCCGGGGGGAAGCTGAGGATAAAGCTGAGCCACCGCTAGGCCAATCGGATTGATCAAGGCGCCAGGAATTATGTTGCAGGGAGTAAAGCCTGCACCTGGCGTCTGACCCCCCTTGGCGGTCGGCGTCTCGGGAAGACCGGTTGCAGTGCTGCACTGAAAAGGGCCCGTGATGGGTGCATTTCCAGGGGGAGGACCGAAGGCATACGGGAACGGGTTGTTGAGCGGCTGACTGCTGCTTGTAAAAAGGGGGTCAGTGCTAAAGTTGTAGTTGCCGTTTTGATCGGCGTGGGTCATCCCGTAGGTGGGAACGAAGCCGGTGAAGGGCACTCCCTCCCGTTGCATCTTCGCCTGATAATCGAGAAAGAAGAACGTTTTGTCCTTCTTAATCGGGCCGCCCAGCGATCCTCCAAACTGATTCAAATTGAATTGTTGCTTAGACGTAAAGAAATAGCGCGTGGCATCAAG